>ENA-UOJO01000275-UOJO01000275.1-human-gut-metagenome-genome-assembly--contig:-P57-NODE-275-length-84761-cov-28.260123_pt1 | contig 84761 bp, 81 predicted proteins | sample MGYA00242351_ERZ723898 | MGnify/ENA metagenome assembly ERZ723898 | reverse complement strand
CATTACAGGCACAGCCCCAAACCAGGTTCTGAATCTGACATTGCCTAAGGGATAGAAGGGCGACACAGGGCAGCAAGGTCCGAAGGGCGATACAGGAGATACAGGACCTCAGGGATAGACAGGTGCTACCGGAGCAACGGGTCCAGCGAATACGCTTACCATAGGCACCGTCTCTTCCGGCGGCACTGCTTCTGCAACCATTACAGGCACAGCCCCAAACCAGGTTCTGAATCTGACATTGCCTAAGGGATAGCGCGGCGTGCAGCTCGCTGTAGTTACAGGCGACATAGACACAGTCAACAAGACGGTGCAGGTGAGGGCGGTCACAGTGGACGACAATGGAAATGCAACCTACACGGGCTAGACTGTAACCGCCCGTTACGACTTTACAGTACCGGCGGTGTAACATGGCTGACACCGTATTAGTTACAAATGGGATGGCTCTTGCGCTGCAGACACCTGTGGCAGAGATGAAAGGATTGCTCATCAACGGCAATTACTTCGTACCTTTTCTCGATACCAGCAGCAGTGTGTCAGATTCTGGCTCTCAGATTGGCTAGTCTACTATTACGATGTCGCTTACAAATTCTGGATCCTTTAAAGTGCTGGATGCACAGGGCGCAATCGAGGTGCGTCAGAGTGATGGAGATCCTGTGTATTACTCGACTTTTCCTGTCACAGTGAGTGTGTCGAGCACTATCTTGTCTGCTGTGGTGAAGGGGGACGTCACACGGATGGACTGCTCTACTTTGCCTATGAGCAACCTGCATGCCTCCGGGCATGCTGCAATACAGGAGCTGAATGTCAACAGTTGCGGCTTATCATATCTTTACATATAGAATTGCGCAAACCTCAAGCAGGTTTACTGTCAGGGAAATGCACTTAGCGAACTCCTGGTTTCCGGCACAAACCTGCAGCATTTGAATGCAGCCTAGAACAGATTCGCTTCGTCTGCCATCGACACCATACTGCGCTAGCTGGATCTCTCCGGTGTTTACACCGGCGCTGTATATCTGAATAACCAGACGACAGGAGCGAGTCCGTCCGCTGCAGGGCTGGCTTATAAGACTTCCTTATAGAATAAAAGCTGGACAGTAGTGGTCGATCAGGGAAGTAATTGAGGCCATCTATAGCGCGTCCTTAAGTGATAGCGCATTTGTACCGATCTTGACAAGAAATCAGTATAGCTTGTACGCCATGAATCAATCAGGCACAGCACAGTCATATCTGATATTTACCAGCACCAACACGACTCCGTGATTCCGATAACATCTGCTGTATGTTTTCCGCATAACACAGTATGAACCTATAGGAGAACATATGAATATAAGTACTTAGAACCTTATTGATTTTGATGGATCTGTACAGCTTAAGCCAGGGCAGAGAATGGTGCGTGTATTAGGAAACACATGGATGCCTATTGGCGTCGGCGGCAACTTCATGCCTGGAGGAACAAGCGGCACCTCGGCAGAGTATTACAAGTGCGCATCTGTAAGCTCCGGAGCGTTCCAGCCGAAAGGCTATAATCTGACGATGTCTTTCATTGATGTCATCGATTTCGATTACGCCACAGAACCCACAGTGATTCAGCTGACGATGACTGACACCACCAAGACAGGACTCGACAGGGAATGGGTTAGTGCTGACGGAGCATACACGCTCAAGAAGTATACTTCTCCTGGTGAAGGCTATATTTCATGGGGACTTTATAAGGATAACGGTAATACCTGCTCGCACTATATCAGCTCTGGACTGCTGGATCAAAATAAAATCACTACCGATGCTGAGGGTAACTCCGTTGATCAAAGAGAACCGTGGGAAATATCGCAGTTATACAGCGAGGCTGGCTTCATGGACACTAAAACAATATCATGGGTCGTCTCAGAAGCAGCGACAGGGGCAAAGACATGGAGCGGCTACAAGGCGGTATTCGACTCAACAGCTGGAACGTGGAGCTTCGAAAGCGGCGTCACATCGGGGCTGACATATACCAGCGTCACGCCGGTCGTAGGAAACATTTACAGTGCGGATGCATTGGTGATTGTGTCATTGCTTTATACAGGCACGCCAACGCTGACCAGTCCTACTGGAATGACCAGCGGAAGCTCTGATGAGTGGGAAATCAGTGCCAGCAGTTACTACAGTGATAAATATCCTCCATGGGAAGCCTTTGACGGAGTAAAAGGAAGTGATGTGGACTGCTGGACAGGATCTAACAGTGCCTCATCTTGGTGGCTTCAGTGGCAAAACAAGAAGAAACAGGTGCTTGTACAGAGGCTAAGAATTCAAGGCACAGGTTCTGGTGACATAGCACAACAAGCTATCAAATCGTTTGTTCTTCAGGGCTCTAATGATGGAAGTACTTGGTTAGATATCTGCACAGCGTCAGGACTCACATGGAGTTCTGTTGGCTATGAGTGGAAAGAGTTTACATTCTCGAACACAAAGAGCTACTACTACCACAGACTGGCAAATATAACAGCTACAAGTTTTCCTACCATTGTTGAACTTGAAACCTATGACATGTGATGCTACAGCCAGTACTCAACACAGCAGGCATCAAACAAGGACTTAACTATGTATTAGGAATACTCAGACAGCGATATCGTGTTACAGACCCTCGTTGACTAGAGCACAAATCAGTAGCTCAGCATCAGAACACCTTACGTGACACGCACAGTTACCATAGAGCAGCAACAGCGCATTCCGCTGTACATCAACGGCAAGCTCAAGTCAGCGTAGCAGCTCTCACAGCTTGGACTCCATGTGCGTCAGTACACCAAGTTGTAGCGTTAGCAGATCTACTTCACCAACCTCTATGCACAGGATGCACAGGGCGACAAGGCTCTGCAGCTTCGTGTCAGACAGTACAAGGCATATCTCGATCAGCTCGGACTCTCCTACAGCGTCTCTCAGGACACAATTATGGCTGCAATCCAGCAGTCAGACATGACGGATGCTTAGAAAGCTACAGTCGCAATGTAGATGAAAGCCATCTACGACGCCATTACAACCAATCTGTAGTTCTACGGATCGGAGACGCCGCACAAGGACACGTACAACTATATTGCGAAACTTATACAGTACCTTCCGGAGGTGACAGAATGAGTCTTCCTCAGTATATGATCACTGACTTGCCGCAGTATGTGAACATCACAGACCGCAGCAAGTTTCAGAACTCCATAGTATAGCCGGGCGCTGCACTTATATTCAGCTAGGACGGAGCATCTCTCACAGTCAAGCTTCCTTCAGGCATCTTTCAGAGTGTCTCAGGAGATATGAGCGATTCCACGTATCAGAATATCATGGGCATCATCGGAGACACATCCGCCGCCAGCAACAACGCACTTTGACGGGGTACATTTGTTAGTAGTTCTGATGCGCTCCGTGCAGAGCGCACTGAATGTATCCACAAGCCAATGTAAAAACAGGAATACAACATGGCAGAAAAGAATGTACAGCTCAAGTGCGGTTAGGACTTGCTGTATCCGAAGACGAAGCTCGCTATGGTGGACGGGCTCATCGATCAGGAGACAGGAAAGATCGACATTGCGCTTCTCCCGAAGACAGGGATTGACATCAAGTACAACAACGGCATGATCTAGCAGGGAGTCACGTAGATCAACTTCGCAGGTACTGTTACAGTGTAGAAGACTGCGGACGGCGTTGTCAAAGCACGTATCGGCTAGAACCAGAACAGTTCCAACTTCAACTCCAAGGACGGCGTTACCGACGGTACTGTGTCGTACTCCGGAATCACTGAGAAGAGTATGATCATGACGACACCCGCCGATTAGACGTGGGGTATCGGAGACTGGGCTGCAGGTTCCACGCATTCCGGCTTCAACGCAACCACGGATTCTTCGCAGAACGTCACTGTGACGACAGCCGGAAATATCCACTTCTAGTAGAAGAACAGCTCCTTCACCGCACAAGTCATCGACTGGTCCGGTGTTGCAGCACAGACCACCTTCGCTGTTGCCTCTGACGGAATGGTTACGCCCTCCGGCGACGCCGGAATCACATGCTCCATCGCCAGCTACGGCACAGAAACAAATGCGCCTGCAGCTGTGGGCAACATGGGCAAGCCGACGTTCACGTTCGACATGAAGCAGCTTCTTCCTTAGGGTGGACGCTTCCACTTCAAGATTGTGCATAACAACGGCACATAGGGCGCCTTCACATGGGAGATGGAGTAGCTGTTCTACAATGCAGGTACGACGCCGACAGTTGCGACGCCTGCAATTGAGTTTGCTTCGTCCGATACAACTCAGGTGTCCGGTGTCAGCTACATCAGCAGCGGGACGCTGAATGTTACGTCCGCGCAGATTGCGAACCTCAACAAGCGAGCTGCAACGACTGGCAACAAGGTTGCAGTCTCCGGCTCCTACACGACGTACACATACAATGCGTCGCATCTGCAGGACTATACGCTTTAGTAGAACGACGTCACTGCGTTCGCTTCCACTGTCACTCTCGCAACGGGCAAGTCTCTTGCAGGCAACCTGTCTGTGAACATGAATGCGACCAATGCGTATGCGACCTCCGGCAATGTAGCCAGCAACGCCATCGCGTCTCTTGTCGACACTCTTGCAGCAGGAACGACAGATGCCACGGCCAACGAGTCCTTCAAGACCTAGACCTACAGGCTGAAAGCCGACTGCGCCACACCTTGGGACAGCACGTAGAGCCTCGCAGCCAACGACGGTCTGCAGCAGATGCACAAGCAGCTCAAATATCCGACGCAGAACTTCTCTGCGTACACTCCTGCAGGACCTGATTACTCGGGACTCACAGGATTCAGGTACTACATCAGAAGCTTCACGTTTGTCGGTACCAAGTTCGGAGGCACGTTCACGTTCGGCAACCTCGCATAGAGCGATCTGGATGCAGCCAAGCTCACCATTGAAGTGTCCAAGGACGGCTCCACATGGTACGACATCACCAAAACGTAGTCGTTCGGAGGCATCCGGGTGTTCGCAGATACAGTGAAGGCTCCCAAGCTGCAGTTCGCATTCGCAGACGCCGCTTCCAACGTCATCTACCTCCGCATCGGAATGAACAACACATTCACCAAGGCGTTCACAAGCCTTGCGTTCGCATAAGGAGGTGCTTGAATGAGCTAGAAATTCGTTGCCAACCGCAACTATTTCCATACGTTCTCCAAGGTCGGCGTTCAGGAAGACATGTACGTCTTCCAGTCCAAGGTCAAGGGAGGGCACACTGTATCCGCATAGGACGTTCGCGCATAGAACGGTCTGCTTCCTGTCGGAGCCACTTTCGATGAGCTGAAGGCACTTTACGTGGCGAACGCGAACGGGTAGCAGGCTGTGATGAAGATGTACTAGAAGTACTCTCTCAGCCGCATTGCTGACTCCAACGTGAACAACAAGTACCAGGCATGGCAGATCATCGACGGCGGCAAACCGGTGCAGGGCTTTATCGCTCCCACCGACGTGCTGGACGCTTCCGGCAATCCGGCTCTCGGCTACACTGCCAAGATGTACAAGTAGGATGGCACTACGCAGATCGCAGGAACAGACGGCAACTGGGTGTTCGACTACTACTCCGGACTTGTGCTGTTCGAGAAGGGCAAGGAGCCGTAGTCCCTCGGATGGGGCATGGTGAAGCTGTCCGCTTTCGCCTATATAGGAAAAACTGTTAAGCAGCAACTTGACTCCATCACCTCTGTTGCAGGTGTTGTGTATTAGATAATCTAACCAAAGGAATCATATAATGGCTAATCTTAATGTCAGACTTAAAAATCAGACTGGCGATATTCTGTATCCGTAGACGCTCGCAGCGAACGTTCTGAACCTTGATACGTTTATCCAGTCCCAGATCTCTTCTGCAGGTCTTCTGAAACGTTCTATTGTAACCGAGCTCCCGACTGAGAACATCAGTGAGACTACGATCTACATGATCCTCAAGTCTCCGGCAGGTTCCGGTCAGAACGTGTACAATGAGTACATGTACATCAACGGCGCGTGGGAACTCATCGGTGACACGGCTGTCGACCTCACGGGATATGCGACCGAAACGTACGTGACGAATGCGATCAAGGATAAGGCCGATAAGGCAACCACGCTCGCGGGTTACGGCATCACTGATGCTGCTTCTGATTAGGAGCTCGCAGCTGCCAAGGCCGAGCTGCAGGGTAACATCGATGCTAAGGCTGATGCCACTGCGGTCACGGCTCTTGAAAGTACCGTTGCAAACAAAGCGAATCAGGCGGATCTGGATACGCTGGAAACCACGGTCAACGGTCTTGTCTCCAGTCAGATCACGTACTAGGTGATTGCATAATCACTTCTTCCTTGAACTGACAACTAAGACGCAATGGATATCTTCCTTTGCGTCTTTTTATTAGGAGCAACAATGGCAGCGACCACTAAGAATGTGTATTTGAAAAATGTAGCGGGTTAGACACTGTACCCGTATACTACCAATGTGCCGCATAAAGCTTAGTTCTCTTTTGCCGATGGCTAGCTTGCGCTTAACTTCGATAAAGTCAGAGACGGGCTAGGTCTTACCAGCGACAGCTTCAGCTTCAGTCTTCCTTATCAGACCTTCTCACAGGTAACCGACAACCAGGTCACACTCAGCGGCCTGCCTGTGGGGATTAAGACGGAGCTCGGCAACTACTATCCTGTATAGAAGAACTCTCTGCAGTTCACATAGACAGGAATCAAGCTGACAGTCACAAGGTATCTCGCATACGACGGACTTGATACATTCTCCGGCACATGGACAGCTTACTTTGCCTGCGGACGCGACGGGCAACAGGGAATACAGGGACCGCAGGGACAGGCAGGTCCTGCCAATACACTTTCAATCGGAACGGTTTCTTCCGGAGGCGCTGCATCAGCAACCATTACAGGTGATGCGCCGAACCAGACGCTCAATCTTGTGCTGCCTAAAGGCGACAAGGGAGACACGGGAGCTGCCGGTGCTACCGGAGCAACGGGTCCAGCGAATACGCTTACCATAGGCACCGTCTCTTCCGGCGGCACTGCTTCAGCTAACATTACCGGCACTTCACCTTCACAGGTACTGAACTTAGTGCTGCCAAAGGGTGACACAGGACAGCCGGGAACTGCAGGAGCATCTGCGTATCAGGTATGGATCAGCAACGGCAATGCAGGTACATAGACCGACTTCCTCAACTCTCTTAAGGCTACAGGCTACAGACACCCGTTCACTGCGGCGAATATCTCCAACGATACACTGACCATAACGACAACAGGCACTCCTGTATCCATATCCGATCAGACATCTGTAACATATCCGCTCCAATTCGGTTCGTACACTGTCACAGGGAATCAGACAGCCATCAATATGGCTGTCAATCTGAGCGCAATAGGCAAGAGTGTGAGCGGCACATGGTACGTTAACTTCGCTGCAGGCGGACCCGGAGCATAGCCTTCCGGTACATATATTACAGAGCAGACCAGCGCGTCGTTCACACCTGCAGCGAACAATATCTATAAGCACACTATTGTATCAGGTTAGAGCATCTCATTCGTTTCTACCAACATGAGCGCAGGCAGATGCTCCACATTTGAGCTGTGGCTTGTAATGGACGGCACGGTTGTCAGTTTCTCACTGCCAGATAATCTTGTGTGGGTTAGTTCGGCGCCGAACTTCGACAGTGCCAATACGCTGTATGCACTTGTTATTCGATGGGACGGATAGAGCTACATAGCCAATCTGGCATATACAAAGACTGTCGCATAAGGAGTATGAATGTACGCTAAGATATAGAACGGTTCCGTGGTTTATCCTCCACGGAACGACGGAAACAGATTCAATGTCGATACCTGTGTGTAGTGGATGCAATAGCATGGCTTCACTGACATGACACCGTAGCAGCTTGCTCCTTACCTTAAACAGGAGACAGTGGATTATACAGCTTTTGACAACGCATGCCAGATGTTCCGTCAGGTCTGCTATCAGATAGGCGGAGTCATAGGCAACGCATAGTTCAAAGGGGGCTTCGACTAGTACGCCTCTTTCATTGACTCACAGTACGCACAATAGAATCCGGCACAGGCTGCTTTATATGCTGCAATGTGGTCCGGTGCTAATGAGTATGCCAAGTATGAAGGCTCCAAGATCGGTCTCGGTCAGCCTGACTGGTGGTACAAGTGCTGGAACATACAGAGGGAAGCATAATGCCTGCTACATAGAAAATATATACAGACGCTTAGATGACTGTTGATCCGCCTGTCGGAGCATTCACTGTATTCCATGGATACAACAATGGTACTGACAGTACTGACGGTGTCGGGTTGAGGATCCTCAAAAGCGACGGCACTATATAGAAGGTCGACGACAATGATGCGTACCTGAAACTGTCAGGCGGGACGATGACTGGCGTTATCAACAGGAACGGAGTCCTTGCAGGCAATCCCACCAATGGTGGTTTTGTCGCTCTGCGGGGCGGCACATCCACTTACAATAACGGCGGGGCTCTGGTTCTTTATGATAAAGGTTATGCCGACAATGAAGGTCACTTTCTCCTGCAAGCCGGTGACGGCACAAACGTCAAAGGTCTTCGCGGCAAACCTGACGGCACGTTGACGTGGGGCAGCAAGAATATCGTTCGCTCTGTTGTAACTGCTTCTGGAACTGCTGATGCCAACGGCAACATAAGCCAGGGTACGATGTTCACAGGATAGTCCATTCCGTCCTCGGCAGATCTTGATACGTACACTACGCCAGGTTACTATTATAATCTTGCCAATGCAGCATGTTCGACTATGTCACATCACCCGTCCAAGCTGGCAGGTGTACTGCATGTAGAGGGACACACAGGATCGGGCATACTTATACAGACATGGTAGGACTATCAGACAAATAACGATCAGGGCGACTCATGGTAGCGCAGATACTACAATGGAACATGGTCATTGTGGTACAGAAGATAGCTGGTAGGACCAAGAACAATATACGTAGGTGCGACACGATAGATCAAAACAGTACAGCAGCTGATGTACTATCTTAACGGCAGAGGCTCGCTGTCAAGATTGACAACTGTGTCCTTCGATGACGGCACATATACAGGCACGCTAGATATAGCTCGTACAAGTGTGTCGCTCACAAGTACATCAAAAGACGCCAGCAAGGTTACACTGTCCGGCGATGTTACAATAAGCTATGCAAATACAGCGGGATGCTCATATCTGACTTTCGCAGGAGGGCTGACAATTCAGGACAGCATACGTTGTGCAGTCGAGCACTGTACAGTGACAGGTCCAAGCAGAATTGCTGTTGCGTTGCAGAGGAATGTATCTGCATATATGAACGCGGTTGCAGCTACACGCACAGGAGGGGTTGGAGACGTGTTCAGTATAGTGAACACAGCGAATGTAGGTATCAATAATTGTTCGGCTACAGGTTACTCAACATCAGGAGGCGCGGCTTTCGCTATTGGCGGCTGCAACTACGTAACGTTTACTGGAACTACGACAGCGCGTACTTCGGCGTACGCAGTATACATGGATAACAGCTTTATCTAGTTCAACTCCAACAGCACAATCAATTATAACAACATAGGTTCCGTGTAGCTCAATTCCAATTTCCGCAATCTGTGTGTTATGTATAGCAGTGTCACAGTAAACAGATCAGGAACAACCGCTGCAACTAAATGCGCACCAGCCAACAAGACAATAGGTAACAGCAACAGCCTGAACTCGCTTCCTGACAGCTACTAACAGCAAGGTGACCAATGAAATACGCAGTATCCAATACAACCCAGTCAGTCATTGCAATACACGACGACAATCAGGACGTCGAGAATCTATATCCTAATTGTACAGTGTATCAGTCTGTATAGACATATCAGCTTGGCGATACGTTCGTGATTCCTCCTGCCACATATCAGGAACTAACGGAATTCCTGTATCAGGAAAAATGCAAGGTTGCATATGGCGGAGTCACTGTCGTCAGAGATTCTCAGCACTATACATTCGAAACCACGCAGGATTCCATTACGATGTGCAACAGCCTTGCGCTGGCTATTGCATCGCAACCGGACACATATACTATATACTGGAAGTGCTGGTGCGACGGCATGCCTAAAATGCTATAGCTTACAAAGGTACAGTTCAAAGCTATATTTGCGTTCGGTATACAGATGATCAATTAGGCGTTCGCTGTGTAGGGCACGCTCAACGCAACGGTACAGAGCATGCTCTCATAGCAGATGCAGGATCAGGAATACATAGCACAGTTCAAGCAGCAGGCGGAAGAAGCTTTCTCGGCAGTCAACACTGTATTTAACATTACATAGGCGTCGGACTCTTCTTTGACTGAAGCACAGTGATGTTAGACTATAGATGTACATTGTAACGCATAATGTACCTCCGTATGTTTTCCCGCGTCGTCACCATACCGGCGCGGGATTTTTATTTCGCAATCTGTGTGCTGTATTTATCGTACTGTTCCTGTGTGATCTTTCCCTGCTGCAGCTGCTATGTCAGCCACTTCTAGTCCTGAGCATAATTGTACTTTGCAGTGTCCATGCAGCCAGCACCAAAGTACAACGCACAGCCAAGCAGCACCGTAATAAGTATCTTTCTCATTCTGCCTCCAATATAACTTGTGTCTGCTGATACGCTTCTTCACGCATACCGAAACCATCCGACCATTTGAGCAGACTCCCGTTGTAGCTCTATGCGGGTCTTATCAGATGTACATTTGGAAGTTCCAGATATCCTGCCTACTTCAACTGCATCACTTCTCTGTCCATAACAGCATTGAGCAGCTGCAGCAGTCCTGCTATTCCCTGCACCTGTCCATCGTACTTTGTAGGCGGTGTCAGCACCACGTACACATCATCGTACTTTGCTGTCTACTGAACCGAAGGCAACGGTATATTGTTGAGTACACCGCCATCTCCGTACAGCTCCTGGCCGACTTTAACAGGCATGAACAGAAACGGAATACTCGTAGCTGCAAGCACCCACGTAGGCGTAGCAGCCTTCATGTGACTCGTATAGTCATCAAGTCTGGTGACAGATACCTGCACACGGTCCATTGCACTGACTGTCATGTTCTGCAGAAGGAATCCTGCGAGTCCGGTATTGTCGATGATGTAGTTGCTCTTGCTGTATGCGCTCTTGACAGCCTGCACAGGTGCAAGCTCCATCCACTAAGAGATGCTCTTGTTTTCCATGAGGTCTGTGAACCATGCGCTGTCGTGTCCGCTGTAATACAGACCGCTGAATAGTGCACCACCTGAAGATGCGAGAACCTTGCCCGGAACAGCTCCATGCTGCTAGAAGGCTCTGTATACCCCTGTGAGTATCTACGGAGACATTACACCGCCGCCCTGAGCGACAAGCAGCGTGTTGTCCAAGTACTTTATGTCGTTGGAAATAGAGTCTGACATTTACGTGCTCCTTATTTTTAGACTACAAGGAAACCAGCGTCTGTCTATAAGGATACCTATGTTTACCATACTTCAGCTTAAGAACAGCCAGCCTCTGAATCAGGCTTGTCAACAGTACATAAGAGAAACTCTCAATAAATTTTCATTAACAACGGACGGTCTGTGGCTGCGTACGTTAAAGATCGATACTGTGCAGTTCAAGTGGTGTCCGGCAATGCAGTAGTCGGACATTCTCGGAGCCTTCTGTCCTGTGAGCAGCGACACTGTATATATCCAGCCGCCTGAACTGTCTGTTAATCTTGAATAGGATGCATAGACATAGTTGCAGATCACATGGCTGTAGAACATATTCTCCACAGTTGTGCATTAGCTGAGGCACATGTATCAGTGGCGTAAGAGCAAGTTCTCCTATACGCTGGCTTCGCTTCCGCTTCTCAGACAGGTTACTCTGTAGAAAGACGCATAGCGCGTTCAGGTGTCCGCCTAGTTGTTCGCCTAGAGAGAAGCTGCAATACGCAACTAGAAGCGCAACATATCCAAAGGCTGGATGCAGGAAGTTGCAGTAGGGAGTGATTCAAATGCGTAATGTGCTGATTGCTGTTCTGTTGATATGTTCGATCGTTTTCGTGGTAAGCTGTCAGTCGGTTACATAGCGTTAGTATTATGAACCTACATAGCAGACAAGCTTCGTGGGAACAGACGGGCTCACAAGAGGCGCTGTCAAGAGCTAGAAGGGAAAGAACGGCATTCCCGATTTCTCGCAAAATAAAACTTTCAGTTTCAATCTGCTTAATTTGTAACAGGGAGCAACCATGGCGAAATATATTCAGCCGAAGCATAAGACAGACTTTTCCAATGCCTATGTGTAGCCAGGGAAAATGTTGCTTTTCGTATAGTCCGACTCATCTTAGGGATATGTACTTACAGGCAAGAATTCAGCAGGTCGGTTCGTTCGCATATCTGAGCAGAAGCAGGGCATAACATAGGAACAGGTACAGGCTATATCTCTCAGAAATGCTTTAGTGTTCGGTTAAGGAGCTTAGATGTATTAGAAGAGATATACAAGATCACTTGCAAACCCTTTCAGCACACGGTCCAACAGGTTCTTTCCAAAGACCATCAAATAGTGCTTCGACTGGGCATAGTACATGCATGACAGATTCCCTGTCATAGGTACAGCTATCAACAAGGTCGTCAGATACTTCGCTGCCGACATCACAGTAACCAGCAAACAGTCTCCTTCCTAGACGGACACAGACTCGCTCAAGCACACATAGGAGCTGCTCAAGGACGGTTACAATCTGCTGTAGCTTCTGATACGCATTGGCTAGGAACTTGCCACAATGGGCAACGTGTTCGTGTATGCGATGCCTGTGATCAACCGGACACTGTGCTGTCCTGAATGTCGTAAGTTCGTGGTAGCCATGGATAAAGTGGTACCGAAAGTAGATTTTCAGTGGGACGGATAGTGCAAAGGCGTGTGTCCTAAGTGCGGCAAAAAGGTCACTTTTCTGATGGTTGACAAAATCACCAGTGACTAGCTCGGGCGCAAGGTCAGGTTTATGATCTACTCCCCGCGAGATGTTCAGCTCAAGTTCAACTAGCTTACAGGTTAGTACACATATCTGTACAAGATGCCTTCGCACATCAAGAATGCGATCGTGTAGGGTGATCCTGTATATCTCAGAACAACGCCAAAAGTGTTCCTAAAGGGCGCTTTCTCCTAGAAGTTCATATAGTTCCCTGTCGATAAGTTTCTGCATCTCAGGACAGACACGCTGGCTTCCATGGACAGGTTCTATAAGGGCTGGGGCACTCCTCTGTTCCTCAGCAGCTTCAACAACATTCTCAGACTGGCATATCTTGATAAGTTCAATTAGGCGGTTGCAACCGACTTCATTGCTCCGATAAGAATGATCAGTCCTCCGACACAGCAGCTTCTTGCCGGTCAGGACAACCTCAGGCAGCCTATTAGCGGCCACGCTGTCAAGAACTTCATTATGGAAGCCATTAAAGGGATCAGAGAGAATCCCTCTCAGTGGGTGGTATCTCCGTTCCCGCTCAACTATCAGATGCTCGGCGGATAGGCAAAGCAGCTTGCACCTGTGTAGCTGATGAAGTGGTACTAGGACAGAATTCTGTAGGATATGGCAATTCCTCTGTAGATCAGACAGACTACATTCCAGGCAGTAGCGCCATCTATGGGTCTCAGAATGTTTTAGCGGCAGTGGATACACTTCACTTCGCATCTTGATTACGGGCTCAGATGGCTTGTAGACAGAATCTGTTAGGTGCATATGCTCGATCAGGTATCGGTACGCCTTGACAAGACATCGTTCGTCTAGGACGACATGCACAAACAGACCATCCTTAACATGATGGGCAGCGGACTTATCTCTACAGACACTGTTCTGAGTACTATAGGACTCGACTTCAAGGACTAGGTCAACAAGAAACTTGAAGAACAGAACTACGAAGCAGAAGAAGCCGCAAAGAGCCAGGCGAATCAGCAGCAGATGTAGATGACCGCTTCAGTGCTGCCTCCTCCTGGATCATAGGGCATTGGAGCTGCACAGCTGAACATGTAGATGGTACAGCAGGCCAACATGCCGCAGCAGGGAGCATAGCAAGGCGCACCTATGCCAGCAGCTCCTGCAGGAGCAGGCATGCCGCCGATGCCTTCAGGTTTGCAGAACAGTCAGTCTGCAGGTGTGTAGGCGCTGTTCCAGCAGGCACAGCAGATAGCTCAGCAGATATTCGACACAGGAGTTACGCAGGGTCCTGGTGCACGCAGAGCTGCTCTTGTGCAGCTTAAGCAGCAGAATCCTTAGCTCCATGCACAGGTTAAGCAGATACTGTTGAACATTGATCAGCAGACCGCCTCGTAGGCAGTAGCACAATCCAAGATGCCGCAATGAAGACGAAGATAAGAAAGTACCTCGATAAAAGAGCTGCTTTTGACAGGGCGCTCGCCAAGTCAGCAGGATGGTGGCAGGACCTGAAGAACTATGGACAGGCTGTAGGTCAGAACATGGCCGATGCCAACCAGTACTATAAGAATAACAGGACTATAGACAGGCTACAGCAGGACAAAGGCAATTACGGTGCTTCCGACAGAAAAGCTCTTCTCGATGTCATGCGTCGCAGACAGCAGTTTATCAGAGACCGCTCCGGCATGTCCTGGAAAAGTCTCAACACAGGCCAGGCACTGAACACTGCAGGTACTACAGCGGCTGCGACTGCTGCTACTCTCGCAGGAGGAGAAGTTCTCGGGGCTGCTGCTACAGGTATCGCAACAGGTGCAAAAGCTGTCAGAGCTGCGCAGACAGCAGCTAAGGCAGCCAAAGATGCGCAGACAGCTGTAAATGCCGTCAAACCCGCAGGAACAGTCTCCCGTATGCTACGCACAGGTACAGGGACTTTTATCAAAGACTACCTGACAGGTTAGGCAATTGAAGCAGCTCCTTAGGTGTATGCTCAGACAGTAGCAAAGATGCATCCGTAGTGGACTCCGTAGCAGCGATAGCAGTATCTCGGTAAAGCGAGACAGTGGGGGAGCACTCTGAACTCTGCGTACTGGACTGGAAGCAGTCTCAGAGCTCCCGGTAAATTTGGGAAGATACTTGGATTAGGTATGGGCGCCATGGGTCTGACCAATGCATACGCTCAGAATCAGAATCCGACAGAGTACTACGCTTTACAGGAAATACAGCAGGATCCTTCCAGACTGGGCAGAATGCCACAGCTGACAGGACAGCAGCGCACTGTCATGCAAAGCTATCAGCAGTAGCTGAATAACCCGATGCAACGATTCGTTCGTCCATTCAGAACTCCTGGACAGTTCTTGTTCATACCTGGTGTAGGCTCAGTTGAAGATGTTGTTCCGTAGGGCAACAATACTGTCGACTACGCACTTGGAAGAACACCGGATACTTATAATTTACAGCGTACACAGCAGGACCGTGCTGCAGCATACAGAACTCTGGAGCAGGATCCGAATAACCCTACAGCTGAGCGTGTACTGGAGAATACGCCATAGTATGTGCGCCAGACAATCCGGAATAATGGTGATACGACCAAAAATACAGTGCATGCTACAGCGTAGTAGGCATACAGAGCATATTACATGAAGCCTTAGGCGCAGCAGGATCCCGCATAGTTGCAGAGGCTTAGAATAGCCGCTCTGTAGTAGCGGCGCAACGCAGCAAGGTATGCAGCGCAAAATACAGGCTTGGTACAGGCAGGATTCGGCAAAATGATTCCTGCCTCTGTGGTGCAGCAGGGTGTTGTCGACGCTACAAAGCAGAAGATGCAGCTATACAAGCAGCTGTCGCAATAGAAAGATCCTGTTAAGCGTCAGCAGCTACTGGAGCAGCTGCGATACGGCAACCAGCAGGGAGCCATAGGTGCATAGGCGCTGAAAGCCAAGTGGTCTCCGCAGATGCGCAATCAGGTTGTACAGCAGGTTGTTGGAGATAACGCAGATCTGACTCAGCTGCATCAGATGGTACAAGGTCAGAATGAGTACAATAAATGGCTTGCGCAAAATAATCTGCAGCAGGATTCCGACCAGTATACCGCTTAGATAGCTGCAGGTATGAAAGACAGATATGTGCAGAACATCAAGAATCAGATAGCCTCTAACAATGATCCTATAGGATACGCATAGAAGCTACTCATGTTGCAGCAGCACGCAGGTGAAGATGTGTCGAAGCTCGGCAAGTAGCTGTACGACCAGATATATCCCAGAGTGAAGTAGCAGATATGGAAAGATCCTATCAATAACCTGCCGCAGGCTATTAAGCTGTGGGGAATGTCCAAGGGTTACTCCAAGTAGTTCCAGGACTTGTTCGGATCCAAGTCGGGTCTGTGGGGAACTGTCGGCCTTGGTGCAGGTCTTCTCGTAGGGCTTCCTTTACTTTACAGCCTATTTAGCGGACGCGCATAGACACCTCAGGTTACCTATAAGGATGCCAGGTTCCAGCAGATGCTTGACTAGGCTGTGCAGATGAATATGCGCAGACAACAGGAAGGACATTACGCGTGAACTAGCTGCCGAAATCAAATCCAATATCCAAGCTTGTATAGAGCTACCAGAGTAAGGTGAAGAGTCCCTTAGGGCAGTCTTTACTGCTCGCAGGTATTGGATTGCCTGCTGCTTATATGCTTAAGCGCCCTGTTAACAAGCTGTTGAAACATTTGGGAAGAGATCCCAGAATTAACGCGGCTCTTGGAACCCGTCCTGCGTAGATGGAATAGGGCCTGGACTAGATGTAGAACTCATGGGTCGGCAAGCATGGTCTGCCTCTAATGCTTGGTCTGACTCCGGCTGCTGTTGCTCTGGCTATGAATGTCACTCCAGGGCAGCCTTATTACGGACTCACTTCATGGGCTGTAAAGAAGAAAGCCGCACTCAAGAAGATTGCTTCTTTATGGTAGGCTGACGGATATCAACCGCAGATAGACTTCTCGCAGACACTGAATCCTAATACAGTTGTCAGCATGATACAGCATAATCCATACCTGAAGGATTCACCGTATTAGCGCAATCTTGGTACATCTATTATCACAGCAGCTAAAGCATACGGTAACTAGACGACGCTTGGCAGTATTTATGACAGCGCTGTCAACAAGTTCGATACCAAGCTCAGATTTGAGGGTGTTACAGATAAAGCTGTCAAGAGTCTTGTTCAGGGTTCTCTGGCAGGTATGTTTACAGATGTGGTCGGTTCCGTGATGGGGCTGCCTTAGCCTGTAAGAGGTCAGGTTGCCAATACTGCCGGATTTGCACAGGCTCTGTACTCGATACTGAATTAATGTATACGTAATAAAGGGATACAATGAAATACTCTGATGTTTATAGACAGATGAACAAGGAAGCAGGACTTGGGTAGGCTCTGGCAAACGGAGCATATCTGATCGCGGCTGTGACTATGCTGACTCCTGCTGTTGGCGGCGCCGCTGCCGGATATGCAGCAGGCAAACTTACGACACCTGGCGTTCAGGACGTATAGAACCTGTAGAAGTAGCACAGGCTTGCCAGACTCAAAAGAGACAATGAAACACAGCGTCTTCTCTAGCAGCGTGAAGACACCAATGCAACCTACAGTAAGAAAGTCAAGCCGATGAGGTTTGCCTGATGCATAGTATCGGACCATAGGAAGCGCTTCTGTTACAGCTGGACCAGGCATAGGAACCAGCGCTGACAGTCGACACTTCGCAGGCCATGTGGGACTACAGAAACAGGAATACATACAATGGTATTCCTGTCGAGCAGACTGCACAGGATCTGAAAGTCAATAATGCATAGTAGCTGTAGAGAGCTCTTCAGCTGAAGCAAGGCGTTGTCGTCTGGACAGGATACCTGTCACCTTAGTACGACGACAGGAAATCTGTCTAGCAGTACAGAGATATCAGGCAGAAGTAGGCTTAGGGTCTCATTCGTGTCTACAGTTAGGACAGACAGTTCTGCCCTCAGATTAATAAATTTCTTGTGCTTGTTACATACGCATCTCTTAGCTATTAGCTGAATCCGAGACTTGAATACCTCAAATAGGAACAGAACAATGAGTGATCCGATTTTGCCGAATACCATAACGACTGCGCCGTCTGTCAAATCCATAGCCAATACCATCAACCCGCTTTCATTTTTGTTTTCAGGCAGAGATTACGTGCCGTCATGGTTCATAAATATGTTCCGTGGAGCTAAGGGAAGCGAGTGGGAAACAACAGGTGCGCCTGCCAAGTCCGCACATATTGCCGCAAAGGTGCTTGCCGGAGCCGGTGCACTTGGGCTTGGAGCATGGGGAGCAAGACATCTTATGCACTCCATGAAGCTGGACGCCATAGATAACGCCAATTCAGCTGCTACTGCAGGTGGAAAGCTGTAGAAGTTGTACAAAAGACCTACAGGTGCCATGGCTGGATATACGCAGGCGGAACAGCGCAAAGCGAAGCAGCTGTAGGAATCTGACAGCAGCGGTGTCGAGAAGAAAGCCTTTGTAGGTAATGCTGTAAAGTATACCGATCCGTATTCGTTTGCTCTTGGTGTTGTACCTCCTGCTGCATCCTTGCTCGCTCTTGTGGCGTCCTTTAAGAATGCTGATAAATATTACGATACCAAACTGTCCAAGAAACTTGATCGGGACATTGCCAATGAATAGGCGGAGCGTGCCAGAATCTCCAAGCGCAGAATACTTAAGGGACGCGGAGTTCAGGACCTGATTGAACAGGAAGCTCCTGTGACTAAGACAGCTTCCGAAAAGCAGGGTGTGTCAGGGCCTGTGGTAAGCGCACTTGGCGGAGCTGTTGCTCTGCTTGCTGCCGCTTCATTTGTAGGCGGGTTCAAGTATGCTCGGAGAAATGATCCGCAGACAGTCAAGTTCAAGGCTTACAAAAAGGGCATATAGGCATATAATAAAGCAAGAATAGCCTAGGAGAACGTCGAGACAAAGCCGCTCGATCCCAGGCTTATAGAGCTTTTCAATGCCAACATCAACAATAAGAAGCGCCCGCAGGAAATGACTCCTGTTAACAGCACTTCCTACAGAGATGTGTTGATGTAATAAGGAGCCGATATGCCGTAGTTGCAGGGAACAGTCAATAATATCCAGCGACAGAAGATGCAGTTCATCTCCGATGTGCTGGATCCTACACCAACTGTCATGTACAGAGCCGATGACTACAAGACTCAGCGCAAGTTGATCTTTGAGCGTGTTAAGAATGCTGTTCAGAAGAGATTCCCTCTGTACAATGATAAATATGTACTGTAGGTGTAGAACCTCGACTACGCAGATCCATAGGAATTCTCTTATGCTGACCAGAAGAAAGCTGTTCTGTAGGGGACGTCTGTAGGCAGAAGACTTCGTGGCAGCTATGTGCTCAGAGATGCTGCAACTAATCAGGTGGTCTCAAGAACGAAGCCGCAGACACTCCTGAAAGTTCCATACATGACAGATCGCGGCACGTTCATCAACTCAGGCCATGAGTACACATTCAATAACATCATGCGTCTGTAGCCTGGTGTGTATACACGCAAGAACAACGATGATGACATTTCAGCACAGTTCAATGTGAAGAAAGGCACTGGAGCTGGATTCAGCATGACATTTGTTCCCAGCAAAGGTGTCTTCCAGATCAGCAGAGGCACTGCAAACGCTCCTGCATATACTGTGCTGAAAGACTTAGGTGTTACAGATTAGCAGATGAAACAGGCGTGGGGCGACTAGCTGTACAATACCAATAAGTAGTACGGTACCGGGTAGAAGGCACGCATAGCTTCCAACAGAATCTACAATTACAACTCATGAGCGTTGCGTCCGATATAGCTAAAGGCATAGTAACCAGATTCCCATAGCACTGGGACTGGAAACGTGCTCTTACATATGCCGGTGTGACAGGAGGCGGAGCTGCAGGTTTGTCTTTGCTGATAAGCAAGCTGCGCAAACACGATAAAAGAAAACGCACACTCAATGCTATTGTATCAGGTTTGTCAGGAGCTCTCGGCGGTACTGCGCTTTATACAGGTCTTCAGAACTTCATATAGCTAACAGGAGGGCTTCCTCTTGGAGGTTAGAACCAGCTGCCTGCAGTCGATACCGACGACAAGGCACCAGGTAAACACTATATAGTGTATATAGGTGGAATGAACACTGCTCCCAGGTATGCCAAGAAGCTAATACCGGGTGCAAATATGGCTGTGCTTGACTGGGGATAGCAGGACAAAGCTGTTAACTTTATAAACAGTCTCAGAGCTAAAGATAAGGTAACACTTATAGGGCATTCTGCAGGAGGCGGTACAGCAATAGCTGTAGCTGACAAAGTCAATAGACCTGTAGACAAACTGATAACACTCGATCCTGTAGTGTTAAATCCTGTAAAGCGTCTGTTGTAGATGTTCAGAGTAAGAAAGCCTAAATCAGCTGTTACAGCATAGAACTACATACCTTAGGACTACAAACTTAAGGACAGCAGTAACGGATTCCTGTCAAAAAATAATCCTATATTGCTTAGACAGGTTCCAGGAATGAATAACACAGTTATTCCGAATTAGGCACATGGGTTGTGGTCTACCGGCTACAGAGCTACGCCTTAGTCAGCATAGACCTTATTGAATGTAAAAAAGAAGGTAGTATCGATATGAAAAAGTACGCACAAATATGTAAGGACGCCGGTGTTGCTTCGTAGGTTGCAGGTAATGCCATACAAGCCGCCCTGCCGCATGCAATTGTCAACTCCAATGTACATTAGGACATTAAACTGGGCGCTCTCGGAGCTTTCGGTGCAGCACAGCTTGTAGCAGCGGCAGCAGCTCTGGCGACGCCTACGAGATCGAACAAGCAGCAGCTTAAAGCCGGTATCTCTCCATGGCATACTCTTGGTAATCTGCTAGTACCTGGAATGGCTTCTTACAATTTGTACAAGAGGTACGGTAATGCTATGGCTCAGGAATCAGCAGCCGCAAAAGAACGCGACATCCAAGGTGCGCTCAAGGCAACCAAAGACAAAGACGCAAATGTGAGGTAGGCAGCAAAAGCCTATCTTAAGATGCGTAAAGCGCAGGCATAAGCAGAGGACACAATGACATACAAATAGGCGTACGCAAAAACTGCAGAGCTCAAGTCTCTTCAGGAGCAGAACAACTAGAACACTCCTATGACCTACATGCAGGCGCACAGAAGAATGCAGCGCAGCATCAACGACATGCTTAAGCCTCCGGAACCCGACATTGCGCAGGCAAAGCCGAACAACAAGCTTACAGTAGATGCACCTGAAGGATCACCTTCCCAGACACTGGGCAATGTAAAGTAAGCTTACATACAGCACATTCAATGGGCCGCTTCCCTTCGAAACTGGCAAGGGAGGTGGCCCATTTGTATTATATGCACAAACAGACACGGGGTCTGCAAAAACAAACGAACTGAAAGGTATTGAAAATGCAAATCAAATCCTTGGATGGAGTCATGCACGAAGTCTCGCCTGCTTAGGTATAGCGGGTGTACAAAATGCTTCCGGCGCATGCCTCAAAGCAAATGAAGGTCTAGTAGGATGTGGAGCTCGAGTAGGTGCTCGAAACGTTCGACTGGAAGTCGCAAAAGTACATGTAGAAGGCGGGACATAACATCAAGCGTATCGTGTAGCTGTAGGCATTACCAACTACCGAAGATGATGTGAAAAGCGCGTTAGCGCATGTTCTGTGTCACGGATGCCCTGAACGGATAGCAGATGCTCTGTATGAGTCCATCTAGTTCTAGGTATCAAGATTTATGAAACATCTCGTCGACGAATACATGGAGTAAAACGAATATGGATATAATGGGATTGCTGGTGCCTGTTCTTTCAGGCTCGCCTGAGATAAAGGGCAAGTTGGAATCGGTGTTCGGACAGCCTGTCGATCACATAAGCAAATGTGTGAGTCAGTTCATGGACGGCATAAAGAATGGTCCGGGTTTAGTGGATAAGTAGCTGCAGAAACAGCAGAGATTTATGCACATTTACCAGAGCGGATTACGCATGGGCTTCCAGGATTACTAGGCATAGATAGCCGCAGCCGATTGCGCCGGTTATCCCGTTATAGACGTTGCAAACTCCTTCGCTTAGCGGCGAGGATGGAACTGCACAATATAGGAAATATAGCAGCTCCATGACAAAATAATGCCCAGATTCATGTAGATGGGCAGGAAAACCGGACTATTTCAAGCTGAAACCAAGACCAGTACAGCTCCAAAAGGGATCCCGAGCGTGCAGGTTACAGGAAGTGCGAAATAGCCTCCGTGGAGAACGGCGGAACAGCCAAAAGGTGCACCTGTTCCACCTGTAAAATAACAGCACCTGAAAATGAGGTAAAAAATGAGTTACAATGATACGAATTGCGGTCACACCGGATGGGGTGTGGGTCTGTCTGCCATAATCGGCGGCGCTCTTGGATACTGGGCAGGTCGTTCCAGCGGTCCCGGAGGGTTTGGAGGGTGTGGAGGTTACGGCTTCCCGGCAGGGTATGCTGTAGCCGCTTAGAACGGTCACTGTTCGACATGCTTCGAGCAGGGTGTTGAGTCCGGTCAGACTCTCGCAGGTCTGAACTACATCGGCCAGCAGGTTGCTTCCAACAGCAGAGATGCCCGCAAATAACCTGTGATATAGTGTCAGCCGGAGCCTCCGACTCCAGTGAAGCCACGTTGGTTACAAACTGCGGAGCGATTATCCCGCTGGTCAAGAGCTCTACGCTGGCCCCCGTAACTGTGGGCTAGCTTCCAGCCGGAACCAGTATGGACGTTGTCGTGAAGACAGTCAATCAGATCCCGCAAGGTGTGGTTATTGGAGTCTGAGGTAATCTCAGGCCCGCAAAGCCCTCTTACTGTAACAGGTAAGGGGGCTTTTTTGTGCACTGCTCTTACGCGCTAAGCTTTTTGATATACTTCAGCTACAGAAAGGAAACCTTCATGGCTCCATTTAATACCTCCGGCAAAGCTCCTAAGAACGCGCAAGACTGGGTCAGGTAGCTTCGCTTTTCCAATGATGTAAACATGAGCACTGTCGGCGTGGATACAGACAGAGTCACTCCTTAGCTCATGCTCGCTTCCAGTAAAAAGCTCCTCGGAATCTCCAGAGGCTAGCAGGAAGGAGATGCGAAGGATTCGCTCAGGTATCAGAAAGTATTCGGACCTGTAGAATACTTTGCATAGAGAATACAGAAGGACGGAGGCAGTGTAGCCAGGTCCATGCTGTGGAAAGCTACCAACAGAGGCAATGTCGACTTCATCAACTCAGGCAGCCTGTAGCCGCACGTCAGTGCAGTGTTCCATCAGAGCAACCTCTCGCAGTTCGTCGACAACAGCACACCTCTCGACGGCATCGACAACTCCATGAAGGTCACACGTGTCGGTGAGGGCGGCATCTCCAGCGACTAGGTTGCGCCTATTGAGATGCGTCTTGTGCAGCCTTCCTATTATGGCTACATCGGTTCGAGCCGGACAAGTTAGAAGTGTTTCCGAGCAGATACGCTCATTTTGACCAAGAAGGGCTGGAAACCTGTCTCATAGATGTCCATGGACGACTAGTTCGCCACACTTATAGACGGCAGACCCGCATGGCACAGACCTATAGCGCTCAACAGCTATGACCATGACGGACATATGTACTGTTACAACGGCCGCTATATCAAGTTCTCCGTCACTCCCAACCACAGGATGTATGTAGCACAGGATAAAGACTACAGCATACAGTACATCGATCAGGTCTTCGGTAATACAGTGAAGGTTCTGTGTGCTGTCGACAAAGCGTCCAAAGTCGACTAGAAGCAGAAGTGGTTCTACTTGCCGCAGGTATAGTCCACAACATCCAACTGCAAGAACATATAGAAAGTGGACATTGTCGACTTCGCATAGTTCATGGGCTGGTATCTCAGCTAGGGCAGCCACGACTTACGCACAACCAGGCGAGGACAGAATTACAGAGTCCGCATTACACAGTCTCCTACAAAGAATCCTGAGCACTACGCACAGGTGCTGCAGCTTATGGACAGACTTCCGTTCACCTACAGCATAGACAGCAGAGACGGGTCAGCCAACATCACAATCCTGCGGAAGCAGCTGTACATGTATGTCAAGCAGTTCGGACACAGCGAAGACAAGTTCATCCCTGAGTGGATCTTCCATGCTCCAACTGCAGCAAGATGGGCATTCGTCGATGCAATCCTTAAGGGTGACGGCAAAGGCGCCAGAGATCTGTGCACCATTTCAAGCAGACTCGCAAATGACTTTGCAAGACTCATGTTCGAGCTCGGACAGTCTGTTAATATCATAAAAGAGCTGCAGAAATACGAGCACACAAAACGTCAGGTCAACCCCTAGGAAGATTTCCTGTACACAGTTACATGGCACAGAACATTCTAGTCCACACTGCAAGGGCTTGGATAGAGATCAGGCTACTATGTATAGGAATATAAGGGCAAGGTCTACTGTCCCACTGTCCCGGGAGGTCTCGTATATGTGAAGCTTCCTGGAGCTGCAAAAGGTTTCTGGTGCGGCAACAGTCCCGGCATTACAGGTTACATGACAAAGAACGTCATGAAGGGCACAGACGGCAAGCTGTACCAGAACATGCTCAATGTTCGTACAGGTAAGATAGAGCCTGTCGACTCCCAGAAAGCTGCAGCCTCAGTAGTCACAACCAACTAGTACATGAACACGGACGACGAATACGTGTACGCAATGGGCGGTCCCAGAGGCGTGCGCATTGTCAAGAAGTCCGATATCGACTACATACTTCCTCACTCGGATGATGCATACTCAATGGCAGCCAACTACGTGCCCATGTATTCAGGCATCAAGTCGATGCGTCTGCTGATGGGCTGTTTGCATCCGGATACACCTGTACTTGTTGTAGACAAAGACGGATACACGGACATCATCCCTGCAAAGAGAGTGGGACATGTCGGCACCATATATCTTACAGGCTGTGACAGCAACGGCAGTGAAGCTATGTACAAGGTGCGCAATGTTGTCCCCAGAGTTCCTGAGAAAAAGAGCAAGTTCCGCAAGATCATCCTCCAGTCCGGCAGAACACTCATCACATCTCCGTGCCACAAGTGGTACATATACAAAGACGACAAGTTCAACCTTGTTCCTGCTTCGTAGCTCAAACAGGGCATGCTTGTTCCAAGAACAGTGTTCCAGACTGTACCTGTAAGGAGTGCAACTGTAGCAGGCAAGCCTGTCACAAAGCAGATAGCTGTACTGATGGGCAGATTGTGCGCCTCTTTGTAGGTAGTGGGAACAACTGTCAGGTTCTCTTTCGTTCGCGACAGGAACCCTGAAACAGATCAGAGACAGGACATCACAGATGCGCTCGCACAGCTCGGTGTTGTGAACTACACGGTATACACGCACAAGTAGCAGACCTGGTGCAACATCAAGGACTGCGTCTTCAGGGACTGGATTGCGTAGAACATCGGTCGCGATTAGCAGCACAAACGCATTCCCAAGAGCATGCTCTCGCTCGACAGAGGCTATACGAGCATCTTCCTCGATTCCTTCTTCAAGACTCTGGATACAGTCGCATAGGACATCACAGGTGACAACTGGCTGCTCAGGCTTCCCAATCCCACTGTGCGCGACGGTGTTGCGTTCATGCTTACGAAGATCGACACCGATACCAACTTCAGAGACGCAGTGCTTCCTGATCACAGAATCCACAGAGCACTGCACTTGCTTCCCATACAGAGAGGCAAGCACGATGTCATCTTATAGCCCATTGTCAGTATAGAGGAAATGCCGACACCTGGAATGATGATCGACATCGACTGTGACGACAACGTGTACGCAGTTGCGAACGGCATCATCACACATAACAGCAAGTACGGAACACAGGCAGTCCCTCTCCAGTAGCGCTAGGCTCCTCTTGTTCGTGCACTCGACTAGCAGTCCGGCTAGGACATGCCTACGAGACTCGGCAGACTCCTTGGTACACAGTGGGCATAGAAGCCCGGCATGGTGAAAGCTGTTCGCAAGGACAGAATCGACATGCTGTACGACGACGGCACGAAGGGATCAGTGTATCTGTACGACAACTTCCCTGCCAATGCGAAGGGCTGGCTGACCAACTACGTGAAGGTCAAGGCCGGTGACAAGGTTGCTAAGGGCCAGCTGCTGGCGTCTTCCAACTACACTGACGACAACGGTGTTGCAGCCACAGGCAGGAACTTGCGTGTAGGCTACATGAGCTATCACGGAGCTACGTATGAGGATGCCTGTGCGCTGTCGTAGTCGGCGGCGAAGAAGATGGGCTACACGATCATGTACAAGACAGGCATGGACAAGGACAAGTCCATCCGTACGTCCAAGCAGCTGTACAACACCTGGAAACCCGGACAGTACACAAAGTAGCAGCTGTAGAAACTGGACGATTTCGGCGTGGTCAAGCCGGACACTGTTTTGCAGCCTGGCGACCCGATGATTCTGGGCATCCGTACAACTGAGCCATCTCCAGGTACACTCGGCAAGCGGATCCTCACCGATGTTACCTAGACATGGTAGCACAGCACACCCGGTACAGTCACGGATGTGACGAATACCAAGAGCGGCATCAAGGTGTACGCTACCATCAGCAAGCCGCTGTAGGTGGGTGACAAGATGTGCTACGATGAGTAGACGTAGGTACTGACTGCTGACGGCTGGAAGCGTTTTGCTCAGCTCACATTGCAGGATAAGGTATACACTCTCGATCCCGATTCCGATATGATATAGCTGCAGCAGCCTGTGATGGTGCACAGATACAGACATAAGGATCCGATGTACAAGCTCTGCACAAGAGACATCGACCTCATGGTCACTCCCAACCACAGTAACCTTGTCAGGATACATGCCGCACAGGGACCTGCCAAGTATCAGCTGGTGCAGGCAAGTGAGCACTATGGCGAGCTGCTGTAGATGCGTACAGGTGCGGAAGGTACTCTGCGGGATGTGCCTGTGAACTACGCTGCGGACGACGTGTAGCAGTGGGTCGCCTACAACGGCTACGTGTACTGTGCCACTGTGTAGAAGTACCATACGCTGTACGTGCGCAGGAACGGCAAGGCAGTATGGTCAGGCAACTCCGGCTTCTAGGGCTCCAAAGGCACGGTCGCACAGGTCATCCCTGACGACAAGATGCCGAGGGACTCGCAGGGCAGGCCGCTGTAGCTGCTGTTCGACCCGCTTGGAATCATCAGTCGCTGCTACGACAAGTAGACATAGTTCCTTACGAATCGTGGCTGGATGCGTGGCGCTGATGTACAAGACGACGACACCATCTATTGCTACGACACATAGCTTGGCGCAGGCATGTAGCTGCACCAGCAATAGCAGTTCCACAGCGCACAGTACACAGGCGAGATGGTCGGCGCACGCTCGCAGGATGTGGATTTTCTGGTTACACCCAACCACACAATATATGCGTACTTCGACAACCAGTGGCAGCAGACCACAGCAAGCAAGCTCAAGGGCACCGACTGCTATGTGCCTACAACAGATGGCCAGTATCCGCTTGTAGCCGGACACCATGCACTGCACATAAAGAGCACAGACTGGTACACATAGCAGGGAACCTTCGATGTGTACTGTCCTACAGTGCCTACTGGTTATGTGCTCACCCGCAGAAACGGCAAGTGCGTCTGCCTCGGCAACACCAACCCCTCGCAGCTCATGCAGGCAGGACTCGGCAAAGTGGCAGCCAAGACAGGCAAGCCCATAGTGATGCCGCAGTTCATGCCCAAGGGACAATCAAGGCTCAAGTATGTCAAGGACCTCATGAAGCAGAACAATGTTCCATGGTCCTAGGACGTGTACGATCCGTAGTCAGGACGCACAATCAAGAACGTCTTCACAGGCGTCGCCTACTACATGCCTCTCAAGCACCTTGCATAGTCCAAGATGAGCGCACGAGGCACTGAAGGTTACGACGCATCAGGAGTACCGAAGTCCGGTGGCGAACATGGGTGCTTCCCTGCCATGCAGAAAGTCATCACATCTGCAGGTTAGATGACCATATAGGCTGTATGCAGCTCTCAGCATGTACAGGTACTGACATATGACAATCAATAGAATCAGTACATATATAGTCCTGTAACAGACACCTTCATGTACAGCGTGCCTTCCAATCAGATACTGACGATAACTGTACAGACGCCGGAAGCTGCTATCGAGATGTATCCCACATGGAACCATAAAATGTACAAGGCGGATGGTACATGTGTGCTTGCACACCAGCTCTCAGTCGGAGATACACTCAGATGTGCAACCGGCGCTGCCACTATTGTCGATATAGAGCATAACAGTGACAGTACATAGGTAAACGTGTATGATTTCACTGTCGACAAGACACATAATTATTGTTTATCGGGAGGCGTAAGTGTCTCAAATTCAAAGCGTTTGGGCACGCTGTAGGTCAGTAGTCTAGTTGGGCATGGTGTGTATGACTTCCTCACACAGGACGCCAAGCTCATACGCGGCCAGTCCAACGCCGACTTCTGGCGCTCCATACGCACAGGCCAGATACCTGTCGTCCCGGGCTAGCCCCTCGTGCACAAGAAGTTCTTCGCACACCTCCAGGCCTCCGGACTCAACGTCCGCAGATCCAAATAGGGCGTCTCGCTGTTCGCACTCTCCACAAAGGACGTGGACGACATGGCAGGCAACAGGTAGCTCAAGTCCACAGACACATATGAGCAGAAGAACTTCAGACCCATCGACGGCGGACTCTTCGGACAGGACATCTTCGGCCCTGACGGCATGAACTGGGGCTATATCCAGCTCGACAGTCCTCTCCCGAACCCTGTCATGTAGTAGCCGCTTGCACGCCTCCTGCGCATGTCCGACAAGGACTTTCAGGCAGTCGCCCAGGGCAGAGCCACGGTCAATGGCATCTCCAATGCAACATAGATGAAACAGGCGCTGGCAAAGATCGACCTGTAGAAGGAAACCCAGCAGTCGCTCGTATAGCTCAAGGATGCACGGCCCTCAAAGAAGGACGCTGCGCTGAAGCGCTATGTAGCCATTGCCAAGATGCGCGACAACGGTGTTCCTCCTCAGGACTACATGCTGGACAGAATACCGGTGCTGCCTCCCAAGTTCCGCCCGATCACACAGCACGGCGGTCTCACAATGGTAGCAGACAGCAACTACCTGTATGCGCAGCTGCTGAACGCAAGGGACGACCTGCGCTAGGCACAGAAAGAAGGACTGCCCGCTGAGTACATCACCGACGCGAACGCGAAGCTTTACACGAAGTGGAAGGAACTGGTGGGGCTGTACGACCCATAGGACGTGAAGCTGAAGAACAAGTCGGTGAAGGGCCTGCTGAAGTGGGCCCTCGGCACGAGTCCCAAGCGCTCGGCGTTCGCCACGAAGGTGCTGGGGTCGACGGTGGACACTGTGGGGAGGGGCGTTGTGGTGCCGAGCACGAAGATCAAGCTGAACGAGATCGGGATGCCTGTGGACATGGCGTGGGATGTGTATGCGCCCTTTGTGGTGCGCAAGCTGGTGCAGCGGAACTACACACCTGTGGACGCGATGAAGATGGTCAAGCAGCGTGTGCCCGCAGCGTTCGATGCACTGCAGCAGGCGGTGAGTGAGCGCCCTGTGGTCATGAACCGTGCTCCCTCGCTGCACAAGCTCAGTCTCATGGGGTTCAATGTGAGGCTGACAAGCGGCAAAGCTATCAAGACAAATCCCTCAATTGTTGTTCCCTTTGGTATGGATTATGACGGGGATTCAGTGTGGAATATGACAGGGATTGTGATTGATTTAGAGACGGCAGATAGGATATTCGAAAAGTAGGAAAAACAAGGGCTTGACTTTTTTCAAAACTGTGCTATATTACCTTCATACAGACCAAAGACTGGTCTGAGGCTAACAACCAAGAAAGGTAAAAGCACTATGATTAGCAAGAACACAACAACTAAGCTCGGCGTCCTCAACTGCTCTCTCAGTGACATCCCTGTAAAGAAGGAAACTGAAGTCCAGAAGTCGCCCACGGTAACGGAATGGGATGTGGATGGTCGTGTGTTGGTCAACACTGTTGATCCTGTCACAGGTGAGCCTACACTGGCGCAGATGACTAAGGTATCGAGACACACAGGACTGAAGATGTTCGACTGCACACTCAGTGTCAGCGGAGCCTACAGTCATGTTGTCACGGCATCCGAAGATCACAGTCTCATCACTCTGAACTCCAGCACACTGGAATTGGAAAAGACTAAACCTGAAGACGCCAAGGGTGCAGTCGTGCCTAGAATTATGACCAGCAAGTATAATGACTGGGAAATCTGCGCTAAGAACATCACGCTCGGTAATACATATCCTCTGAGTTACGAGCTTGGGTTGTTCCTCGGTATCATGATCGGAGATGGATGGGTAGACACAAATGGATATTCATTCATAGCATGCTGTGAGGAATCCTTGCAGAAGCACATAACTGAACTGTGTTCACCGAAAGCAGGACTTCCGTTCACAAAGCAAGCTAAGCTCTATAGCTACGCTCCCAGTGAAAATAGATTCAGTTCGAATGCCATGCAGAGATTCAGTGTCTACATGGGAGCTGCCGACCACTGGGCGCTCAAAGAGAAGATTGGCACTGGCGCATACAATAAGCGCATCCCGCTGGAATCACTTGTAGCATCCAGAACGCACATGATCGGTGTCCTTTGCGGCCTGCTTGCTACAGACGGACACATTGGCATCAGCAAGACTGCCAGCAAGAAGGCTTCGATTAAGAACGTCGCTTTCCATACGACATCATGCATGCTCAGAGACTCACTCCAGACGCTGTGTCTTTCGCTTGGTGTGCGCACAAGGGTCAACCCCTATATGGGTCTCAATTCCAAGGCGACATGCTACGAGATCACCTTCTGCCTGGAAGACCTTGCCAAGCTGAAAGCTGCGCACCCGAAACACTTCGTGGTCCCTGTAGACTACAAAGAGAAGGCTCTGCAGGAGATTTGCGATTCAGTATCATCTGCCAAGAACACATCCTATGATATCGTGCCTTTCCCTCGTGGACTGTTCTGCGAGTTCAGCTACGCGAAAGTCACAAAAGTTGCAGAAGCCACTATTATCCCTGCACGTGCCAAGGGGTACATCAAGCGCAGTGTCGCCAGGAAGATTGCAGACCTTATGGAAGGTTCTGACTGGAAGAATTACAGTGACCCGCCGTATCTCGCCAACAAGGATCGCACGGGACACACCCCCGCCCAGGCCAAGGCGCTTGTGGACAAGTGGATCGCCATGGTACGCAACGACGACATCGGCTGGGAAGTCGTGACCGACGTGACTCCGTCCACATGCACTGAGGGATGGGACTGCACAGTGCCTGGCCCGTACACCTTCTCGCTCAGCACAGGAACGATTGTGCAGGACACCGTGAACCTACACGTGCCTGTTTCACAGGCCGGTATCCGCGACGTGCGCTAGAAGATGATGCCCGAGCACAATCTGATCTCAGCGAGAAAGCGCAAGATATTATACGCACCGTAGAAAGCTTATACGCAGGGACTCTATGTAGCCACAAGAATGGGTGAGGCCAAGGACGTGAAGACCTTCAACACGCTGCAGGAAGCCAAAGACGCCTACAGAAAGGGCCTCATCGACATGGATACACCGATACTGATCAAGGAGAGGCAATGACATACGCACAGGCATACGGACTCGTCAAGCAGGCGAACACATAGCAGACTGCAGATAGCGCATTGCAGGCTGCTTTCAACCTCGGCGGCCAGATGGGAGGCGCTGTAGGCGGAGGCACTGCAGGACTTGTAGGAGGAGGTCTTGCAGGAGCCGCGCTTGGGTACAATCTGCCTGACTGGTTCAGCAAGGCGCAGAAAGCACGCAAGCTGAACAAGATTCTGGCTGCACTGGGCGGCGGTGCGCTCGGTGCAGGTGCAGGTCTGGTTGCCGGTACTCATGGCGGTCACTGGCTGGGCGGCCGCGTTATGGATGCAATCTCGAAGCAGTAACGTGCAGGCACCAAGTGAAGAAGTACGCATAGCTGTATAAATAGTAGGCATAGGTCTACAACACAAATATCACTGCTCCTTTTATACCTCCCGGTTCTCAGCCTGTCGACGCGAGAACTATGCGCAAAGTGTATAGGCTTATAAATAATAAACAGCCAACTGTAAACGGCATTAAAATGCCGATTACTTTATCCCCTGCTATTCCTGTACAAATTCCAGGTAAACCTTTACATAGATTGTTAGGTGCGCAGTACGGCATGTCGGAAGCTCTATCGGACAGATTACTGCAGCAACGAAATCAAGCTAGGTTAAAAGGTAACCGGAATCCAAGCAATATAAGAGAAGACAGCATAGTGCCTATCTCTAAGGCCTATACCCCTGATAGTGTTCAACCAATAAATATCCCAGCAACTAGAAGAGAAATTAATAAACCTTTTATAATTGCGCAAAGAATCGATAAACTTCCCGATGGAAGCAGTACAAGGGCTATGTCTATACCTAGTTAGAAAGTAGCTGTCATAACAAATACGCAGAAAGATCCACAACTGTAGCTTACATAGGAACTTATGCATATGCAGCAATTTGGAGGGGTGGACCCTGAAGCTTTACAAGGGCAAGAGGGAGACACAAGCACAGGGTATTACAGCGGATACGGGCAAGTCAGGTATGATGCAAACGGCAATCCTATACAGTATGTAGCCTCTATGCCATAGTACTTTGCCCGATTAGGCTCGCTAAAGAATATGGCAACTGCTTATATCAATAGAGGTGTAGATCCAAAAGACTACAGAATACCTACATATAACTAGGCAATATAGAAATTAAAATAGATACAGAAAAATCCTAAAGATCCACTGTATAAGCATATTGACCAAATCCAGCAAGTTTTACCATAGAGTATACCTAATACACCTGAAAATAGATCTCGTAGATAGAAATTACGCTGGTTAAACCAGAAGAATTGGTAGCAAGCTCGTACCAGAGACAACAGAAATTACGTAGGCAGAGTAGCATGATCCCAGGGCTCCCCGACAGGCGCAACTACGGTGACCTCGCGTCGCTGAAGCCATAGCAGACGTACACATTGCTGCGGCAGCTGCACAATGCACAGCGTGCCGGACGGCACGTGGACTTCCGCATAGGCTCTCCGTAGCTTGGTCTGTTCAGCTGGGCAGCACCTAAAGACCTTCCGACGCAGGCAGGCCAGAAACGGCTACTCATAACACAGCCTCTGCACACGTACGCATACAAGGACTTCACAGGTCCCATCTATTCAGCTTATGGGCGTGGCACTGTATAGAAGCTCTAGTAGACGCCGATAGTCATCCTGCAGAACAGCCCTGACAAGATCAAGTTCACACGAGCCGACAAGCGCAATGCGCCAGTGTACACAATGATTCGCACGCGCAACGGCAACTGGCTCACGTCCATCGTCAGTGACGACGCGCCGCCTGTCATCAGGCAGTACGACAAGTAGCACTTCAAAAGCATCTCACTGCAGCAGGCAGCCAACCTCATGGACCTCGGCGCGCAGGCCTATCCGAAGGCGGACGGCACAGGAGCACTCGCACAGGTGCGCAAGAACAGCATATAGGTGTACGGGATCCGCAAGGACAAGAACGGAAATCTGATACGATACACAGACCACATAGGCGGACTCAGGGACATGAAGATCCCTCCGCAGCTTGTGGGCAAGGTATTCCGTGTGGAGGTCACAGGCTAGCAGAACGGCAGACCCATACAGCCCAACACTCTCTCAGGACTGCTCAATGCTTCTCTGCAGAGGAACATACAGGCACGCAAAGACAACAATATCAATCTGTTCATGTATGCCCTTGCTCTTGCAGACAAGCAGGATCGGTATGACAAGCAGCAGGTTAACGAGCTTGTCTCCCAGCTGCAGTCTCCGAAGCTTCGCACACTGCCGAAGGTAACGGCACAGCAGTTCCAGGACCAGCTCAGACAGATGCGTGAGGGCACACACCCCATAACTCAGTAGGGCTTCATAATCCATCCCAAAGGGGGCAGACCGCTAAAAGCCAAACTGCTGCAGGATGCAGATGTCATAGTACGTGATATATTCCCGGCGTAGACACAGGATGGACAACGCGCAGGAGGATTCACGTACAGCTTGCCTGGACAGTAGACTGTTGTAGGCAGAGTAGGTACCGGTTTTACACATTAGCAGCTGCAAGATATGCTGCAGCATCCATAGCAATACACAGGCAGGACAGCAAAGATACATGCGATGTCTCAGTATCCTTCAGGTGCATACAGAGCTCCTGCCTTCATATCTTTCAGATCGGAAGGAGATTGAATGCCCATTCATCAGAACGAAGACGGTACCTGGCAGTGGGGCAAGTCAGGTAAGAAATACAAGAATAAACAGGACGCAATAAAGCAGATGCAGGCTATTTTCGCTTCCGGTTACAGAGAGCCGGGACACAGCAAGAAAGCCGGGCTTACCTACATGTCTGCGTACCTGATTAAAAGAGCTGGTGGCGGTTCCTTCCAGGACTACATGAACTCCAATATTCCTGTGGAAAATGTGGAGCAGAGTCCGAAAAACAATGTGAAACAGGAACTTGAGAAACCTGCACAATAGCCGCAGACACAGCAGCTTAACAGGCTTACGGGAATCTCTTTCTAGGAAATCAAATAAGGACCTTATTAATATGACTTACATCGAAGCCTACAATATGTATAAGCAGGCTGCTCAGGTTAATGCTCCTGCTGCACCTGCTGCAGCAGCAAAAGCCGCAGCAACCGCAACGCCTGTCACAGCCAATATCACGAAATACTCTCCTGACAGCCCTGAGCTTGCGAAGTACAAGCTTAATTCAGCGCAGTACAAGGAACTGCTGCAGGCTGTCAAGCGTGGTGGAGGCATCAAAGACCTTGTGAAGAAATACGGACAACGCCCTGATGGTTCTCTGTATCAGCAGGCTCCGTCTCGCCGGGCTTTTATCCAGCCTTCTCCCGGAACTGTGATTAAGGAGTAAATATGAGCTTTAAAGACATTTTCAAAGATATGAACAAGCAGGCGGCTTCGATGCTGACACCTTAGGCCATGCAGGCAGCAGCTGTACCGCCTGCAGGTACTCCGTCTGCAGGTGCACCTATAGGAGGTGCTCCGATGGATCCCTCTATGATGGGTGCTCCGGCCGGTATGCCTGTGGACCCGGCGATGACAGGCGCTGCTCCTGCAGGTGCTCCAATGGATCCGGCAATGATGGGTGGAGCTCCTATGGGGCCTGGACCTGATCCTGCTGGCGCACCTGGAATGCCTGGAGCATCCGGAGCGTGGATGACTGATCCGATGTTCCTTGACTTCCTTATGCAGTCAGGTTTCCAGATCGATCAGGTTGGCAATGTAATCGATCCTAATGGACAGCCTATGGATCCTGCTATAATGGATCAGCTCTATGCGTAGTTTCAGGCACAGATGGGTGGAGCACAGTCAGACGTACAGGGAGCTCCCGCTGAAGGTGCACCTGCATAGCAGCCGCCGATGGAGCTGCCTTAGGAAGTGCTAAATCAGGTTGCCGGAATTGTGCAGGATGTTATCGACAGCTCTCTGGATGAGAAACTTTCCGCACTGGAGAAGAAAATATCTGCTTTCGCATAGAAGCTCGATACCTTGAAGACCATGCTGGACGATATCCTTATCGGTAACACCAACCAGGATTCGCTTAACAAGTCCTAGGAAGCTTCCATTGACTCACAGCTGTAGAAAGATCTGCGTTCAGCACAGCAGGTGGATGTGCAGTAGCCTGGAGGAACAGAACAGCTGCTTGCACCTGCTGCGGCTGTTCCTGCGTCCGGCAGCATATTGTAGCTTATGAGAGGTGCTTGATGAAAGTGTCCAGAAACATGAAGATTCTTGCAAAGCTTGCAAGTATGAATAAAGAATCGCAGGGCCACCCGATGCTCGTGTCTTCCCTTATCGGTGCCGGTGCCGGAGGACTTGCAGGAGACCTCACTTCACAGCTGCTGTGGAAGAAGCCGACTAAGACGCAGCGGATTCTGTCTGCATTGGTCGGCGCCGGTCTTGGTGCAGGAACTGGCGCTGCTGTTACAGGTTCATTCGGACACAAAGCTGTATAGAATATTCCTGCGAGATTGCAGTCTATGTATTAGAATGCTGTCGGCACAGTGTCAGGCAAATTGCCCTCCAAAGAGGACTTTGCATCCATGTCTCCTACAGCGAAAGCTATGTATGGCAGCACCAATACAGGAGATAAAGCTGCTGACAGACTCGGATCTGTTGTCAACACTCTGAAAAAGTCAGTAGTCGGATAGAATGACAAAGGCAGCGGTGTTATAATTCCAGCACAGTTGGCAGCAGGAGGTCTTGGCGGAGTCTTCGGCTGGAAAGGTGCTGTGTAGGCCCTTAACAGGCAGGGCAGACGAATACAGCTTATAAAGGCTCTGGAAGATAAAGCAGGTGCTAATCCTGCGTTGTGGCGAGCTGCAGATATCTTGAAGATTTTCAAAATAAAAGGCGGCAATCCTGTTACTAAACTTATCGATTAGATACAGGAAAGCTCTAAGCTTACAACGTCACCTCGTGCATATAAAAATAACCTTGCCAATATAGTTCGGAATTTCCATAAGAGGAATGAAGCCAGCAAGTCTGCCGGTATGGGAGCTATAAGCGATACAATCCGGCAGCGGTATTATGGAAAGTACAGGAACAAAGATCTTGATGCCTTCAGGCTGAAGGGCAGACAGAATGCCACAGCATTAGAGACCTTGTTCGGTTTGTCGAAACGCAGAGCCGGGCAGGTATTTGACAACACAGGTATCAAGACCGGTATATCCGCTGACGAAGCTGCCAAACTCCGGAATATGGTGACAAATCGTCCTCTTGGAAAGATGAAAGGTGCGGCTGGACTGCTGGCAGGTATCTTGTCTGCTGCTGCGTCGGCAGGTGGAGCCGGATATATAGGCAACGCACTTGCAGGTAACAATGCACGGTATCAGCAGGCGCTGACAAACCTGTAGAATGCTTATAAGTAACAGGTGCTGAATTGGCTGTCACCACATTAGGCAGATAGGTAATCAAACAAGCGCTTCCTTAGAAGTACAGGAGCTTCGTTGACTAGCCCCTCACAAAGGCTCGCCAATAGAAGCTCACTACGCAGCTTGCCAAGGACAATCCATAGGCTTACATAGACATCCTGCAGAAGCTGAATGCCATCGCGTAGTCGACTGTATCTACGTACGGCAAAGACACTACCATCACTCTGGATGACATAGATGCCGGAGAGAATGTGCGCAAGATGCATGCTAAGCTCCAGTAGCTGATACGTACTGTTGTGAACAGGAAAGATCTCACTCCGTAGCAGAAGTAGCAGAAAGTCATCCAGCTGGGCTACAAGTACACTGCACTGATGAAGGACCTTGGATTAAAGGATGCTCAGTAGCGTCGTACAGGTATTGCCAATCAGATTGCCTCTGGCTCCCGTGGCAACCCTGTACAGCTTATGCAGCTTCTTGTCGGCGACATGCAGATGCGTGATGCCGCCAACAGGGACATCCCTTATCTTGCTACTATGCCGTATGTGGACGGTGATTCGCCTATGTCCTACTGGGCATCGAGCATGTCCGGTAGAAAATCAACTTACGATACGCAGGCTGCTACAGGCATGGCCGGTTACCTGAACAAACAGGCAACCAATGTCATTCAGGCAACACCTATAGCGATGCGTGACTGCGGCACGACTAACACAGGCGTACCGGTATCCGCTTCAGATCCTTAGAATGTCGGCTCCATACTTCTGCGCCCATGGAAGAACCATCCTGCAGGAACACCTGTCACGTAGGAGATGCTGGACTAGGCTTAGTAGGGTGACGAGATTGTGATCCGCAGCCCGAACACATGCAAGGCTCACAACGGTGTGTGCGCTATGTGCTCAGGCATCCAGGAAAACGGCAAGCTGCCTGCTGTAGGAAGCTACGTGGCACTGAATGCCATGAAGTCCTTCATCTAGCCGCTTACGCAGGCCGGTGTAAGCTGTCTGCATCCTGACACAAAGGTAAGTCTGGCTGAAGGTGGATATAAAAGAATAGCAGATATACAGATAGGTGATACTGTAATAGGTTGCGACATGACAGGTGCAACTACACCTGTAAAGGTCACCAATGTATTCCATAATGGAATTCAGCCTGTATACAGAACTGTATCTGTTACATAGTCTGGTAAGTACTTGTAGCTCTTATCCACACTTACACATAAATGCCTTATGCTGATCTAGGATGCACAAGTTCCAGCACTGCTGCCTATAGGCACACAAGCTAAGAAACGCTATATAGTGCTGTCAGACAGATCTGAGTAGAGGAAAGCTTAGGTAATATAGCAGGCATTCTTAGGCGACATATAGACTATAGATATTTAGGTTGACCATCCAGATCATTTGTTTCAACTTGTTGATTATCAAGTACTTAGTAACTCGAAGCACGGCAGCGGTATGGGCGGCAAAAAGAGCTAGGACCCAGACGGCTAGGACCAGCCTACAGGGTTCGACTCCATAGCGCGCATGCTCCTTGTGCCCTCTACATTCCCTGGTGGCGCAGTGCTCTCTCAGATCGATGGCCGCGTGTCATCTGTACGTCCTGCTCCGCAGGGTGGTAACTACATTACAGTCGGTACCAATATGGTATATGCGCCACGTGTACGTACAGTGACAGTAAAGCCCGGTGACGTTGTGTAGGCCGGAGATACTCTTACCAACGGTGTGCCGAATCCCATGTAGGTGGTCAAGTACAAGGGTATCGGTTAGGGCAGACATTACTTCACGAACAAACTTTTCGAGCTGCTTCCGAAATCCGGCGCAGGCACAGCAAGACGCAATGTGTAGCAGTTCGCCCGTGCCCTCATAAACAAAGTGCGCATAACATCCGACCAGGGTTTCGGTGGCTATTATCCCGGCGACATTGCAGATTACGACGATATAGCGTAGAAATGGAGACCCAGAGAGGACAGCAAGATGCTGAACCTCAAGGAAGCCACAGGAAAGTATTTGTAGGAGCCAGCACTGTATTACAGCATAGGAACAAGAATAACACCCAAGGTAGCTAAGAAACTGCAACAGTACGGTTACCAGCAGGTGAATACCAATTAGAATCCTCCGCCGTTCTAGGCGAAGTTCGTAAGCTCCAAAGCGTTCTCTACTACGTAGAGGCGCTGGTTGCCCAGACTTAACGGAGAACGGCTTAAAGAGGCTATCTTCGACGCTGCAAGAACTGGAATAACTGACAGTTATGACAGCCCTTCATTCGTCGACAAGCTTATCATAGGCCCCTATAATCCGGCAAACATTAAACCAGCAGGAATATGAAGTGTATGTCTAACAATCTCATCATCGACGAAGGCTATCTGCGCAAAACAGCAGCGAATTAGCCTGGCTAGGGGCCGTCCTTTGAACAGCAGTTCGGCATCCTTGCGAATGCCCAGATCACCGACAAGTACCCCAGCCTCGGCAACTATCTTGTAGCTGCTCAGCTTCTTGACAAGAGTGACGACAACTCGTTCGCTGTGTGCGCTGTTGTGTACAAACTCGGCAATAACTTCATCTACGTACCTGCTGTGTTCCGCAATGGAAAAATATTCACCGGCTAGATCATGGAAGTTCCGTCGCTGCAGAGAATGCTGCCGTTGTCGGATGCATGGATGAGCTGGGTGAAGAACAAGGACATCGGCGGATAGGGCGAGCTTATCCCTTCGTAGCTCTCCAAGCTGTACGGATAGAACGCATCTTCTGCACGCAGCAGAGAACCAGTCGACCCGCTCATGAAGACAGCGTCTGTGAACAGTGTCTCTGTTATGGATACGGCATTGAAGCTCGGCAAGAAGGCTTCCTAGAAGCTCGTCGACATGTTCACCAACATTGACTATCTGAATGCCGCCTTCAAGTATTATAGCCCTGAACAGATCGACTCATTTGCAAAGAAGGCTGCACAGATGTTCCCATAGGCATAGCCTGTTTAGATCATCTCTGTGATCGACAAGAAAGCTGCTCTCCTTACAGAGGAACAGAAAAAGAATCTGTATGCTGATGGCTTTGTGGTCAAATAGGGCAATAAAGTAGACTGGGGTCCTGCATAGGATTCCATTAAGGCTGTCGAATATAAGAATCTTCGCTAGGCATTCGTTAAGCCTCAGAAATCCTGCATGTGTCAGGTGCTGACTCAGACCGGATAGCTGCAGGATGTCACATATCTTGTAGTTGAGGGTAACTGTAACAGAGATGTCTGTTGCTGCTGTGATTAGTGGGATCCCGGTTCCAGATATAAACGTGGAGTCAGTACTGTTAAACACGTTGCTCCGGCCAAAGACTCTCCATTCTTCGGCAACAGATAGTACAAGAATGTAATAGTTCAGGACGGCCAGTATCTTACTGTGTAGAGTGTTCCGTGTGTTCTGCTCAGCAGTATCAAGGATATCGACGTTTCCGCTACAGGTAAGAGCATATAGGATCTCAAATAGATTCCATACAACAGCATCCTGCTGACAAAAGATGGCTATACGATGTTCGGTCTCAGCGGAACAAAGCAGCCGAACGGAGATTTTGTCTCCTACGGTCTTACAGTCCACATTACAGAAGATAACAACCTCAAGCAGCCGCTGATCCTTAAAGAGTATATTGAAGTGCCCAAAGGCAGCCGCATCATCTTCCCCACAGGCAGTTACAATGCTGACGGCACACCTAAGCAGGATAAACTGCAACCGGGACACAATTCTGTGTACGTGGCTTATGGAGATCTCGGCAGAGCCATCGACGCTTTTGATTCCAAGTACTACAGCAAGCTGAAGGTAACCAGCGACGGCCAGGAGATTTCCATATCCGGTGCCAAATCCAATCCGGCTGACAGAATGCAGGTGAAAGAAGCTGTGCTGCACCTTGTGCGTGACTACGGACTAGCTCCTCTGGATGCAAAGGCGATTGTCAAGAAAGCCGGTGCAGGCAGCATACTGAATCCTGTGTCAACTTCGTACAGACTGTTCAAGTCTGCTGCGTAGATGGTTTAGAGCGACATGTGGAAACCTGCCGACATCGGCTACTCTGAAGTACAGAATGTTCCTCCGCAGGTGACACAGGAAGATATTCAAGGCAAGGCACTGCAGGACGAGCGCTAGATGCAGACTGTGCAGCGTGCGGCTGAAGCAGGTGTGAAGTAGGTGTTCGATACACAGACACTTAAGATGCTTGTGCAGGCTGCTGATCCGCATGAATAGGTGCTGTAGGCTCTGCCGGACTTCATGAACACGCTCGATAAGCTGTGCAAGCTGCTGTTCCTTTTCAGATGTCACTTGAGCGATATGTAGAAGAAGTACGGAGCTGTGAAGCTCAGATCACTTTAGTTGTCCATCAAGAACACGCTGAATGATCTGTCATAGCTCACGATTTTCCTCAAGCTCAGAGGTCTCAACAATGGAGAAGCTCCTGATGCAGGAGATCTGCAGACAGGAACTATGATGAACTGATGCCTGTATCCAACTAGAGCGCACCATTCAAGAGGAGTCCTGTTTTCTAGCGGGACTCCTTTTTACAACCGCCCGACTGGCGATGGCAGGAAGCCAAGCAAATAGTCAGGGCGCAGCTGACAGACACCAACTATACACCTTCTTCCGACCCGATAATTCTGTATGCTGCTCGTATACAGAGAGCATGTCGGAATACAGATACGAGAAAGTTCGTGCAGGCAAAGATGCCCGATGCCTGGCAGGTGTTCACTCTTGGGACATTTGACAACTCGTCACAGCTCAGAGCCTAGGTGGAAGCATGTCTTATCTATGGCCTGACTCCTTAGAAGACTTCTTAGAAACTGAAATGGCTGACCCCTGTACAGGTAAGACTGTACTCTGACTTGTTCTGTGACCTCACAGGTGTTCAGGCTATATCAGGGTGGTTTTAGCAAATGCTGCTGCAGCCAGCCAGAGTCGGTAAATCTATGAACCTGTTCAGGGCCAGAGCGCTCGCACATTACCACTCCTTATAGGCAGCCCTGCACTCTCTGCGTTTCGGAAACTCTGGAAAGAGCGCCAAGTAGGCTATGGACGCCATGTGGAGAAACTGCAGAAATACGCAGGTTTTTGACTACATAGCCAAGGAGCTTAACGTACCTATCTAGGTGTACACCCAGATGATGTAGCAGGCGGTAAAGAATCGGTAGGATCAGGCATTTATGCTGCAGCAGAAATAGGGTGGAGGCTAGTCGCAGGCTATCATAGATGCGGCGAATATTCTCAACTCCAGTATAAGAGGATTCAGCAGAGCTTAGATACAGCTTACAACATAGCAGCAGAAAGCCGGTGTTGACTTCACTACGCAGTACACTCAGTTTATAAAACATAAATCAGAGGCTTAATATATGGGATAGTTAAAGAAACTGGATCAGCTCACAGAATACCAGCTGACCAATGCTATTGAGAAGGCGGCTACACTGGCCCTCGGCTCAGACAAGGACAGAAGCTAGATTCTGGCATAGCAGCTTGATCTTGCTGACGTCCCGAAGAAGCTCACAAAACTTGCGGCACAGGCATTCAACAGAAGACTTGCTGTAGTCACGCTAGGAAAACGCAATGACTAGCACAAGGCGTAGGACTTCCCGCTTGCCGACATCGAAAAGGTAGCTTCACTGCGTGGTGTGTAGCAGCTCGATAAGGTTGCCTCTGTCGGTACTGAGTTTGAGTTCAGAATCAAGGAGCCTGAAAAACCTGCAATGGTCAAAACTGCGTCCTTCAAGGAACCATAGCCTGAACCGACTATCGGACAGCTGATGCAGAAGTTGTAGCACATGCTGTAGAAGGAAACCAAAGCATTCTAGGCGGACTATTACAATCTGATCAATTAGAAGAAAGATCTGGATCGTATGGTCAAGAAAGCCTCTGACATGCTGCGGGATGAGACTAAGCTTTCCAGGTTGATGTCTACAGTATATGGCGACACATACACTGAACTGTTTAAAGACAAGCTCCCTGAATAGTCTCTGAAGAAATCGGCTGCCTATGCTGTGCTTCCTGTAGCTGCAACTGTTGAGTACGTGTAGAAGACTATACAGCAGGCATAGAATGTGCGATGGCGCCAGAAGTCTCTGTAGAAGAAAGCTCAGGCTCTGGATGTCTTCTGCACGGAAGCTGTAAAGACATAGAATGCTGTAAGGCAGGGGCTGCTCAGCGGGCTTATTAAAAATGCAGATGGGTATACGGTTGTCAAGGATGTCCTTGCAAACATGTTGTCCGTACCTCTGCTGGCAGGTATTAAAGGCGGTCAGGGTGCCTTGTAGACGGCAGGAAGCATATTGCGTTCCGGTACAGGCTCTCAGAGATATGCTGTAAATCCTTAGTCTGCTATTACAGGTGCTCTGCTGAATGCGGACAGATATGACGACAAGGTGATGCGCCTTGCTGACATGCTTGCAGACAGGGACTTCAAAGACTTCCCTGCACAGTAGATATAGAAAGCTGTGTAGGATGTCATAGTTTAGAACCCCTCATATCTGTCTCCGAGATTCAAGCAACACCTTAAAACAGCTGTTGCAGCTAGACTGATGCAGGGAGGCAAGACCAATCAGGCATCTCAGGCAGCTTAGGCCGCTACTGTAAAATCTATTACTTCAGCCGACAGGTAGCGTGCACAGGCTGCAGCTGTTAATGCAGTTAAAGGCATGTCTCCTGTGTAGACTTAGGGAAGTGTAGCTGACCTTGTCCCTGACTTGTCTAAAGCAATGTAGAGGCTGAACCTCGGCAACACTGTATTTGTCGGTAATCTTGGACAGAACTGGTAGCAGTTCTCCAGAGATATCGGTTAGGCCAGAAAGCAGAACTAGGCTAATAAGTAGAAAGATGCTGAAGCCAGACTCCAGGCAATCAAGAACTACATGTCCAACAGGCAGAAAGCTATCAAGTACCTGGCCAATAAAGCAGCTGCAAATCCGAAGCTCCAGAAACAGCTTGGCATTCCCAAAAGGACAGGAAAGAACATCAAAGGACTTACTGATCTGCGACTGTAGAATAAACAACCTGCAGTCAATTTGGCTACAGCACAACTTGCAGCTGCCAGTGCACCTCAGCAGTAGGCGCTCTATGCTGAGATTGTCTAGTAAGAGGTAATGCAATGATACAGAAAAGAATCGTCCCTTAGGCTTCCGATTTCGGAGGATAGGAACCTGTACAGATACTTAAAGTCAGTTCCAAAGGGTTGGATAAGTCTGCATCCATGCAGAAACGTGCAGCAGCTTTCGACGACATCATAGCAGAGCTGAAGCCGATGCCCAAGAAAGCGTATCTGCACGTCATCACTACTGGAGCGATGTAGCACTTCGGTATCAACAGGAACTGCTTCGTAGCAGGTACTATGGTTGTCACCTAGAATGGCACGAAAGCAATCTAGCACATTCGTGTGGGTGATCTTGTGCAGAGCGGCAGCGGTTAGATGCGTAGGGTTAACGACACATCTGCCAGATGGTACAAAGGGCAGCTTGTAACACTGACAGCAAAGAACGGATAGATCGTTGTCACCATGACATAGGATCATCCGGTACTTGTTCTCGATGACAGCTAGAAGTGGGGCGACTTTGTTTCTGCCAAGGATATCAAGCCAGGAGCTAAGCTGCTGGTACCTGACGACAAAGTAACATAGACCGCACTGAAATACAATGTAACTGTAGACAAGGTGTAGTTCACTTATACAGAGTCCACTGTCGTCTATGACCTGAAGATCGAAGTCGAACGTACCTTCTGCGTTCCTTTTGTCGTGCACAACTGCGACGGCTGGAATTAGGATGCTTTTGTGTACAGACCTCCGATGCCTAAAAATGCATCCTGCAAGTAGATTCAGCTCGATGGCGGACTCAGGAAGTACCATTCGACATACCTGGACAAGGCAGCTGTATATCAGGAGCACCAGACTGACAAGTAGAAGTCAGGATAGGTGAAAGCAGCTGTGTACAACGATAAGATGCACAGAGGCTAGCTGCTCATTGAAGTGGACACTGACAAGTGGGCATAGCGTCTGAACAAGAAAGCGAACGGCCAGGACATATTCCTTTCAGTAGGTGCCTCGCTAAAAAACGATTATTGCACCGCTTGTGGGAATGCAGCGCACACGCTCGACTAGCACTGTTAGCATATCAAGAAACATGCGGGAATGGTACTGTCAGACGGTACCAAGGTCGGCATGATAAACGATGCGCCCAAGTTTTATGATATCTCAGGAGTGAACGTACCTGCAGACCAGATGGCCTTCGTACTGCGCAAGGTAGCATCAGGTGACAGTGCAGCCAAGGCTATTGAAGCTGCAAGGTTCCAGGCAACAAGACCTCCTATGTCATTGTCAAAGGCTGCAAGACTTCTCGGTAAACTCGCGTAGCTGTAGAAATGCATTCAGTGTGAAGCACAGGACGATCCGATCTTTGCTGACTCTCCGGAAGCTGTGGAAGATTTTCTAAAAGCGGTATAGAATTACGACGCCGACTAGATCATCGATCAGTGCAACCGCAAGGCAATCCTTCTGTCACCGAAAATGCTCTTTAAGATCCTCGGCAAGGAATCTGATAATCAGTAGCTGTTCAATACCTTTGCCTAGAGCTGCCCTTGCAGCGGTCAGCACCTCATGTAGGATATGCAGCAGGACTAGGAATTCAAGCCTATGCTCAGCGACGGCAGTTTCGATTCTGTGCTTCCTGTAGACCTCGCCTTATAGGATGTACTTAAACAGTTCATACCTTAGTTTGGTGTCAGCAGGCCTGCTCTGAATGGCAAAGCTATCCGAATATAGATAACATCTGCCTAGCCTTAGAAAGACATGCAGTAGTTCAAAGACAAACTGCAGGACAGCATGCAGGACTCAGAATCGAGTTAGGACGATGATTCCGGTGATCGACAGAATGAGGATTCAGACAAAGAGGAGGATATGTAGAAGAAGGCGTCTCTCGTTGGAGACCAGTTCAGAAGAACATATGCCAGATACGTTCTGAGTTTTGCTTAGCGTAACAGTTAGGACACCTGCATGTTAGCCATGCAGAAGCTCGTCAGATATAAGTAACGTCACTCTCTATGTGAGATAGATAATCCCAACAAAAAGGTAATATACCCATGAGTATGCTTAACAAGAAAGCCGCTTTTCTCCACGATCTGCTTGTTCAGTCCGGAGCGCTGCACAAAGTTGCAGGCGGCGAATAGATTACAGAGAAGAAGCTCGATGCTCCGCAGCCCACTATCGGCGACAAGATGCAGAATGAAACCGAAGAGGCTACGAATGGCAACTATGCTTCCGACCCCAGTGTGAACGCCGAGATCAAAGGCACTGTCGAAATGGCAGAGAACAAGATCGAAGGCGACGATGACAAGAAGGCTGAAAAAGACCTTGCAGAGACCGGTACGTCTGTGAAAGACGTATGTCCTGCAGGTATGCCTACAGGAACTCCTGCTCAGGTTGCAAAGTCTGCAGCTCTCAAGCAGAAGCTCACGGCCTGCATCAATGCCCAGATCGAAAAAGAAGCCGCTATGAGGAAAGCATCTGAAGAAGCTGAGCTTGCCAAACAGGCTGCAGCTAAGCAGGCTGAGAGCAATGAAGTGATGACAGCTACCGAAGTTCTTAACAAGGTTGCATCTTTCACTGAGGACAAAACAGCTGAAGAACTTGCAGCGCTTACTGACGACATCGAAGTCAGCTTCAAGAAACTCGCTGCTACCAATCCGCTGTTCAATGTTGCCTGCGAACAGGCTCTGATTCGCAAGATGGCAGCTGAGGTTGAAGCTCTTTCAGCATCTGAAGGCATTCCTCCGGAAGAAGCGGCTGCGGCGCTCGATGCTGCTGTCGCTGAAGATCCTGAAGCGATGAGTGAACTTACTAACGAGGCTGAAGGTGAGGCTCTGTCTGATCTTGCAGCTGCGGAACAGGACTCCGCTGCTCTTATGGACGGACTCGACCAGACCGCTGCACAGCTCTCTGAAGCTCTTGGTGAACCGATTACAAGTGACGACATTCTCGCAGCTGTCGATGAAGTCACTGCCCAGGCCGAACAGCTTGGAGTTCCTCCGGAAGCTCTCGTTCAGGCTGCTGCAGCTGAGATGGCTCAGGGAGCTTAGATCTCTCCTGAAGATGCAGCTGCTGCTGAACAGCTTGTCAGTGATGCTGCTGCTCAGGGTGTTTCTCCCGAAGAGCTTGTCGAAGGCATTGCTCAGGCTGAAGCTGGTGCTGCCCCTGTCGAAGGTGCGCCTGCGGAGGCTCCTGCAGCTGAACCTGCACCCACTGAAGAGTAGCTCGCAAAAGAAGCTTGCCTCAGAAAGCTCGCATCTACGAAGCGCGGCGCCAATCTCATGAAGATTCTTGCTGCCAGCGGCAAGTAAGGAGCGCACAATGTCACAGGACTTCCAGAAGATCGCTGAAGAAGCGATTAAACAGTGCGCAGAATACGAAGCTCGCATTAACCAGCTCCAGGAACAGATTGCTCTCACCAAGAAGGCAAATCTGGCCGATCCTGAGCTGGTTAAGAAGTCCGTGGAAGCTCTCACTAAAACAGGAGGTATCACGGCATAGCAGGCAGACGAGACAGCTCAGTTGCTTGCCCACGACCCAAATGCCTCCTTAAGAGCTATTCAGGCTCTGTGCGACCGCTACACTGACGCAGCTCCCATTGTGAAAAAAGAATCCGATATATAGGGCGGCAGGCTTGTTGATACATTCAATAAGCAGGCATCGGCGGCTCCTGTTGAAGACGCATACGCTGCAGTTGCCCGTGTCCTCGGACTAAAGATGAATAAATAAAGGAAACTATTATGGCTATTACAAGGTCTGTTAAACAGCAGTACGAGTACTACGTTGCTGTTAAGAGCGGCGTTCTTGATGAGACCAACTGTCTCATGCACACGGCTGTGCTGAATGAGAATGCCGATAAGGTTGTTCGCGGCTCTGTTATCTCTCTGAACGCTGCGGGCGAATTCGTGCTTGGACTCACTGAAGGTTCCGGCAATCTGTATCCGATGCCCTGCTTCGCGAAGAAGAATGCGTTTGATCCGGATGTCATGACCGGCGCTGTCGGCAGTGCTACCGGCGAAGTTATCGCCAGCTCTACTGTCGGTAAAAAGATGTCCGCCTATGTTGCTACGGGTGCATTTGAAATCGAATCCTCTGAATTCGATAAGGATGCTACGTACGCAATCAATGCGGCTCTCGTCTGCGCTGATGGCGACAAGCTTGGAAAGGTCACTCCCGGTGGTGCGAACGCTGTGTACGGAGCGAAGACTGTCGTCGGTATCGTCAGTGCGCTTCCGTTCCGCTCCAAAGCCAGCCTGAACGTGAACGGCACTGCTGTTAACCGCATCTGCTTCTGGTCGGTCTTCTTCCCGCCGAAGCGTGGTTAATCCGCTGTAAGATAAACCAGGGGAGCGTGTCTCCCCGATAACTATAGGAACGCAATATGTATACTTCCGATCAGATTGCTGCCATCAATCAGGAGTTTAAAGACAAGCTCCTCAGCGATGACTCCGCTATGGTGAAACAGGCGGGACTCGCAGGCACCACATATTTCCGTACGCGCATTCGCTAGAATGCCGTATATCGCAAGCTTCTTCCTCCGGTCTCCGTTACGGCCGACAACTTCGATGTGAATGAAGTCTCCGACCTTCCCAGCATGATTGTCGAGCTCGACATCAACTCCGAAGGTGCAATGCAGGTTCCGTTTGAAACGGCTACTACCGGCGCAACCTTCAACGGACGCAAGGCGAGATGTGAATTCGGGCGCATCATGACACCGAAATACGAGATCGACAAAATCCGTCTTACCGGATACAAGATGCCGATCCTTGACATCCTGTACGACCTCATGCTCAAAGACATCATGGATGTCGAAGATGAAGCGTGGGCGGCTGTCAACCAGGAAATCGTCGGCAATGCTGATAACCAGACCGATCAGATCGCTGAATTCGGTCTCCGCCGCGCTATCCGCCAGACCTGGGATCGTGAAGGCGTTGCCGGTCTCGGTGCTGCGGCTGCCGGATTGCTCCGCACGAAGGGCAAATTGAAACCGTCCAAAGGACTCATGAACGAACTTCTGTACATCAGAATGGCTGAGTGGGATCGAAATACCGTTGGCGGCGATATGGCTCAGGACATGCTGTTCGATGGTGTCACGACCGGCAAGCTGAACAAGCTCGATGTCCTCGTTACCTCCAAGGATACCGTCTGCTCCGAATACGATCTGTGGGTGTTCACTGATCCGCAGTTCTATGGTGCGAACTACACGTACCAGGATGTCAGCATGGTTACGGACGAAAAGGATGGAATCTTCCTGAACTTCTTCGCCTATGAGACCATCGGCGGTATCGTTGTGAACAGAGCCGGTGTCTGTAAGGTCACGTATGATGCGAAAAACATCAACGAGTGCACCTTCTGGACTGATCCGGTTGACGGTTCCGACGCCACCGGTGGCTGATTGAAATCAGGTTGCTGATTATAAAGGCCCTCCGTAACAGGAGGGCTTTTTTTATGTCCTTAATGTGGTAAACTGTAAGAAACCAACAAGAAAGGAAGTATTATGTCAGTAACTATTCAGACCGTCATCACCAACAAGAGCCGTGGAGTTCGTTCCCTTATTATTTCCAGATCAAAGACGTACAGTCTCAGAGCAGGAGAGACAGTAGTCCTCGATTATGACATCTGGTCGTATCTCACACCTACAGTAAAACGGAAACTTGAACTGGATGTGCAGATGGGAAGACTCGAGATCACAACAAGGCTGTTCACAGACAATGCCAACATCTCTGTCGACCCTGATGGAACATATAAGATTGCCAACGGCGGACTTGAGGTCGCCAAGCCCAAGGAGCAGGTGAAAGAAAATAAGCTCCCGGCAGCCAAGGCTGACAAGGCCACCACCAGTGGAAAACTGTTTGACAACAGTGGTACGGTTATGGCCGACAAGAGCTCGTCTGTCATGCAGAAAGCCATCGGAGCCAAGCGTGTTGAGGCTGGTAATACAGATCAGACAGAACAGCCTGTACAGGACAAAACAGGATTCACTAAAACCGACATGAGCTCCTCGGGTCTTATGCACACTATGAACAATCTCGAACCTGCACATTCATCCAGCGTGTTCAAAGCCACCTCGACAGATACAACCAAAGCAGAGGAAGAAGCCAAAACAGAAACAGAGAAAGAGCTGTCACGTCCTGAATACATCGACGAACTATATGCAGCTAAAGATTACACAGCCATCGCAGGAGCGCTGACAGAGTGGTATCCTGGAACAACGTTCACAAAGGCTTCTATCAAGAAATGCAATAGCTATGCTGAACTCAAAGAAAAGTACCCTGTGCTTGCGTAATCAGGCTTATATAACGCTCCGCACTTTGTAGCTCGCTACATCATAACCTCCTCCTCCTTTCTTCCGTCTGTACAGTATTACTCCTTTTGCTGTACAGACGGTCTTTTATTACGCACTCACCTTAGTACAGTATAGGAACACAAATGCGTAAATAGATAATTCAGTTTGTAACAGGAACTTAGGGATAGATACAGCGACTGTGTCCTGTAGCTACGCAGCAACAGCGCCTTATCCTCAATACAACTACAGGACAGGTATTCTGGGACTATGCAGGTGTACGACATAAGGTAACAGCATAGATTGCCGACTGGAACCAGCAGGACTCAGATGCCGAGTCGTACATAAAGAATAAGCCTGTAATACCTTCTGATATCAGCCAACTCACGGACAACACAGGGCTGATACCTAAAGACGTTACTGATCTTACAGACACTTCGGGTAATGTCGGCTACCTTAAATAGAGTGTCAATATGCAGGATGTAACACAGGACTCGGGTGCATATTACCTGCAACTTAAAGCCACCAGACTGCCGACATTCATACAGGCACCCTCAGGTGCTGTACACGATATATAGGGAGATTCTCTTACAGTAACATCTATAGGTAATGTAAAGATGAACCTCTCAAGGTATCTTGCATACGAGAATGCAACAATAATAAACTCTCAGTGGAGCTTGTTATATAGTTAATAAAATTAAGGAATGTAAAATGAAAGACAAAGAGTAGAAAGTACCCAGCGCCGTTGTGTAGAATAAGTCGGTTGAACCCTGTAATGAAACTTGTGAAACTTGCACCCAGGAGTGCTCTGAAGAGAAGCTTCAGGCTTTGTAGCAGGCTCTACAGTACTCACAGTTTTAGGTCATACAGAAATCAATTCTGCTTGTTGCAGTAACAGGTAAATTACAGTGTATGATCGGTACAATCCAAATAATTCTCCTCATCAGGCTTATGATCCATATGTTTTTCTTCATGTGAAAAATGCGGTACACAAGAACCTAGCTGGCTAACCACTATAACGTCACAAAAGGAAAGCTTCGGCGTATATTGAAAGCGCTGCAGCTTCAGCCTGCATAGGTTGAACGTACTGCTACAGGGCGTCCTGTGTTCTATTATGACGACAGCACTGTGTTGTAGATCGACAAATACCTGGATGCTCTTATACAGAAGAAACAGCAGTAGCTTGTAAAGTGCTGTATATGTAAGCAGAGTGTCAGTAAGAGCAGTATGATCGGCGGCAGATGCCAGATGTGTTATGTGAAGAAGTGCTGTGCACCTATTATGTACGGAAAGTAGTTCTGGAACAGGAAGGTAAACGCACAGACTGTCAGCACAGCTATTCGTTATCTGCAGTCAATGTTACCTGGCTCCACGTGACAGGTTTGAACAGTCTGCGAAGCTTCCTTCTGGTGGCTTTCTTTTTGGCTTTTCTGTGCATCGAATCCGGTGTGACCTATCTGCCACCTGGAGTAGAATTCATGCCGTACAGTGAGTTAAAAGAGCCGTACTTCTTTATGTAGCGCTTTTCCAGTCTGTCCAGCTGCTTGTTAGGCGCCTATTGGAGTATCTAAACTGAGAGCTGATCCCAGTTACCTGTAGCTTTGAGACGTTTAAGCTCCCTGACCAGCTTTGTACAGCCTGACCAGGGAGCCTTGTGTCGCTACCAGCGCTTTGAGAACGGCGTAGTGGATATGCCTATGTAGTGCTTCTGTCCGCTTGTTATGTGATACACATAACCGTTACCCTTCTTGGGTACGTACTAAAAGTAGTCAGGATGCATCCCCAAGCAGCTCTTTTACACAGCATCTTTTGCTGTGCCTGATTTTGTTCATGTGGTAGTGAGCTGCACCGCATCCTCTGCACACATACAGCTGCTTCTTGTGGAAGTCACTGGATACATACAGACTGTCTATGTTGAACAGCATCTGGCGCACTTTGCCTGACACTGATCGTTTGTTCCAGTCAGCAAGGTCACATGATGTGTGCCACAGAGCGCAGTCGGGCGTGTTGCATTTCACTTCAGCGCCTTTTCCGTTCTCGTAAATGTGCACTTCAGGAATACTGCCGCAGAAAGGACAAGGCAGAACATGCTTAGGCAGCTTGGCTGTGCCTATTTCGTACTTGTCTGTACCTGGTACTTTGATGCCTCTTCTGCGGAAGATCTTGTCTATGTCTGTGTGCTTGTGCATGCTGTTCCTGTTGGGTTTCTCCTGTGAAGTATAAAAGGGGCCAGAGTGCTGCAGGAGTTCAGTACTCTTGTCGACTGGCCGGTCTAGGCCCCTTGGAATTAACTGGCGCTCCCACTGAGATTCGAACTCAAGATCTGGCGGATTTAGAGTCCGCTGTTCTGCCATTAAACTATGGGAGCATAATATTGGTTGCGGGGACAGGATTCGAACCTGCATATCCAAGCTTATGAGGCTTGTCGGCAACCGTTGCCACCACCCCGCCATATGTACACCTTAGTGCGCCTTGGTACTCCTTGTTGTTACATGACCAATCTACTGCAGACGTCGAAAAAACAAAACAACTAACGCACTCAGCTCTAGTAAGCAGAAGCATACAAAAGCAATAATAAAAGGATATAGCAATGTAGCTAATTGGCACGTTGATCACAATAGTACTTGCAATACTTGGTGGGTTCGGATATAACACCAAACAAAACTAGAAATGGTTCAAAAGGCTTTAGAGCCGAGTTGAATCCTTGTAGAGGAAACTGGATACGACAGTCGATTAGGCCACATGTTGTGAGAGGCGCGAGCACTATGTAACAGCAATCTCATTCCAGGAGCAGATAAGTCAGCTTACACTGTCCATATAGCGCCTGACACAGATATTAGAGAGCAAAAAATGAAGTACGCGTTGCTTGCTTGTTCTATATTGTTGTTTGGGTTTCTGTTATCTTGTGCGCCCTTTGGCTCTACTGTATAGCCGCAGCCGAAGTAGCTGACAGTTGTCTAGCAAATAATACAGTAGAACAAAGACAGCATACGCAGCATATCGAATTAGATAAATCAGGACTATTAGATAGGGTATAGAACACATAAACTTATCACATAGGTGCAACCTGAATCCGATCTGCACTATAAATAGCTTGGAAAGATTGTTTAGTCGATTGTGAAGTAGGTTTAGCAACAGGCCAACAAGACAAAGACTCAGCGCAAAGACAGAGCTAGAACTGCAGCTGTAGCAGTGGTAGCTATAGTTTGCCTGTGCGCTATAGGCAGATCTTGCAAAAGGGTAAGGGCTATATGCAGATCAAATAGAGATTCATAAAGCTAATGGCAAAACTCGGATTCAAGCTGATGTAGAATAAAGCAGTCAGGTTTCAGGTTATCCGAAGTCTGCTTAAGTATTTATCAAGGATGGAATAATGGCTGATATCTGTATTCCTTAGGTCACAGCAGGTGCTGGTGGTGTTGGCGGAGGACAGGGAGCCGATGGTCAGGCGTCCCTGATGGCTGACGGACACTATGCCACATCATATGGTGTACCTGTTATAAAGATCACTACAGGAATGACAGCCTAGTACACACTGCAGCTGACCAGAGACATGTAGGGAACGATACCTGCATAGCTGTAGGACATGCATACAATTCAGTTCATGTGTCTGGCAGACGGCATGCACGGTAAGGCGCTGTTTCAAGTACCACTCACATATCTCGGCAACGGACGTGTACAGCTGCACCTCACACCGACATAGGTCGACTACAGACCTGGGCTGCATTATGCATAGATACATTGCTACGATGAAAACCAGGCATTACGGCACGTGTTCAAGTGCTGTCTGTAGATATAGAAATCTTTTGATGGCAGCCACATCGACTGCAGACGACCGATAACCATTGCCTAGGTTCGTATGTAGCTGTATGATACGTGCGCAAAACAGAATCAGCTGCTGAATGATCTGTAGTTCTCCGACATCATTATAGCAAGATGTATCGGCAGAGCTGTACAGGACTGGAATTAGATGCCTCCGACATTAGCCAACGCTTAGACAGCAGCTTCCTTCCCTTTTCCTGCCAACCTGTGTTCCGGCGCAGCTGCACATTGTCTGAGAATGGCCATGTACAGATACAACAGGAACGGTATGCGTCACTCCAATGCCGGACTTACATTCGATGACAACGATAAAGGAGCTCTTTATGCCAGCCTGGCTGACAAAGCTATGACAGACTGGAAGAGCTGGATAATAGCCAAGAAGAGCTAGCTGAACATGCTGTAGTGCATGGGAAGCATTTCAGACGGATTCATGTAGGGTTCGTAGCCTTGGTGGAGGTAACATGTCCTCTCCGTTCGATTCCATAAAGGTATTTGTGCAGCCGAATGGCACCAGAGTCGTCAGCTGGCAATTTACACATGGAGTATAGATTCCATAGACCGCTACCATAACTGTTCAGAGAGCGCGAGCTGGTGGCTAGTGGTAGACATTGGAAGAGGGGCTTCCTGTCTCTTACTGCTACTCTGATACTACCGCCTGGAACAGGAACAAATATCAGAATGACTATTACAGGCTGATACTTCAGACACAAGACGGTCAGAGCTACACATCAGATCCGCAGCATACAGGTATGACTCTCTCATATCCTTACTATTCATAGGCTGCGAATCTCATAAGACTGAGCTAGTTGTAGATACAGAGAACAGGAAGATAGGGGTATCTGCTGAAAAAGATAACCTATGGACCAAAATGTCCTGTATGTCAGCAATTCGGTGACGATCATCCTGTAAACTAGCACTGTCCTCAGTGCCTTGGTACAGGTAAAAAGGGCGGGTACTATAAAGCGATTCCTTTAGGTGTTCTGTAGCAAGGATAGTCAGCTGACCAGTCTGTAGCCATGTCCGGGCAGTAGGTATCATAGACATTGACTGTGAAATGCACTGCATGGCCGATAATACAGCACGGAGATGTGTGGACAGATAAATATACAAGTCTCAGATACTACATAGATAAGATACAGGTCGCTTCGAAATTTAAACATGTGCCTTTGATATATACATTACAGATGCATTTGATATAGCAGTCGGATATAATGTATACTGATAATGCTGATCAGCTTATTCAGGAAGCACATGTTTAGTACAGCAACCCGGACTGGGACAAGACCTTCGGTTAGTTATGATATTTACAGACTACACATAGAAAAGCACATTTCAGAACGGCTACGCTCAGCAGTACCGTATCATGAAGTACTTCAAGGATCTGCTCAATAACTGGTTTGCAGATAAGAGGAACATAAAGGATTAGCGTCTTGTCAGCCTGCTGTATGATGTCGACGGTAATCTGAATAAGGACTGCTTCAAGACAGGTACGGCATTCAATCCTGACGGCACTTATGCAGGTACTACACCTGCTGTTGTTGTCAGTCTCGGCACTGTCACATATCAGAACAGACCTATCAACAGAGCAGGTAATCCCTAGTTCCTCAGAAACCCAATGCAGCCGCCTGTAAAATAGTGCAGATTCAAGCTCATTCCGATTCAAATTACCGTCATTACATAGAGTTGTGACGGTACTATCTTATTAGCTGAACTCATATAGCTGTTTCTTGCTATGAACAGTTAGGCTATACAGCAGGACACAAATGCTCTAAGTTTCGTTAATGTAAACTAGGTAAGCAGTCCACAAGCTGTACAGCCCGGATCAGGAGGCAACGCGAAACAGTTGTATGCATCTACCATATCTGTGTCTACTATGAGTGTACTCACTTGGACAACAGATACACAAGGACCTGTGTTCAATGGTTACAGCATGCGGAATGCAGAGCTCGGCAACATTAAGGTAACTAACAGCTGATATGCCCAACAACGTGTCAGTATCGAAACAATAAGGATAAATATGATTACAGACTATAAGGATCCTAGTGTAACCCTTAATCAGGTTTACAAGGCATCCACTGTCGGTACTACACCGGCGTTGGGAGCCTGTATTATCGGTCCGAATTACTTTGTACGTACATATTCCGACCTGAAGGAGTCTCTCAGACTCGACAGTTAGGACAATTACGCAAAGTAGGACTATTCGGTCGTGTATACTCCTGCAGACGGCCTTTCCTTCAGATACTTCCCTGGAAGAGAGACTAAAGACGGCAGTGTAGACGAAGATTCCGTGAAGGTGCTTGTCAAAAACGCTCAGCTTTAGTACCTTCCTGAGTTCGGAGCTTCTGACAGCATCACTACGGATGCAGTGTATGGTACAGATACGATCAGTATCAAACAGGAAGGCATCTACTATGTCTTCAACGGTGCAGGAAGCGACACATCTGTTCCGGCTGTTCAGGCTGGAGACGCAGTGAAGATCACTGTCGCCGGGGATACTGTTGACTGCTACGTTCAGGGTTTCCTCAGAGACGACGGAGGCAAGTATACCAAGTGCGTTCTTACCAAGAGTCTTCCACAGGGAGACATCACTGCGGTCAGTTTCAGGCGCGTTGTCGATTGCTATGTCAACCAGGCATATGTGACTGTCCGCACCGTCGATGGCGTGCAGCAGGTTTCCATCCAGCCTAATGCAGAGGCGACCGTAGATCTCGGTATCGGTCAGACAGAGTATCCTATTCTGACAGGTGCTTTCTATGTCGAATACAGGTGTCGGTCCAATCGATATGTCGGTACTTATGGTATGGTCGCTGATATCGATGATGTCCAGGGGATGCTCGGCAAAATCTGTGCGGACAATCCGCTCGGTGTTGCTGTTGCGTGCGCTGTGACTGAATCCGATGGCGCATTCGTGTACTTCACAGCCACTGCATAGGAAGACCTCAACAACAGCGCTGTTAAGGTGTACAACGATGCGGCGGATCTCATTGCCGACACTGACGGCATTTACGGCATTGTTCCGTGTACTGCCGATGCAGAAGTTACGAAAAACCTGTTCAACTTCGTGACCAACCAGTCCGGTGAGTAGGTTCCGTATCCCAAGTATCTGTATGGCAGCTGCGACATTCCGACTGAAGAGAAGCTGAATGGTACGTATCTCACTGTGACAGATTCTTCTGCTTCCGGCAACACGACTGCTGTAACGTTCAGCAACTCTCCTCTGCTTGCTATGGCTACTGTTGTTAAAGGCGATGTTCTACGCATAGGGGATAAGAGCTACAACATCACCGGTTCCAACCACAAGGATAAGGTGTATGTTGCAGGCGATCAGACAGCAAACATTACTTCAGGAGCCGTTGCAGACATTTATCACACATTGACTGACAACGCTCAGATTGTGGCAAGTATCATTGCGGCTAAACCGGTTGCCGACAGACGAGCATCCATTGTGTTCGCAGATGGTCCGATGTACAACGGTTAGTCGGTCCCCAACTACTGCGTTGCAGCTGCTCTTGCCGGAATGCGTTCCGGAACTTATCCGCATGCTCCGCTCAGTAATGTTACCGTCACCGCTGTTACAACTTCATAGGAGCACGGATTTACAGCCAGTCAGCTCAAGCAGCTCGGTGCTTATGGCTTCTGGCGTGTCGGACAGAATGAAGAGGGCGTTGTGATCAGTCGCAGACAGCTCACATCCGCTGCAGCCGATGATGTCAATCTCGATGAGCAGTCTATAGTCTGTAACATCGACAGCATCTGCATTTCTCTTAAGACCACTGGAAGAGATCTTGTCGGAAATTCGAATATCTCTCCAATGCTTCTGACATTGCTTAAGTCCACACTGCTTACGAAACTTGAAGGTTTCCAGCAGTATGCTACGGATCTCATCGGTCCTCAGCTGCTCAGTGCATCTCTGGATTCGATTGAACAGGACGAGATACATAAGGATAGAATCTACGCGGACATGTCTGGATAGCCCCCGAAGCCATTCAACAGATTCCATATGAGATTCTATATGAATTGAGGTGACAGAGAATGAAAAGCGTTTTCAATAACCCTTATACACAGGCTCCTTAGGTATGGTCTGCACAGGGTGCGGCTGTCACCTGGGGACAGACATAGGCTGCCGCACAGGCGAATCAGGCTACAGCGAATAAAGTGTTTGCTGCTCTTGGCGGCATCACGATTAATTATCAGCGTCCTGTCAGCACGAGATATCCGATTGGCGGATCTGCTCCGATTCAGCTTATCGGAGCCCCTTCCGGTGTAGTGCAGCTTAATACACTCATCGGACCGTCCACGGAACTCAATGACTTCCTGGATGCTTTGGCAAGTGCCTGTAAGCCGATAACGATTATCGTTACCAACTCTTCCATTACATCGGGCTAGGATTGCGATGTCAAGTCTCAGCCGCAGGAAATTGTATGTAACGGTGCGATTGGAAGTCAGGTGCAGTACAACCTTACCATCGCTTAGGGTGGTATGGCTATTGCACAAGGTACGTTTGTGTTGCAGTTCACTGAGATGAAGTGGTCCAGTACGAACAGCTGACACACAGTACATTGATGTTCAATGATGCGCATGTAAGTTACTACATGCGCATTTTTTATATAGGAGCCAACCTTGAGCGTTCTTAACATCTTCACTCCATAGAACCAGCCTCTCACGTATGTGGGCAGCTAGGTTATAGCCGGTGTCATATAGGCCTGTCTGCCGAATACAGGTACAGCAGTAGTTCGCACTCAGTCGGCAGGTGTCGACAGACAGTTCTCATGTAAGATGTGCGGTGGCGGAGGTACCTTTGGCGTGAGTGTAGCTGGTCTGCCTGCTGTCGGTTCATCTGTCATAGCCTGGATAAATAAAGTAACAGGAAAAGGCTACATTCTATCTGTGAATCCAGGTGGCGGATAGCCTAAATCATACAAGCTGTTTTCTTTGCTCCATACATATAGCTGGAACACACCTGTAGGCGACCTGACTTTTTCCACATAGCTGTAGACACTGATAAGCAAGTATGCAAACAGTGGCGTGAATTCGACTCCATGTGGTGCCACGTAGGACACATATCCCGGCGACCTTGTAATCGGTGATAAGTATGGACCGTCTGCGTTCTTCGGGAGAGCTCAGATAACAATAAAGGGTTCCGGACTTGCCTATACAGAGTTCTCCGGACTGGACAACAGCATAACAATAGTAGCTTAGCGCACTTAGTTCGACTCTTTCAGTCAGCTGATATAGCACAGTACATATATAAGCAGATAGCTAACAGCGTCTGGTGCCAAATAGGGTCTTGGTGTCCTGCAGACTAATAGCAGCAAACCTGTTGAGAATAATCCAGGCTAGGGAAACACACCGTCAGTTGACTACAGTGCGTAGTCAGGTGATCCTATTTACAGAACGCAGGAATTTAAGGGCGGACTTGTATCCGGCCAGTTCAGTTCGGTACTGTCTCCTCTGCAGGATTAGTAGTATCAGGACATGGATATACCTGTGCTTGCTACTAATCATGTATCATACGATGGGTAGACAGAAACAGTATCGGCAAAAAGCATCAGAATGATAAAGACACCTGATATCTACGCTCCTCAGCAGATATCAGACTAGACAGCGGCTTAGTTATCCTAGAAGTAGATTTCTAAGTTTCAGACTCCTCAATATACCTAGACAGATAAAGCGCTGCAGATGGATGCGCTGCTGCAGCAATCAGGAACACAGTACATACTTAGGAACCAACTTACGGATTAGCAGATTCTCAGTTTGTATTCCAACAATGTACAGTGTCTTGCGTAGCCTCTTACAGCCAGGATAGCGGATTGGACAGATTCTGGACAAGCGTCACAGCAATAGTTAGCTCCATGTCAGTACGCATAGATAACGGATACGTATACAGGACAGCAGAAGCGAGTGTATAAATGCACATCATTTATCACTCAATAGTAGGATGGTTCTATCCTTATCAAGGATGGTTGGGGAAGTTAGATACGAATGACCGGAGGCAACATCTACATATCCAGTGCGCTCGATACCTTTATTCGTCCGGGTCGTGACTTCATAGGCTTGATACCAAGACGTATGTAGCTGGATGCCAATGGAGCAGCTGTTATCGCCTCCAAGAAGTCAGTAAAGGTAGCTGCCTAGGGCAGTCTGTATCTGTCTTCTGCTGTAGGAGGACAAGATGGTTACACGGTGCTGTAGAACAGATCTAAAACATCGTCTGCCGGTATGGTGATACGCAGTAACGGCAACTTATCTCTCACTTCATCCAGAGATATGTACATAGGAATAAACGATAAGACAACTACGAACGCAGGAGATAAAGCTACCAGAGGCTCCGGTTCGATCTGCATCGATGGAAGTGTGCTCATGCTCAATGCGGACAGCTATATGAAAGCTACATCCGGATCCATAGGCTTGTATGGATATTCAGGTGGTACAGGAGCTGGCGTTGTAATAACGCCTAACGCTACAAGTGTGCTGTCACAGGCTTTCTATGTTAATGTAGGATCTACATTTGTTGGAGCACTCGGAGGAAGGAGCACTGTAACTGTCGGCAATACTGACCAAACTTTTACAGTCAGTGGAGGTTCAGGCTCAGGTATCATGCATGTCAGAGGCTCTATACAGTGCAAAGATATCACAGCTGATGGCACTATGTCTGTAAATGGATCTTTCGGAGCCGCCAGCTATATGGTACTGGGAACAGAACAGGTAGATATAATACCTAAAGTAACAATAGATTCATTGCGAGCCTTCAAGCAGTCCATTGCTCGTATATTCCAATATAAAATAGATACCCCATCTATATCGTATCCGGAACAGACACAGCAATGGTACAACGACAACTATATCTGCAGTAAATAGCTGAGCTTCACCTAGTCAGGTGTATTGAGCTTTGGCAACTACAAAATGCCAAAAATGTGCTGGCAGACAAGTACCTAGTCCGGCCAGATATTTTAGCCTGTAATAACAATGGAAACAGGTCAGGATCAGCCAACATCCAAGTCATATCCGGGTAAGTCTGCCTGGTAGGCTGGCACAATCTCAGCTCTCGATTAGAATTACTCAGTCAAATACGAACTGCCGCTACAGGGCAACTATACAGTGAATACAGATAAGGAGGACCAATAATGTCATAGACGAACACTTAGAAAGAGCTGCTTACATGTCCATGCTGTGGAAAACCGACATTTCAGGCTCCGGCCAAAGTCGATGATGAGACTAAACACAGGTATCTTGCCTGCATCATGTCAGGTGCGCCTTACAAGCAGACTTACAATCTTTTTGACCAGGCAGTAAAAATCACTGTCACATAGTTAGCTCCTTAGGTGACAGATAAGATGATTCGCCTCGGTGCTGTGACTTCCTTGGAGCAGGATAAAGACAGGAAATCCATTTTATCCGACTTGTTATCCAGATTGTACAGACTGCTTCCTGTATAGAACATCAGCATAGTTACAGACACCAGTGTATCTGATTATCGCGTGAGTTCCGTATGTCTGTAGATTCTGGAGAAAGCTCTGCAACCAGATTGTACAGCACAGCAGCTGTCTGAAATGTATGCACGTCTTGTCGATCCTTCCGTTGTTACATCATTGTCAGCAGGTATTCTCGACAAGGTTCTGGTTACACATTCAAGAACCATGGAGCTTCTGGTTTCCAGCGGATTTGATGATTCTTTTTATCAGGGTATTCCGCACGCCTGTTAATGCTATCTCAGCAACGGGATACCTACGGAGCAATAAAAAGATACGCATAGCGCCCGACTGATCGTAATTTCCTGGCTGTTAAGCTGCTGGCATCCTCCACGTAGATGCTGTTAAGGGCTGCTGGCATTCAAATAGCCGCATAGCTCAATATCTAGCTCAATAAGGGTGTGCCTGCTGCAATAAATGACATACTCGGAAGGGCGAATAAAGCGCTAGAGACAGGCCTTACGGTAGACGCAAAAAGTATTTATGAGAACACATTACGTGCTGCCGGATTCAAATTACCGTAGTAATAACAGTTGAAAGACGCGCATGAGTCAATAGTCAAATATACTTAATCAAATTCTACAGGTGCTGTCATCTTTTGCTCAGCGTCCGCAGACTCAACTTGGAGATGACTATTGGCGCAGTGTATCCGGTATGCAGACAGGCCCATACTCAATGCATAGCCTGTTACAGTCCACAGTTACATCCGCACTTGGTCCGCTGTTTGGCGGAATTGTAAACAAGCTGACCATAGGCGACTAGTTTAACAGAGCCGGAAATTTCTCCAGTCCCTTGGCCGGTATGCTGCTTCCAACAAATGGAGGTACATACAGCGGCGCTTTTGCCAGTATGGTTCAAGATTCGATGCGAACTGCTGCATACTGGAGCAGACAGCAGAACTAGAGTGCTTTGAAGCGTGATTTCTACAGATCGTACTTCAATGCCATGTATCCTACCTAGTCAAACGCCCAAATATAGCAGCGTATATATGGGGTATAGAGAAATCCTATACAGGCTGCAGGGCTTATACAGGCATTTGCCGATCCGTACGAAGTAACAAGGACGATGCAGGGCATGTAGCTGGCTCAGGCAGGTGTCCTTCAATGGAGTACAAGGCGAAACCCGTTAGATACAAGTGCTGTTACTCGTGCCAATCAGTTAGCTGCAGGTATCAGTCAGCTTTCGCAGCAGGCACAGCGCAGAGCAGTACTCGGACAAGGGGAATCTTTTGGGGGGTTCTCAGGAGGAGCTGTTGCCTAGCTCGCAGGCATAATAGCCAATGCCAGTGATCAGTTCGGTAATGTCAGCGGACAGTAGCTGGCATCAAGCATATAGCGATTCAAGACCAAAGTAAGAGACACTACAAGAGCTCTGCAGCCGTTAAGAGATATATTTGGTCAGGACATTCGCTCTATGGTAAATGCCATACAGGGATTTACAGGCCAGAATATATCTCAACTGAGTGTGTCTGCTGTACAGAACATTTCGACAAGAATCGCCGATATACAGAGGTATGCTCCAGGTGTGTCAATGGGTCAGCTGGCTGATATGGGCGGTGCAATGCGCCGTATGCTGGCTAACAACGGCATTAGAGGATATGCCGGATTGGGAGCTGGCGTGCTTGGAGTTGAAGTTGCCGGTATGCTTATTCCGGGCAATACGTCCTATGGTATGACTCCTTAGTAGTTCCAGCAGGGAACGCTTAATGCCTACGCCAGTGCGCAAGGCAGCCGTGGCGTTGACTTCATGTCGATGGCTTACAGTCTGTGGAGACAGAGGAACAGAACAGGAACAATCCAACAGTTCAGAGACAGAATCAGCTAGGCACAGGCTAACGGACAGGATGCACTTACAGCTGCCCGTAACCTTGCTGGCGTAAGCTCCAATGGCTAGCTGCTGAGAGGTCTGTAGTACTCTGATTACAGAGAAGCTCAGATGTCAGGCGCATTTGCTTCATCCGGTATCAGATAGCAGTGGAGACAGCAGCGAGACATTAAAGAGCTGCAGTTAATGCAGACAGGTCGGTGGACAAGAGCACAGATCAGCGCTGCCATGCGTTAGTTCAGCAACCCTTAGGTCATGGCATAGCTCAGTCGTTCAGGTAATGTTGACCAGGTGCGTGGACTGAACTAGACATCCAGACGCATCATTAACTGGGCTGTAAGCACTGATACGAATTTCCTGGCAGGTGCACGCAGAGTATCTCAGATACAGTAGCAATAGCAGTTCGGACGTACCATGTCCACTATACGCAATGCATTCAAAGACATGGATGCCACAGGAGGAACAGGTTGGAATACATTTTTCAACAGGTTCATGACAAATAACTGGGGAGATCAGTCTGCTGTCTATAGGATGTTTGCTCAACAGGTATATGGGTAGACAGATGAGGCAAGAATAACTGCACGCAATACACAGCTGCGAAGTGCTTTAGGTTCGTCAGGGATGCAGTAGGCACTCCGATACGGGTTTCTTGGAGCCGGAAGGTCAGATAGCGACTATAGACAGCATCTAAAAACGCTCACGCAAGCCGATAAGAGTACTCAATAGTACAAATAGGCGCAGAGATATGTTCTGTCCGCAATCGCAGTAGGCTAGGATAAAAAGCTTAAAGATCTGGCTGCAAGTAAATAGGGGCAGGATGCATACAACGCTTTTGCAGCAGCCCTGATGCAGGCTGACAACTAGACCGATCAGACAAAGCGTGCTGATGCTGTTCTCACTGCCAGAAGCAACTACAGATACAGACTGAATGCTCTCAGTCGCAGAAACGCGCTTAAATAGAGCACTGACTAGTAGTTCACACTGCAGACCAGAAAAGATATGTAGACTCTGCTTAAGGCTTAGTCTGAGGGCACTGTTGTCAACTAGCAGTATTTCAATACCAACAAAGGCAGATTCAAGTCAATATAGTCTTTCAGCTAGTACAGCAGACTCAGAGCAAAGCTGGGCGGATCAGATACAAACAGTGATCTGGCAGGCAAGTTGAACAGTGTTCTGTAGCGTATAGCCAACTTCCTCAAACAGATAGCTTAGAAGAAATGAACAAGGCTGCTCTATGTCAACTACGGTTTTCCCTATAACAAGCTATATACAATAGACAAAGCTGAAAGGTTACACATACGTTACGCTGAGCCTTGGATCTAAATAGCTGTATATAGCTCAGGCTCCGATAATGGGCATATAGATAACCTAGCAGATAGACTACAATCTCATAAAGTCTCTTTCAGGTAATTTCGGTATGCTTACATTTGAGGACCATCCTGTCAGTATAACTATCTCCGGTTTGCGTATGGCCTTGTAGCCTACGTGCAGCTTGTCTTCTGCTAACCGCAATGCGACCACTATATAGAGCTTGTCTAAGCTTTACATGACCTATAGAGGCTCTATAAAAAACGCTTCCCAGCAATCGCTGCTCACTGTAACTGTAGGTACAGATACATATAAGGGAGTCATTGTCTGTTTACAGCAGAGTTCAGCCAGCTAGAGTATGCCAGGAGTTATGCAATACCAGCTGACCATGTACGGAGCCAGAGTATGATGACGTTATACACATCCGGCTCATTTGTACTTTGTATCAAGGTGTCCGGAGCTGTAAAGTATTACGCTGTAAAGAACTTCTATCTTCGTAAGGCTAAAGGCGCAATAACTCAGTGCCGGGTGAGCCTTATGGATGTTACCTGGCAGGTGGAAGTCAGAAATCTGTCTACATATCCGAAACTGTCGGCATTGGCATAGCTGTATAACAGCGCATGTCAGCCTGAAACTAAACCCATGTAGTGCCAGTTGCTGTAGTACAACTCCAGATAGAACAGTGGACAGCCTGTACAATGGTTTACAGGACGTGTGTGCGTCGTAACTCCGGTTCTGGCATAGCGCCCTGGAATTATATCTTAGTATACGTGTTTCTGCATGGGAAAGGCATGTTAGCTGATGTTCTCCTATGTCAGTGACTACAAGTATGTGGATGCTAAGTCTGCAAACAATGTGCCATAGCTGTAGAAAAACGGCCTTATAGGAGCCAACGCACAGGCAACCAATATATTCAGCACTGAAAAACTCGATACAGCGTTGCTGATTTCCAACAGCGGCCAGAGCATATAGGCCGACACCGTAGATCAGCTTTTTACCAAAGCATTCAATTACTTGCAGTAGATGCGGGCAAAGCTGGCTCTTTTCGCATAGACGCCTACTATAGACTTATCCAAATACATAACCTCTCAGTACAAGATAAGTTCTGTAATCAAGTAGGCTATCAAGGCGCCTGTAGACTTAGGACATAGTAATCCATATCTTATAGCCTTTGATCAGATGTTCGCATCAGGTATTGATAACAGGCAGCTCATCGATGCTATAATGACTACTCTGGCCGGTTAGCGGTTCCTGACAACTGCGCCTGCTTAGCGAACACTTCCCGACGCTTAGGACAAATTGTTTATCATCCCTAATTATGTATTACCTGTTTAGACTCAAGATGCCATCATAACACCGGAAGACATCAATCTTGCACAAGTCACAGCTAATCCACTGTCTCATCTGAGTATACCTGATAAATTGTTTGTCAACCTGACGATGCTGTCGGCTTTCGATATGGGAACAAGACTGATGCAGAATATACCTGGATTATATGGTGAGTACGAAGCGGTCACACCAGCTTCCAAGATAAAGCAGGCAGGTGCTCCGTGGTGGTTACTTACCATAGCTGTATAGAAGTCCAGATTCAAGACATATAAAACCGATATGAAGAACATTCCTGTTGGTTAGTCAGCTGTTACGTAGACATAGTAGAACGCAAGCTGGGCAGACGGAGCTAAACAGATGTTTGATACATATGCAAAGACACTGTATTTCAGTATGTATGCTGCCTAGAAGCAAGCTACTGTGAGTCTGCTGCCGACTGATAAAGCTAAGAATATGGACAGGTATATAGGTAAGTCCATAGCTTTACAGCTTCCTTTAGATCAACAGAATCTGAATGACAGGAAATACAGTAAATTCTTCGGTGTTCTTGATTCAGTTACATATTAGTACGGATGCTCTACATCGCCTCAGCAGTCGTCATATCTGACAATAACGGCAAATGTGACGGCGCTGACTCCATAGAGCTCTGCCTTCGCCAAGGCTATATTTCAGGATTAGCGGACACCTCTGCTCTATTAGAAAAGCCTGGCTACATCTGATATGTACGATTACAATAACAGCTCTGATTACAGTGGTTTAGCGTGAGGTTTAAGATGCCGGGTATATTTGAACAAATTAAAGGTCTGAATACTTCTTCTCAGAATATTGCGCCTAAACCTGTAAAGCAGACGCAAGAAGATATCGTACAGACCATAGCCGATTGGCAGAAGAAAAGCACGCCTGAAAACACCAAACAGATATTGGACTTCATCAGGCCGACTATCGACAGCGCGCTTCATACATATACACCTGGACAATAGAACACATTCAGAATAAAAGCTACATCCTACGCTTTGCAGAGTCTGCGTAACTACGATGTAACAAAGAAAGTGTCCCCAAAGACCTTCGTGTTCTCAAATCTTCAAAGACTCAACAGACTCAGAAGGTAGCGTTAGAATATCATTCATATCCCTTAGAATCAGGTCTATATGAAACAGATGCTGGACAATAAAACAGCTTAGCTGTAGAGTGACCTGGGAAGACCGCCTACTGATTAGTAGCTGAGCTAGGCTCTGTATATCTCCAAGCGCAAACTGGATAAGCTGCGTTAGCAGTCCTCTGTTACCATAAGTTAGACAATGTCTCAAGATCCGTAGGGACACTAGATGCTTGGAGCGTCTGATGTCACGGACAGGGATTACTATAATTATGTCTACTCATCTGTATCTCCTGTAGATAAAAAGATAATGTAGTGGACATCCGGGTACAAAACAAAGCCGCTGTCCAATAATCAGATAGCTGAGAAACTGCATATATCACCTGGGGCTGTATCACAGAGAAAGAACAGGATACAGCAGCTCATGAGTTAGGTCAGAGGTCTCGTATGAGAAAACTTATATAGGAAGGCGGAGAAAAGCCAACCGGCTGCTCATTGCAGCAGCACGATAAGTTTATCAGGTATGCGATGAACCTCCGTTTAGAATCTCTATAGGATATAGTGGACGGCAGTCAGCAATACCGGGCAACTTAGGCACAGAAACCTGCATAGGCATAGCTGTACCTGACAAACCTGGATTAGATCTTGCAGCCTCAGTTCTTGTCCCATCTGCAGAGTAATAAAGATCAGTCTGCACAGGTATCTACATTTTAGCAGTACGGCTAGATATTCCGTATAAGCAGAGACTTACTGACTTGTACTTAGAAAAGAAAATCGAGACTGCTTGCCGGTGTCCAGGAAACGCTTGGAAAAGCATGGGCTAACAGTACAGCTGGAGATGTGTACTTATGAAGGATATGCAGTTCACGTAGCCTAAAACAATGCTTATATAGCCACATGTGCTTGGAGTAACTTCTGTACAGGGGCTTATTCTGTATCAGAAAATACTTGTGCTTATGCTCAGCTCGTCTTCCTCCAGCTACAGAGAAAATGCCGGAACACAATTGATAGACTTGTTATCTGGCTCGAATACGCCATCTGACTAGCTTCTTACATCTCTCGGTTCCAACGCATGTGCACAGGCGAGATCTCTGCTGGACTCATAGGATATTGACAAAATGGACTCACTTACAGCATCTGCAAGTAATGGAGTCTTAAGTATAACCCTGCGGCTCAAAGACGGCTAGACATATACTGGAGAACTGTCGTGAATTTAACAGAACCAACAAATACTCAATTTCAGCAGGCCTAGTAGACACTGACCAATTTGATGCAGGACTACTCTCAGCAGCTTGATGTAAAGAAAGCATCTACCATACGGTAGCTGTTGATAAGACCCTATGCATATGTATTCGCAAAGATAAATCAACTGATGTAGACATGGTTAAGAACTACGTCTGTAGGTTACCTGTCCTAGTCACAGCTTACACAGAACCAGACTGCGGATATAGTTGCAAGTAATTACTTTGTCACAAGAAAGCAGGGCACATACGCAAAAGGTGTTGTGACTCTTACCTGTACTGCATCTTCTGTTCGAGTGACTAAAGGCGCGCAGTTTACTATAGACGGACATATCTTTGTCACTTAGAAGACAACTATGGCCTCTGTGAATCCTCTATAGGATACTGAAGACATCAATTACACAAAAATGTACAGCATTAATGACCAGTACAAGACCAATGTTCCTGTTGTTTCTGTTGTATCCGGCTACATGGAGATACCGGAAGGGGCTCTGGTCACAGTATCATCGTACATAGCCAATGTCAACCAGGCGTAGCTTACATCTCCGATAACAGGTGGAGCTTAGAGCTAGACAGACGCATCTATGATGAACAGATGTAAGGACAGGTGCGGATCTGCTATAGGAACATTGGGAGCTCTACGGATAAAGATGTAGGAAGCTCCTGTACAGGTTATGAGCTGCAACGCAATAAGCAGCAAAGATCCTGGATGCTTCAGAGCCAGAAACAACAACCTCGATGTGCCTTATGGCGGCATAGTTGATGTCTATGTGAAAACGGCAAATCAGACATCATTCGGTAAGCTTCTGTTCTAGTCTATGAAACATGACAGTGATGGCTACTATATATAGGTGTCCGCAGAAGATGACAGATAGATTGCCGGTTTCACACGCGTAACAAAGGTACTTTCTGCCCGGCAAGGCACATAGATAGGCACATACACTGTATAGTATGGTTCATCCAACACACTTGTATCTGCGTAGGCAGCAAGACTTACTGTATATCAGACAGCTAAGATAAGCTTCCGCCAGTCCCTCGCGGCTTCGGTTCCGGTATAGGTGACTGTGTAGTATGTAAACGGCATTACAGACCTGCAGTAGTATATGGACAGTTCTTCAGGCGCCTTCCTTGGACAGGATTGCCTTGTAAAAGCTGCTGTACCTGCAACAGTACATATATCCGGCTATATACACAGCACACAGCCGATAACATAGGATACCTTATAGTCACTTAAGGTTTTCATATCTCAATATGTGAACAGCAAACAAGTCGGTGACTATATATTGAATATGGCTTAGGTTGCCTAGGCTCTGCACCAGCAGTATCCTGACATCAATTTAAGACTTCCATATGGTATTCAGATAAGCTTGCCGATGACTAATGGGGGCAACTATAACTTTACCACTTCTGACGGCTAGATCGACCTGACATACAGACAAGGTTTGTATATGTGGGATCCTCAAGCATATTACTTCTCAACAGTGCCAGCATATATCACACTTGAGGTACTGTAATGTAGAAATGGGCTAAACTTGTTCGCAGAATATGCGGATATTTCTGGACTACGGTATGGAAAGATACATGGCTGATCTAGCTGCTTGGCAAGTTCTTTCAGCACGTGTCTGGATAGGTGCTGTAGGATAGGCTGCTGCAAATAGACAATCAGTTGCATGTTGCATATACGGTGCAGCCTGATAAGTGGCACCCTGTGCGTATACTGGTTGATGCTTAGACATAGAGCAGCGCTGTAATACCTATAACACAGTTCGTAATTGGATCATCTTCCATAGGGCAAACTGTGTAGGGCACTAAGTACAGTACTTTGTAGCAGCTTGGTATCCCGATAAAGATACAGAATAAGGTGGACACACCTGATATCCTGCTCAATATCGATACCGACTATACTGTGCAGGACGGATGTATTAAGTTCAACCAGCCGTTGGATCAGATCGGATTCCGATCTACTATAGTCACTGTAGCCGGTTAGATAAAAGTCTGTTACTAGTTGTGGGGCATCTACTAGAAGTATCAGACACTGAGGGATGCTTTTACCGGTATCCTGTAGGTTCCGAATTATTGGTTGTATAAGTATCCGGGAGCTGTGGAGGCGGCCTGGAGCATAAAGCTTAACGGCAGCAACAAGCGAGATGTTCTGCGGTTACTTGGAGCTGTCGGACAATGTCCTGTAGCTTGGCAGTAGGGCACTGTATCAGATGTACAAGGCAGTACAGTCATTATAGGCGACCACACATATACCGGTGAAGGTTCTCCGATAGTTACTAAAGGTCAGTATGTGCTGAAGGGTTAGCCTTTATTTGTTGCATCTGAAAACGCACTTGACTATCCGAGAGTGATAACATGGAAAGATACCATTCCATCTGATATCGCGAGCATACCTGTTGTTACAGATGCCGGAGTGCTTACAGCTTCAAACAGAGACGGACTGAGTCCTGTAAACAATGTACTGCCGCTGACAGGTTAGAACTACATACAGTATCAAAGACTGTGCGCATAGTTAAATGCTGATCTGAATATACCGTATATACAGCTTCCAGACAATATGAATCCCGCGCAATTCCTTTTGTCCACAGTATGGAAGCACTCCGGCTTTATCGTTGTAGCTCCGTCTTCCAACTACAAAGACATGTGTATAGCTGCTCGTGTGATTGTTTAGAACACAGCGCTAGGTGCTATACCTATAATATACAGATATGCTGCACAGACATACGTTACGATATAGCCTGATTTACAGGTGACGTCTAAAGCAATAGCTTATTACAGTGAATCCGTGAATAACGGCTTGCAGTATAAGGAGAGGTACAATGACTTTGACAAATAAAGGATCTGAGCTGTTGTTGCGGGCTCTTCTGCAGGCAGTCAACTCTTGTACAGGACTTACAGATACAGGTAAAGTAGTAAGGAATGGAACTGTCTCTGTTGAGAATAACTCTATAAAATGCTGCTTCGATACATACAAATTAGATCACTCGTAGATTGAATAGCAAAAAGATAAAATAGTACATATATGTCTGCTGGATGAAAATAGCTGGTAGCTTGCCCGCGTGCCGGTATAGCCAACGTGCAGACTCAATGGTGCTGGACTTATATTCAATCTGAGCATGAATATTGGAGGCTTACATGGCTGAAAGTTACATGGTACCCAAGTACACATAGGGGATGGCTACTGTTGATAAGCTCAACCAGCCTCTTGACTACATATAGACAGCACTCAACAATATAAGTCAACGTGTTGACCAAATTTCAAACAAAAGCGCTGTCATACAGTGGTAGGCTGTGCTTGATGCATCTGTACAGACAGGAGACCTTGTATATTTCGATTCTGAAGGGTCGTCAGCATGCTTCAAGCCTGCGAAAGCGGCTCTGTTGGGCATTCCCGGAGCACAAGGGCAGTCTGTATAGGCGCCGCAGAGCCGAGTATAGGGCATCGTGCTTTCCACAGACCCTGCGGTTATATTGCGATCTGGATACTACTAGTCACCCATCGTCTAGGCTACATTAGGTACTGGAGCTTAGGCTGGAATCTATTATTTATCTCCATAGACAGCTGGTAAAGCTACAAAGACACCGGGATGGAATCTCAGGCAGCCATGCCTAAGCTATTACGGGGACGGCAAGTTCAGTCTGTTCTCGAACTATCTTGCACATGACAACCATCATCACGCAAGTTTGGTTATAGGGTAGTGGCAGTAGCGCGCAGCGTACGACGGAGAGTACACGGCACAAGGAAATTACTTCTATAAGATATCTGATGCAGACATGCTTGGACAGCTGTCCGCCGATACGACCGCTGTGTTCTACAGAGGTCTTCTCAATACTACTGATTTTTCCTTCCAGCCTGATGCTGTATGGTGTACAGCATCTGATGCACCGCAGGCTGGATAGGTTGTCGTGTTCAATGACTATCCGTTCGCCTATGGAGACTCTGTTGTAAGGACTGTAAGAAGTTCTTCTCTCAGTGTGAATTCTCTTAACGGCACATATGAGATCAACCTGCCGAAGTACGTAAAGAACAAAGTTGTTGTTTCGGCCACAGCCGTTGCCGATATTTCAGGCAAGAATATTTCCATAACACCTATCGTTTCCAGGCTGTATGCAGGTATGGGCATCAAAGTACAGAAGCTGGGATTGGGTATATATCAGATTTCGTCTGCTCAGCACGACGGAGCAAACATCGCTGCTTCTGACATGCGTATGAACGGTACACAGAGAGTTGCGGACGGACTGCTGACGTATACTGTCTTCCCGAGATTAGCGACAACCTCGTTCATCATATCTACACCTGTTACGTATTCCGGATAGAACCTGAAAGGACAGACCAAAATATGGTTTACTACAAGAGGTCCTGGATCAGGACGTGTCAACATCTCTGTGTACTGGATACCTGTAGACACGTCTGGCACTGAATATACTACTATTCCAGGAATACACATAGGCGACACAACTGCAGTGTTCTCCAACACCAGCACATCTATGCTTGCTTACACATAGACAGACTACATCGGCAATTTTGATCTCAGCACACATGGAACGTTGCTGGCAAAGGTATAGGCTGTAGCGCCCGGCAGCGACATGTATGTATATCAGACAGGATTCAAGACAACCGCTGTTGCATAGGTGCAGGAAGACGACACATCCGATGCTGTATCTCAGGATATCCTCGACCAGCTTGCCAAGGTGCTCACCTACAACGCGAATTACTGAGGTGGCAAATGACAGACTATTAGTGGATGAGTCATATGGCCGCCCAGACATATCCTCTGGCGGATTAGGTAACAGGGTTATCTGTTACAAGTCAGCTGTTGCCTAAGTATCTGATTTTGGATATGCACATATTGGTCCCAGAAGCTACTGGAACTGTAGACGGCAATGCTTTTTATATAAGCAGAGTTCAGGACTAGGGAGCATCTCTGTCTATCTACATAGGATACAACGGTATCTAGGTTGCTGTAGGCTCAGGGATTCCAAAAACACTCACTATGACATAGCCTGCTGTGCAGCATTGGTACACGTTGACTGCACTATAGGGAGGATCGCTGACGTGGGCAACTAAACTTACAGGCTCCATATGTGTAGGACCTACCAGCACGTATGATATCGGCACACAAGTATACACAGCGAGCAACACTAAGCTTAACCGGAATGTCATCAGTGTAATAGGTAAACTGACATATCTCTAGGCGATAAAGGTTGACTAGGTCTATTATGATGGAATTGTGTAGATCCAGGCAGGATAGGGGGTCAGCATATCCGCTGCTGTTGAAGGCTAGGTAACGACACTTACTATATCTGTCGACCAGACTTATGTTACCTAGACTGTGCAGTAGTCTGTGGTGCAGCAGCTGAACGCCTCGACAGGAGCGACACCTATCACCTCTATCAATGGCGTAACTCCTGACTCCAACGGCAATATATAGATTTCAGGTGTTGACTGCGTTGCCATTGTTGCGCAGGGACAGGGTGGGCTGATTGTGAAAAATCCATGCTCCAAGCCGTGCTGTGATTCAACCAATATGTAGAGCACAGTGATTGCTTTGTAGGCCTTGAAGCAGCAACAGAGTGTCCTGCAGAGTTACTTCACAAATCAGGCCAATACCATCAATTATATGCAGGCGAATTTATCCACTTTAATGAACCAGCACTGATATGATAACAGAATTGCGCATAGCAGGGTATCCTGTAAGTACAAAATACTTAAAGATACAGGGGAAGGATGACCTTAAGGTCACACCAGGAACATCCGGACCGAAGATATCTTATATACTGGCTAAGCAGGATTCTGACAGTCAGTCGGAAGCTCCTGTCGTGCCCATTATAACAGGAGCTTACTTAAGGACTATAAATGGCGTGTCGCCTATGTAGTAGGGACAATTCATGCTGATGGGTGATTACTGTACGTCTGTTGTTTAGGGCAGTGACGATTCAGATCCATAGATATCCAAAGTGTCTGGAGCAATAAAGATCTTCGATGGCTGTCAGGCATGCGTCGACTGCAGTTCCCAGTGGTATGTGCAGTCTATGCTCCAGTAGTGTATGTTGTGGCTCGCCGGGTTGAAGGATTGTATCCTGTACTATGAACCGGCTGCAGCCAGGCTCTGGAACTAGATGCTGCAGAAACGAGTATTGTAGATATAGAACTGCGGCAAAAGCGAAATAGATGCGGAGTACAGACAAAGAGAGTTCGGCAAGGCTGTAAAGCTTTTGTATCAATATAAAGCAGTTGTCGCCATGTGGAACTATCTGGTGTTTACAAAAGCCAGATCGATAGAAGTGGTTCAGGCGCCTGAGACACACCTGGGCTTTATAATGCAGTCAAAGCGAATCATAGACTTCTGCGATGCCGGGCTGAGTACTGTCACACTTCACTTAAAAGCGACATTATAGTCAGGACAGACACAATCTTTCCTTGCGGCGCAAGGCAGAGCAATGCTGCTCTCTGTTACCAAAGTCACATAGAACACTTATATCTAGTACGGTAAAGATACCGGAAGCCTGGGCGGAGGGCTTGATACAGGCAGCCTCAGTTGTGACATATCAGCTACGCGCTAGCCTGTAATAACGTGCTCCATACAATTCTTCCCGACAAAGTAGTGCAGAGCGGTATTCTCAGGATCCATTAAAGTGCTGCCTGTCATTGTATAGGGAGGCAGCAGCAGTGACGCACAGTTGTCTTCCAGTCCGCTTGTTGATCTCGGAGCATATGCTGAAGCAGCTTACAATGCTACTGATATCGACAAAGGGTAGCTGACAAAGACAAACAGGTGGCGGATATAGCTTGCCTGGTAGTTCACACAGGAAGATATGGTGGTCAGCAAATAGGACACCTAGTAGGTAACTTATTTCACATCAGGATTTGGTTTGTATCCTTCCAGATCTGATTCAGGGTCTGGATCGGTAAACGTCGGAGACGATGATACCGGCGGTGGCGGACTTATTTAGATATAATCGGTGAGATCAACACATGAGCTTTGTAACAACAGAGACAAGCGCACGCACAGATACGTACCCTTTCACATGTTAGGTGCCTTTCGGCAATTACTTTATATAGTCGATAAAGTTAGCCCTTAAAGATGTACAGCAGCAACCTTCTCTTAGCATATTGACATCTAACCAGGGCTAGTGCTCTATAACGCTGATGTCGGGTTCTGTAGTGTTGGCTACTGTATAGTATGCAGGCAATCTGTGGATGACTTTCGATACAACACATGCTTTCGGGTTCGTGAAATTACGTGTCAGACCTTCTCACACTATAAATTTTTCAGGAAAGCTGCCTCTCCATCCGCTTACATATACATATAGCTACAACAATAAAGGTATCACCAGTATTCAGGCTAACGACGACGTGAAGCCTGTCGGAGATACATTAAACATTACTGTACTAGGATCTATCCAATGTGATAAAGACTAGTTAAACTTTACGAACAGGGGTGCTTTAGGTGGACCTGACTGGCCTTTCAGTATTCAGAGATTTGACATGGCAGGCAATGTTGTCGGCTAGCCGAGAACTCTTACAATAACGCCTGTAGTTAAAAACTCATAGCTCATAGCTAACTAGTATGTTGGACAGAATATATGGTATGGTGACACTTACGGTGGTGTAACTCATGCTTATCTGCCCAGTGCTGATTATATGTATATAAGGCGTACGCAATAGTCATTGTACAACTTCATATAGACGCCTATAGAATCCAATTAGGTAGTATACACAAACACAGAAACAGGAAAATATATACAGAACATCAATGGAACTCAGACGCAGAACCTGAACATAACAAGTGTATGCGAGCAGATATCTGTTACAGGACCCGTTGCTGTTGGAGACTCTGTTTATGTGATCTATGTCTCATCCAATCCGGGCTTCCCCACATGCGCCTAGTATGACAGCGATTCCTAGTCATCTACTGGAAGCTGATCTGCAATAAACAAAAGAGGTAATAATGAACATTCTTAATGCAGATACGCAGCAGGTGCGGACATTTTCGAAATATCCGTTCGATTAGGCGTCCACTATGCAGATATATAACTACACAGTAAAATCTACGTGGATACCATCTGTAGGTATTTGTGTATAGCAGGCTAAATTCCCTCTATATATAAGCGGTTTTACACACAACAGTGCCACTACATGCAAGTTACATGTAAGTGACAACACAGCTACTGAAATAGCTTATGCCGTACTGTACAGATAGCGCAGTACAGACCAGACAGCAGGTATACAGAGTGCCGATAAACTTGTAGCTTCGCTAGTGGATGTATATGGACATGTCTGTGGGCAATTGATGTATGATGTATAGTTTTCCGGATTCATTCTGAATGTGCTTACTACGGAGCATCTCGGATAGATAGCACTGAGCGCGAACAACCTCATACTGTCTCCATAGTGTATAACATGTACACATACAGTGGGGTGTAAACAGGTCATATTTAATGGAAAATACAAATATAAAGGGAGTACAACTCTGATTTTCCAGCGCAATGTGACACTCACCGACAGCGGAATACTATCAACACCGTCTATAAATGTGTATGGGGATAAAGATACCACAGATGTATCCGCCATTGCATATCAGGCACCGAAGTACCTCAAATATGTGAACGGTAAAGACCTGTCTGGCAGCCATGTGCTGATTAAACCGATTGCTCTTTCAGATCTTCGAGTGATAACCAACACAGGAACTATAACGTTCTCAGGGGTACGGAATGCTTGATAAACTGTACAATATATCTGCTGTATATCCATTCTATAACCATACTGGATTGTCTGATACAGACAGACAAACAGCCGGATGTATAGCTTGCTGCAGAATATAGATACGAAAACCGAGACTCAGGCAATTTTTAGCAGGCTAGGATTACTACAAACCTATTCAGGATACAAATATTCCGACGCAGATAGTTCTTGAAAGAACAGAACCAGGCAAGGCTGTATTTAAAGTGCAATACGGTTACTATGAGTAGCCATGGTACATAACATGGACAAAGGATGGCACTTGCTCAGGTACTTTTCTTGTTTCATGCTATATGTAGCTGACAGCTTAGCTGCCTGCATATACAGGAAGCTCTCTAATCATCCTTAATTAGTGCATGGTAATAAGAACGCCTGGAGTAGTGCTGCATGCCGCATCTGATGGAATCCAATAGACAGGCGGGATATATCCTAACCAGACCATGTATACGAATGTCAAAGGTTTCTGTGACGGATATAACTGTCAGGTAAGTGCATAGGATTCCAATTTGATTATACTGTCGTCGGCTGCAGCAGGTAAAGGGAGACCTAAATACAATGATGTGTGGGGTTCAGACTCACAGGATTCTTAGTTACCAGCGGAAGCTCCGACAGGTGTGCGCACTATAAACACAAACACAGGAAGCGTAACTTTTCTGTCTATAGGCGATGTAACGCAGAACGTTGTTGTTACTTAGTAGGATGACGAAGTTACAACTACAGTACAATTAAGTATCTGAGCTTATATGAAACACCTTAAGAAAGACAGATGTGGGTGGAAAGAGTATCAGTGCGTAGGTATTAAAGACCTGTTCTCCGACTCTATATCCATATGCTGTGACACAACAAATTATGATTAGACTAATGGGTAGAGATAGAACGACTATAACTACCTGAATCTGCCTGTATCTTTTTAGGGTGTAGTCAATATAGTTCCATTTGCCAACCTGTAGTCACTCGGAGGTGGCGTCGGATGTATATCCAGCTACGATCCGATGGGAGACGGCTTGCAGGACTGGTTTGACAAAGTCAGTAAAAATTCTGACTACATAGCGGCATATGGTAACTTCAGAGCTTCTCTGGCTTGCTATTTTGATTCTTAGAAGTAGCGTCCGGGGATAATGACACCGAAAGCTACGCTGAGTCCGTTTAACACAGCACCTTCAGTAGTTGTCCCGACGTCTTAGCTGCGTGTATATCCTAACGTGGGCGGCGGAGGTACAAGTTCGTGGGATGGACAGAGTGCCTGCGCTAACGGGTTCGCTATAATACCGCTGGATCACAAGGGCTCTGGATATAGACTATATGTAAGTTCAGGCGATGCTATACCTTCTGTAAATGCAAACGGATAGGCTGTATCCTATTACGTAGAAGGAAGATATCCGGAGGGATAGGGTGCTAGATATAAGTCCGATCTGTAGGTATACCTGACAGCCAAATATGACTTTACCACCGCAAAATGGGACTTCGGAATTGCGGTCGTGCAGCAGGATCAGGATTGGTAGACTGCTGTGGACAGATAGTAGTGGGAAAAGGTGACTCTGCTGGGCACTGTAAGTTGTGTACGGAATGGTAACGCGAAGGTATAGACATACGTAACGCAGACAGCTTGCTCTCCTGTCGATATGCGCGACTTTGTTTCTTAGGTTCCTATGCCGTCAGGTACTGATACATCAATGTATGTATTCGCTTATCTTGGCAACAGCAAGATAAAGAAATGGGTACAGGTAAAGGACTGTTGACTTACATGTAACTTCAGCTAGGCTTAATGAAACTAACTGAAGGAATATAACATGCCAAACTGTCCATGTCCGTAGTTCGACATTTAGAAGTACAAAGATAAGCCTTACTAGGAAACTCCTTGTGCCAAGTGTTTCCTGTCAAAGTAGACTACCAACACACATAAACACTCATAGCTGTTCGACACAGACGGTGTGTAGTCTCAGCAACCTGTCAAACGTCCGTAGCCTGTGTAGATATAGGATATCCTTCCTGAAAAAATTTCTCCTGACACGTTGGCTATAATCGTATAGGCGTGTCAGCAGAACTTTATTCTTACACTCAGCAATCTGGTGCTCAAACTTACACGTCTGTCCAAGACATATCCTGTACTGTTTTAGATTCTCACATACAAGATGCAGCATCCATAGATGTCTTACTTCGAGATAGGCAGGAAGCTTAATCCGCCGTGCTCAAAGCAGAACGTGCTGTATCACCTGTCGCACGCTGTCAGATAGTTCCCTCAACTGGAGAAGAGCATTGTTACAGATACAAGGTTCTCAGGAGGAAGATACGCACTGAAGACCATAGCATAGCTGGCATCCAGGATCAAGCAGGTGTAGATCGTGCGGCGTAAATTATACGAGCAGAACTAGTACAACACACGTAAAGAGTTCGACGAACTGAAGAAATAGCTGTAGAGACCATATAAGGTTAACATCATCAGCGAGTTCGACAGCTACCTTCAGGAATCCGACAGCGGAGACGACAATGTTAAGAGCAGATGAATAGGTATTTAAACTGAACGATTCAAGAGTTAAGGCACTGTCAACCGGTAAGCTGACTGTAGCTGCACTTGCATATACTATCAAACCTGGAGACTACATGATACTGTACAAGAATACAGTATATGCACTGACAGAAGACTAGTACTATGCCGCTCAACAGATGGACATGTAGAAGTATCTGACAAAAGAAGCATTCTAGCAGGTACTCAAATAGGATATAGACAAGCTTGATACAGTAGATAGGAAAGCCGCATAGAGAATCAAGAACAGCAAGACCAATTGTTCCACCTGCCAGTACAACTCATACAAGACTCAGCTGCTCAGAATCATGCAGAAGTATCCGTGGCTGCTCAGCAAGTACAATCTTGTGAAGATAAAGCGCTAGATACGGCAATACCCATAGGTATCGTAGCCTGTTATATCGAAGGTAAGCGCTCTGTTCCCTACGTTCTTCCAGAAAGTTGAATACGACAGAAAGCCATGTCTTGACTGCGTATAGAAGCACATCGGCATGGCGTACATAAAAGGATGCTAGGCGCAACAGGGCTATCCTGAGCATCTTGTACTTGCAGTAGCTAATTTGCAGGAAGCATACGAGGAATGCCCTAAGGACTGCTCCGCTATAAGAGAGATGCTGCTGTTCTGCATAGGAAAGACAAAGATCGAGAACAAGGCGTTTATTCCACTGGATAATCTCCTGTACCTTATATAGATAGCCAGACAGGAAACAAACATGTCGTAGGCTCTCGATAAGAACAAAGCGGATTAGTCTTTCGATCTGTAGCTCGATCAGCAGATGAAGCAGTAGCTTGCAGACATTCCTGTGCTTAAGAAGCTTGATATAATGAACTAGCTGAAGGCGCTCATTGCACTTGAGTACAGCAACAAAGACCACATATCTGTCAAGTATCAGGGATACATGGGCAGTCTTGCAGACATGATCCTGCCGTTCTCTGTAAAGGTCAGCAATCTGCTCAGGAACAGGCGCCTTATGTTCAAGGCGTGTCCGTAGTTAGTGCGTCAGACTGAGTATGATTGCAAAGATTTACAGGAAGCGTTGAAGAGTCCGATGGCGAAAAAGGACTGATCTACTACAGAATATCAAATTCCATGCCGTAGATGCACATTGTTCCGCTGTTGCTTGTATCGGACTGTGATTCAGAGCTCTAACTGTAGCTTATGCTGTAGCTGGAGCTCTGTGACTATGAACCTGACAACGACTGCGAATATGACACAGAGTCAGAGCACGCTGTTCCTGTAGTGAACTAAAATGCAGTGGCCTATGCAGTGTTCAGATAGTTAAGAGCCTTAACAAGCGCTGCTACACCTGTCTTGATTCCATTTATAGCGTGCTATGCCTGAAAGTCGCTACGAACTCTGAGCTTTATACTGTTTGTTCGGAAATAAGCATAGTCATCCAGCATCGTGGAAGGATAATCCTACATGTCCACAGGATCTGCTATATGGCTGAATCTGTAATCAGGCTACTTATTGAAGTTTTTAGGCAGCTTCTATATTACAAAAACATTTGTATCTACGTTACAGGCGGAGGTTGCTTTGCATTCAATATCAACAGCCGCCTTATATCCTGACCGCTGATATCTTTTGACACTGAAGTGCAGAGTTATGTTCATTACTGCTCCGTAAATGTGACGCCGCCAATTGTAATTGGCAATTTGAAATTCTATTTAAGAAAAGCATTAAAGGCTTTATTATATTGTAAGCGCAAAGCAGCTGCTTTCAGTATAGTATGCTTATTTACCTGTTTATGCGGGCACGTTGGACAGCCCTTGATAGCGGCTGACGCAGCTGCCATAAGAGGGAAGGACTTTAAGTCCATATTGAGTAATTTTTGCTAATCAGGTGTTAAAAACATTTTGCGCTCCTTATGAGCTGGGCGCGTTCAACTGGAAAGAATAGAATGGGAACATTGAGTAAAGACTGTTACGCGTATCCTGCCAAGGAACTCTACCCTATACACACCAAATAGGCTGCGCTTAATTCTTACAAAGAGTTCTAGCACGATATTGATAAGTATTCAATTGACAGCATCAAGATGATTGCAGCCAATTTCATAAAAGCTGCGTCTGTACACGACATCAAATATCCTTGTGCACAGGCTGCGAAATCCAGACAGTGTGTAGACATATAGCTGGATAACGGCGCTGTAGTATCTATGACCAAAATATAGAACTTGCAGGATGCAGATAAGGCTGTAGCCATGCTGGATCAGATCAGAGACAACATTGAGCTTAAATCTCTCAGAAAGGTTGCGAGGTATATTGTCAATGAATGTGAGAAACTCAGCCTGTATCCTACTGACAGCATAAAGCTTCATAAGTACGCTGGTTTTGGTCTTGGCAATGCCTAGTAGATGGCTGCATAGTTCCGCAAGCGCGGTACGCTTATGTTGTTGCCTGAAAGCATCAAATCATAGTTCTATCAGACATATAGAAACCTTGATCAGCAGGATGCATAGACCATGTACAAGCAATCTGCAGCTATTTGCGATATGCTTGATGGTATCGACAGACTGTATAAGCTCGAATCTCATTACGGTAACGAAATCAGTAAACCGTAGGATGTGTGCTTTTCGTAGACACTCGATACTATGATCAAGTAGGCTTCTGACTATCTCGGAGTCGAGTCGACATCTACCATTCTATCCAAAAAGGCTCTACTGCAGGACAAATAGAAAGTAGCCCGGTTCTTTGCTGATAAATACGGCGCGTAGATAAAAGATGACAATGATATGCTGAATAAGGTAGCGACACTGTCTTCAACCGGAATAAAAGCACTCATAAAGGAACTTGAATGAACCTATTCTAGCGCAAAGACTGTATGGTTCCTGTATATGCTCTTGCTGCTGTATCCAAGTTTCAGTAGTAGGCTGTAAACTGGGACCCTCTGGTACTGCGCGACGCATTTTAGGCTCAGTTCAACTGCAAACTGTCACAGCGCGGTTTTGACAAGCTGATGGCTGGTACTTCTATGATAGGTACCAATCTATTCACAGCATCTATATAGAGCTTTTTAGCATGTACTGCAGCTTGTGCCAACAGAAGCATACAGTCATCACAGCTGAACTACGTATCTCTGAAAGAATGCTGTTGGTCTGTATTCGTGTATAAAGATATGATCGGATACAACTAGCAGGAATAGCAAGATCAGTTCGATCCGGATATAGTAATGTATATACAGGGCCTTATGGATATATAGGGTATATCCAAACTACCTTCATACATGTCCTTTGCCTAGCTGCCGACGTAGAGGATGGCGACTATATAGCAGGCTCTGGTAGGTGACGTCACGTCGTTCTAGGCCTACAACACAAGGCAGCTAAACTAGATGCAGGATATAAACGCCTACGTGATGCAGATGCAGGCAGATCTTGTATAGCAACTGAATCTGTTGGATCCTATTATACACTGAATTACTCTCAAAGGAAAAAATACATGTTTTCCTTTGAAAACAGCTAAAAAATGACCACTTTTTTGGCATAATAATATGGAGAAGCTTTTAGAGCTTTTCTGTGGGTGGATAAGTCCATCCAGTTTCACGGTGCTGTATTGAGGTCGACTTATGTTGACTGTCAGTACAGCGCCGTTCGAATTTGTGCCTATGTCGTTCCTGTTACCATGCTCAAAATTTTACTTAGTAGTCGTATATGCGGCAGCAGTTGTTGCTCGCTGCTAAAGTACAGCCTAAGTAAGTTTGAACTACGCTGTGAACAAGAAGTTGATGCGGCTTCGATTTGTAAAAGGACCGCCACGTGTCCGTTGACAATTTCTCACGTAATTTCACGAACGATCTGATCCACGTGGTTACTTAGGAATCAGATCTTACATGAAATTACCGAGAAATACAAGACATCGTTATCTGAGTACGCAGTTGTTACAACTGCTGTAAACACATACTCATTGCAGTATGTGATCCTATTTCCTGGTCCGAGTTCTAGGACCAGGAAATCAAAGAGATATACGGGTGAACAGTTCGGCAAGCAATCGGCTGGATATGTCACACTATTTTGTTTATGTGAATTCTGTTGTTCTTGTGCCTTGGTTCATTTTAATATTCAATAGACTTCGTATCAGCTGCTGATACACTTACAGAACATGTGAGACACATATGTGTGTCTATTACCCCCAGCATACCTCCAGAGTGATACTCTGTAGGTTAACTTTGGGGTAATAAAGTATTGAATATGTTGCCAATAGATGACTATTACGTGAAACAGAAGTCGTTGCGACTTCGCACTAGGTTTGATAAAGGCCTTATCAAATGGACGACAGTACGACTGGCGGACCCGCCGGCGCCCAATTGAGGCACTTGGCTGTAGCCAAGTGACCATCACCTGGGCTCCTGCGGAACGCCAGCATCCTGTAATTAAGACGTTAAAGCCTGAATCTACAATCGTTACGATTGCCTGTATGCTGGTCAGTCCAGTATATATGTTATAATTGGAAGGATCGTGATCTTAATCGATCCTTCCAATTTTAGAGGCGATGACTGGTTTATTTATTTGGTCTGTCATGATCTCATCCGGCGTTGCACCGGAGTATCTTCGCGGATCACTTGGAGCTGGTGACATTCGTCACAAGCACCATCACCGCGCATCTTACCGTGTGACCCACGGTTGCAACATCAAGTTGCGAGCTGCGTTCTCATCTCTGTCGAGATGGGCTCCACAGTGGTCGCAATGGTATGTTCTGATGTTCGGAGGCATGGCCTCCTTCACATGTCCACAAGTTGAGCACCTTTTTGTGCTCGGGAAGTACTTGGGTGCTTTTATGTGGTGCACCGCTTTGTACGAGATCTGCCAAAGAATGGTTCCCATGAGGGAGCTGTTGTAGGCTCTGCGCACTGAACGTGCGGGGGCCTTGTCCTTGAGCTCCTGGATGTCCAGATCTTCTGTGACTACAGTGGCGTGGTTTTTGCACACCGTAGTCGTAAACTTGTGAACTGCATCCTGACGGATGTTGGTAATGCGTTGCTGTATACGTTGGAGCTTTGTACGCTTGCGCTCTCGCGCATTGGAGTTTCTCTTGCTCCTGCTGAGGGCTCGCTGAGCTCTGCGCTTCTTGGCTTCGAGCTTCTGGAGCTTATCTATGGGGGAGCTGCAAGACGGTCCCATCGGAGGCTACAGCAGGATTCAGAAGTCCTACGTCGATGCCGACGACGGACTCTGGCGCTTCCTTATGTACGTCTGGAC
>ENA-UOJO01000268-UOJO01000268.1-human-gut-metagenome-genome-assembly--contig:-P57-NODE-268-length-85585-cov-75.537624_pt1 | contig 85585 bp, 62 predicted proteins | sample MGYA00242351_ERZ723898 | MGnify/ENA metagenome assembly ERZ723898 | reverse complement strand
CACACCTTCCCGCCACCGCAGACGGCCACGGCGGCCAGAGGGCTGGCCGCCCTACGACCCCACTTAAAACCCGTGCGTAGGGCGGGGTGCCCTCACCCCGCCGAAACTTACCGCCATATCCCGTTTCCCCATCGCCGCCCTGTAGGGGCCGGGCATGCCCGGCCCGCAGCTTACCGCCATATCCTTTTTGCGATTCAATCCGTAGGGGAGGAATTTATCCCTCCCGCACACCTTCCCGCCACCGCAGACGGCCACGGCGGCCAGAGGGCTGGCCGCCCTACACCCCCACATCAAACCCGTGCGTAGGGCGGGGTGCCCTCACCCCGCCGAAACCTGCCGCCCCCTACATGCACCATCTGTACATTTCCCCAAATTTATTCATTTTTTTGTAAAAAAATCTACCCAAAAAATTTTCTTTGTGCTATAATATCATCAAATAGCCCTTTATCGGGGGCTGCTACCATTCAAAGGAGGATCATCCATGCCCAACCTAGCTCTTCTTGCCCTTGAAGCCAGTGACGGTACCGTTGTGCTGACCAGCATCACACTGGTTTTCGCGATGCTGGTGGCCCTGTGCCTCATCATCACGCTGGAAGGCAAGATCTTCGACAACATCAACAATAAGAAGAACGGCAAGCCTGCCGCGCCGAAGGCCCCCGCGGCCAAGGCTGCTCCTGCCCCTGCCGCCAAGCCCGCCGCCCCTGCGGCCAAGGCTGACAACGGCTCCATTCCCGGCGAGATCATCGCCGCGATCTCCGCTGCCGTGGCCACGGTCTGCGGCGGCAATGCCGTCATTCGCGGCATCAAACGCGTTTCCAAGCCTGCCGCCGGTTCCCGCCGCGGTGCCTGGGGCGACGCCGGTGTGCGTGAGCACACGACGCCCTTTATGTAAGGAGGTACGGAAATGGGTGCTATTTTTACCAACATTGCAGAGATTTTTGCAAAGTCCGGCTGGGCGCAGATCTTCTTCACCGAGGGCGGCTGGAAGTACGCCGTCATGCTGGCTGTGGCCTGCGTGCTGCTGTATCTGGCCATCGTCAAGCAGTTTGAGCCTTTGCTGCTGCTGCCCATCGGCTTCGGTATGCTGATGACCAACCTGCCCCTCGACGGCATCTTCCACATGGACATCTTCATCAACTCCACCAACCACATCGACTGGGCGCTGCTCGGCTCGTCCGGCGGCATGGTCGACTATATCTACTTAGGCGTCAAGCTCGGCATTTACCCGCCGCTGATTTTCCTCGGCATCGGCACGATGACCGACTTTGAGCCGCTGATCGCCCGCCCGTCCAGCCTGCTGCTGGGCGCTGCCGCACAGCTGGGCATCTTCTTTACCTTCGTCGGCGCTAAGATCCTGGGCTTTACGAACCAGGAGGCCGGTGCTATCGGCATCATCGGCGGCGCGGACGGCCCCACCGCTATCTACGTCACCACCAAGCTGGCCCCGCACCTGCTGGGCTCCATCGCAGTTGCCGCGTACTGCTACATGGCGCTGGTGCCGGTCATCCAGCCGCCCATCATGAAGGCTCTGACCACTGAAAAAGAGCGTCAGATCGTCATGACTGCCCCCCGCCGTGTCTCCAAGACCGAGAAGATCCTGTTCCCCATCATCGTCACCATCATCGTTGCCCTGACCCTGCCTGACGCCGCCATTCTGGTCGGCTGCCTGATGATGGGCAACCTGATGAAGGAGTCCGGCGTTGTTGAGCGTATCACCAAGACCGCCGGCAATGAGCTGATGAACATCATCACGATCTTCCTCGGCTTCTCCGTCGGCTGCACCACCAACGCCGCCACCTTCTTGAACATCCAGACCGTTGAGATCATCGTTCTGGGCATCGTCGCCTTCGGTGTCGGCACCGCCGGCGGTGTTCTCCTGGGCAAGGTCATGTGCGTTGTCACCCACGGCAAGATCAACCCGCTCATCGGCTCCGCCGGTGTTTCCGCCGTTCCCATGGCCGCCCGTGTTTCCCAGAAGGTCGGCCAGGAGTACAACCCCCGCAACTACCTGCTCATGCACGCCATGGGCCCCAACGTTGCCGGTGTTATCGGCTCCGCCGTTGCCGCTGGTATCCTGATCAATATGTTCGGCTGATACTGACATAAAAAGTAAGCACCCGCATGGTTCGCGCCATGCGGGTGCTTTTCTCTTTGGCTTCTCCCTCGGGACTGCGCCCGCGCAACAAGCCGCCCCTTACAGGGGAGGTGGCCGAGCGTCAGCGATGGCCGGAGGGGCTTTACCGCGTTCACTCCACCTCAAACCTCTCCCCGTCGATCTCGACCCATGCCACGGCCTCGGGGTCAATCAAGTTGTAGGTGTTCACCCGCAGAGCGCTCTGACCGGAATATTTGCTCACGCGGCCATAAAAACCCTGGTAAAATTCCCCGTCCCAGCCGTAGGTCAGTTCCGTGCCGTCGGCGCGGAACAGCTTTACGCGGGACTGCACATCGTACCGCGAGGTCCCGCCCAGCGGCAGACTGCCGTGATTCATGCCGATGACGCTGACCGCCAGCGGTTCAATACGAACCTCTTGAATGTCAAACGTTGCGTCGGGATATTGCTCGGCTTCTTCGTCGGTCATATCATAATGGAACCAGTGTCCACCCTTCAGCGCGATGGTTTTCTTTACGTTTAGCGTCACGGCTTCAGCCATGTCTGGCAGCATGACCTTAACATGTGCAGAGGCCTTGTGATTTGTCAAATCGCAGATATACAGCGTTCGCGTGTCGGTGGCCGTCTGGGTCAACGGAATATCCACATAGCAGGAGAGAACGTCGCCTTCGCTGACCGTATTGCGCGTTGCCCACGACCCAATAGCGTACCCGTAACAAGGCCCTACCTGTGCGTTGCTTGCAATATAGAGCCGCTTGTCGCCGCTGTTGTCCGCTGCACGCAGGTAAAACGCGCCGGTGTCCCACACCAAATCGTTTGGCTCCATCCCCTTGGCATTGTCTACGTCGTACAGCACCCGCAGCGTGTTCTTGTCGCGCAGCAGCGCCTTTACACTGACCGTGTGGCCGTTGATTTCGGCGGTCAGCGGTTCGTCCAGCACCTCGCCGTATTTCTGCACCAGTGCGTTCGTCTCGTTGGCGGCGCTCATAGGGTGGAAAAGCCCCAGCACCACCGCGCCCGCGGCCACTAAGCAGAGCGCTGCCGCCGCGGCTGCCAGCCGCCAGCCGCGCAAAACTCGGGGCTTCGGGCGGCGGGCCAGCACTTTTGCCCGCAGCGCTGCGGTTTCTTCCGCCGTCAGGGCGTCTGCCAGCGGCGGGTGGTCGTTCATCCAGCGTTCCAGTTCGGTCATAGGTCAGCCCTCCTTCAATAGCTTTTGCAGTGCCAGCCGTGCGCGGTGCAGCCGGGTGCGCACCGTTGCGGCAGGCATGTTGAAATGTACGCCCAGCTGGGCCGCGGTCTCGCCATACACGTACCTGCGCAGAAAAAGCTCCCCGTCGGGCGGCGGCAGCGCCATGACCTGCGCCATCAGCTCGCGGGTTTCCAGCTCGCTTTCCAGCGCAACGGCCAGCTCGGCGTCGTCGCGGTCATCCAGCGGCAGCGTCTCGCCCCGGCGCAGCAGCGCACGGTAGCGGTCAATGGCGCACTGCCGCGCCGCCTGCACCACCAGCCGCCGCCGATGGGTCTCGTCTGCGGGCAGGTGTGCCCCGCGCCAGAGCTTGTAAAATGTGTCGGCCTCGGCCTCCTCGGCGTCCTGCGGGTGGCCGGGCAGAATGGCCCGGCAGACGGACCGCACTGCGCCGCCGTAGTCCCGCAGCAGGGTGTCCAACTCGTGCTCTGTCATGGGCGTCGCCCCCTTTCATAAAGATTATACGACAAAAACGGGCGGGGTGTTTCAACTTTTTTTGGCTTCTCCCTCGGGAGAAGCTGCCGCCCGCAGGCGGCTGATGAGGGCAAAGCTTCCGTCGCATCCCACAAACGGGAGACCACCGCAAACCCGCCCCTCATCCGCCCTCGGTCGGGGCCTCGGGCACCTTCCCCCAAGGGGGAAGGCTTCCGCACCGCCCCTTTACCGCCCGCCCGATTTGTGCTATAATACGCTTGATAATGGGGAAGTATTGGAAAAGAGGTGCATACATGCTGAAAGTAACCCTGCTGGGCACGGGCGGCACGCAGCCGCTGCCGGACCGCGCACTGGCCGCCGCCGCGGTCACGGTGGGCGGGCGCAGCGTGCTGCTGGACTGCGGCGAGGGCACGCAGGTCGGCCTGCGGCGGTACGGCGTCAGCGCGTATCGGCTTTCGGCGGTGCTGCTGACCCACTACCACGGCGACCACATTCTGGGCCTGCCCGGTCTTTTGCAGACCATGGGCAGCCTGAACCGCACCGAGCCGCTGACGATCTACGGCCCCAAGGGCATCGAGCCTGTGGCGCAGGCCGTCACGGCGCTGGCCGGGCCGCAGGCGTACCCGGTGCGCTGGCAGGTTGCAGACGAACCATTCAACATAGACACGCTGAAAATCACCCCGTTCCCGCTGACCCACCGCGTACTCTGCTGCGGCTATCTGCTTGCGCTGCCCCGCGCCGGGCGGTTCGACCCCGCAAGGGCGCGGGCTGCGGGCATCCCGATGCCCTACTGGAAAACGCTGCAAAGGGGCGAGCCCGTCGGCGGCTGGACGCCGGAGCAGGTGCTGGGTGCGCCGCGCCGCGGGCTGAAGGTGGTCTACGCCACCGACACCCGCCCCTGCGCCGCGCTGGAGGCCGCCGCCCGGGATGCCGACCTGCTCTGCATGGACGCGACCTACGCCGACGACGCCGACCTGCCCAAGGCGGAGCTGTACGGCCACGCCACCTGCCGGGAGACCGGCGCACTGGCCGCTGCGGCCAACGTGCGCCGCCTCTGGCTGACCCACTACAGCGCCGCCGTGACCGACCCCGCGCCGGGCCTGGCCGCCGCGCGCACCGCGTACCCCGCCGCCGTGGCCGGGTATGACGGCCTGACCGAAGAACTGGAATTTGACAGAGAGCCATGACCGAGAAACGAAAAAATCTGCTGTTTATCGCTATAATTCTGGCGCTGGCCGCGGTGCTGTGGCTGGCCGCCCACCACGGCGGCACGGGCCGCACGGCGGTGCTGCGCTACGGCGACCCGCAGGTCGAGCAGCGCATTGATCTGCGTAAAAACGCCGAATATGACATTGACACCGGTCTGTACACGATCCACCTGCGGGTGGAAAACGGCGGCATCGCCTTTGTAGACAGCCCCTGCCCCGACCACCTGTGCGAGGGCTTCGGCACCCTGAAAAACGAGGGCGACTGGGCCGCGTGCATGCCGGCGAAGGCAAGTATAACGGTGGAATAGAACAAACGCGCTGCCGGGCAAATAATAAATAAAAAATAATAAATAATAAATGTTGTGGAACGCGGCGCTGCGCACCGCTCAAAAAATCCTCTACAAAATTTTGTTTTCGACCAGAGGGAGAAAACTCCACCAAATTTATTATTTATTATTTATTCTTTCTTATTTATAAAAAGGAGTTCCCATGAATCCAACCTTCAAGCAAGTAACTAAGACCCGCTACGTCCAGCTGGTTTCCGAGCTGGCGCAGGAGATTTTCGTCCAGCATTACACCAAGCTGACGCCCAAGGTCGCCGCTGCACTGGCCGATAAGTACCAGAGCGACATCCTGACCGACGACGAGATCCACAGCGGCGTCATCAACTACTTCTTAATTTACCTCGGCACCGAGCCGGTGGGCTATTTCGCGCTCGACCTCGGCCCCGCGGGTGCCATGTGCCTGAGCCGCCTTTTCTTAAAGGAAAAGGCCCGCGGGCAGGGCATTGGCCGCAGCATCGTGGCTTATGCGCAGAAGCTGGCCGAGGGCGATGGCCGCAGCCGCCTGTATATGCGGGTGTGGGCACGCGACCTGAAGGCCGAGGGCTTTGCCAAAAAGTGCCGCTTCCGCAAGGCCGAGACAGCCCCCGTGGAGGTCCTGCCCGGCACCACGCTGGACATCACGACTTGGGAGAAGCTGTGGCGGTAAACGCAAAATCTGGAGATACACCATGAAATTTCTGCACCTTGCAGACCTGCACCTGGGCAAACGGGTCAACGGGTTTGATATGCTGGAGGATCAGCGGTTCATCCTTGAACAAATTCTGACTCTCTGTGAAAAACACGGCGTCGAGGCCGTCGTCATCGCGGGCGACATCTACGACACGCCGGTGCCGCCCGCCGCGGCCTGCACGCTGCTGGACTGGTTCCTGACCCAGCTGGCCGCCCGCCGCATTCCGGTGCTGGCCGTCTCCGGCAACCACGACAGCGCCGAGCGGCTCGACTTTGCCAGCAGTCTGCTGGCCGAACAAAACGTACACATTGCCGGGCGTTTCACCGGCTGCCCCAAGCAGGTCGTACTCAATGACCGCCACGGCCCCATAGAGTTCACGCTGCTGCCCTTTGTGCGGGCGGCCACGGTGCGCCACTACCTGCCCGACGCCGACATCACCGACTACGACTCCGCCGTCGGCGCGGCGCTGGCTGTCTGTGAGCCCGCCGCCCCGCGCCGGGTGCTCGTCGCCCACCAGATGGTGGTCTCCGGCGTCTGCCCGCCGCAGCTCTCCGGCAGCGAGACTGCGCCCCTGACCGTCGGCACGGTGGATTCCATTGATGCAGCGCGGTTTGCGGGCTTCTGCTATGCGGCGCTCGGCCATATCCACCGCGCCCAGCGCGTCGGCATCGACGCCGTGCGCTACGCGGGTGCGCCGCTCTGCTACCATCTGGACGAGTGCGGGATGCAGAAATCCGTCACCCTCGTGCGGGTCGGCAAGCGCGGCGTGGAAAAAATCGAGCAGCTGCCGCTAACGCCCCGCCGCGCCATGCGCCACCTGACCGGCCCGCTGGCCCGGCTGACCGCCCGGCCAACCGACACCGAGGACTACATCTGGGCGACCCTGACCGACCCGACGCCGCTGCCCGACGCCATGGCGCAGCTGCGCGCCGCCTATCCCAACGCCATGCGGCTCGACTACCTGCCCCAAGGTGAGGTCGCGCACCCGCTGGACATGACCCAGGCCGTGCGCGGCAAGCCCTTTGTCGAGCTGTTCCAGGACTTTTTCACCAAGATGAACGGACGCCCCCTGACAGTGGAGGAGACCGTGGCTGTGAAAAGATTGCGCGAGGAGGCGTCAAAAAGCGAATGAAACCCCAAAAGCTGATCCTGACCGCCTTCGGCCCCTACGCGGGCCGCACCGAGCTGGACTTCTCGGCGTTCGGCGGCAGCGGACTGTTTCTGATCGGCGGCGACACCGGCGCGGGCAAGACCGCCCTGTTTGACGCCATCACGTTTGCGCTCTACGGCGAGACCTCCGGCGAGAACCGAAAAATAACGATGCTGCGCAGTGATTTTGCCGCCCCCGACGCCGAGACGAGCGTCGAGCTGGCCTTTACCCACCGCGGGCGCAGCTACACCGTGCGCCGCTGGCCCGACCAGCAGCGCGCCGCCAAGCGCGGCACCGGCATGGTCAAGGTGCCCGCCAAGGCCGAGCTGATCCGTGAGCCGGACGAGCCGGTCAGCGGTGCGTCAGCCGTGACCGACGCCGTGGTCAAGCTGCTGGGCATCGACGCCAAACAGTTTGCCCAGGTGTCGATGCTGGCACAGAACGACTTTACCCGGCTGCTCAACGCGCCGTCCGCGGACCGCGCGGCCATCCTGCGCCGCATTTTTGACACCGCCGACCACCAGCGCCTGGGTCAGGCCGCCGTCGAGCACGCCCGTAAGGCCGACGAGGAATGCAAGCGTCTGGACGATGTACTTTTGATGCACGTCGGCGCGCTGATCGGTGACGGCGCCGACGAGGAGACCGCCGCCGACCTGGCCGAAATGCAGGCCGAGCGCGACCCGTTTGCCGCAGGGGCTGCCGCCGAGCTGGGCAGGCTGCTGTTGGAGGCCGACGACGCCAACGAAAAACGACAGACCAGCGTTATGAACGAGCTGGACGAGAAGATCGCCCGCGGTGACGCCGGCCTGAAAATTGCCGAGGAACGCGCCGCCCGCCGCCGCCAGCTGGCAGGGCTGGTGGCCGAGGAGCAACGCGCCGCCGATGTGGAGCACCAGACCGACCTCATTATGACCGATCTGGAAAAGCGCACGGCGAGCGTGAAGGAAAATATTGCCAAAAACGAGGCGGACCGCGCCGCGCTGAGCCAGGCCGAGGCCGACCTGCTCAAGACCGACCACCGCATTGAGCTGGCCGAGGGGCTTTCCGCCGACTGCAGGCAGCTCTTGCAAAATCTGGCGGACGCCGACAAGGCCGACGAGGACGCCGCCGCGCGTCAGGCAGAGTATGTGGCCGCACAGGCTGCACTGGACAGCGCCGAGAAAGAATACAGCACGATGCAGCGCCAATTAAACGCCAACCGCGCGGGCCTGCTGGCCAAGGACCTGCAAAAGGGCAAGCCCTGCCCGGTCTGCGGCTCCACCAAGCACCCGAAGATCGCCGCGCTGCCCAAGGACCACATCACCGAAAAGCAGCTGGAGGAGCGGGAGAAGGCACTGACGGCCCAGCGCCGCAGCACTGCCGCGGCCAGCCGCACCGCCGGTGACGCCGCCGCCCACGCGCATGAGCTGCGGGCGGCTTTGCAGCGGGACGCGGATGGATTTTTCGCGCGCCGCGGGGACCGCTACACCGGCAAGCCCGCCGCCGAGCTGACGCCCGACGAGCTGAAAATTGCGCTGACCGCCCAGCAGACCAGCCTGACCGAGGGTCTGCGCGGCCTGCAGGCCGACCACCTGAAGCTGAAGCAAAAGACGGACCGCGCCCGCAGCCTGGCCAAGCAGGCCGAACTTTTGAACGGCCAGCTGGCCGACCTGGAAAAGCAGCGCTTTGCGGCCACCCGCCGCGCTGCCAACGCCAAGGCCGGGCACGCTGCCGCCAGCGCCCGCGTGCAGCAGATGCGCGAGACGATGCCCAAGCGCGACAACCCCGACGCACTGACCCAGCTGCAGGACGCGCTGGCCCGCCTGCGCCGGGACCGCGCTGCCGCCATGGCCGCCCGGGACGCCGCCGTGCACCGTCTGCACACGAACCGCGCCGCCATCGACGCGCTGCAAAAGACGATGCGGGAGAGCGCCGCCGCCCGCGAGAAGCGTGCCATGTGGGACAATCTGTCCAAAACGATCAACGGCAATTTGACCGGAAAAATCAAACTTCCGTTTGAGCAGTACGTACAGGCGTTCTATTTTGATGGCGTGGTCGAGGCCGCGAACCTGCGCTTCACCCGCATGACCGACGGCCAGTACCGATTGCTGCGCCGCAAGAGCGAGGCCGTCGGCGGCAAGACCGCGCTGGACCTCGACGTGTTCGACGCCTACACCGGCAAGACCCGCCCCGTGGGCAGCCTGTCCGGCGGCGAGAGCTTCATGGCCGCGCTGAGCCTGGCACTGGGCATCAGCGACACGATCCAGCAGAACGCGGGCGGCGTCGTCATCGAGACGCTGTTCATCGACGAGGGCTTCGGCTCGCTGGACTCCGACAGTCTGGAAAAGGCCGTGGACACGCTGGCCGGGCTGGCCGGGGGCGATAAGCTCATCGGCGTCATCTCCCACGTCGAGGCGCTGCAGGACCGCCTGACGAGACAAATCCACGTGACCAAAACGCGGGCGGGCAGTAAGGCGGAAATTGAGATTTCTTAAAGGCTCCCCTTTGAGGGGAGCTCCGCCCGCAGGCGGTGAGGGGTGGCCGGGTGTAGACCTGTAAAGTGTGTGTCTCCCGCCCACCCCTCCGCCCCGCGGGCACCTCCCCTCAAAGGGGCGGCTTTTTAGCTTGCACTTATTTATAAAAAGTATAAAAATATGACAAAATCAACGCTGCAACAACAATTAGAAACCCTCTCCGCGGCGCGTTACCCGCTGCACATGCCCGGGCATAAGCGGCGAGTGCCGCCCGCATCGGGGCTGGGCTGCTATGCCTGGGACCTGACCGAGATCGACGGTGCGGACGACCTGCACGACGCGGACGGCATTCTGGCCGACGCCATGGCCCGCACGGCGGCGCTGTACGGCGCGCGGCGGTGCTGGTACCTCGTCGGCGGGTCCACCGTCGGCCTGCTGGCGGGCATCCGCGCACTGGCACCGTTCGGCAGCACGGTCATTGCGGCGCGCAACTGCCACAAGGCTGTCTACCACGCGATTGAGCTGGGGCAGCTGACGGCCCGCTGGCTCACGCCGCCCGTGGACCCGCAGTTTGGCATCTACGGCAGCGTGCGCCCCGCCGATGTGGCCGCCGCGCTGGACGCTGCGCCCGACGCCCGATGCGTGATCCTGACCAGCCCGACTTATGAGGGCGTTTTGAGCGATATACATACTATCGCGGAAATCTGCCACGCCCGCGGCGTGCCGCTGCTGGTGGACGAGGCCCACGGTGCGCACTACCTGCCCTTTGCCGCCCGGTACGGCTGGCGCGGCGGGGCCGTAGCCGCAGGGGCCGATCTGGTCGTGCAGAGCGCCCACAAGACGCTGCCCAGCCTGACTCAGACCGCGTTTTTGCAGCTGAACGGCGATCTGGCCGACCCTGCCGAGGTCGAGCGCCAGCTGGACGTGTTCGAGACGAGCTCGCCGAGCTACCCGCTCATGGTCAGTCTGGACGGCTGCACCCGCTGGCTGGCCGACGCGGGAGAGGCCGCCTTTGCCGCGTGGCGCACCCGGCTGGATGCCTTTGACGCGGCGGTGCGGGATCTGAAAAACACAAAAATACTGTGCTGCGGCGCGGACGCACTGACGGCGCATCCTGACTTTTTTGCGCATGACAGCGGCAAAATTCTGCTGCAAATCGGCGCGGCGGGGGCGGCGTACCTGCGGGCCGACGGCTTTGAGCCCGAGATGGTCTGCGGCCCGAACGTGCTGGCCATGACCAGCCCCTGCGACGACGCCGACGCGCTGGAACGGCTGGCCGATGTGCTGCACGCCTGGGACAAAACGGCGGCCCCGCCCGCGGCCCCGCGGCATATTCTGCCCGCCCCCGGCGCGGCCCGCTGCACGATTGCCGAGGCGCTGCTGCGCCCCGCGCGGGCCGTAAGGATGCGGGACGCGGTGGGGGAGACCGCCGCGGAGTATCTCTGGGCCTATCCCCCCGGCGTGCCGCTGGTGGCACCGGGCGAGGAAGTGACGGCAGAGCTGGTGACGGCCTGCCGTGCATTGGAGCAGGCCGGAACCGCGCTGAAGCATACGGGCGGCAGCGGGGCGGAGGAGATTGCGGTTTTGTTGTAAAGGGGCTCCGCCCCTATTGACAAACCCCGGATTTCCGTGTACAATAATAATAATTCTAAAATGTATAAAGGGGTGACTGTTTTATGAAGCACATCCAGACTCTCGAGACCCGCGACATGGCTAAGAGCCTGCTGAACGGCGGCTGCGGCGAGTGCCAGACTTCCTGCCAGAGCGCCTGCAAGACCAGCTGCGGCATTGCCAACCAGCCTTGCGAGAAGACCGACAAGTAATTTTTGCTGGCTTTGATGCCGGGATGCCGTGTGGCAGCCCGGCATTTTCTATGATACAAAGGGTGCGGCGGGCGCATATAGAATGCGCCCCTACAAGGGGAATGCCGTAGGGGCGGATTCCATATCCGCCCGTGGCTGTCCGCCGCATTGCACCATAACAAAACGGAGAAAACCATGATCCATCAATACAAATTAAGCGGTTACAACATTGTGCTGGATGTCTACAGCGGCAGCGTGCATGCGGTGGATGACGTCGCCTATGACGCCATCGCCCTGATCGACCAAGGCAGCAGCCGGGAGCAGGCTGCTGCAGCCCTCGCCAAAAAGTACGCGGACCGCGCCGATGTGACCGCCGCCGACATCAGCGACGTGCTCGACGACATCGACGAGCTGACCGCCGCGGGCCAGCTGTTTGCGCCCGATGCCTACGCCGACCACGCCTTTGACTTCAAAAACCGCTCCAACGTTGTCAAGGCGCTCTGCCTGCACGTCGCCCACACCTGCAACCTGAATTGCAGCTACTGCTTCGCCGCGCAGGGCAAGTTCCACGGCGAGGCCGGTCTCATGAGCTTCGAGACCGGCAAGCGCGCGCTGGATTTCCTCATCGAAAACTCCGGCACCCGCCGCAACCTCGAGGTCGATTTCTTCGGCGGCGAACCGCTGATGAACTTTGAGGTCTGCAAGCAGCTGGTTGCCTATGCACGCAGCATCGAGAAAAAGTACAACAAAAACTTCCGCTTCACGATGACGACCAACGGCATCGGCATCACGGACGAGGTCATCGACTGGTGCAATAAAGAATGCCACAACGTTGTTTTGTCGCTGGATGGCCGCAAGGAGGTCAATGACCGCTTCCGCGTCGACCTGGCGGGCAACGGCAGCTATGACCGCATCGTGCCCAAGTTCCAGAAGCTCGTCAAGGCGCGCGGCGGCCAGGGCTACTATATGCGCGGCACGTTTACGCATCACAACGTTGATTTTACGAAGGACCTGTTCCACATGGCCGACGACCTCGGCTTTACCGAGCTGTCCATGGAGCCGGTTGTCGCCCCGCCGGACTCCCCCGAGGCCCTGACCGAGGAGGACCTGCCCAAGCTGTTCGACCAGTATGAGCTGCTGGCCAACGACATGCTGCGCCGCCAGAAGGCCGGCAAGCCGATCACGTTCTATCATTATATTTTGGACCTCAAGCACGGCCCCTGCATCTACAAGCGCATTTCGGGCTGCGGCTCCGGCACCGAGTACATGGCCGTGACCCCCTGGGGCGACCTGTACCCCTGCCACCAGTTTGTCGGCGACCCGGCGTACAAGCTGGGCAACGTCTGGGACGGCGTGACCAACACCGCCCTGCGCGACGAGTTCAAGCTGTGCAACGTCTATGCCCGCCCCGACTGCAAGGACTGCTGGGCACGCCTGTACTGCGCGGGCGGCTGCGCGGCCAACGCCCTGCACGCTACCGGCGACATCCACGGCACGTATGAGTACGGCTGCAAGGTGTTCCGCAAGCGGATGGAGTGCGCCCTGATGATGCAGGTCGCCCAGCGCCTTGACCCCGAGCTGGCGAAGAACGCCGTCCGGTTTGAGAGTGACTGCGACGGGTGCGGTGAGGGCAACGACGGCGCGTGCGAGAAGTAAATAGCCATTGAGTATGCCGCTCTGTAGGGGCCGGGCATGCCCGGCCCGCAGCTTACCGGCAAGCACCTACTTGCGGTTTATGTTGCGGGCCGGACATGTCCGGCCCCTACCGCGTCACAATGGCAAACGGCAGCTGCGGAGGGGTCAAGACCCCTCCCTACAGATCGGGGTCCACGGGTGCTTTGTAGGGAACGGTCTTGACCGTTCCGGGAACGTGTGCCGTTATTGCATGGTAAAACATTGTTGAGGCGTAGGGGCCGGGCATGCCCGGCCCGCAGCTTACCGGCAAGCACCTGCTTGCGGTTTATGTTGCGGGCCGGACATGTCCGGCCCCTACAGGAATATAAAAGATAAACACCTGTCAGCTGTTTATCTGCCAATCGCCGCGCACTTCTCCTTCAGCCAGACCTTCTCGTCCTCGTTCAGGCGGGGGCTGAGCATCTCGTAGACGTGGGCGTGGTAGTCGTTCAGCCAGTTGATCTGGTCGCGGCTCAGCTCGTCCACAAGGACCGGCTCGGTGGAGATGGGCACCAGCGTCAAAGGCGCAAAGCCCAGCCAGTGGCCGTACTGGTTCTCGCCCAGGTCGATGCACTCCAGCTCGTTCTCAATGCGGATGCCGACCTCGTCGGTCTCGTAGATGCCCGGCTCGTCGGTGATGGTCATGCCGGGCTTAAAAATCACGGGGTTGTTCGGGCGCAGGCTCTGCGGGCCCTCGTGCACGCCGGAGATAAAGCCGACGCCGTGGCCGGTGCCGCAGCGGTAGTTGACCTTGTGCGCCCAGACGGGGCCGCGGGCAAAGGTATCCAGCGCAAAGCCGGTGCAGTAGTCCAGGAACACCGCGCGGGCCATGTCGATGTGGCTCTGCAGCACCCAGGTGTAATAGCGGCGCTCGTTGTCGGTCAGCGGGCCGACGGGGTAGGTGCGGGTGATGTCGGTGGTGCCGCAGTCGTACTGGCCGCCGTTGTCCACCAGCAGGAAGCCGCGCGGCTCGATGACGCTGTTCACGTCGCCCTCGGCGTGGTAGTGCATCATAGCGGCGTTGGCGCCGTAGGCCGCAATCGTGGAGAAGCTGTCCTCAAAGTAGCCGGGCATCTCGGCGCGGCGCTTCTGCAGCATCGTGTCGATGTCGATCTCGGTCAGCTGCTTACCCTCGGCCAGCGCCTTTTCCAGATCCATCTGGAACCGCACCACGGCGACGCCGTCGCGGATATGGCACTCGCGGATGTTCTTCAGCTCGGTCTCGTTCTTGATGCCCTTCAGGGCAAAAATCGGGTCGGCACCGGCCACGGTCTTGTGGGCGGTCAGGGCCTCGTACAGGGCGTAGTTGGTGGCCTTCTCGTCCACCAGGAACACCTCGTCGGCGGGCAGGGCGTGGACGGCGTCGATAATTTCCTCGTAGCCGCGCAGTGTCACGCCGCTCTCGGCCAGCGTGGCGGCGTCGGCGTCGGACAGGCGGCCCGGCGCGATAAACAGCGTGCAGGCGTCCATCGTGACCAGCGCGTAGGCGACGGCCAGCGGGGTGCAGGGCAGGTCGCGGGCGCGCAGGTTCAGCAGCCAGCCCACGCAGTCCAGACCGGTCACGGCCAGTGCGGTGGCACCGGCCTTCTGCAGCTCGGCACGCACCATGGCGATGCGGTCCGCGGCAGTCGCGCCGGTCTGGGCCGGGGTCAGCAGCTCACAGGGGGTGTCGGGCAGGGCCGGGCGCTCGCCGGTGGCGTCCCAGATCGGGCTGGCCACGTCCTGACTCTTGAGGGAGGCACCCTTCTTGGCCAATGCGTCGATGTACTCCTTGGCAATCGTGGCGGGCACGCAGCTGCCGTCCAGCAGCAGGGTCTGGCCGTCCGCAAAGTGGCTCTCAAGGTACTCGGCCACGGTGGGCACGCCCGCGGAGCCCGCGTGCATGCACTCGATCTCGCTGCCGGCCAGCTGCTTGTCGGCCTGCACGTAGAAGCGGCCATCGCACCACAGGGCGCTGCGGTCTTGAGTCACAACGAGGGTCGAGTTCTCGCCGATGAAGCCGGAGAACCACGGCAGAGCGTTATAATAGCCGGGCAGGTACTCGCTGCAATGGGGGTCGCTGGTCATGATGAGCACGCCGTCCGCGCCCGCCGCTTTGGCAGCGGCACGCAGCGCGGCGATTTTTTCATTGGTAGTCAAAATGGATCGCTCCTTTTTGTGATAGATATTGGGGTTAGGTATATCATACCACGAATGTTGCAAATAATAAATAAGAAATAAGAAATAATAAATATTGTGGAGTTTGTGCCCGAGGGCACAAACAAAAATGCGGCGCGCCGTAGGGGGCGGCGTCCCCGACGCCCCGCCATGCAGAAGATGGTTTGCGGGCAATGCGTAGGGGAGGTATGCTACGGGCCAACCCGCTAACGTCTGTCGCTCCGGGGACGTGTGCCGTTATTGCATGGTAAAACATTGCTGAGGTGTAGGGGCCGGGCATGCCCGGCCCGCTGCTTACCGGCAAGCACCTGCTTGCGGTTTATGTTGAGGGCCGGGCGTGCCCGGCCCCTACTGTGGCACAAAAGATAAACCCCTCCGAGGCAGTGTCCCATTAGCGCCAGCCCGCGGGACACCCCCGGGCCGGGCATACCCGGCCCCTACGGGGAGGCGGTAATCCAATAAATTTTGCAAAAAATTCAAAATTTCCCGCGCAAAATGGCGCAAAACCCCTTGACGTGTTTGTTATAATAGTATTAGCAGTTAGTGTAATAGATTGCCAACCAACTGAACATCTGAACACATCTTGAATAGAGGTACCCAACTATGGCTGAAAAGAAAACCAAAATCGACATTTTCTCCGGCTTCCTCGGCGCCGGCAAGACCACCCTTATCAAAAAGCTCATCAAGGAGGCCTTCGCCGGTGAGCAGATCGTCCTGATCGAGAACGAATTCGGCGAGATCGGCATCGACGGCGGCTTCATGCGCGAGGCCGGCATTCAGGTCAATGAGCTGAACTCCGGCTGCATCTGCTGCAGCCTGGTCGGCGATTTCCGCGAGGCACTGAAGAAGGTCGTCGAGACCTACCACCCGGACCGCATCCTCATTGAGCCGTCGGGCGTCGGCAAGCTGTCCGACGTGACCCGCGCCGTCGAGGGCGTCGCCGAGGATCTGCCCGTCATCCTGAACAGCTTTGTCACCGTCGCCGACGTGAACAAGGTCAAGATGTATATGAAGAACTTCGGTGAGTTCTATGACGACCAGGTCAGCCATGCGTCCTGCATCATCCTGAGCCGCACCGGCAACGCCAGTGAGGAGAAGGTCGCTGCCGCCGTCGCCCTGCTGGCAGAGAAGAACCCCACCGCCACCATCGTCACCACCGACTGGACCGTCCTGACCGGCGCACAGATCGTCTCCGTCATGGACGGCAAGCGCGACCTCGTCGCCGAGCTGCTGACCGAGGCCCGCGCCGCCAACGTGGCCCATGCCGACGAGGATGAGCACGAGCACCACCATCATCACCATCACGACCACGATGAGGACGACCACGACTGCTGCTGCCATCATCATCACGACGAGGATGACGATGAGGACGAGCATGAGCATCACCATCATCACGACCATGATGACGATGACCACGACCACGACTGCTGCCATCACCACGACGACGAGGACGAGCACGAGCATCACCATGAGCACCACTACGACGAGCACGGCGTCTGCTCCTGCGGGCATCATCACCACCACGACCACGACGCCGACGAGGTGTTCACGAGCTGGGGCAAGGAGACGGCCCACAAATACAGCCGTGAGGATCTGGACAAGGCCCTGCACGCGCTGGACGAGGGCGCTTACGGCATGATCCTGCGCGCCAAGGGCATTGTGGACGGCGGCGACACCTGGTACGAGTTCGACATGGTCCCCGGCGAGCACGAGATCCGCCCCTGCGGCCCCGACGTCACCGGCAAGCTCTGCGTCATCGGCTCCCAGCTGAAGGAGCATGAGATCGCGGAATTGTTCCACGTTTGATGTAAACCGCTGCCCGGTAAGAATGCCTTCCCCCTTGGGGGAAGGTGCCCGAGGCCCCGCCCGAGGGCGGATGAGGGGCGAGCCTGCCGCAGCAGCCCACGAATGGCAGGCCGCGATTCGCTCTCCCCTCATCAGTCCGCTTCGCGGACAGCTTCTCCCCCGGGGGAGAAGCCTTTGACTGCTACTAACCGAAAGGACGTCCCCTATGCCTAAACAAATCCCCGTATATCTCTTCGTCGGCCAGCTGGAGAGCGGCAAGACGAAATTCATTCAGGAAACGATGGAGGACCCCAACTTCGACTCCGGCGACAAGACCCTGCTGCTTGTCTGCGAGGAGGGCGAGATCGAGTATGACCCGTCCAAGTTCGCCTTCGGCGGCGTGCACGTTGCCCAGATCGAGGATAAGAGCGAGCTGACCGCCGAGAACCTGACCGCGCTCGAAAAGAAGTCCGGCTGCGGCCGCGTCATCATCGAGTACAACGGTATGTGGCTCATTCAGGAGCTGTACGACGCCCTGCCCGACAACTGGCTCGTCTACCAGAGCCTGGCCACCGCCGACGGTACGACCATCAAGACCTACGCGGGCGACAGCGCCATGCGCAGCCTGCTGCTGGACAAGCTGCGCGGCAGTGAGCTGCTGGTCGTCAACCGCGCCGAGGCTGTCAACGACGACGAGAGCCGCCAGCTCATCCACAAGCTGGTGCGCCAGGCCAGCCGCCGCTGCGACATCGCCTACGAGTTCAAGGACGGCAGCGTCGCCTATGACGACATCCCCGACCCGCTGCCCTTCGACGTGGACGCGCCGGTCATTGAGATCCCCGAGGAGTTCTTCGGTATATGGTACATGGACTGCATGGACGACCCGAAGAAATATGACGGCAAGACGGTCAAATATCTGGCTCAGGTCTGCCAGACCCCCCAGGCCGGCAAGGGCGCGTTTGTGCCCGGACGCTTTGCCATGACCTGCTGCGTGCAGGACATCCAGTTTGTGGGTATGCCCTGCAAGTACGACGATTACAAGTCGCTGGAGCAGCGCAGCTGGATCAACATTACGGCCAAGGTCAACGTCAAGTACCACCCCATCTACAAGGGCCAGACCCCCGATTCCACCGGCCCTGTCCTGACCGCCATCTCCGTCGAGCCGGGCGAAAAGCCCGCGCAGGACGTGGTGATGTTCAGCTGATATTGCAATAGAAAAGCACCTGCCTTTTACACGAAGGCAGGTGCTTTTTGATTGACAGGCATTTTCCGAAACGTGCCGCGGAGCGGTCAAGACCGCTCCCTACGGGCTGACGTTCACGGGTGCTTTGTAGGGAGGGGTCTTGACCCCTCCGTCGGGTAGACAGGGCGCTGATGTGGCGTCTGCTAACGGAAAACCTCCGGGCCGGGCATGCCCGGCCCCTACGGCGCAAAAATCAACCGCGCGTCCCCGCGATCTTGGAATCGGTGCTCCACCCCTGCAAATCGGTGGGCGTCAGGCTGCTCATCCAATTTTCGCGCTCGGTCTCCCACTGGTCCCAGGCGGCCTGGCTGCGGATGGCGGTGCCGCTCTCAAAGGCATCGTCCCACGGGTTGGCCGGGTCTGGGTCGGTGGGGTCCCAGCCGCGCTTCTCGGTGTCGGCGGGGTCGGTGTAGATCGTGCCGGGCTTTCCCATCGGGCCGGGGTCGTCGGCGTCGTTGTAGATGATGACCGGCGTGCCCAGCGGGCAGTTGTCGTAGATCCACTTCACGTCCACCACGGCCAGCCGGATGCAGCCCAGACTGGCGCGGGTGCCCAGCAGGTTGAACTCGTCGTACTCCACATCGTCCTTGTGCTGGCTGTAGTAGGGCACGCTGTGGAACAGGTAGCTGTCATAGATGCGGGTCGCGTACTGGCCGTAGCTCGGGCCCATCAGCAGCCGCCAGCTGTAGTCCACCGGGGTCGAAAAATACCCGGTGGGGGTGTCCATGCCGCCGCTGCACACCATCGCCATGAACGGCACAGCGTACTTTTTCGTGGCGGAATCCACGGCGTAGACCGTGACCACGCCGCCTGCGTTGTTGACCGCCAGCAGGTAGGGGCAGCCCTCCTTCGCGTCCAGCGTCAGGCCGTAGGCGGCAAACTGCGTTTTCAGCCCGGCCAGCGTCTTTGCGGCGTTGTCGTCCCAGGTCATCGGGTCCTTGATCTGCGGCGCGTCCTTGGTGGCGTTGCTCGTGGCCGTCGCCATCGCGGGGGCCACTGTCGGCTCAGGCGTCGGCGTGGGGCTTGTCTCCGGCGTGGCGGCGGGGGCCGCCGTGGTCTGCGGCGTCGGGGCGGGCAGCACGTCCTGTGGGGTGTTGGGCATCTGCACGCAGGCACACAGCAGCGCAGCCGTCAGCAGAAGCGGAAAAATGCGGCGTAGAATCGACATAAAATCTCCTTAGTGTTTGGTGACGCCGTACTCCTCGGCCACGAATTTCTCCAGCGCGGCAAAGCTGCGGCGGACTTTTTCGGTCTCGATGCAGTACGCCATGCGGAAGTAGCCGGGGCAGCCGAAGCTGTCACCGGGGACCAGCGCCAGGTCATATTTCAGCGCCTTTTGGCAGAACGCTTTTGCGTCGTCCTCCAGCGCCTTCGGGAAGATGTAGAACGTGCCGTCCGGCTTGACGACGGTGAAGCCCAGCGAGATCAGCTCGTCGTAGATCAGGTTCATGTTCGTCTCGTAGACGGACAGGTCGCTGGTCACGTCAAGGCAGCGCTCGACGGCCATCTGGATGAGGGACGACGGGCAGTTGTGGCCGGTCCCGCGGGAGATCTGGCCGCACATCGGCACGATATACGCGGCGTCCTCGCACCGCGGGTTGGCGGCCACATAGCCGATACGCTCGCCCGGCACGCTCAGACTCTTGGAGAAGGAGTAGCAGGTGAGCGTATCATCGTAGAATTTGGCGGGGTAGGGCGTGACCCTGCCGCCGAACGAGATCTCGCGGTACGGCTCGTCGGAAATCAGGAAGATGTGGTGGCCGTACTGGGCGGACGCCTGGGTCAAAAAGTCGGCCAGCTGCTGCAGGGTCTCCTCGCTGTAGGCGGTGCCGCTGGGGTTGTTGGGGCTGTTGATGAGCACGGCGGCGGTGTTCTCGTCCACGAGCTGCGCGAACGCCTCAAAGTCGATCTGAAAGTCCGCACACCGCGGCGGCGTCACGCGCAGGGTAAGCCCCGCGCCCTCGATGTACGGCTTGTACTCGGGGAAGAACGGCGCAAACGTTACGATGTTCTGCCCGGGCACGCCGACGCAGCGCACAGCATGGGCCAGCGCACCCGCCGCGCCCGTCGTCATAAAGATATGGTCGGCGGTGTAGTCCATGCCGAACCGGCGGTTCAGGCTTTCGGCCACGGCCTTGCGGGCGGACGGCAGCGTCAGCGTCGGCGTATAGCCATGCAGCCTGACGGGGTCGGTGTGGGCCAGCAGGTCCGCGCAAGCCGTGGTGAACTGCGGCGGGCAGGGGACAGACGGGTTGCCCAGCGAGTAATCGAACACGTTCTCATAGCCGATCTCCGCGCCGCGGGCGGTGCTCCATTCAGAAATCTGACGGATAACCGACTTGGAGCCCAGCATATCTTTATAGTGCTGTGCAATCATAATAACAGCTCCTTTTTGTGAAAAATGTTGTAATTTGACCCGGGAACGGCAGCCTCCCGGAAGGTCGCTTTCTTTTGGCAGCAAAAGAAAGCTTGGCAAAGAAAACTGCCGCTGTTTCGACGCGGTGCGGGGTTGTGCGCGTGGGGCCACAGTTGAGCGCAGCGAAACTGGGGAGCGCACAATGATTGCCCCCGCGGGGCAATCAACCGCAAGAGCGTGTTTGCGAAGCAAACTGGCGGCGCTCGTTGTGCGCCGCCAAGCGGGACCCGCGACTTAGGGGCTGCACGCCCCTAAGAACCCCAAAGAGGAGGTCGGAAGTCTCGGCGGCTAAACGGACGCAGTATTACTGTCCGTTCTTAACGCCGCCGAGCCTTCCTCCACCTTAAACTCGGGAGTTCCCCCGAACCCCCGCTGACGGAAACAGCAGTCCGTAGGGGCCGGGCATGCCCGGCCCGCAGCCTTACCATTGTATCCCCTTTATCTTTTGCATCGTAGGGAGGGGTCTTGACCCCTCCGCGGGGCGTCGGGGACGCCGCCCCCTACATCCTTGGCCGCGAACTTTCCGCCAACCGTAGGGGCGGGTTGCCGCCCTCCCTTGCCCCTCTCGTCCGCAACCCGTTCACAGCAGTCCGTAGGGGCCGGGCATGCCCGGCCCGCAGCCTTGCCGTTGTATCCCCTTTACCGGTTTGCATCGTAGGGAGGGGTCTTGACCCCTCCGCGGGGCGTCGGGGACGCCGCCCCCTACAACGATCCGCAAGGCTTCTCCTTATCGCAAATGGGCACGGCGGCCTGTGGGCAGGCCGCCCTACGTATGGTCCGTAAACTTCTGCCCCGGAACGGTCCGGTCAAATCCCGTCTCCGGGCAATCTCCCGGCATTCCAGGCGTTTCGGGTGCCCTGGTCACTCTCTCACCCCAAAACAACCTTTTCCAACCCCTGGGTATCCTCGGCCAGGTACTCTGCCCCGGCTTCGGTCAGCTCCTCGCGGGTCCGGAACCCCCACAAGACCCCGCAGCAGGGCAGGCCCGCGTTGTGGGCGGTCTCCACGTCCACATTGCTGTCACCGACGTACAGCACACTGCCGTCGGCCTCGACGCCAAGGTGCGCCATCAGGGCGCGCGTCCCCTCGGGGGCGGGCTTCGTGGGTACGTCGGGCAGCGCACCGCGGACGACCTCAAACAGGTCGGCGTCAAAGTACCGCGCGACCACGGCGCGGGCAAACTCGTCCGCCTTGTTGGAGAACACTGCCATCCGCACCCCGGCGGCCTTCAGCCGGGCCAGCAGCGCCGGCATACCGGGGTACGGCGCGGTCTTGTCGTGCATGTGCGCGCCGTAGACCTTATCAAACTCGGCCAGCGTCGCGGCCAGCTGCTCCGGGCTGCGGCAGCTTGCGGGGCTGAACCGCTCCACCAGCTTCGGGATGCCGTTGCCCACAAAATAGCGGTACTGCGCAGTTTCATACTGCGGCCAGCCGTGGGCGGCGCAGACTCGGTTCGCGGAGTCGGCCAGGTCGTCAATCGTGTTCAGCAGGGTCCCATCCAAATCAAACAGTACGGTTTTATACATTCCTCAAAACCTCTTTGCACAAGAAATCACTCTTATTATAGTTGCATTTGACGAAAACAGCAAGCCGCCGCGCCCATTTACCGTAAAAAAGATGTAAATTCTCAAAAAGCTGTTCCCATTTGCACGATTTATGGTATTATATAAGGTAGCACGTAAGGAGGTTTCTCGAATGGATTTGTTTTTTGATTTGCTGCGTTCGGTCATCTACGGTGTGATCGAGGGCATTACCGAGTGGCTGCCCATCTCCAGCACCGGCCACATGATCCTGGCCGAGCAGGTACTTAAATTCAGCTTCAGCGCCGAATTTATGGAGATGTTCCGCGTCGTCATCCAGCTGGGTGCGATCCTGGCCGTTGTGGTCATGTATTTCAAAAAGCTGTGGCCCTTCTGCGTTGACAATGGCCGTGACTCCGGCCTGGCGAAGCATGTCCGCTGGCCGGTCATGCGGCTGTGGTTCAAGATCATCGTCGCCTGCCTGCCCGCCGCCGTGCTGGGCCTGGCGCTGGACGACTGGATCGACGCACATTTTTATAACAGCGTCGTCGTCGCGGTCATGCTGATCGTCTACGGCATCGCGTTCATCCTCATCGAGCGCCGCCCCCGTGTGCCCACCACCACCAAGCTGAGCCGCATCACCTACAGGCAGGCGCTTCTCGTCGGTGCGTGGCAGGTACTGGCGCTCATCCCCGGCACGTCCCGCAGCGGCTCCACCATCATCGGCGGCCTGCTCTGCGGCATGAGCCGCGCCTGCGCGTCCCAGTTCACCTTCTTCCTGGCCATCCCGGTCATGGCGGGCGCGTCGGGCCTCAAGCTCGTCAAGTTCCTGGCGGGCGGCGGCGTCTTTACGGTTGGCGAAATCGGCGCGCTGCTGGTCGGCTGCATCGTGGCGTTTGTCGTCTCCATTCTGGCCATCCGCTTCCTGATGGACTACGTCAAGAAGCACACCTTTACGGCCTTCGGCTGGTACCGCATCGCCCTGGGCATCGTCGTCCTGGGTGTCTGGGCCCTGCAGACATTCGTGCTGGCGTAACATTGTAAATAAAAAGCTGCTGCTCGTGGGAGAGCGGCAGCTTTTTTGTTTGGTGCGTGCATTTGTAGGGGCCGGGCATGCCCGGCCCCTACCGCGTTGCGAAGTTACGAATTTTTCGGGAACGTCACCCGTATGGTCGTCCCGGTGCCGACCTGGCTTTGCAGGTCAATTTTTGCGTCGTGCAGCAGGGCAATGTGCTTGACGATGGCAAGCCCTAAGCCCGTGCCGCCCGTGGCCTTGGAGCGGCTCTTGTCCACGCGGTAGAACCGCTCAAACACGCGGGTCTGGCTGTCCTGCGGGATGCCGATGCCGTTGTCCTCGACCTCAAAATACGGGCAGCCGTCGCCGCCTACACCGCAGCGCAGCTCCACATGGCCGCCCGGGCGGTTGTAGCGGATGGCATTGTCGCACAAATTCTGCGTCAGTTCGCTCAATTGGTCGCGGCTGCCGCGCACGGTGGCGGGTCTGGCATCGTATTGCAGCGTCACGTAGGCCCGGCGGGCGTTGACCGTCATGTTCTGGGCCGTCTCCTTGACCAGCGCGGCCAGATCCACAGGGGCCATCTCGGTCACAGGCTCGCGGCTGTGGCTGGCCTGGGTGCTGTCCAGCTCACTCAATTGCAGAATGTCGCTGACCAGCGCGATCATCCGCTGAGCCTCCTTGTGGATGCGCGTGGCGAAGGTCGGCACGTCGGCGGGCTTTGCCATGCCGGTCTCGATCAGCTCGGCATAGCCGGAAATGCTCGTCAGCGGGGTTTTCAGCTCGTGGCTGACGTTGGCCGTGAACTCGCGGCGCATCGTCTCGTTGTCCTCGCGCAGCTTGCGGTCTGTCTGGATCGTCCGCGCCAGCGGGATCAATTCTTCATAGGGCACATCGGCCTCGATCGTGTCCAGATGCTCGGCCAGATGGTTGATGGGCTGCACCATGCGGCGGGTCAGCCACCAGCTGAACAGCGTGGCAGCGAGCAAAATCAGCACGACTGCGCCGCACAGCAGCGGCAGGGTGTCGGTGCTCAGGCCCCAGATGTTCGCGACGTCCTCGCCCACGCGCAGCACCTGTGCGCCCTCCGGCAGGTCGATGCGCACGGCATAGTAGTGCGTCTCCAGCTGCAGCGTCTCGCTCTCGCGGGTGATGCACGCGGAACCGTTCGCCATTGCCTGTTGAAATTCCGGGCGGTCGGCGTGATTGGGCAGGTCGGTCTGGGCCGCGTAGATGTCGCCGTTTACGTCCACGATGTAGGAACCGAGCTTCGTGTCGTACAGCACCGTGCCGTCTGTGTCGATGAGGGTGATGCGCAGGGGGCGGTCCTCAGGCAGCAGGTTCAGCAGCGTGGTAGCGTTGTGGGTGTCCTGCGCCTCGTAGGCAGCGGCGTAGCCATGGCAGATCTGCATCAGGTAATTGTCAATGCGTTCTGCGTAGCTGCGCTGAAAAAGCACCGTCGCCGCCGCCAGCACGGCCAGCGCGCAGAGCAGCCCGGTCAGGATCAGGCCGCGCCGGTAGCGGCGGGTCATGCTGAGGGGCTGGCGCGTGCGGCGTTCGTCGTCAGTCATCGCTGCCCTCCGTGCTCAGCTTGTAGCCCACCTTGCGCACGGTGCGGATGGCCTCGCCCGCCGCGCCGAGCTTCTGGCGCAGCGTGCGGACGTGCATGTCGATGGTGCGGGATTCCAGTAAATCGTCGGTGTCCCAGACGTCCTTCATGATGCGCTCGCGGGCCAGGACCTCCTCCGGGTGCTCCAAAAACAGATGCAGCAGCGCGTATTCCTTGAAGGTCAGCTCCACGGGCACGCCGCCCACCCGGACGGTGCGGGACACGTCGTCCAGCACGATGTCCCCGAAGCGCAGCGTGGACGCGGCGGGCGCGGGGACGGCAGCGGCGGCGCGGCGCAGCACGGCCCGCACGCGGGAGATGAACTCCATGATGCCGAACGGCTTGCACAGGTAGTCGTCCGCGCCGTGGTCCAGCCCCTTGACGACGTCGATCTCGCTGGTTTTGGCCGTGACCATGATGACCGGCGTTGCGGCGCAGGCCGGGTCGGCGCGCAGCTTGGCCAAAATCTGGTAGCCGTCCTCGTCGGGCAGCATGACGTCCAGAATGACGAGGTCGGGCCGCCCGCTGCGCAGCGCCGCCCAGAAGCTGGCCGCGTCCTCGCAGCCCGTGGTCTCGTACCCGTTGGATTGTAAAGCGTATTGCTCCAGCTCACGGATGCTGGAGTCGTCCTCGACGATGTAGATCATAGTAAATACCCCTTACTATAAACGTAGGGGCCGGGCATGCCCGGCCCGCGGCTTTGCGTGGCCGGCCGATAACGGGCGGCTGCTTTTCTGTTGCGGGCGGGGCATGCCCCGCCCCTACAAAAAGGCTTCCCCCTCGGGGCTGCGCCCGCAGGCGCGTGTCGGAGCGCAACCGCCGCAGGCGGCTCTTAGCGCGGAGACTGAAGCTGTCCGCGAAGCGGACTGATGAGGGCAACGTTATCGTGGCCGCCCGTTTACGGGTTGAAGCCGGAAGGTCGCCCCTCATCCGGCCCCTCGGGGGAAGGTTTTCAGCCTTCGGCCTGATTCTCCGCGGGTTCGGAATACGCCTCCGGCGGGAAGGTGTAGCGGCCACGGTATTTCTCGTAGCGGCGCTCAAACTTCACGCTGCCGCCGTGCTTGACGTTGGCAAGATATTCGTGGGTGTCGAACTTGTCCTCCGCGACCTCGATCATGGCCACCGCAATGTTCGAGCAATGGTCGGCGATGCGCTCGTAATTCGTCAAAAGATCGTCCAGCACAAAGCCGTACTCGATCGTGCAGACACCGGCCTGCAGACGCGCGATGTGGCGGGTCTTGACCTCGCGCACCAGGCCGTCCACGACCTGCTCCAGCGGCTCGATCTTGCCGGCGGCGTAGGTGTCACACTTCTGGAACGCATCCACCGTGCGGTTGACGATGTCCTGCACGGCGGCCTCCAGCACGGACAGGTCATTCAGCGCTTCTTCGCTGAATTTGATGTCCTTGTCGCGGATTTCCTCGGCTGTTTTAATAATGTTCACGGCGTGGTCGGAGACGCGCTCAAAGTCGCCGATGGTGTGCAGCAGCGTGTTGACGGTGCGGTTGTCATCCACTGAGAGATGCTTGGCGCTCAGCTTGACAAGGTAGGTGCCCAGCACGTCCTCATAATGGTCAACGGCGTCCTCTTTGCGCAGGACTTCGTCGGCGATGGCGTCATTCCAGACGCGGGTGGTGGACATGGCCTGCAAAAGCGCGGTGCGGCAGATTTCCGCCATATCGCTGCCGGTCAGCATGGCGCGGCCCACGGCCACGGACGGCGTAGTCAGCAGACGCTCGTCCAGCAGGGTGTTCTCCTGCTTTTTGTCGGACGGGGAGTCGGGCACGGTCAAAATGGCCAGCTTTTCCAGCAGGCGGTTGAACGGCAACAGAATAGCTGTCGTTACTACGTTGAAAATTGTGTGTACGATGGCAATGCCGAAGGTATTGGCCGTCTCATTGAAGAAGGCAAAACCGATCAGCGCGTTCAGCCCGTAGAACCCGCACAGGAAGAGGATCGTGCCGATAACGTTAAAATAGAGATGGACGAAGGCGGTGCGCTTTGCGTTCTTGTTTGCACCCGCCGAGGAGATCAGCGCCGTGACGGTGGTGCCGATGTTCTGGCCCATGATGATGGGCACGGCAGCGGAGTAGGTGACCGCGCCGGTGCTGGTCAGGGCCTGCAGGATACCGACGGACGCCGACGAGGACTGCAAAACAGCCGTCAGCACCGCGCCCGCAATGACGCCGAGGATCGGGTTTTTGAAGCTGAGGAACAGATCCATGAACCACGGCTCGTCGGCCAGCGGGGACATGGCATGGGACATCGTGTTCATGCCGGCCATCAAAATAGAGAAGCCCAGCAGGATTTTACCGATGCCGCGCTTGCGGTCCTTGCCGATCATATACATCCAGATGCCGATGAAGCCGAGGATCGGGCTCCACGCGGTAGGGTTCATCATCTGGGTGAGGAAGCTGTCGCCCTCCAGGCCGGACAGCGAGAGCAGCCAGCCGGTGACAGTCGTACCGACATTTGCGCCCATAATGACGCTGATGGCCTGATGCAGCTCCATCAAGCCGGAGTTGACGAAGCCGACAGCCATAACGGTGGTGGCACCGCTGGACTGAATGACGGCAGTGACGGCCATGCCGAGCAGCAAACCGCGGATGGGGCTGCTGGTCATGGTGGACAGAATGCCCTGCAGCTTACTGCCGGCGGTCTGTTCCAGAGCTTTCCCCATCAGGTCCATGCCATACAAAAACATGGCAATGCCGCCCATCAGGGTGAACACATTAAAAATGGTCATCCGGTGTTACACATCCATTCTCTTATTGAGTTTTACACTATACCGCCTTCTATTATAATGTATGCGCCGCAGGTACACCACCACGGGAAGGTAAATGTTGTGTAAAATTTGTGTAAAACGGACCGGATGAACCGGGAACGGCAGCCTCCCGGGAACTTGTTCTTTCTTTTGGCAGCAAAAGAAAGAACCAAAGAAAACTGCCGCTGTTTCGACGCGGTGCGGGGTTGTGCGCGTGGGGCCACAGTTGAGCGCAGCGAAACTGGGGAGCGCACAATGATTGCCCCCGCGGGGCAATCAACCGCAAGAGCGTGTTTGCGCAGCAAACTGGCGGCGCTCGTTGTGCGCCGCCAAGCGGGACCCGCGACTTGGGGGCTGCACGCCCCCAAGACCCCCAAAGCGGAAGTCAGAAGGGGCGGGGGCTAAACGGACGCAGTATTACTGTCCGTTCTTAACGCCCCCGCCCCTTCCTCCACCTTTGAGTCGGGAGTTGCGGGGTTGCGAGCGCGGGGCCACAGTTGAGCGCAGCGAAACTGGGGAGCGAGCAATGTTTGCCCCTGCGGGGCAAACAACCGCACGAGCGGGTTTGCGCAGCAAACTGGCGGCGCTCGTTGTGCGCCGCCAAGCGCCCCCGAACCCCCGATGCCGGAAACAGCAGTCCGTAGGGGCCGGGCATGCCCGGCCCTCCACCTTGCCATTACCGCCCATGTATCTTTTGCCCCGTAGGGAGGGGTCTTGACCCCTCCGCAGCCTTCCGCCGCCGCCCCGTCACCCCTTTGCCGCCTAATCCACTCCTAACTCCTCTCTCCTAACTCTACCCCCTCACCCTCTCCCCTTCCCAAAACTTTACAAACTTTACACGCTCTACACAAAACCTGCCCCCTCTTTGCAAAACCTTTACCGCGATTGTACCGTACTATGGTCGAAACCGGCGCAAAACCGCGGTACAATTAGCTTGCTTCCGGTGAAGCACTGGCAAAACATCCAAACTATACCACATAAATTTGGGAAAAAGGGAGAATACACACATGAAACGTACTTCTGCAATTGCTGCCGTTACCGCTGCTGCGCTGGCTCTGAGCCTGGCTGCCTGCGGCTCTGCCGATTCCGCCGCTGCTTCCTCTGCCCCTGCAGAGAGCACCGCCGCTTCCACCGAGGCTGCCCCTGCCGGTGACTTCGACGCCGACCAGGACATCACGGTCATCTCCCGTGAGGACGGCTCCGGCACCCGCGGCGCCTTCATCGAACTGACCGGTGTCGAGGAGAAGAACGCCGACGGCAAGAAGGTCGATAACACCACCGAGGCCGCCGCCATCCAGTCCAGCACCAACGGCGTCATGACCGCCGTCGCCAACGATGAGACCGCTATCGGCTACATCAGCCTCGGCTCTCTGAGCAATGACGTCAAGGCTGTCACCGTCGGCGGCGTCGAGGCCTCCGCCGAGACCGTCAAGGACGGCAGCTACGTTCTGTCCCGTCCGTTCAACATCGTCACCAACGGCGACGCGACGGACCCCGTGGCCGTCGATTTCATCGCCTATGTCTTGAGCAAGGACGGCCAGGCCATCGCTACCGACAACGGCTACATCGGTGAGGACGGCGCGGACTTTACCTCCACCCAGCCCGAGGGCAAGATCGTCGTCGGCGGTTCTTCCTCCGTCTCTCCGCTGATGGAGAAGCTGATCGAGGCTTACAAGACCGTCAACCCCAACGCCGAGCTGGAGCTCCAGACCACCGATTCCACCACCGGCGTCTCCGGTGCGCTGGAGGGCACCTACACCATCGGCATGGCCAGCCGTGAGCTGAAGGACTCCGAGGTCGAGGGCGGCGCCAAGGCTACCGTCCTGGCGCTGGATGGCATCGCCGTCGTCGTCAACCCCGGCAACACCACCGACGACCTGACCGTTGACCAGATCAAGGGCATCTACACCGGCGAGCTGACCACCTGGGCGGATGTGCAGTAAAGTGTAGCGGCACCGTAGGGGCGGGGCATGCCCCGCCCGCAGCGTACCCGTGACCGCGCGGTTATGGGAAGGCCGCGGGCCGGACATGTCCGGCCCCTACATGGCATAGAACCAAAGGAGTATAGGAAAATGACCTCCAAGCTAAAAGAAGGCGTTATGCAGGGTGTGTTCACTCTCTGCGCCTGTGTGTCCATCCTGGCGGTGGCACTGATCTGCATCTTCCTGTTTGCCAACGGCGTGCCCACCCTGTTCAAGATCGGCCCGCTCAAGTTCCTGCTGGGCACGACATGGAAGCCCGGCAACGACATCTTCGGCATCCTGCCGATGATCCTGGGCAGCATCTACGTCACGGCGGGGGCTATCCTCGTCGGCGTGCCCATCGGCCTGCTGACGGCCATCTACATGTCCAAGTTCGCGTCGCCCCGCATCAATAAGGTCATGCTCCCGGCGGTGCAGCTGCTGGCTGGCATCCCGTCCGTCGTTTACGGTTTCTTCGGCATGATCGTGCTTGTGCCCGCCGTGCAGGCCATGGTCAAGTCGCCGTTCTTCAAAACCGTGCTCCACGTCAAGAGCGGCAAGGGCATGAGCCTGTTTACCGCCGCTGTGCTGCTGGGCATCATGATCCTGCCCACCATCATCACGGTCAGCAAGACGAGCCTTGACGCCGTGCCCGACAGCTACTACGAGGGCAGCCTTGCCCTTGGCGCGACGCATGAGCACAGCGTGTTCTACGCCGTGCTGCCCGCCGCAAAATCCGGCGTGCTGTCGGCAGTCATCCTCGGCATTGGCCGCGCCATCGGTGAGACGATGGCTGTCGTCATGGTCGCGGGCAACCAGACCTGGATGCCCAAGGGTCTGTTCCAGGGCCTGCGCACGATGACCTCGAACATCGTCATCGAGATGGGCTACGCCGCCGACCTCCACCGCGAGGCGCTGATCGCCACCGGCGTTGTGCTGTTCGTATTCATCCTGCTTATCAACCTCTGCTTCAGCCTTGTGAAAGGGGGTAAGGACTATGCCTGAGATTGCCGCAACGCGAACAGCCGCCGATATGACCTACGCAAAACCGCATGCGTTCCTGCCCACCGGCGGCAGCAACCGCCGCGCCGCCCGTGTGCAGGCCGCCGCGCTGCGCTGGCTTGTGCGCATGGCCGCCCTGCTGACTGCTGCGGTGCTGGTGTTCCTCATCGGCTACATTCTGGTCATGGGCATCCCCAATTTGAAGCCCGAGCTGTTCGCCTGGGAGTATAACTCCGAGAACGTCTCGCTGACGCCGGCGCTCATCAACACGGTGCTGATGACCGCCTTCTCGCTGGCAATCTCGACGCCGCTGGGCATCTTTGCGGCCATCTGGCTGGTCGAGTACGCCCACCGCGGCAGCAAGCTGGTCAAGGTCGTGCGCGTCACCACCGAGACGCTGCAGGGCATCCCGTCCATCGTCTACGGTCTGTTCGGTATGCTGTTCTTCGTCACCAAGCTGCACTGGGGCTATTCGATGATCGCCGGTGCGTTCACGCTGGCCATCATGGTTCTGCCCGTCATCATGCGCACGACGGAGGAGGCGCTGATCGCAGTGCCCGACTCCTACCGCGAGGGCAGCTTTGGTCTGGGCGCGGGCAAGCTGCGCACGGTGTTCACGATTGTGCTGCCGTCCGCCATGCCCGGCATTTTGTCCGGCGTCATTCTGGCCACGGGCCGCATCGTCGGCGAGACCGCCGCACTGATCTATACCGCAAGCTCTGTGGCAAAGATCCCGTCCGGCGTGTTCAGCTCCACCCGCACCCTGGCCGTACACATGTACCTGCTCTCGAACGAGGGCCTGTACATCGGCCAGACCTACGGCACGGCAGTGGTCCTGCTGGTGCTGGTGCTGGTCATCAACGGCCTGTCCGGCTTTGTGGCCGACAGGCTGGCGAAGAAGTAAAGCCGCCTGCGGGGCGTCGAGGACGCCGCCCCCTACATACGCAGCAGCTTGTAGGGGCCGGGCATGCCCGGCCCGGAGGTCGGCGCGGCCACCCTTTAACGGGCAACTGCCTTTAATGTCGCGGGCCGGACATGTCCGGCCCCTACCGGGCAGCAGACACCTTCCGCCCGGCAGCCCCTTCCCCGACGCCGCGCATGTAGGGGCCGCATATATGCGGCCCGCAGGTGTACGGAAAAACGGGTGCTCGCGGTCCGGGCCGCGGGCCGGGCATGCCCGGCCCCTACCGATACAAGAAACAGAGCAGAGATAAAAATGTGAGGTCATTTCATGAACAAATTTGAAGTGCGCAATATGGACCTGTACTATGGCAGCTTCCATGCGCTGAAAAATATCAATATCGACATCCCGGAAAAGGAGATCACCGCGTTCATCGGTCCGTCCGGCTGCGGCAAATCCACGTTTTTGAAAAGCCTGAACCGCATGAACGACCTCGTCGAAGGCTGCCGCATCTCCGGCGACATCAAGCTCGACGGCGTGGACATCTACAAGGACAAGATGGACGTCAACGTCCTGCGCAAGCGCGTCGGCATGGTGTTCCAGAAGCCGAACCCCTTCCCGATGTCCATCTATGACAACATCGCCTACGGCCCGCGCACCCACGGCATCCATAATAAAGCGCAGCTGGATGAGATCGTGGAAAGATCCCTGCGCGGCGCGGCCATCTGGGACGAGGTCAAGGACCGTCTGAACAAGAGCGCCCTGGGCATGTCGGGCGGCCAGCAGCAGCGCCTCTGCATTGCGCGTGCCCTGGCCGTTGAGCCCGAGGTCCTGCTGATGGATGAGCCGACGAGCGCTCTGGACCCCATCTCGACGTCCAAGGTCGAGGAGCTGGCCACGGAGCTGAAAGAGAATTATACCATCGTCATGGTCACCCACAACATGCAGCAGGCCGCGCGTATCAGCGATAAGACGGCATTTTTCCTGCTGGGCGAGCTGGTGGAGATGGGCCCGACGGAGCGTGTGTTCGCCACGCCCGTGGACAAGCGCACCGAGGATTACATCTCGGGCCGCTTCGGCTAAGGAGGTACGACAAATGGGTACGAGTGTACGAAAAATGTACGACGCCGAGCTGCTGCAGCTTGACACGATGCTGGCCCGCATGGGCCACGCCGCCGGCGGCGCGATCGAGAGCGCCATGACCGCCCTGCGCACCGGCGACACCGAGCTGGCCCGCAGCGTTATTGCCCGGGACAGCGAAATCGACTCCGCCGAGCATGAGATCGAGCACCGCTGCTTAACGCTGTTTCTGCGCCAGCAGCCCGTGGCGGGCGACCTGCGCAAGGTCTCCACGGCGCTGAAGATGGTCACCGACATTGAGCGCATCGCCGACCAGGCCAGCGACATTGCCGAGATAACGCTCCATCTCCACCCGGACGGCGCGCGCACCGTCGGCGTGCTGGACGACCTGTACGTGATGGGCGACATTGCCCTGCACATGGTCAAGGACGCCATTGCCGCCTACGTGCAGGTGGACCTGTCCGCCGCCGCGCAGGTCATTGCCCGCGACGACGACTGCGACGCGATGTTCAGCCGCATTTCCAAGGAAATTGCGGCCTACATCGCCGCCCACCCCAGCGATGCCGAGACGGCGCTGGACTTATTTATGATCGATAAGTACCTTGAGCGCCTGGGCGACCACGCCGTGAACATTGCGGAATGGGTCGAGTTCCTCAAGACCGGCGTCCACAAATCTCGCAAGATCGTGTAATGCGGGGATAAACAAGCCATTTTCTTATTATTTTCCTATACCAACCAAAACGGGACCTGCCGAAAAGCGGGCCCCGTTTTGGCGTGGAGGGAGGCTGCCCGGAGGGGTCAAGACCCCTCCCTACAAGGCACCCGTGAACGGCAGTTTGTAGGGAGCGGTCTTGACCGCTCCGGGTGCTTTGCGGCAGCGTCAGCTTCCCTGTAGGGGCCGCGCGGCGGCAAAAAAGCAGCCGTCCCTTTCCGGAACGGCTGCTTGCTATCATTTCGCCCCTTTCCCTGCGAACACAACGTAAATCGTTTTGAACAAAATCTTTACGTCGCCCCAGAGGGACCAGTTGTCGATGTAGGCTACGTCGAGCTTGACGACCTCCTCAAAATCCTCGATGTCGCTGCGCCCGCTGACCTGCCACAGGCCGGTGATGCCCGGCTTCATCGACAGGCGGCGCTTGTGGTGGCTCTCGTACTGCTTGTACTCGTCCACCGTCGGCGGGCGGGTGCCCACAAGGCTCATGTCGCCCCGCAGCACGTCAAAAAACTGCGGCAGCTCGTCAATGCTGGTGCGGCGGATGAATTTACCCACCTTGGTCACGCGGGGGTCATCCTCCATTTTGAACATCAGGCCGTTCATTTCATTCTGGGCCATCAGCTCCTTCTTGCGGGCCTCGGCGTCCACGTACATGCTGCGCAGCTTGTGGATGTAAAAATACCGCCCGTTGCGGCCCACACGCTTTTGTTTAAAAAACAGCGGGCCGGGGCTTTCGAGCTTGAGCGGGATGGCGACCACCGCGATGATCGGGATGCTGATGATACAGCCGATGACAGCGCCCACCACGTCCATGCAGCGCTTGGCGATCTGGTCGCGCAGCTGCAATTCAACGGTGCCCATCGTGACGATGTTGCCCCCGGCGCAGCGCCCCAGGGACCGGCTCAGCCGCGCGGCGCTCGTCTCGTCGCAGCAGGCTTCCTCAATGCGGTCCAGCAGCGGCAGACGGAAGTGCACGGTCAGGCCCATGCTCTCCATCTCGTCCAGATAGGGGATGAAGCTCTCGCCGCTGTCCATCGGCACATCGACATAGACCTCGTCGAGCGCCTCGCGCCGGATCCAGTCCATGAAGTCGTCGAACGTCGCCTTGACCTCGACGCCGCAGACTCTGGTGGAGATCGCGGCGGGCGTGGCCTCCAGCAGCGAGACGCCCACGACCCGGCGGGACCAGTCCTTTCGGATCTCGGAGATCAGCCGCTCGGCCCGGTCCGACGTTGTGACGACGCCGACGAGCGTCTCCATGCCCCAGCTGCGCTGGAACCGGATGAGCAGCCGCTTTAAAATCGCATGGGAGAACGGCAGCAGCACTGCGTTGACCGCGGGCACAGTGACCGCAAAATAACGGGAGTCCAGCATCGTGGCCTTGGCCAGCAGCATGCAGCCTGCATAAACAAGGCCGAACGCGATGTTGAACCGGAGGGAAAGGCTGATTTCCTCGTTTTCAGACCGTGTTACGATGTTTTTGTCCTGGTCAAAGAAGAAGAAGGTGACGACGAACGCCACAAACAGCAGGCACAGGGTCTGGAGCCAATCGGTGCTGGTGTAGGGGATCAGCACGCCGAACAGCCCGTCGGTGATGAGCCACGCCAGCAGCACGCTGACGGCCATCGTGAGCAGATCGGCGAAAAATACATAAGCGTATTGCAGCTTTTCGCGTTTACTTGTCATGAAGAAGGAAAAGTCCTCTCTAATAGTTATCTCCTTATTTTACCATAGACAGAGGATATTTTCAACAGAATCCGCAATATCATAACAATTACACAATTTATAGTGGCGCGGTAGGGGGAGGTTTCCGCCGCCGCGCACGGGCACGGAGCGGTCAAGACCGCTCCCTACAAACCTCTCGTTATCGTGGCATCGTAGGGAGGGGTCTTGACCCCTCCGCAGAGGTTTCCGCCGCCGCGAGCACCGATTCGTTCCCCCGTCCGACGATCTCGGCCTTTAAGACGTCCTGAATATCTACCAGACATTCCAGCAGCAGGGGATTGAACTGCCCGCAGTCGCCGTGCAGGATCATCTGCACCGCGGTGTCCGGTGAGTAGGCGGCCTTGTAGACGCGCTTGCTGACCAGCGCGTCGTAGACGTCCGCCATCGAGACGATCTGCGCCGAAATCGGGATGTCGTCCCCGGCCAGGCCGTCGGGGTAGCCGCGGCCGTCCCAGCGCTCGTGGTGCCAGCGGCAGATGTCGTGGGCGGTCTTGACAAGCGCTTCATTTTTATAGCGGCCCAGACGGTCCAGCATGTTCGCGCCCACAACGGTGTGCGTTTTCATAAGATCGAACTCCTCCGGGGTAAGCCGCCCGGGCTTGTTCAGGATCTTATCGTCTATCGCAACCTTTCCGATGTCGTGCAGCGCCGATGCCATGACGATCAGCTCCTGCGTTTCGGGCGGCAGGTCATACTTGTCGGTTTTCTGCGTCAGCCGCTCCAGAAGGCGCTGGGTCAGCGTGCCGATGTGCAGCACGTGCTGGCCGCTCTCGCCGTTGCGGAACTCGACGACCTCGCTCAGGATCGAGATCATCATCTTGGTGTTTTTCTCTTTTTCCTTGATCTGGCTCGTCACCAGCGAGGCGAGCCGCCGCTGCTTGGCGTAGAGCTTGATCGTGTTGAAAACGCGGCGGTAGACGACGCCCGCATCGAACGGGCGGCTGACATAGTCCGAGACGCCCAGCTCGTAGGCGTGGCGCACAACGGTGTCGGCGTCCTCGCTCGAGATCATGATGACGGGGATGTCCTCGATCCAGTGGCTGCGGTTCATCTCGCTCAGCACCGCAAAGCCGTCCATGACCGGCATGACGATGTCCAGCAGGATCAGCGCAATGCCGGTGCCGTACTGCTCCAGCATGGCCAGGCATTCTTTGCCGTTCGTCGCCTCCAGAATGTTGTAGTCGCTGCCCAGGATCTCCGCCAGAATGGCGCGGTTCATCTCGGAGTCGTCCACAATTAAAATGCTCTGGCGGGAATGGCCTTCGCGCCCGGCGGCGCTCAAAGCGCCGTCCCGGGCGTTGTCCTCGGTCACGACCATGTTTTTGCGGTTCTTGGCCTGGTACATCAGCTTGTCGGCGCGGGAGACTGCCTGCTCCACGGTCTCGCCGGGCTGCGTTATCACGCCGCCGATGCTGGCGGACAGCCGCAGACGGGAATACCCCGGCACGCTGGCGGTGTGCAGCTGCTCCCGGATGCGGTCCAGCTTGGCCAGGAACGCCGCGCGCTCAATGCCTGGCAGCACCAGCAGGAATTCGTCGCCGCCGTAGCGGATGAGCACGTCCGATTTGCGGATGCAGGCGCGCACCACGTCAACGCAGGTGCGCAGCGCCATGTCGCCGGCCTGATGGCCGTAGGTGTCGTTGATCAATTTAAAGTCGTCCAGATCCATCACGGCCACACCGGCGGGGTCGGTCTTGTCCTTGAGCGCGTCCTCAAAGTAGAGGCGGTTGTAGCTGTCGGTCAGTGCATCGTGGTAGAGTTTGGTGTGGTAGCTCGCGATGCTGTCTATCAGGCGGTCCCTGTTTTCGGGGTCAATGAGGGTCTCGCCGTCCAGCTTCTGGATCAGCTCCATGACACAGGGAACGCCGTCGACCTCGCGGTAGACGGCGGTGACCTGAAAGACCTCGCTGCCCATGTATTCCAGCTTGGTGCGTTGGCGGTGATCCTCCAGCACCTGCCGGGAGATGCAGTTCCGGCAGGGGGTGTTTTTGCCCCAATAGCTGTAGCAGCTGCAAAAGCTGTTGATGGACTCCTCGCCGCCGACCTGCGCAGCATCCAGCAGTCGTACCACAGTAAAGATGGTGCGGTATTGGGCCATTTCCGTTTCGACCTGTTCTCTGGTCATAGTGCTTCCGCCTTTGTGTGAAGGAATGTGTAGATAAAAATTGTGTTACATATAAAAACATTATAGCATTGCAGGGCGTTTTTTGTCAATGTGGCAAAGGGGGACCCCATGACCGCCCGGCAACGGATTGCCGTAGGGGGGCAGCCTCCCGGCGGCCCTGTCCTACCCGCTGCCCGCCCCGCATATACATACCGCAGGAGGTACATGCCATGCGTCGGATCGGATTCTACTTATTTATAATGGCCGTCTTTCTGCTTGCGCCGCTGCTTGCACTGCCGCAAAAGGCTGTCCCGGCCCCCGCTGCGGCGCCGACCCCCACCCCAACCGCCGTCGCCCGGGCCGCCGCGCCCTACCGCGCTGTGTGGGTCAGCTATCTGGAATGGGAGCAGGTCGATTTCTCGTCGGCGGAGGCGTTCACGCAGGCAATCGGCACAATGCTGGACAATATACAGTCGATTGGCGCAACCGTCGTGCTGGCGCAGGTGCGGCCCTTCGGCGATGCGCTCTACCCCAGCGACTACTTTCCGTTCAGCCACCTCTGCACCGGCACGCAGGGGCAGGACCCCGGGTTTGACCCGCTGGCACTGCTGGTGGACGCCGCCCACGCGCGGGACTTACAGCTGGAAGCCTGGGTCAACCCTTACCGCATCCAGGCCGGGCAGACCCCGGCGCTGTGCGGCGCGAGCCCGGCGCGGCTGCACCCGGACTGGGTCAGGTACACCGACACCGGCGCGTATCTCGACCCCGCCAGCGCGGACGTGCGGCAGTACATTGCCGACGGGGTGGGGGAGCTGTGCGCAAGGTACGCTGTGGACGGCATCCACTTTGATGACTATTTTTACCCCACCACCGACCCGGCCTTTGACGCGGCGGACTACGCGGCCAGCGGCAGCACACGGACGCAGGACGACTGGCGGCGGGAGAACGTGAACGCCCTGATGGAGCTTTGCCACGCCGCGGCCCGGCGGTACGGCGTGCGGTTCGGCGCAGCCCCGGCGGGCGACCCGGAGCAGAACTACACCCTGCAATACAGCGACGCGGCCCGCTGGCTGCGGCAGGGGACTGTGGATTACCTGATGCCCCAGCTTTATTGGGGGCAGGAATATATAAAAAACGGCGATGCGTCGCACAGCTTTGCGCAGCTGGCCGCCGCGTGGGCCGCACTGCCCCGCGCGGCGGGCGTAAAGCTGTACGCCGGGCTGGGGGCCTACCGCGTCGGCGCAGGGGATGGGTCCGATGCCGGCTCCGAGTGGTTTTCCGGACATGCGCTGGCCGACCAGCTTGCTTTGCTGGCCCGCTTAGGGGTGCAGGGCGCGGGGCTCTACCGCTACGGCAGCCTGTTTGCCAATTCCGACGCCCCGGCGCTGGCGGAAAGTGAAGCGGAGGCAATAAAAGGTGTCTGGCAGGGCTGATTGGAAAATCCGGTGCAGACAAAGATTTGGTACTTGCAAAAGCGGTAAAAATGCAAGATAATAGAGAGGCGGGCGGCTTGCGGCTGCCCGCAGGACCCAAGGGAAGATAAAGGAGAAACTCCATGAACAATACAAACGACCTCTATAACCGCTGGCTTGCCCAGCCGGATCTGGACGATGCCGTCAAAGCCGAGCTCGTCTCCATCGCGGGCGACAGCGACGCCGTCACGGACCGCTTTTACCGCGATCTGGAATTCGGCACCGGCGGCCTGCGCGGCGTGATCGGCGCGGGCACGAACCGGATGAACCTCTACACCGTGCGCAAGGCAACGCAGGGGCTGGCGGACTACCTCAATGCGTCCGGCCTGCCCAAAAAGGTAGCCATCGCCCACGACAGCCGCCATAACGGTGCGCTGTTCGCCCGCGAGACCGCCCGCGTGCTGGCCGCGAACGGCATTACCGCCTGCATGTACCCCCGGCTTGAGCCGACCCCTGCGCTTTCGTGGGCGGTGCGGTACCTCGGCTGCGGCGCGGGTGTCTGCGTGACGGCCAGCCACAACCCCGCTAAGTACAACGGCTACAAGGTCTACGGCGCGGACGGCTGCCAGATCACGCTGGAGGCTGCCGAGAAAATTCTGGCAGCTATCGAAAAAATTGATTGCTTTGACGATGTCCGGCTGGCAGATTTTGACGCTGCCGCCGCCGCGGGCCGCATTGTGACAATTGACGAAAAATGCCTCGATGATTTTGTGCAGGCTGTCTATGACCAGCGCGTCGGCGACGGCGCGGGCATCGACGCGCTCAAGCTCGTCTACACCCCGCTGAACGGCACGGGTCTGGAATGTGTGAAAAAGCTGCTGAAAAAGCTCGGCGTGACCCATGTGACCGTTGTGCCCGAGCAGGAAAGGCCCGACGGAGACTTCCCGACCTGCCCCTACCCGAACCCCGAGATCCGCGAAGCTATGCAAAAAGGCTTGGAGCTGTGCGACAAGGTCCGCCCCGATCTGCTGCTGGGCACCGACCCCGACTGTGACCGCTGCGGCACCGCCGTGCCCGACGGCAAGGGCGGCTACCGCCTGATTACCGGCAATGAGATGGGCATCATCCTGCTGGACTATATCTGCCGCACCCGTCTGGCACAGGGCACGATGCCCGCCGACCCCGTGGCGGTAACGACGATTGTCTCCACCGATATGGCTGCGCCGGTGGCAAAAAAATACGGCGTTGAGCTGCGCCGCACCCTGACCGGCTTTAAGTTCATCGGCGAGCAGATCGGCAAGCTGGAGGCCGAGGGGCGTCCCGAACGCTATATCTTCGGCTTTGAGGAGAGCTACGGCTACCTGTCCGGCGGCCATGTCCGCGACAAGGACGCTGTCAACGCGACGCTGCTGGTCTGCGAGGCCGCGGCCTGGTACGCCCAGCAGGGCAAGACGCTGCTGGACGCCATCGAGGCGTTGTACAGGGAGTTCGGTTACTACCGCAATGCGCTGTGCAGCTTTGCCTTTGAGGGCGAGAGCGGCATGCACACGATGCAGGAGCTGATGAAGAAGCTGCGCGCCAACGCCCCGGAGGACATTGCCGGGTACAAGGTGGAGTCCGTCGTGGACTACGACACCGACGGCACCGGCCTGCCCCGCGCCAACGTGCTGGAATACCATCTGGACGGCGGGCATAAGCTGATGGTCCGCCCCTCCGGCACCGAGCCGAAAATTAAAGTTTATCTTTCCGCCGTTGGCGACAGTGAGGCAGCCGCCGATGCCGTGAACGCCGCGCTGGCCAAAGCCGCTGCGGACATGATGAAAGCGTGAACGGTATGGCAATTCTGAAATTGACCCCGAGCTGCAAGGATTATCTGTGGGGCGGCAGCCGCCTGCGCACCGATTTCGGCATCAAGAGCGACCTTGAACCGCTGGCCGAAGCGTGGGTGCTGTCCTGCCACCCGGACGGCCCGAGCTATCTGCCCGACGGCACGACGCTGGCGGACTACGCGGCCACGCACCCCGAAGCCCTGGGCACGGACTGCGCAAAATTTGAGCAGTTCCCGATCCTGACAAAGTTCATCGACGCCAGCAAGAACCTGTCCATTCAGGTGCACCCGTCCAACGACTACGCGCTGAAAAACGAACACCAGTACGGCAAAACCGAGATGTGGTATGTGCTGGACTGCGTGCCGGGGGCGTATCTCTACTACGGCTTTACGCACGAAATCTCCAAAGAGGAGTTTGCGGAGCGCATCAAAAATAACACCCTGACCGAGGTCCTGAACGCCGTGCCCGTACACAAGGGCGACTGCTTTTTTATCCCGTCCGGCACGCTGCACACCATCTGCCAGGGCATCGTCGTGGCCGAGGTGCAGCAGAACTCCAACGTGACCTACCGCGTCTACGACTACGGGCGCGTCGGTGCGGACGGCAAGCCCCGCGCCCTGCACATTGAAAAGGCGCTGGATGTGACCCGCCGCACGCCGCCGCAAAAGCACGATTTCGGCAGCCATCTCGCGCAGTGCGAGTATTTCACGGTGGACGCGAAAAAAGGCGCGTTTGACGGTGCGGCTGACGAAAAGAGCTTTGTCTCGCTGCTCATCACAGACGGCGCGGGCACGCTGACCTGCGGCGGCGAGACCGTGAAGGTCAAAAAGGGCGAAAGCTATTTTATCCCCGCGGGCAGCGGCAAGTACGCCGTGACCGGCGACTGTGAGACGCTGGTGACGGTGGTGTAAACGGCTGCTTGCCGGTAGGTTCTCTCCCCCACCGCCTGCGGGCGGAGCCCCCTCGCAGAGGGGGCCAAGGTCCCTTGCCTCCCCTTGCAGGGGAGGTGGCGCCGCAGCGCCGGAAGGGTAGAGCTTGCGGCTGCCGTAAACACCCCGGGAGGGATAAATCCCTCCCCTACAAAAAAGACGCACTACGGAAAAACTTCCGTGGTGCGTCTTTTTTTGTAACCTTTTAGCAGAAAGCAGCCCTCGACGTGTTCCGCGGGCGGCGCACGGTATACTCCCAATTGACCCGGCGGGAGGACAAGCCCCGCGCGGGAAACCAGCAAAGGAGGAACCGTACATGAAAAAACGTCTGTTGGCTGTGCTGCTGGCCTGCTGTATGGCGGCAGGCATGGCCAACGCTGTGTTTGCGGCGGATGAGCTGCCCGCCACGGCGGAGTCTGCGGCGGCGATTGCGCCCGCCGACCCGGACCCGCCTGCCCCGGAACCCGAAATAGAGGCGGAGCCGACCCCGGCGCCTGCCCCGGAACCCGAAATAGAGGCGGAGCCGACCCCGGCGGCTGACCCCGCGGCAACGCCCGAGACCGCACGCACCCTTGTGATGGAGACGCTGCTCGCCGCGCCCGACACCGCGGCGCAGACTGCCGTTGTCACAAGCGCAGAGCTGGTGGACAGCATTCGGACCGACGGCTGCTTTACAGCGAAGGTCAACGGCAGCACGGACAGACTCGACGGCGCTGTGTACACCTGGTACCGCAGCAAGGACGGCACAAACTGGGAGGAGGTCCCGCAGCAGCTCTGCTCCGGCGATGCGTGGAACATCACGCCGGGCAGCGAGCACCGACTGAACGCTGCGCTGGATGCCTGCATTGCCGGTGTCAGGGATGCGGAACGGCTGTACTATAAGGTCGAGGTCACCGGCACCGACGGCGCAAAACTCACCGCCGCGGCCATGCAGGTACCCTACTGCATCCAGCTGCAGAACGGCAGCTTTGAAACGCCGGATATTGCCGGGCTGAAGGCGTATCACGACAAAAACAACAATACGCCCGCATCCCGGCTGTATTATTCCCCGGACGGTGAGACCGGCAGCTTCTTTACCCAGTACCCGTCGGGGGAAGGGGGCATCGTCTGGCAGACCACCGGCGTGGCCAGGCACTGGCAAACCGGAAGCGCCGGCCTGTACATTGAGCTGGCGGACGGCTCCAACCGCAGCTATAACGGCACGCGGAACTACCCCGAGGCCAGCTACAGCATCGACGGCGCTTACGACGGGCAGCAGTTTGCCGAGCTGAACTGCGAGGCCTACGGCGCGCTGTATCAGGATGTGCTGACCGCGCCCGGCACTACGCTGCACTGGTCGCTGGCCCACCGCGCCCGCGGCAGGGGTATGCAGGACTCGATGGCGCTGCTCATCGCGCCGGTGGATGTGGCAGCGCAGATCACCGACATTCTGGCGGGCGTTTCCAGCGAGGACGACAACAGGGGACTTCTGGTGCGCGCGGCGCTGGACCGGACCGTGCAATACAACGGCGAGGAGGTCCCCATCCGCAGCTTCATGGTCGGCGGTGAGATCACCGACGGCAACGACCAGTGGGGCGTCCACAGCGGCGACTACACGGTCAGGGCGGGGCAGTATGTCAGCCGGTTCTTCTTCCTGGCGCTGTCCAGCGGCAAGGGGGACCGGCGCGAGGGCAACCTGCTGGATAAGGTCTGGTTCAGCACCGAGCCTGCGCCGCCCGTGGCCGGGCACGCCAACCTGACGCTGCGCAAGACGCTGGCGGGCAGCCTGACCGTCGACGAGCTGACCGCCGTGCGCACGGGGCTGACCTTCACCGTGACCCGCTCCGACGGCACGGCTGTGGCCGTCATAAGCGGCGCGGATATGACCGTCGGCACCGACCCGGCCCAGTGCAGCTATACAATACAGGATCTGCCTGTGGCGTCGGAGAGCGGCACGCCCTACACCTACACCGTGACCGAGACTGCCCACGCCGCCCCGGCGGCGGTGCTCTATTTGGCGAGCCGCGCCGCCGTCAACGGCGACGCGCTGCAGCCCGCGGGCGACCCGCCGACGCTGGCCAACATAACGCTGCAGCAAAACGGCACGACCTACGCCGATTTTGAGAACACCTACGCCCGGCAGACCGGCAGCCTGCGGCTGACGAAGGCCGTGGACGACACGGCCCTGCGCGATGAGGCCGAGGCCGTGACGAACACCTTCACCGTCGACAGCCTGCCCATCGGCAGCTATACGCTGGTCTATGACGACGGCACGGCCCGCACCGTCACGCTGGACGCGCCCGGCGCACTGACCGTGCCGCTCAGGGGGCTGCACAGCGTAACGGTGGAGGATGTGCCCGTGGGCAGCTACACCGTGACCGAGACCGACCACCCCGACTTAGCCGGCTGGTACTGCACGACCACCGCCGCCGCGGCGGCCGGGACGGTGCAGGTGCCGTCCGGCGGCGTGGGGGAGGCTGTCATCATCAACACCTACGCGCCGTTCCTGCGCGTCACCGTGACCAAGCAGGTCACGGGCGGCATGGGCGACACGCGCCGCGGCTTTGCGTTTGCGGCGGCCATTGACGGCGCGGCGGTCACCGCGGATACCCCCTATGTGCAGCCCTACGGCGGCGCGGCGCTGACCGCGGACGGCTTCACGATCCCGCACAAGGGCAGCATCGTCATCGGGCATCTGAAGCCCGGCCAGACCGTGACCGTTACCGAGGAGGTGCTGACCGACTACGAAACGACAATGGACGACGGCAGCAACGTCACGCTGGGCAGCAGCTATACCGCGACCCTGACCGGCGACGCGGCGGTGACCTGCGTCAACAATAAGGACGGCGTGCCGCCCACGGGTCTTGCGCAGGACGCGGCCCCGGCAGTCTGGCTGCTGGCGGCGGGCGCGGCGCTGGCCGTGGTCTGCCGCCGCCGAAGGGAGGCTGCACCGTGAACGAGACACAGCGCCGCCGTGCGCTGGCGGACGTGAAGGAGTTTTTTCTGCGCACCGGGGCGCTGGCCGCACTGCTGCTGGTGCTGTTCGGCGTCGTGTTCGGACTGGCGATCCAGCCGGACGACACGATGTACCCGCACCTCAAGCCCGGCGACCTGCTGCTCTACTACCGGCTGCCGCGCAGCTTTGCAGCGGGGGAGGTGGTCGCCTTTACACAGGATGACCGGCGCTGCACGGGGCGTGTTGCGGCCCGCGGCGGCGACACCGTGGAGGTGACAGAAAACGCGCTGCTGCGCATCAACGGCAGCCTTGTGGCCGAGCCGGACATTTACGAGACGACCCCCCGCTACGACAGTGACGTGACCTACCCCCTGACCCTGGCCGACGGCGAGTATTTTATCCTCTGCGACGCCCGCGAGGGTGCGCCCGACAGCCGCCGGTACGGCCCGGTGACGGCAGAAAATATCGCCGGGCGGGTCATTGCGATTGTGAGGAGGAATGAGATTTAGAAAGAGAGATATTGAGCCCCCTTGGCCCCCTCTGTGAGGGGGCTCCGCCCGCAGGCGGTGGGGGAGAGAACTGTCCGGCCACCCGAAATATTTCGGGCAGTGGCGAGGTTCTCTCCCACCGGCCCTGCGGGCCACCTCCCTCGCAGAGGGAGGCAAGAACACCCGTACACAACATACACCCCGAAAGGAGCACATACTTATGAACATCATCAAGATTTCCGCCGTTCTGACCGCTGCTTTGCTCACGGGTGCGCTCTCCGCCACGGCGTTTGCGGCAGAGACCCTGACCACGACCACCGACAGCATCACCTTCCGCAAGGCCATCGACGTGACGAACGCCGAGGGCGCGGGCGGCATCACGGGCACGATTGCCTTTGACGTCACCGCCGCCGACGAGAGCGACCTGCCCGACGACGGAGAGAAAAACTATGTCGGCAGCGTGGATCAGCTGGACGGCAGCGACATCACCGCCACGTTTGCGGCGGATGAAAGCGGCATTGCCAACAAGGAGAGCGATGTAAGCGTCGGCTTTGACACCTCGAAGTTCGAGGCCCCCGGCATCTACTACTACCACCTGACCGAGCGCGACCCCGGCATCCACGGCCTGACCGCCACGACGGCGACCTACCTGCTAAAGGTGCGCGTTGTCAACGACAATACGTCCGACCCGGACGGTGCAACGTTTAAGATTGACTACGCTACGCTGACCTCGCTCGATGACAATACCAAGAGCGACCTCATCACCAATACCTACACGACCCACGGTCTGACCGTGACCAAGGCGCTGGCGGGCGACTGGGCCGACTACACCGACCACTTTATCTTCACGCTGGAGATCACCGACCCGGACGCGGACCCGGGCCGCATGGCGTCGGTCACGGTCCAAACCACAAGCGCGGCGGGTGTGACGAGCAACGCCGAGGTGAAGCCCTTTACAAACGGCAAGGTCAGCTTCTCGGAGACGATCCGGGGCGGCGATATGATCGAGGTGACCGGCCTGCCCACCGGCGCGGCCTACACGATCACCGAGAGCGGCCTGGACGCTGAGAAGTATACGACGGCCTGGACGCTGAACGGCGAGACGCTGAGCACCGAAAGGGCCCTGCCCACGCAGACGGTGGGTGCCGCCGACACGGCCCTGACCGTCACGAATACCCGCAGCTCGATTGCCCCCACCGGCCTGCTGCTGGACGCCGCCCCCTACGGCGCGATGCTGGCGCTGGCCGCGGGCAGCGGGCTGGTGTTCTTCCGCAAGCGCTGCCGTGAGGACTGATGCTGGACCGTGCGGCGCGGCTGGCACGCCTGGGCACACGGCTGGTCAGTGCGCTGGCCGGGCTGCTGATGCTGGCACTGCTGGCTTTCGGCGGGTTCGCGCTCTGGCAGGACGCCGCGCTGCGCCGCGGGGCGTTTGTGGGCGCGGAGCTTTTACAGTATAAGCCCGCCGCACCGGCTGCCGACAACCCGACGCTGGCCGGGTTGCAAACCGTCAACCCCGATGTCTGCGGCTGGCTGACGGTGGACGGCACGGGCATCGACTACCCCGTTGTGCAGGGCGCGACGAACATGGACTACGTCAACCGCGACGTCTACGGGGATTTTTCCCTGTCGGGCGCGATTTTTCTCGACAGCCGCTGCGCCGCCGACCTGACCGACCCGTACACGGTGATTTACGGCCACCACATGGACAACAGCGCGATGTTCGGCGATGTGGCGCGGTTTGCGGAGGCAGACTATTTTGCCGCGCACCCCGCGGGCAGCATAAGTCTGCCCGACGCCGCCTATACGATCGAGCTGTTCGCCTGTGTGGTGACCGATGCCTACGACACCGCCATTTACACGCCGGAGCGTTACCCCGACGACGTGGGGGCGCTGCTGGACTATGCGGCGGCGCAGGCCGTGCAGCAGCGGGACATCGGTGTGACGGCGCAGGACCGGCTGGTGGCGCTTTCGACCTGCGCCGGGAGCGAGACAAACGGGCGGGTCGTCGTGCTGGGGCGGCTCTGCCCCCTGAAAGAAGGAGATGAAATGCAATGACCTTTGGCAAAACGGCCCTGCGGTGCTGGCTGCCTGCAGCGGCCCTGCTGCTGGCGCTGCTCTGCCCGCTGCCCGTGGCGGCTGCGCGGGCGGGCACGGCGATCCCCGTCAGTGTCCGCACCGACGGCGCAGCGGCGGACGCCGTCTATACGGTGGAGCTGACGCCGCTGGACGCGGCCCCCGCGCCTGTGCAGCGTGCCCTGACCGTAAAAAACGGCGGCACCGTGTATTTTACGGGCTTCGCCTTTGACGAGCCGGGGGATTACCGGTATCTGGTTGCCGAGCGCAGCGGCGGCGCTGCCCACACGACCTACGATGCACACAGCTACACGGTCACGGTCCGGGTGACGGGCCGCCCGGACGGCGGTCTTGCCGCCGGGCTCTGGGCCGTGCGCAGCGGGGAGACCGCGAAGGCCGACGGCGTGCTGTTTGTGAACCGGTATGACCCGCCGGAGACCGCCGCGGCAGCGGTGACTGCGTCAACCGCGATGGCTGGCACACGGACCGTGAAGGCTGCCGCCCCGGCGGCGCTGCCGCAAACCGGGGACGGCTTCCCCATAGAAGCGCTGGCCGCCGCGTTTTGCGCAAGCGTCATCGGGTTTGGCACGGCGTGGAAAAGGCGGTGAACCGGGAACGGCAGCCCCCGCCCACGGCAAAGGGGAGGGCTGTCGCCCTCCCTTGCCCCTCTCGTGCGTAAATTTTCACAGCAGTCCGTAGGGGCCGGGCATGCCCGGCCCTCCACCTTGCCATTACCGCCCATGTATCTTTTGCCCCGTAGGGAGCGGTCTTGACCCCTCCGCAGCCTCCCGACGCCGCTCTCTCGCCCCAACAAAAAAAATCGCCCCCATCCGGTTGCGGCTCCGGATGGGGGCTTGGGGTATCGGTTTGTGTGAGGAGGAATCATGTTCCAGAATTACGGTTGCGGCTCCGTAACCCTGTGCCTATATACTACCGGATAACTGCTAAAAAACTATGTTTTTCCTATGAACAATTTGTAAATTACCGCGCAGCCGGGCCCAACGCCCCGGCTGCGCCTTTTTTTGTTTGCATTTGGAAACGATGCAAAGGAAGCTGGCGGGAGCGCGGTAATTGCAGAGAGGTAGGGGCCTTTCCATACAAGCACAATAGCCGTACAGCTGCGGGCCTGGTATGCCCGGCCCCTGCGGTGCAGCAAAATAAAAACGGGCAGTCACCCATTTTGAGTGACTGCCCGTTTGGCTTACATTCAGATAACGTTATACTCCTTCAGCAGCTTCTCCACTTCGGTGCCCTCGATCTTCTTGAGGGCCTCCTTCATGGCGAGCTTGCCGACGAGAGGCATCTCCATATCGGTGATCTTGCGTCCGTCGCGGAGCTTGACCGTGGCATCCAGCAGGCAGCGGATGTCGTAGACGCTGCCCCAGACCTCGGGCACGCCGCGGTCCACGTTCAGCAGGGTGTAGACGGCCTCCATGCCGGTGCGGATGGAATACTCGGTGGTGAAGATCGTGTCGCGGGCGGTCTCGGCAAACTGGCCCAGGAACGCGAAGTTGACAGCGCCCTCGGGCACGATGTCGGGGCGGTCACCCGCAGCGCGCGGCATAAAGAACGCATCAATATACGGCATCATGCAGGGCACGGTGTTGGCGCTGTTCGCGGCCATGTCTTCGATCTGATCCTCGGGCACGCCCAGGTGGTACAGCCACTCCATGCAGATCTCCTTGCCGGTGCAGTCGCGCATGGGCTTCTTGATATAGTTGCCGGGCTTGTCGGTGAACAGGCTGTAGACCCAGACGCAGAGCTGATCCTTGGGCTGGTCGCGGAACTGCTGCTGACGGTTCAGCGTCCAGCTCAGCAGCCAGTTGGAGTCGGTGACCGTGACAATGCCGCCGGTGACGACCTTGCCGCTGAACGGGTCGCGCTTGCAGATCTTCTTGATATAGGGCACGATGCGCTGGTCCAGCGTCGTGACGGTGGCGCTCATCCAGTTGGACAGCTCGGGGTCATAGCAGAACTTGTCGGGGTGGCCGAAGCTCGGGTCCTGCGCGGCGATCTTGCGCCACAGGTCCCAGCCGCCGCCCTCCTTGATCTCGGGCTTGAACTCGGCGGGGGTGTCCTGGCTGCCCAGGGTGGAGTTCTCGACGCAGCCGCCGTTCGTGATAAAGACGAGGTCGTTCTCGGTCAGGTCGATGGAGCTCTCCTGACCGTCGTGCAGGATGTCGATGCGGGTCGCCTGCTTCTTGCTGCCCGCGCAGTCGAACGCAATGTTCGTGACCTTTGTATCGTAGTGGAACTGCACGCCGAAGCCCTCGAGGTACTTGACCATGGGCAGGATCATCGACTCGTACTGGTTGTAGCGGGTGAAGCGCAGCGCCGTAAAGTCGGGCAGACCGCCGATGTGATGGATGTAGCGCTGCAGATAGCGCTTCATCTCCAGTGCGCTGTGCCAGTTCTCAAACGCGAACATCGTGCGCCAGTACATCCAGAAGTTGGAGTTCAGCACCTCATCGTCAAAAAAGTCGGTGATCTTCTTGTCGTACAGCTTCTCATCGGGGGACATGAACAGGTTCATGATCTCCATGGCGGCCTTGTCGGACAGGCCGAACTTGCCGTCGGTGTGGGCGTCCTCGCCGCGGTTGCGGGTGGCGCGGCAGAGGCTGTAGTTGGGGTCGGCCTTGTTCAGCCAGTAGTACTCATCCAGAACGGTGTGGTTCTCGTCCTCGATGGACGGGATGGAGCGGAACAGATCCCACATACACTCAAAGTGGTTGTCCATCTCGCGCCCGCCGCGCATGACGTAGCCGAGGTTCTCGTAGTGGTAGCCGTCGCAGGCACCGCCCGGGATGGGGTCTTTCTCAAGAACGTGGACGTGCTCGCCCTTCATCTGGGCATCGCGGACGAGATAGCACGCCGCAGACAGCGCCGCCAGGCCGGAGCCGACGATGTAGGCAGATTTGCCGTCCACATTGGCGGGCTTTTGGGGGGTGGCAAAGGCTTCATAGTTACCGGCGGAATAATACATAAGAGTACCTCCTGTGATGATAAGGCCGCGTGCTTGTTGGGGAGCGGCCTGTGATTTACTTGGTATGTCTGTAGTATACCCGGCGGGCGGAGCGGTTACAATCAGCAAAAAATCCCCTTTGATAAGAATTTTATCAAAGAGGACGGATTGTATAGAGTATGGCAGAATTGTTAAGGCGGCGGTTTGCGGGGGAGTTACTTATCGATCCGGCACGCCTCCAGAGCCTTTGTAATATCCCCGTGGATAAGGGTCGATACCCGCTCGATGAGGGCGGCGGGGTCGTCCTTCATGCCGGTGCGCACCCATTCCAGCGTCAGGCCGACGAAGGCGTACTTGTAAAAATTCGCGATGAACTCCTTGTCCTCGGGGCGCACGGTCATCCCGGCAGCCTTCTCCTCGACGACGCCGATCATCAAATCGTAGGTCAGGCGGTAGAGGTAGTGCTCGATATGCTCGCGGCTGATGGAATGATAAACTTTGGTGACAAAGACCTTGTCCTTCTGCACGGCCTGCAGGATCTGCAAAAAGCCCTGCTGCCAGGTGTCGTAGGTCTTTTGCCCGGCCAGCGCACGGGTCGCGCTCTCGATGCAGGCCCACTCGACCAGATCGTAGATGTCCTTGAAATGGTAGTAGAACGTCATGCGGTTCACGCCGCAGTGTTCGGTCAGGTCGGTCACGGTGATTTTGTCCAGCGGCTTTTCGGCCAGCAGGTCCTTTAAGGATGCGACCAGCGCGCGCTTTGTCATTTGGGACATGGGTGCGTTCTCCTTGTTATAAGCGTTACGGCGGATGCGGGGCGTCGGGTACGCCGCCCCCCTGCAACCGTAGGGGCGGATTCCATATCCGCCCGTGGCCGTTTGCGGCAATATCATTATTATAAAAGAAGATTATGAATTTTTAAACCCCTGCACCCGCTCCCATAGCGTCACGACCCGCTTGCGGGCCATGCAAGAAAAAAATTGCGGAAAGGGCGAAACTGTGGTATAAAAAGGATAATAAATCTGGTAAGGAAGTGTTCCCCATGCCCGAAATGCTTGATATTGTCGATGAAAACGGCGTCCCCACCGGTCAGAGCGTGCTGCGCACGACTGCCCATGCCGAGGGGCTGCGCCACCGCACCAGCCATGTCTGGATCGTGCGGCGCAAAAACGGCAGGGTGCAGGTGCTTTTGCAGATGCGCTGTGCCGCCAAGGATTCCTACCCCGGCTGCTACGATATTTCCTCTGCCGGGCACATCCCGGCGGGCGCGGAGTTCGTCGGCTCGGCCCTGCGGGAGCTGCGCGAGGAGCTGGGCGTGACCGCCGCCCCCGCCGACCTGCACGAATGCGGCCTGCGGCGGTTCCGGTTTGAGGCTGAATTCCACGGTAAACCGTTCAAAGACAATCAGGTCAGCAAGGTGTTCTGCCTCTGGCTGGACCGCGAGGCCGAGGACTTTGCCGTGCAGAAGTCGGAGATCGACTATGTAAAATGGTTCGACCTGGACGAGGCCGTTGCCGCCGTGGAGCAGGGCACGATCCCCAACTGCATCTTCCCGGAGGAGCTGGGGATGGTGAAGAAGTTTGTGGGGCAGACCGGGGGCGGCTGCTGACGCTGACTGCGGCGGGGTGAGGGCACCCCGCCCTACGTACAACGTTTAAGAGGGATTGTAGGGCGGCCTGCCCCAGGCCGCCGCGGGCGTGCGCGGCGGAACGAACAGCCCGGGTGGAGCGGCTTCCCCCGAGGGGCTGCGCCCGCAGGCGCGTGTCGGAGTGCAACCGCCGCAGGCGGCTCTTGGCGCGAAGACTGAAGCTGTCAGCGGCCCCGCCCGCTGACTGATGAGGGCGAGGCTTGTCTCTGCTGCCCGTTTATGGTCTGCCGCCCGGAAACTTACCCCCTCATCCGGCCCTGCGGGGCCACCTTCCCCCTTGGGGGAAGGCAAAAGCTCTCCTCCTGTGTTGCCAAATCCGCAATTTTGTGTTGCCTAATGCTGAAAACCGTGCTATAATACATACATCAATGCTGGATATACACGAGGAACTGCATATTTTTGCAGGCGCGGACAGCATAAATGTATAACTATTCGTCAACCTGCCTAAAACAACCGCGAAAATGGAGAATCCTTTGGCAGTTTTACCGCTTGCAAAATGTATAAAAGAGTGTATAATATACAGCAATGAATGAATAAATATTCAAGACAAACGGCAAGCAACATACCCCGCGCGTCTTGGCGAAGAAACAGAGAGGGGAGCTCATCATGAAAAAGGATAAGAAAGACATCAAAAAGGTAGTTCTGGCGTACTCCGGCGGTCTGGACACCTCCATCATCATTCCCTGGCTGAAGGAAAACTACAACAACTGCGAGGTCGTCGCAGTCTCCGGCGACGTCGGCCAGGGCACCGAGCTGGACGGCCTGGAGGAGAAGGCCATCAAGACCGGCGCGTCCAAGCTGTACGTCCTCGACCTGAAGAAGGACTACGTCGAAAACTACATCTGGCCCTGCCTGAAGGCCGACGCCAAGTATGAGGACTACCTGCTGGGCACCTCCCACGCGCGTCCCTGCATCGCCGCCGCGCTGGCCGAGATCGCCAAGAAGGAGAACGCCGACGCCATCTGCCACGGCTGCACCGGCAAGGGCAACGACCAGGTCCGCTTTGAGCTGACCCTGAAAGCGCTGGCCCCCGATATGGCCATCATCGCCCCGTGGCGTGAGTGGAACATCAAGAGCCGTGACGAGGAGATCGACTACGCCGAGGCCCACAACATCCCCCTGAAGATCAACCGTGAGACCAACTACTCCAAGGACAAGAACCTGTGGCACCTGAGCCATGAGGGCCTCGACCTCGAGAAGCCGTCCCTGGAGCCGCAGTACAATAAGCCGGGCTTCCTGGAGCTGGGCGTTTCCCCCGAGCAGGCCCCCGACACCCCGACCTACGTCACCATCCACTTTGAGAAGGGCATCCCCACCGCTGTGGACGGCAAGGAGATGGAGAGCGTCGAGCTGGTCGAGTACCTGAACAAGCTGGGCGGCGCCAACGGCATCGGCCTGCTGGACATCGTCGAGAACCGTCTCGTCGGCATGAAGAGCCGCGGCGTCTATGAGACCCCCGGCGGTGCCATCCTGTACAAGGCGCACGATGTTCTGGAAACCATCACGCTGGACAAGGAGTCTATGCACTTCAAGGCACAGCTGGCCCAGAAGATGGGCGAGCTGGTCTACAACGGCCAGTGGTTCACCCCGCTGCGTGAGGCCATCAGCGCCTTCACCGACGACCTGCAGAAAACCGTCACCGGCGACGTCAAGCTGAAGCTCTACAAGGGCAACATGATCAACGCCGGTGTCACCAGCCCGTACACCCTGTACGATGAGCAGACCGCGTCCTTCGGTGAGGATGAGGATTACAATCAGGCAGACGCCAACGGCTTTATCAACCTGTTCGGCCTGCCCATTGCCGAGCGCGCCAAGCTGGCCAAGAGCTGGCCCGCACAGGACTAATAAGCGAACGAACGCCGAATAAGCAACCGCCAAGGGGCGTGGAAACCCTTTGGCGGTTTTGGCATTCTACAAAAAAGCCTTCCCCTGAGGGGGAAGGTGGCCCGCAGGGCCGGATGAGGGCAGACCCTGCTGCAATTGCCTGTTTTACGGGTTGCTGCCGGGAACTTTGCCCTCATCAGCCGCCTGCGGGCGGCAGCTTCAGTCTACGCGCTAAGAGCCGCCTTCGGCGGTTGCGCTCCGACACGCGCCTGCGGGCGCAGCCCCTCGGGGGGAAGCCTTTGGAACGACAGATAAAACGGAGGTAAAACCTATGCCCCAACTTTGGCAGGGCCGGGCCAGCAAGGCCGTTGACAGCCGCGTAAACGATTTTAACTCCTCCATCCGCTTCGACGCGCGGATGATCGAGCAGGATATTCAGGGCAGCCTTGTCCACTCGGCCATGCTGGGCAGACAGGGCATCATCTCCCGGCAGGATGTGGACGATATTCACAAGGGTCTGCACTCGATTTTGGACGATTTGCACAGCGGCGCACTGGAAATCGACCCCAACGCCGAGGACGTCCACACCTTCGTCGAGCAGACGCTGACCGCCCGCGTCGGTGACGCCGGTAAGCGCCTGCACACCGGGCGCAGCCGCAACGACCAGGTCGCGCTGGACATCCGCCTGAACCTGCGCGCCGCCAGCGAGCATATTCAGGGCCAGATAAAAGAACTTATCACCGTGCTTTGCGACCAGGCCGAGAAGGGCGCAGGGTACGTCATGCCCGGCTACACCCACCTGCAGCGTGCCCAGCCCGTGACCTTCGGCCACCAGCTGATGGCCTACGCCTGGATGCTGCTGCGCGACTTGGGGAGATTGCAGGACGCGACCCGCCGCATGGACGCCGAGTGCCCGCTGGGCAGCGGCGCACTGGCGGGCACGACCTACCCGCTGGACCGCTTCTACACCGCCGAACAGCTCGGCTTTGCCGCGCCGTGCGGCAACTCCATCGACGGCGTGTCGGACCGCGACTTCTGCATTGAGTTGTGCAGCGCCATGGCGACCTGCATGATGCACCTTTCCCGCTTGAGCGAGGAAATTATTTTGTGGTGCAGCTGGGAGTTCAAGTTCATCGAGCTGGACGACGCCTTTACGACGGGCTCGTCCATCATGCCGCAGAAGAAAAACCCCGATGTAACGGAGCTGATCCGCGGCAAAACAGGCCGCGTCTACGGCGATTTGAACACGCTGCTCGTCATGATGAAGGGCATCCCGCTCGCCTATGACAAGGATATGCAGGAGGACAAGGAGGCCATTTTTGACGCCGTGGACACGCTGGAGCTCTGCCTGCGCACCGTCACGCCGATGCTGGCCACGATGACCCCGCTGCCCGCCAACATGCGCCGCGCCGCCGCGAAGGGCTTTATCAACGCGACGGACTGCGCCGACTACCTGACGAAGAAGGGGATGCCCTTCCGCGATGCCTACAAGTGTACCGGCACGATGGTGGCCGCCTGCATCCGCGAGGGCAAGACGCTGGAGGAGCTGACGCTGGACGAATTCAAGCAGTACAGCGACCTGTTTGAGGATGACGTTTATACGGCCATCGACCTGACGACCTGCTGCGAGGGCCGCACCAGCTACGGCGGCCCGACGAAGGCAAGCGTGATGAAGCAGGTTGCGGATGTGAAGGGAAAGCTGGCATAAAAGCCTTCCCCATCGGGGGAAAGTGGCCCGCAGGGCCGGATGAGGGCAGACCTTGCTGAAATTGCCTGTTTTACGGGTTGCTGCCGGAAGCTATGCCCTCATCAGCCGCCTGCGGGCGGCAGCTTCCCCCGAAGGGGAAAGCCTTTGGAAGTAAGGGGTGTAACAATGGGAAAGTACAAAATCTTCGTGGACGGTTCCTCCGGGACCACCGGTCTGCGCATTGCGGACCGGCTGGCGGAACGGGACGAATTTGAAATTCTGAAAATCTCCGAGGCGGACCGCAAGGATGTCCGCGCCCGCGCGGCGGTCATCAATGAGAGCGACCTCTCGTTCCTCTGCCTGCCGGACGACGCCGCGCGTGAGGTCATGCCGCTGCTGCGGGACGATGTGCGCATTCTCGACACGAGCACGGCGCACCGCACCGCGCCCGGCTGGGTCTACGGCCTGCCCGAGCTGCACGGCACCCGCGAGGCGCTGAAAACCGCGACCCGCGTCGCCGTGCCGGGCTGCCACGCCACCGGCTTTATCGCGCCCGTCGCGCCGCTGGTGGAACTGGGGATCATCCCTAAGGCCGCGCACCTGAACGTAACGAGCCTGACCGGCTACAGCGGCGGCGGCAAAAAGATGATCGCCGAGTACGAGGCCGAGCGCACCAACGAGGCGCTGAACGCCCCGCGCCCCTACGGCCTGGCGCTGCACCACAAGCACCTGCCCGAGATGGCCGCCGTCACGGGGCTGGACACCGCACCGAATTTCGTCCCCGTTGTGGCCGACTACTACGCGGGCATGGAGACGATGATCCCGCTGGATGTAACGGCGCTGGGTGTTTCCGCGCCGCAGGTCGCGTCCGCGCTGGCGGAATATTACGCCGGTCAGCCGATGGTGAAGGTGCATCCCCTGTGTGAAGGCACGGACGGCGGCTTTTTGGCCGCCAACAAGCTGGCGGGTAAGGACACGCTGGAAATTTACTGCCTGGCCAACCCGGACGGCACCCAGATGCAGCTTATCAGCCTGTTTGACAACCTCGGCAAGGGCAGCTCGGGCGCGGCAGTGCAGTGCATGAATCTGATGCTGGGGCTGGAGGAGACGCGCGGCTTAGCGCGTTGAGTGGCTTCCCCCTTGGGGGAAGCTGTCAGCGGCCCCGACCGCTGACTGATGAGGGGCGGCCTTGCCGGAACAACCCGTTTACGGGCGGCAATGGCGGACTTTGCCCTCATCCGGCCTGCGGCCACCTTCCCCCGAAGGGGAAGGCTTTTGAAGTTCGATATAAAATAGCAAGAGGGGTACATACAATGTCTGATTTCAAATCGGTAAGCGGCGGCATCTGTGCGCCGAAGGGCTTTTCCGCGGCGGGCGTGCATTGCGGCATCCGCCATAACCATTCCAAGCTCGACCTGGCGCTGATCAAGGCGGACGTCCGCTGCGCGGGCGCGGGCTGCTATACCACCAACAAGGTCTACGGCGCACCCATCACGGTGGACCGCGAGCACCTGAAGGACGGCTATGCACAGGCCATCGTTGTGAACAGCGGCAACGCCAACACCTGCGCGCCCAACGGCGTGCAGCTGGCTAAGGACACCTGCGACATCGTCGCCAAGGAACTGGGCATCCGCGCGGACGACGTGCTGCCGTCCTCCACCGGCGTCATCGGCCAGGCCATGAGCATCGAGCCGTTCGCCAAGGGCATCCCGGAGGCCGCCGCCAAGCTGGCCGCCGACGAGGCCGGCAGCCACGACGCGGCTACCGCGATCATGACCACCGACACCCACCCGAAGGAAATTGCGCTGGAATTTGCCGTCGGCGGCAAGGCCGTGCGCATCGGCGCTATCGCCAAAGGCAGCGGCATGATCCACCCGAACATGGCCACGATGCTGCTCTTTATGACCACCGACGCCAAGGTCGCGCCCGCCGCGCTGCAGAAGGCGCTGTCCACCGTCGTGCCCGCCACCTTCAACCAGATTTCGGTTGACGGCGATACCTCCACGAACGACACCGTGCTGCTGCTGGCCAGCGGCCTGTCCGGCGCAGAAATTGCCGAGGGAACGCCCGATTACGATACGTTTGTCGCCGCGCTGACCGAGGTCGCCGAGCATCTGAGCCGCGAGCTGGCCGGTGACGGCGAGGGCGCAACGAAGCTGCTGGAATGCACCGTGACCGGTGCGCCCGACCTGGCGACGGCCCGCGCCGTGTCCAAGAGCGTCATCCACTCCACCCTGTTCAAGGCCGCTATGTTCGGCGCGGACGCCAACTGGGGCCGCGTGCTCTGCGCCATCGGCTACACGCCGGGCGATTTTGACATCAGCAAGACGTCGGTGCGCCTCAAGAGCAAGGCCGGTGAGGTCTTTGTCTGCGAGAACGCCGCCTACCACCCCTACAGCGAGGACGAGGCCGCCGTGGTGCTCAAGGAGGACGAGATCGACATCCTCGTGGACCTTGGCAGCGGCGACGCCACCGCCAAGGCCTGGGGCTGCGATCTGACGTATGATTATGTGAAGATCAATGGGGATTATCGGACCTGATATAAAGATAAAAGATAATAGATAAAAGATAATAAAAAGTGTGGAGTTTTGGCCCGAAGGCCAAAACAAAAACGTAGGGGCGGATTCCATATCCGCCCGCGGCACCTGCCGTAAGCTGCACGGGCGCATATAGAATGCGCCCCTACGGCGGCAGAGGAATTTTGAGCGGTGTGTCAACACCGCGAACCACCAATTTTATTATCTATTATCTTTTATCTATTATCTATAAAGCTATACATGGGTGGAAAAGCAATGAAAAACGAACAAATGGCCCTGCTGTTCAGCGAGGCTACACCTTATATCCAAAAATACCACGGTAAAACGCTTGTTATAAAGTACGGCGGCAACGCGATGGTCAACGATGACCTCAAGCTGGCCGTCATGAACGACCTGGTCACGCTGACGCTGCTCGGCGTGCGTGTCGTGCTGGTGCACGGCGGCGGCCCGGCTATTAACAGTATGCTAAAAAAGGTGGGCAAGGAGTCCAAATTTGTGGGCGGCCTGCGCTACACCGATGAGGAGACCATGGGCATCGTCCAGCAGGTGCTGGCCGGGCAGGTCAACAAGGATCTGGTCGCGCTGCTCAAGGGCCGCGGCGTCGGCCTGTGCGGCATGGACGGCCACATGATCATGTGCAAGCGCAAGTCGGACGTTGACCTCGGCTACGTCGGTGAGATCGAGAAGGTCAACACGACGCTGATCGACCACCTGCTGGCCGACAGCTTTATCCCGGTCATTGCCACCGTCGGCATGGACGACAACGGCGTCCCCTACAACATCAACGCCGACACTGCCGCAGCGGAGATCGCCATTGCCCTGCACGCCGAAAAGCTCGTCAGCATGACGGATATTGTTGGCCTGCTCTACGACAAGAACGACGAGTCTACGCTCATCCCCGAGGTCGAGGTCTCCGAGATCGAGGGTTACAAGGCCGCGGGCGTCATTGCGGGCGGTATGCTGCCCAAGATCGAGGGCATGGCCGATGCCATCTATCAGGGCGTCCACGAGGCCGTCATCATTGATGGCCGTGTCCCGCACTCGATCCTGCTCGAGATGTTCAGCGACAGAGGCGCAGGCACGATGTTCTACCGGAGAGGAAACCGGTAAATGGCTTCCCCCGAGGGGCTGCGCCCGCAGGCGCGTGTCGGAGCGCAACCGCCGAAGGCGGCTCTTAGCGCGTAGACTGAAGCAGTCAGCGGCCCCGCCCGCTGACTGATGAGGGCGAAGTGTTTGGCGTGGTCCCGCAAACGGGCAGCCGCAGGACACTTGCCCCTCATCCGGCCTGCGGCCACCTTCCCCCAAGGGGGAAGGCTCCAAGGCGGGCCGCCTTCCCTCGAAGGGGGAAGGCTTTTGCGTATGATAAAAAGGGGGTCACCCAATTGAATACCGAAAAAGTTATTTCCCGTGATAACGACTACATCCTCCACACCTATGGCCGCAGCCAGGTCGTGCTGGCGGAGGGCGAGGGCATGACGGCCAGGGACGCCGACGGCAAGAGCTACCTTGACTTCACGTCGGGCATCGGCGTCAACTCGCTGGGCTACTGCCACCCCGCGTGGGTCAGGGCTGTGGCCGACCAGGCTGCAACGCTGCAGCACACGTCGAACCTGTATTACACCGCCCCCGACGGCAAGCTGGCGAAAAAGCTCTGCCGCCGCACCGGGCTGGACGCCGTGTTCTTCGGCAACTCGGGCGCCGAGGCCAACGAGGGCGCGATCAAGTGCGCCCGCAAATACAGCGTAGATACCTATGGCGAGAGCCGCAGCAAGGTCATCACGCTGGTCAACTCCTTCCATGGCCGCACACTGGCGACCCTGACCGCCACCGGCCAGGACGTGTTCCACCACGACTTCGGCCCCTTCCCGGGGAATTTTGACTACGTGCCCGCGGGCAACTTTGCCGCGCTGGAAAAGGCCGCCGACAAGGACACCTGCGCCGTCATGATGGAGCTGGTGCAGGGCGAGGGCGGCGTCGTCGCGCTGGACGCGGACTACGTCGCCAGGGTCGCGGCGTTCTGCAGGGAAAAAGACATCCTCGTCATTGTGGACGAGGTGCAGACCGGCGTGGGCCGCACCGGCAAGTTCCTGGCGTGCGAGCATTTTGATCTGCACCCCGACATCGTCACGCTGGCAAAGGGGCTCGGCGGCGGTCTGCCCATCGGCGCGGTGCTGATGAACAAAAAGGTCGCTGACCACATGAAGCCCGGCTCCCACGGCTCGACGTTCGGCGGCAACCCGGTCTGCTGCGCCGGTGCGCTGGCCGTGCTGGACGAGATGGACGACGACTTCCTCGCCAACGTCAACGAGCGCGCGGCCCAGCTGCGCGCCGGGCTGGCAAAGCTGCCCCATGTCAGGGAGGTCAGCGGCCTCGGCCTGATGGTGGGCATCGCGTTTGACGACGGCATCAAGGCCGCCGACGTCCGCGCCGCCTGCGAGAAGGCGGGTCTGCTGGTGCTGACCGCCAAGACCCGCCTGCGTCTGTTGCCGCCGCTGATCCTGACAGCGGACGACGTGGACGACGCATTGGCGACTTTGCGCAGCGTACTGGAGAAATGCGTATGAAACATCTGCTGAAGCTGGGCGGCATGACGCCCGAGGAAATTCTGCACATTCTGGATGTAGCCGACGAGTACAAGCGGCTACACAAGGACGGCGTGGACCCGAAGGATCTGCAGGGCAAGGCGGTGGCGCTGGTTTTTGCCAAAAACTCCACCCGCACCCGCACAAGCCTGGAGGTCGGCATCTACCAGATGGGCGGCCTGGGCACCTACCTGAGCGCCGGCGACCTGCAGACCGCCCGCGGTGAGCCTGTGCAGGACACGGCCCGCGTGCTGGGGCGGTACTATGACGCCATCGTCTGCCGCACCTACAAGCAGACGACGTTGGACATGCTGGCAAAATACAGCGGTATACCGGTGGTTTCCGGCATGACCGACTATGCACACCCCCTGCAGGTGCTGACGGACCTGATGACCGTGCGCGAGCGCAAGGGCACGCTGGCCGGGCTGAAGGCCGGGTTTGTCGGTGACGGCTACAACATGGCAAACAGCGTCATTGTGGGCTGTCTGGCCGTGGGCATGACGGTGACGATTGCCTGCCCGAAGGGCTACCGCCCCGCCGCCGACGTGCTGATGCTGGCGAAGCAGTACGGGGATAAGTTCACGCTGACGAACGACCCGGACGAGGCCGCGCGGGACGCGGATGTGCTGTTCACCGACGTGTGGGTCAGCATGGGCATGGAGCGCGAGGCCGAGCAGCGCCGCCGCGACTTTACCGGCTTTACGCTGGACGCCGCCCGCATGGCGCTGGCAAAGCCAGACTGCATGGTGCAGCACCCGCTGCCCGCCCACCGCGGCGAGGAGATCGCCCCCGATGTGCTGGAAGCCCACGCCGACGAAATTTTCGACGAAGCGGAGAACCGCATCTACGTGGAAAAGGCCGTGCTGGCGGTGCTGCTGGCGGGGAAATAAGAGCATTGCAGTAAGAGGAGCGGCAGGGGAGCGCGAGCGTGCGAACCCCTGCTTTTTTGTGCGGGATAACCCGAAAACGGGCGGCAGCGGCGAAGCTGCGGCGGGGTGAGGGCACCCCGCCCTACGGACTGTGGAAAAGGGGGACGTAGGGCGGCCTGCCCCCAGGCCGCCGTGCCCGTTTGCGGCAATGAGAAGCCTTGCCAGATCCATTGTAGGGGGCGGCGTCCCCGACGCCCCGCGGAGGGGGCAAGACCCCTCCCTACGATGCAAAAGATAAACGGGCAGCAATGGCAAGGCCGCGGGCCGGGCATGCCCGGCCCCTACGGGGGCTGTTTCCGGCCACTTGACGCGATGTGGTATACTGGGTATATCACTGTCAAGAGGTACACTATGCCAAAACAAACGCTCCAACAAAAAATCCGCCGCGCGCTGGGCCGGTTCACCGCCAAACGGATCGCTATGATCCTGCTGGGCACGGCCATCCTGTCGTTCGGCATCCATAATATCCACCAGCGCACCGCCATCACCGAGGGCGGCGTCATCGGCCTGGTGCTGCTCATCAACCATTGGTTCGGCGTGCCCGCGTCGGTGGCGTCGCCCCTGCTCGACGCGGCCAGCTACGCGCTGGCGTTCAAATTTCTCGGGTGGGACTTTTTGCTCTCGGCAGGAGTGGCCAGCGTGAGCCTGGCCGGGTTCTATAGAATCTGGGAATGCCTGCCCCCGATGCTGCCCGACCTGACGCCCTGGCCGCTGGCGGCGGCGCTGCTGGGCGGCGTGTTCGTCGGCGTCGGCGTGGGGCTCATCGTGCGGCAGGGCGGGTCCAGCGGCGGCGACGACGCCCTCGCCCTTGTCATCCATAAGCTGACCGGGTGGCGGCTCTCCCGCGCCTACCTGTTCACCGATCTGACCGTCCTGTTCGCGTCGCTGTCCTACATCCCGTTCCGGCGCATCGCGTTTTCCCTCGTTACGGTCACGGTGTCGTCGCTGCTCATCGACTTTATCCAGGGCAATACCGCATAATTCCCGCCTTACGGCTTAAGCACCGCTCCGGCGGCTGCGGCACGGCATCTGCGTTGCCAAAATGCTCGATAATACACAAAGTATTATCTGCGCTTTTGGCTTAGCAGCTGCCGCACCTCGCTCGCCGTATCGGCACTTAGAATTATGCGGTGTTGCCCAAGGAATGGCAGCCGAAAACAAATGTGTAAAAACGCGCGGAACGCTTGTACATAGCGGAAAATTGCGGTATAATAGGCTGTGTATTTTTGCAATGACACCCACGGAGGTCTGCGATATGAAACTTACCCGCAAGCTCGCGGCACTGGCAATGGCCGTGCTGCTGGCAGTCAGCCTGACGGCCTGCTCCCCGAAGCAGGTCGCCCAGGATATGGTCGTGCATCTGGTCCACAAGCTGGGCCTGGTCGAGGAATCCGACGAGGATGACACCGACACCACCACAAAAGCGCCCGCCGGCGGCAGCGTGGAGTTCCCTGCCGAGATGGACACCACCGCGGCCCGCGTTGTGACCTACCCGGTAGAGAACACGCTGTATGTCTCTTTTAACGGCATTGCCAACCGCTCCACCGAGTATTTCGTGGCGGGCGGCGACAGCATGACCGTGACCGGCTACGCCACCACCGAGGCCAGCAACGAGAAATATATGTACTTCAAGATCGCGTTCTGGGAGCTGTCTGACGACAAGACGATGACCAGCTACGTGCCGGACTCGACGATCTACTACTGCGCCGACGGTGCCGATTACCAGTACAACGTGACCGGCCTGACTGCGGGCAAGCAGTACAAAATCACGATCAGCTATGACAACGGCAACAAGTATTATGTCACCGGCGGCCTGAAGGTCGAGGGTCTGGGCAGCACCGAGCTGAACACCTACGGCGACGATACGACGACCGGCTGATAACGGCAGCAATGCCGCCCGTGCCGCTTGCGGCAGGGCGGCTTTTTGGTTTGTATTGCAGGGACCGCACAACACAGAGAGGAATTGGAACATGGATAAAAAACAGCTGCGCAACACGCTGATGCTTATGGCCTGCGCATTCATCTGGGGCACGGCCTTTGTCGCACAGAGCGTCGGCAGCGATTATATGGGCCCGTACACGTTTCTGGCCAGCCGCAGCTGGCTGGCCTGTGCGTTTCTGCTGGGCCTGATGGCCGTGCTGCGCAAGATGGGCAAAACGAACCCCGCCGCGGAGCCGGGCTTCTGGCAGAACAAAAAAGTGCTGCTGCGCGGCGGTATTTTCTGCGGTGTGGCGCTGTTTGCGGCGTCCGCCGCGCAGCAGATGGGCATTGGCACGACCAGCACGGCCAAGGCGGGCTTTATGACGGCGCTCTACGTTGTGCTGGTGCCGGTGGCGGGGGTTTTCCTGGGCAGCCGCCCCGGCGTCAAGCTGTGGTGCTGTGTCGCGGCCAGCGTCGTGGGGCTGTATCTGCTCTGTCTGGCTGGGCGCGACACGCTGAGCCTGACCGGCGGCGAGTGGCAGCTTTTGGTCTGCGCGATCCTGTTCACGGCGCAGATCATGCTGGTCAACCATTTCAGCCCGCAGCTCGACGGCATCCAGCTGAGCTTTGTGCAGTTCTTTGTGGTCTCGGTTTTGTCCACGATCTTCGCGTTTGTCTTGGAGGCCCCGTCGCCCGACCAGTTCCGCGCCGCGGCGGTCTCGATTGCCTATTGCGGCATCATGTCCAGCGGCGTGGCCTACACGCTGCAGATCGTCGGCCAGAAGGCGCTGGACCCGACGATTGCCAGTCTGGCGATGTGTCTCGAGAGTGTGTTCAGCGCCCTGGCCGGTTGGCTGATCCTGGGCGAGACGCTCTCTGCCACCGAGCTATGCGGCTGCGCGCTGATGTTCGGCGCGATTGTGGCGAGTCAGCTGCCGGAGAAACGACTGAAGGGTTAACGGCAGCCCCCCGGGAGGTTGTTCTTTCTTTTGGCAGCAAAAGAAAGAACCAAAGAAAACTGCCGCTGTTTCGACGCAGCGGACCCGCGACTTGGGGGCTGCACGCCCCCAAGACCCCCAAAGCGGAAGTCGGAAGGGGCGGGGGCTAAACGAAAGCAGTATTACTTTTCGTTCTTAACGCCCCCGCCCCTTCCTCCACCTTTGAGTCGGGAGTTCCCCCGAACCCCCGCAGGGGGGGAGAAGGAGGCCCCCCTTGTCAAAGGGGGCTGGCCGCGTTAGCGGACTGGGGGATTTCGACGGGCCTTGCGTCACCACCCGCCCACTGCAAAGGGGCGGGCTGCCGCCCTCCCTCGCCCCTCCCGCCAACCACCCATTCACAGCAGTCCGTAGGGGCCGGGCATGCCCGGCCCGCGACTTTGCTATGTTGCCCGTCAACGGGCTGAACCCTTCCGGCCTGCTTCGCGGCCACCTCCCCTGATGGGGAGGCTTCCCTCGCGGGCTTCGCCCACGCAAAAGGCTCCCCTCACAGGGGAGCTGGTCGAGCCCGCGAGGCCTGAGGGGCTTTGACGGGCCTTGCCCGATCTCCCGCCCCCCTTACAACTCTTACCATCCTACCCACACCGCAAGGAGCCACCCATGCAAGATCTGCGTAAAATCTTCCGTTATGCCCGCCCGTACCGGCGCGATCTGTTCGCGGCGGTGGGGCTGATCTTTATTGAATGTATCTTTGAAATGGTCATCCCCGTCCTGATGTCCACCCTCGTGGATGACGGCGTGCCCGCCCATAATATGGCCGTCATCTTTCGGCAGGGCGGGCTGATGATTTTGTGCGCGGTGCTCGCGCTCATCACGGGGCTGCTGTATGCGCGGTACGCGGCGCGGTTCGCAAACGGGTTCGCGGCGGAGCTGCGCATGGCGGAGTATGCCGCCGTGCAGAAATTCGACTTCGCCAATCTCGACCGCTTCTCCGATGCGTCCCTCGTCACCCGCATGACCACCGACGTCACGGTCATGCTCAACGCCGTCAACGCCGGTCTGCGTCCGCTGGTGCGCAGCCCGGTCATGCTCTGCATGGGGCTGGCGATGGCCTGCGTGCTCAGCCCGCGGCTGACGATTGTATTCCTCGTCACAACGCCGATCCTGGCCGCCGTCCTCGCCTGGATCGTCACAAAGGTCGGCCCGCTCTATGGCCGCCAGCAGAGCGCCGTGGATCACCTGAATGGCCGCATCCAAGAGTCCCTGACCGCCATCCGCGCCATCAAGGCGTTCGTCCGCGGCGACTACGAGAACGCCCAGTTCGACACCGTAAACACGGAATTGAGCGATGCTTCGACGGAAACCTTCCGCTATGCCGTCCTCAACCTGCCTGCATTCCAGACCGTCATGTATACGGCCATCGTCTGCATCCTTTGGTTCGGCGGCAATTATATCCTTGTCGGCACGATGTCCGTCGGCCAGCTGACGGCGTTTTTGAGCTATGTTTTGCAGGTGCTCAACTCGGTCATGATGTTCTCCGGCGTCTTTCTGCAGATGTCCCGCTCGCTGGCCAGCGCCCGCCGCATCCGTGAGGTCCTGACCGAGACGCCCGACCTTGCGAATGCCGCCGCGCCGGTGGACACCATCCCCGACGGCCAAATCGACTTTGACCACGTCAGCTTCAAATATAACGCCAAGGCGGAGAAAAATGCCCTCTCCGACATCACGCTCCACATTCCGGCAGGTGCGACGGTGGGCATCATCGGCGGCACGGGCGCGGGCAAAACGACGCTCGTCCAGCTCATTCCGCGTCTGTACGACGCCACCGAGGGCACGGTCCGGGTCGGCGGGCGCGACGTCCGCGGCTACGACGTGAACGCCCTGCGGGACGCCGTCGGCATCGTGCTGCAAAAGAACCTGCTGTTCTCCGGCACGATCCGCGACAACCTGAAATGGGGCGATCCCGACGCGACGGACGACGACCTCTGGGCCGCCTGCCGCGCCGCCCATGCGGACGAATTTTTGTCCCGGATGCCCGACGGCCTTGACACCGACCTGGGCCAGGGCGGGTGCAACGTATCGGGCGGGCAGAAGCAGCGCCTCTGCATCGCGCGGACGCTGCTCAAGCACCCGAAGGTGCTGATTTTCGACGATTCCACCAGCGCCGTGGACACGGCGACGGAGTCGGGCATCCGCCATGCGCTGGCCGGACTGGGCAGCGTGACCAAGCTCATCATTGCCCAGCGCATCACGTCGGTGCAGAGCGCCGACCTCATCGTCATTCTGGACGACGGGCGGCTGCACGCCGTGGGCACGCACGACGAGCTGCTGGCAAAAGACACGATCTATCAGGAAATTTACCATTCCCAGATGAAAGGGGGCGACGCAGATGGCGAAGGCATTCGGCGGTAAGCGCCCGCAGAACCTGCGGCACACGCTGCGCCGCTTCATGGACTATCTGGGCCGCCACAAAATCATGCTGGGCGTCGTCGGCCTGCTGGCGGCGGTCAGTGCGCTGGCCGCGCTGCTGGGCACCTACATGATCCGCCCCATCGTCAACGGCGTGCTGGAAAACGGCAGCGCCGCCTATCTGGCCGGTGTCGTGGCGCTGACCGCGGGCATCTATGCCGTCGGTGCGCTGTCCACGCTGGGCTACACCCAGCTCATGGTCCGTGCCGCGCAGAAGATTTTGCAGGACATCCGCCGCGATCTCTTCGCGCATCTGCAGACGTTGCCGCTGCACTACTTTGACACGAACCGCAAGGGCGACCTGATGAGCCTGTTCACGAACGACGTGGACACGATCTCGGACGCGCTGAACAACAGCTTTGCGGTGGTCATCCAGACCTTTATTCAGGTCGCAGGCACGCTGCTTTTGCTGTTCATCCTCAACTGGCGGCTCTCGCTGCTGGTGGTCGTTGGCTATATTGCCATGTTCTGGTATATCAACTACTCGACACAGCGCAGCCGCGCCTTTTATGCGCGCCAGCAGGCCAGCCTCGGTGAGTTGGACGCCTACATGGAGGAGATGATCGCCGGGCAGAAGGTCGTCAAGGTGTTCAACCACCAGCAGGCCGACATGGCCGCCTTTGCTGCCCGCAACGAAAAGCTGCGCGAGGCAGGCACCGGCGCGCAGAGCTACGCCGCCACGATGATTCCCGCCGTCGTCAGCATCGGCTACCTGAACTACGCGGTCATTGCGGTGGTCGGCGGCCTCATGGTCATGTGGGGCTGGTCCGACCTCGGCAGCCTGGCCAGCTATCTGGTCTTTGTGCGCCAGACGACGCTGCCCATCAACCAGCTGACCCAGCAGGGCAACTTCCTGCTGGCGGCGCTGGCGGGCGCGGAGCGTATCTTCACGGTCATGGAGGAAAAGCCGGAGATCGACGAGGGCACGGTGGAGCTGGTCAGCGTGCGGGAAAACAGCGACGGTACGCTGACCGAGTGCGCCGGGAACACGGGCCGCTGGGCCTGGTGTGACCGCCGCCGCCCCGACGTCCCGCCCGAGCCGCTGCACGGCGACGTGCGGTTCCATGACGTCAGCTTTGGCTACACGCCGGACCGGATGATTCTGCAGAACCTCTCGCTCTACGCCAAGCCGGGGCAAAAAATCGCCTTTGTAGGCTCCACGGGCGCGGGCAAGACCACGATTACCAACCTCATCAACCGCTTTTATGAGGTGTCGGGCGGGTCCATCACCTACGACGGCATGGATGTGCGGCTCATCAAGAAAAACGACCTGCGCCGCTCGCTGGGCGTCGTCTTGCAGGACACCCACCTGTTCACCGGCACGGTGGCGGACAACATCCGCTTCGGCAAGCTGGACGCGACACAGGCGGAAATTGAAAAGGCGGCCAAAATTGCGAACGCCGACTCCTTCATCCGCCGTCTGCCGCAGGGCTACAACACGATGGTGACGAGCGACGGCGCAAACCTGAGCCAGGGACAGCGCCAGCTGCTGGCCATCGCCCGCGCCGCCGTCGCCGACCCGCCGGTGCTGATTCTGGACGAGGCCACGTCGAGCATCGACACCCGCACCGAGGCGCTGATCCAGAAGGGCATGGACGGCCTGATGGAGGGCCGCACGGTGTTTGTCATCGCGCACCGGCTTTCCACGGTGCGCAACGCGGACGCCATCATCGTGCTGGAGCATGGCCATATCATCGAGCGCGGCACCCACGACGAGCTGCTGGCCAAAAAGGGCGAGTATTACCAGCTGTATCACGGGATGTTTGAGCTGGCGTAAAGATTCATGCCTCCCTCTGCGAGGGAGGTGCCCCGAAGGGGCGGAGGGAGAGAACCTTGCAATAGCCCGAAATGCTTCGGATTGCCGCAAGGTTCTCTCCCCCCACCGCCTGCGGGCGGAGCCCTTCGGGCCCGGGCCCCTCTGTCGCTTCGCGACATCTCCCCACACCGTGGGGAGTCACCCTCGCAGAGGGGGCCAAGAGAAAAACCTCCCCCGGAGAGATCCGTGAAAGGTAAACCCTGCGAAAGGAGCATTTACAAATGGAAAAGATCAGGAAAAATTTCGGCTTCGGCTGTATGCGCCTGCCCATGATCGGCGAGGACGTCGATATGGAGCAGACGAAACAGATGGTGGACTGCTTTTTGGAGCAGGGCTTCAATTATTTTGACACGGCCCACGGCTACATTCAGGGCAAGAGCGAGCTGGCCCTGAAGGAGTGCCTGACCAGCCGTTACCCGCGGGAGGACTATGTCCTGACCGACAAGCTGAGCGGGTCCTATTTTAAAAAGGAAGAGGACATCCGCCCGTTCTTTGAGAGCCAGCTTGCAGCCTGCGGCGTGGATTACTTTGACTTTTATTTAATGCACTCCCAGAGCATGACAAACTACCAGCACTACAGGGACTGCCGCGCCTATGAGACGGCCTTCGCCCTCAAGGCCGAGGGCAAGGTCCGCCATGTGGGCATCTCGTTCCATGACCGCGCCGCCGTGCTGGAGCAGATTCTGACCGACTATCCGGCCATCGAGGTTGTGCAGATCCAGTTCAATTATCTGGACTATGACGACGTGGCCGTCCAGAGCCGCAAGTGCTATGAGGTCTGCCGCAGGCATGGCAAGCCCGTGCTGGTCATGGAGCCGGTCAAGGGCGGCAGCCTTGTCAACCTGCCCGACGACGCAAAAGCCGTGCTGAACGCCCTGCACGGCGGCAGCCCCGCCAGCTATGCCATCCGGTTTGCCGCGGGCTTCCCCGGTATGCTGATGGTGCTGTCCGGCATGAGCAGCATGGAGCAGATGCAGGACAACCTGAGCTACATGAAGAACTTTACGCCGCTGAACGATGCCGAGCGTACCGCCGTTTCCAAGGTGGTGGAGATCTTCCGCAAGCAGGATCTGATCCCCTGCACGTCCTGCCGCTACTGCACCGACGGCTGCCCGAAGCATATCTCCATCCCCGACCTGTTTGCCATCATGAACACGAAGCACACCCACCACGACTGGAATGCGGACTACTACTATGAGGATGTCCACACCGGGCCCGGCTCCCGCGCCTCGGACTGCATCCGCTGCGGCCAGTGCGAGCGCGTCTGCCCCCAGCACCTGCCCATCAGGCAGCTGCTGCAGGATGTGGCGAAGGAGTTTGAGAAGGGGTAAAATAACATATCAGAAACAATGCCGCCTTCATTCGGAATTCTCCCGAATGAAGGCGGCGTTTGTTAATATGGCGAATGTATGTTGCACAACAGTATCATAAGACTGCAACATATAAACAAAAAAGGTCACTTGCAATCGCAAGTGACCTTGTCTCTATGTTACAAAAAAGATACCCTATAAAAAGGCTTAGACAAGGCCGCTGTTTTATAAAACATTGATTTGATGACCGAAAATTTTGTATTAGAATACCGCCTCTAAAGACTGCCTATGGCAAGGGAAGATATTGGTATTCTTCCGGTAGGGTAAGAGCCGTCCAATCAATTTTTTTGGCTGTGTATACGATTTCTGTATAGAGCGCGTCTCCGCGCTGCTTTCGATATGTAATGACGATTCTATCTGCGCTGCCTTTAACCATGCTTCGGATATCGCCTTCCAATACGGTGTTGGGAACAAAACGCCCCTTGCCGCCATTGCGGACAAAGCCCATACAAGCACCAACTGATCCGGCGAGCTTGTCAGTGTATAATTTCGGCTGGGATAAATTGTAATCACCGACCATCTTAGCAGAAAGATGTTTCTGCACCAATCCGGGAAGAACGCGCATTTTCATTTCGGTCGTGCCGTCTGCTGCAAACTCAAAATCTGACTCAGACAAGCGCTTGTCGCAGCACATACTAAAGAAGTTGTTTGCACTGATTTCCTTCTTGTTCAGCTTAAAGCCTGTCATGTGCAGAAAATTGCTGCCGTCAAATGAAACTTCCAGACACCGAACGGTCTTATGCTTGTCAGTCGTAACAAATAAAAGGCTTCTTCCCGCTAGGTTTTCCTTATAGGAAGCTGCGCAGGAGAAAACGATTTGCAAGGCTTCTTTTTTCGTCATGATAAACTACCTGTTGCATTCTATATTTTACAAAAAGAAAGGGACACCTACAACACCGCAGTGCTGTCCGATGTCCCTTGTGGCTAGTTTTATCGTTGTCCGCCAACCGACAGGTCCTTACGCCCTGCATCGCTTTCGGGTTTTATCGTTGCCCGCCAACCACAGGTTCTTACGTCCTGCATCAGATCGGATTTTAGGTGCTAGCCCACCAGCAGAATGTCGTCTGCTTTCCTACTTATAGTATACACAAGACGAACGAAAATAGCAACAGATCTAGCAATCAATTTTATGAATTTTTTGCAAATAAACGCACAAAAACAAAAATGAGATTAACTACCCCAAAAACCGACCAACCGCCGTGAGGCAATTAGCGATTTCGGCAAAGCATACATTGAAAATCGACCACTGATTTTGCCAATTTTGTGCGATACAAGAAAGTGGCCTATATTTAATTTATTGGAGTTGCCACTCTAAAAATCACCACACTGACAATTTGGATTTAAATATCTTACTGTGTAATGCTTTAGCTTCTGAACTACCAGCGTTTTTTGTGCTGGCGTCGCTCGTCTTCCAAAACCAAGGCTTGCAAATTTTTTAGGTAGTCATTCTCCGCACGCAGTCGCTGCACTTCGGCCAACAGATCTTCTTCTACCTCTTTTGGCAGCTTCTTTGACCGACCAGTGCTGCTGCGGCCCCGTCGCTCAACCGACAAGCCTTCCGGCCCTTCTTCCAAATAAATGCGTTCCCAGCGCTCTATAATTTTATGGTCGTTAATTCCAAATTCCTGCATCGCTGCATAGATACTCAGATGTTCTTTTTTCATGGTTTCTACAACCATTCTCTTGAACTCCGGCGTATATCGTTTGTTTGGTACTCCTTTTGGCATAGCAAAACACCCCACTTGTTAGATAGTATATCATACTGTCTAACAAATGGGGTGCTGTTCAGGAAATTGGCTACGGGGGAATTGAAAAGATTCTGAAAACAGCAGAAAAAAGTTGGAATTTTTGCTGAAAAACTGCAAAAGCGGGCGGCAGGGGAGGGGAAAGCTGTCCCAAACTGCCCAACAAAAAAGCCCAACCGCTTTAAAACGGTTGGACATCTCTATAAAACGCACTTTGAAAATCGGTCATCGACTTTGCTGATTTTGTGCGATGCAACAAAGAAAAGAGCCTATGACATTCTTTATGTCACAGGCTCTTGGTGCGCCGGAAGGGACTCGAACCCCCGACCTTCTGATTCGTAGTCAGACACTCTATCCAGCTGAGCTACCGGCGCATATTCTCTTGACGTTCTCGCCGGAGAACGTGTTTTATTATAGCGCCCACCGCCCGGAAAGTCAAGCGTTTTTTTCAAAAAACTCAAAAAATTCTGTAAATGGGCATCTTTCACGAAAATCCGCAGCCTGTGGGGCGGGTTTTCAGCTCTTTGCCGTTGTCTGAAAACGAACATCGAATTGACAAATACTTTGCAACATTTTATAATATAGAGTAGATTTCGGATTACGAACGATGGCGTTTGCAATCGCAGCCGCCATCGGCTTTTTTATTCTCCAGTCTGTCCGCCTGTTGCGCACAAGCGTGTACGCACGGTACAGAGCGTTAAACGAATAAACCGAAATCGACCCCAATTTGTATTCCATTAAGAAACGGAGTGGCACAAAACCATGGCGAAGTACATCGTCAAGCGCGTGGCAATGGGCATTTTCAGCGTGTTCATCGTCGCGACCCTTACCTTTTTCATCATGAACCTGGTCCCCGGCGGCCCGTTCGTGGCGGAAAAGTCCATCAGCAAAGCAGCCCAGCAGGCCCTGGCCGAAAAATACGGCCTCGATAAGCCCCTCGGCGTGCAGTACCTTAATTATATGAACAGCCTGATCCATGGCGATATGGGCCTGAGCCTGAAACAGCGCGGCCGTACCGTCAACCAGATCATCTTCTCCAAGCTGCCGGTCTCGGCCCGCACCGCCGGTCTGGCTGTGGTCGTCGCGCTCTGCGTCGGCATTCCGCTGGGCTGTCTGTCCGCGTATAACCGAGGGAAGTGGGCCGATAATCTGATCATCGTGTTTGCCACCTGCGGCATCGCCATCCCAAGCTTTATCTCAAGCGTCGTGCTTTTGTACACCTTCGGCATGAACCTGAAGCTCCTGCCCACCGTCGGCCTGAATGAACCGGCGGCCTACATCATGCCCGTGACGGCGCTGGCGATCTATCCCACCGCCTACATCACCCGCCTGATGCGCTCCAGCCTGCTGGACGTCATGGGTCAGGACTACATGCGCACCGCCCGTGCCAAGGGTGTTTCCAGTGTGAAGATCCTCTTCAAGCACGCGCTGCGCAACGCGATCCTGCCTGTCATCACGTATGTCGGCCCCATGCTGGCAGGTCTGATGACCGGTTCCTTCGTCGTGGAGAAGATCTTCTCCATCCCGGGTCTGGGCCGCGACTTCGTGTCCGCCATCACGAACCGTGACTACATGATGATTATGGGCACCACGATCCTGCTGGCGACCCTCGTCATCGTTGCGAACGTCGTTGTTGACATCCTGTATAAGATCATCGACCCGCGCATCAAGCTGAAGTAAGGAGGAGCAGACACATGGAAAATCTGAAAAAGAATCCGTTGAGCCTGCAACTCAACGTTGAGGACTTTGCCCCCGCGTCCAACGACGAGAAGAAAAGCCTTGTCGTCATGCGCGAGAGCGTCAACTTCTGGAAGGACGGCATGCGCCGTCTGCGCAAAAACAAGATCGCCATGGTCAGCCTGGTCGTCATCCTGCTGATCGCCTTCATGGCCTATGTTCTGCCCAGCTTCTGGCCCTACAGCTATGAGCAGCAGATCAAGGGCAGCAACAACCTGGCTCCGTTTGAGTATTCTGCCGCCGAGCAGAAGCTCATCGACCAGGGCGAGAACGTATTCCCGCACATTCTGGGCACCGACCGTATGGGCCGTGACTTTGCCGTGCGTGTCATGATGGGCACCCGCGTCTCCCTGTCCGTCGGCCTGCTGGCCTCTGTGCTGGTCCTGCTCATCGGCGCGACCTACGGCGCCATCTCCGCATTTGCGGGCGGCTGGATCGATAACATCATGATGCGTATTACCGATATTCTCTACACCATCCCCGACATCCTGCTCATCATCCTGTTGGCCATGGCCATCAAGGAACCGCTGGAGGGCCTGGCCACCAAGCCCGGCTTCGGCTGGATGCAGAAGCTCGGCCCCAACATGGTGTCCATCTTCATCATCTTCGCCCTGCTGTACTGGGTCGGCATGGCGCGTATCGTCCGCTCCCAGGTCCTGACGCTGAAGGAGAGCGAGTACGTCACCGCTGCCCGCGCGCTGGGTGCCTCCGGCGGGCGCATCATCAAGAAGCACCTGCTGACGAACTGCATGGGCACCCTGATCGTCACCACCACCCTGCAGATCCCGTCCTCCATCTTCACCGAGAGCTACCTGAGCTTCCTCGGCCTCGGCGTTGCAGCCCCCATGCCGTCCCTCGGCTCGCTGGCGACTGACGCCGTCAAGGGCATGAACACCTACCCGGTGCTGCTGATCGCCCCCGCGCTGATGATCAGCATCATGATCCTGGTTTTCAACCTGTTCGGCGACGGTCTGCGCGATGCGTTTGACCCGAAGCTCAAGAGCTAAAGAGGGAAGGAGGAGCAACATGAGCGAAAAAATTCTTGAAATCAAGGACGAACGCCTGTCCTTCTTCACCCCCGCGGGCGAGGTCAAGGCGCTGAACGGCGTGTCCTTCAGCATGAACCAGGGCGACGTGCTGGGCATCGTCGGCGAGTCCGGCTCCGGCAAGTCTGTCACGGCCTACTCCATCATGGGCCTGACCGCCTACCCCGGCAGGCTGGTCGGCGGCACGGTGTGGTTCAACGGCCACCAGATCGACAAAATGACCGAGAAGGAGTTCCGCAAAATTCGCGGCAACGAGGTCTCCATCATCTTCCAGGACCCCATGACGAGCCTGAACCCGGTGTACACCATCGGCAACCAGATCGTCGAGGTCATCCTGCTGCACACCAAAAAGACCAAGCAGGAAGCCTGGGCCCGCGCTAGGGAGCTGCTGGAGCTGGTCGGCATCAACGAGCCGGACCGCCGCCTGAAGCAGTACCCGCACGAGCTGTCCGGCGGTATGCGCCAGCGCGTCATGATCGCCATTGCGCTGGCCTGTGAGCCGAAGCTGCTGATCGCCGACGAGCCGACCACCGCGCTGGACGTGACGATCCAGGCCCAGATCCTGGAGCTGATGAACGACCTGCGCCACAAGCTGGGCATGTCCATCATCATGATCACCCATGATCTGGGCGTTGTGGCCCAGATGTGCGAGAAGATCGCCGTCATGTACGCCGGTCACATCGTCGAGTACGGCACGACGGACGAAATTTTCTACAACCCCCAGCATGAGTACACGAAGGGCCTGATCAACTCCATCCCGAAGCTGAACGCCGAGGAGAAGGAGCGTCTGGTGCCCATCGAGGGTCAGCCCGTTGACCTGCTGAACCCGCCCGCAGGCTGCCCGTTTGCGCCGCGCTGCAAGAGCTGCATGAAGGTCTGCCTGAACAAGATGCCGCCCAGAACCGAATTGAGCGACACCCACTACACCTATTGCTGGCTGCGCCAGAAGGAAGAATTTGAGAAGGGGGGCAAAGCCTGATGAGCGAGAATCTCGTTGAAGTAAAGCATCTGCAGCAGTATTTCCCCGCCGGCGGCATGGGCAAGAACAAGCAGTACGTTCAGGCCGTGGACGACGTGAGCTTTGCCATCCGCAAGGGCGAGACGCTGGGCCTGGTCGGTGAGTCCGGCTGCGGCAAGACCACGACGGGCCGCACCCTGCTGCGCCTGTATGAGCCTACCGATGGCACCATCATCTACGACGGCAAGGTCCTGTTTGACAAAAAGGAAAAGATCGCCGTTGATATGCTGCCCTACCGCCGCCGTATGCAGATCGTGTTCCAGGACCCCTACGCGAGCCTGGATCCCCGCATGACCATCGGCGACATCGTCGGTGAGGGCATCGACATCCACCACCTGTGCGCCAACGCCAAGGAGCGCCATGACAAGATCATCTCCCTGCTCGAGCGCGTCGGCCTGAACAGTGAGCACGCCAACCGCTACCCGCACGAGTTCTCCGGCGGTCAGCGCCAGCGCGTCGGCATCGCCCGCGCTCTGGCTGTGGACCCCGAGTTCATCGTCTGCGACGAGCCGGTCTCCGCGCTGGACGTTTCGATCCAGGCGCAGGTCGTCAACATGTTTGAGGACCTGCAGCAGGAGATGGGGCTGACCTACCTGTTCATCGCCCACGACCTGAGCGTTGTCAAGCACATCTCCAACCGCATTGGCGTTATGTACCTGGGCAAGCTGGTGGAGCTGGCCGACAGCTTTGAGTTGATCGCCCACAGCGTCCACCCCTACACCCGCAGCCTGATCTCGGCCATTCCCGTGGCGGACCCCGTCACGGCCCGCCAGAGCCACCGTATCGTGCTGCAGGGCGATGTGCCCAGCCCGCTGAATCCGCCGAGCGGCTGCCGTTTCCGCACCCGCTGCCCCTATGCCGACGAGCGCTGCGCCGCTGAGGTGCCGGAGTTCAAGGAAGTGAGCAGCGGCCACTGGGCAGCGTGCCACCATCTGGACAAAGTAAAGTAATATAGGGGGCACTGCCGGGCGTGACGGACGCTGTCTGTCCGCCCCTCGACTCCACCCGACATAAAAACTCATACTTATACAGGGCGGCTCACCGCAGCCGCCTTGTGCTTGACCCCAAAATGTGCGCGTGGGGCGAACATCCATCCGCAGGACGTAGAACTGTACGCGGTAGAAATACAAAAGGACTTTCTATCAAAACAGTTACAAAATTTACAGACCACTTGAAATTGCGGATTCAGAGTGGTAAAGTATAAATATTCATTCCGTTGGGGGCTTGTCTCCCGGGGGGATTGGGTATAAAGTACATTATATTTGGAGGGTATATTCATGAAGATGAAGAACATTGCTGCCGTGGCTATGGCCGGCTGCATGGCTGCTTCTCTGGCTGCGTGCGGCGGCTCTGCAAGCTCCGCTGCCAGCAGCGCGGCATCCACTGAGGCTGCGACCAGCGAAGCCGCCGAGGCTACCGGCACTTCCGCCAACGGTTTCACCGTCCAGCTCGGACCTAACCCCGAGACCCTGGACCCCGCGCTGAACAGCGCTATCGACGGTGCCAACACCATCATCACCACCTTTGAGCCGCTGCTGCTCATCGACGAGAACAACGAGGTTGTTCCCGGCCAGGCAGATCTGCCCGAGGTCTCCGAGGACGGCCTGACTTGGACCTTCACCATGAAGGACGGCCTGAAGTGGAGCGACGGCTCCGACCTGACTGCGAAGGACTTTGAGTACTCCTTCAAGCGTCTGGCCTGCCCCGACACCGCCGCCCCCTACGGCGAGACCGTTGTCGGCATGATCGACGGCTATAAGGATGCCATCGGCAACCCCGATGCAGACGGCAACACCACCACCGATCCCGACTGGGATGCCCTGAACGTCCACGCCAGCGAGGACGGCAAGACCCTGACCGTCCAGCTGTCCTATCCCTGCTCCTACTTCGATAAGCTCTGCGCCTTCGCGGCTATGAGCCCCGTGCAGCAGGCTACGGTTGAGGCCAACGGCGATGCCTGGTGCACGCAGCCTGACACCTTCGTCTGCAACGGCCCCTACATGATCAGCGATTGGGTCCCCTCCGAGCGTATTGTTCTGTCCAAGAACCCGAACTACAACGGCGGCTGGGATACCTCCAAGATCGTTTCCGACACCATCACCCTGCTCCTGCTCGAGGACTCCAGCGCTGCCTACGCCGCCTACAACAGCGGTGAGGCACAGCTCATCAAGGACGTCCCCACCGATGAGATCCCCAGCCTGACCAAGGCTGAGGACGGCGGCGACTTCTACGTTGACACCATCCTGGGCACCTACTACATCTCCCTGAACGACCAGAAGGAGCCGTTCACGGATGCCAAGGTCCGCAAGGCTCTGAGCCTGGCCATTGACCGTGACTACGTTGCCAACACCATCATGCAGGGCACCTACGAGCCCGCTTACAACTTCGTCGGCCCCGGCATCGTCGATGAGAACGGCATGTTCTACGACAACGCCAACGGCGGCGAGCGCTACATCAGCGACGACTACGACGCCAACCTCGAGGAGGCCAAGAAGCTGATGGCCGACGCTGGTTACCCGGACGGTGAGGGCTTCCCCACCATCGAGTACAGCGCCAACGACGCCGGCTACCACATCCCCGTTGCTGAGTACGTCCAGCAGGCCTGGGGTGAGCTGGGCATCACCGTCAACATCAACAAGGTCGAGTGGGCCAGCTTCCTGCCGATGCGCCGCGCCGGTGACTACGACGTCAGCCGTAACGGCTGGGTCATGGACTACAACGATCCTTCCAACATGATCGAGCTGTTCACCACCACCAACGGCAACAACGATGGTAAGTACAGCAACCCCGAGTTCGATGCCGCTATCGAAGCCTCCAAGGTCGCCGATAAGAGCGTCCACTTCCAGAAGCTGCACGAGGCCGAGGACATCCTGATGGAGGATGCCGGTGCGATCCCCGTTGCTTACTACACCGACTTCTGGCTGCAGAGCCCCTCTTTGAAGGGCACCTGGCACAGCCCCTACGGCTACTGGTACCTGCAGTACGGTTATGTTGAGGAGTAATCCCCACATAAACCGCAAAACCGCATAATAAAAGGCATGACCTGTGAAAATAGGTCATGCCTTTTTATATGGTGGAGTTTTCGCCCGCAGGGCGAAAACAAAAATGCACTGTAAGGGCCGGGCATGCCCGGCCCGCAGCCTGGCGGCTGGCAGACGCTGACGGGAAAATTTGCAGGGGAGGGATTTATCCCTCCCGGGCCGTCTGCTGCCCAAAAACTTCTGTAGGGGCGAGCATTGCTCGCCCTTGCCCGTTTGTCTGGGAAAAAACTTGCCCGGAAAAGGCGTTGCTGCGCCAAGTTGGCGGGCGACCAATGGTCGCCCCTACCTATTCAATGCGATTGCTAATTTGTTACAAAACGGTAACATATCGTTGCCGAACTTGCAATCCTGTGTTGCGCGTACTATAATATTCGATGTTCGCCTGTCGCGGACAGGCAACGAGTGTAAGAAAGATCCATCAGGAGGATACAAGCAACATGAAGAACAAGAGAATCATCGCCGCGGCGATGGCTACCGGTATGGCAGTTTCTCTGGCTGCCTGCGGCGGTTCCGCAAGCACGACCGACACCACCGGTACTGCCGATGCTGCCACCACCGAGGCTGCTGACGCCGCCACCGGCGAGGGCACCGGCTTCACCGTCCAGCTCGGCCCCAACCCCGAGACCCTGGACCCGGCCCTGAACGCTGCCGTCGACGGCGGCAACACCCTCATCACCATCGAGGAGCCCCTGCTCATCATCGACGAGAACAACGAAATCCAGCCCGGTCAGGCCGAGAGCTACGAAGTCAGCGATGACGGCTTGGTCTGGACCTTCCACCTGCGCGACGGCCTGAAGTGGAGCGACGGTTCTGACCTGACTGCGAAGGACTTTGAGTACTCCTTCAAGCGTTTGGCCTGCCCCGACACCGCCGCCCCCTACGCCGAGACGGTTGTCGGCATGATCGACGGCTATCAGGATGCCATCGGCAACCCCGATGCGGACGGCAACACCACCACCGATCCCGACTGGGACGCCCTGAACGTCGTTGCCAGCGAGGACGGTAAGGACCTGACCATCACCCTGAGCTATCCCTGCTCCTACTTTGACAAGCTGGCCGCTTTCGTCGCCACTTCACCCGTGCAGCAGGCCACCGTGGAGGCCAACGGCGACGCCTGGTGCACCGAGCCCGACACCTACGTCTGCAACGGCCCCTACATGATCACCGATTGGATCCCCTCCGAGCGTATTGTTCTGTCCAAGAACCCGAACTACGTCGGCGGCTGGGATTCCTCCAAGATCGTTTCCGACACCATCACCCTGCTTCTGCTCGAGGATTCCAGCGCTGCCTACGCCGCCTACAACAGCGGTGAGGCACAGCTCGTCAAGGACGTCCCCACCGATGAGATCCCCAGCCTGACCAGGGCCGAGGACGGCGGCGACTTCTATCTCGATGAGATCATGGGCACCTACTACATCTCCCTGAACGATCAGAAGGAGCCGTTCACCGACCCCAATGTCCGCAAGGCTCTGTCTCTGGCCATTGACCGCGACTACGTTGCCAGCACCATCATGCAGGGCATCTACACCCCCGCCACTGCGCTGGTTGGCCCCGGCATCGTGGACAACGAGGGCTACTTCATGGACAATGCCAACGGCGGCAAGCCCTACATCGGCGACGACTACGAGGCCAACCTCGAGGAGGCCAAGCAGCTGATGGCCGAGGCCGGCTACCCGGACGGCGAGGGCTTCCCGGTTGTTGAGTACAGCGCCAACGACGCCGGCTACCACATCCCCGTTGCTGAGTACGTCCAGCAGGCCTGGGGTGAGCTGGGCATCACCGTCAACATCAACAAGGTCGAGTGGGCCAGCTTCCTGCCGATGCGCCGCGCCGGTGACTATGACATCAGCCGCAACGGCTGGTCCATGGACTACAACGACCCCTCCAACATGCTGGAGCTGTTCACCACCAACAACGGCAACAACGACGGCAAGTACGCCAACCCCGCGTTTGACAAGCTCATCGAGGAGTCCCGCGTTGCCGACAAGGCTACCCACTTTGAGAAGCTGCACGAGGCCGAGGACATGCTGATGGCCGACGCCGCCTGCATCCCCGTTGCGTATTACAACGACTTCTGGCTGCAGAGCCCCTCTCTGAAGGGCACCTGGCACAGCCCCTACGGCTACTGGTACCTGCAGTACGGGTATGTTGAGGAGTAATTTCCTTTATAAATGAAAAGGCACGTCCTGCGTTGGACGTGCCTTTTTCTGTGTCTGGCTTCCCCCTTGGGGGAAGGCTTGGGACTCACGCCCCCAGCGTTGCCGCCATGACCGCCTTGATCGTGTGCATACGGTTCTCGGCCTCCTGGAACACGATGGACTGCGGGCCGTTAAAGACCTCGTCGGTCACTTCCATGGCGTCGCGGTCAAACTTTTCGCCCACCTCCCTGCCGACGGCGGTCTTGTGGTCGTGGTAGGCGGGCAGGCAGTGCATGAACACGGCGGTGCCCTTGGCTTTCGCCATCAGCTCGGCGTTGACCTGATAGGGGGACAGGGCGTTGATGCGCTCCTCCCAGACCTCGACAGGCTCACCCATGCTGACCCAGACATCGGTGTAGACGACATCCGCACCGGCCACGGCGTCGGTGTCCTCGCTCAGCGTGATGCTGCCGCCGCTGACGCGGGCGAACTCTTTGCACTTTTCCACCAGCGCGGGGTCCGGCCAGTAGGCTTTGGGGGCACAGGCCACAAAATGCAGGCCCATCTTGGCGCAGCCGATCATCAGGCTGTTGCCCATGTTGTAGCGGGCGTCGCCCATGTAGGCGAATTTCAGCCCCTGCAGCTTGCCGAAATGCTCACGCAGCGTTAAAAAATCGGCCAGGATCTGGGTGGGATGGTACTCGTTCGTCAGGCCGTTCCAGACGGGCACGCTGGCGTATTTGGCCAGCTCCTCAACGATGGCCTGGCCGTAGCCGCGGTACTCGATGCCCTCAAACATGCCGGACAGCACCTGCGCGGTGTCCGCGATGGACTCCTTCTTGCCGATCTGGCTGCCCGTGGGGTCCAGATAGGTCGTGCCCATGCCAAGGTCGTGCGCGGCGACCTCGAACGAGCAGCGGGTGCGGGTGGAGGTTTTCTCAAAGATCAGCGCCACATTCTTGCCGCGCAGTGTGTCGTGCGGGATGCCCGTCCTTTTCTTGGCCTTCAGCTCGGCTGCCAGATCCAGCAGATAACCGATTTCCGCGGGAGTAAAGTCCAACAGCGTCAAAAAATCATGCCCTACGAGGTCCATAGTAAAGCTCCTTTTTGTAAATATACGGTTTGCTTGTATAAATATACATATAATTATAGCACGTTTGGGGACGATATGCAAGAGGAAGGTTTTGTGATATAATAAAAAGAAGAGAGGCTTCCCCCTCGGGGGAAGCTGTCAGTGGCCCCGCCCGCTGACTGATGAGGGGCGAGCTTGCTGCGATTGCCCATTTGCCAGGCAGCTGCTTTGCAGGGGCCGGGCATGCCCGGCCCGGAGGTGCAGGGCGGGCGGTAGTCCATGGAAAAGCCGCGGGCCGGACATGTCCGGCCCCTACAGGGCGGAAATCCCCGGCCGGGCATCTATGGCGGGCTTTGCCCTCATCCGGCCCTGCGGGGCCACCTTCCCCCGACGGGGAAGGCAAGGGCGGAAAGGAGGTCCCCATGCCCAAAATCTACTTCCATGTGGACGTCAACTCGGCGTTTTTGTCCTGGTCGGCGCTCAAGGCGCTGCAAGGCGGCAGCACGGTCGATCTGCGCACGATCCCCGCCGTCGTCGGCGGCGATGAGGCCAAGCGCCACGGCGTTGTGCTGGCAAAAAGCACCCCGGCGAAAAAATTCGGCATCCAGACGGGGGAGAGCCTCTTTGCCGCCCGCGTCAAGTGCCCGGGGCTGACCGTCGTGCCGCCGGACTTTGATTTTTATGTAAAAAACAGCAAGGCACTGATTCAAATTTTGAACGATTATACCCCGGATGTTGAACAATACAGCATCGACGAGGCGTTTCTCGACATGACCGGCACCGAGGCACTGTTCGGCCCGCCGCTGACCGCCGCGCACACGATCCGCCGCCGCGTGCGCCGGGAGCTGGGCTTCACGGTCAACGTCGGCATTGCGCCCAACCGCCTGCTGGCCAAGATGGCCTCCGACTTTGAAAAGCCCGACAGGGTGCATACCTTATATAAATACGAGGTCGAGACTAAGATGTGGCCGCTGCCGGTGGGCGACCTGTTCGGCGTCGGCCCCAGCGCGGCCAAGCGCCTGAACAGCTGCGGCATCTACACCATAGGAGATTTGGCCCGGCTTGAGCGGGATACGGCGGTCAAGCTGTTCGGCAGCCGCGGTGATACGCTGTGGAACTACGCCAATGGCCGCGAGGCCGACCCCGTGACCAAGCAGCGCACCCGCGACAACAGCTACGGCAACAGCGTAACGATGCCCAGGGACCTGGCCCGCCCCGAGGACGCCGACGCCACGATGCTGGCACTCTGCGATTCCGTCGGGCGGCGTCTGCGCACCGACGGCAAGACGGCCCGTGTCGTCACGGTACAGCTGGTGGACAACGCCTTCCGCCGCACGAGCCACCAGACGACGCTGCCCAACCCGACGAACTCCACGGACCGCCTCTACCATGTGGCAATCGAGCTGATGCGCCAGATGTGGCCGCAGCGCCCCGTGCGGCTGGTGGGTGTCAGCGCCGAAAAGACCGGCGAGGACAACTTTGAGCAGATGGACCTTTTCACCGATGCCGCCCGCATCGACAAGCAGGAGAAGCTGGACCGCGCAGCCGATGCCCTGCGCCGTAAATTCGGCGGCGCGGCGGTGACGCGGGCAACGCTGTTAAGCCCCGACACCCGCAAGCCCGAGGCGCTGAGCGCTGCGAAGGAACGGGAAAAAGACAAAAAATGACCCATGAGCGGTGGGATGCACCGTTCATGGGTCGTTGCTGTTTTATGGAAAGCTGCGGGGGAGGGAGCCTTATTGCAGCTTATATACTATCGCCGCACGGTAGGGGCCGGGCATGCCCGGCCCTTGGCCTTCCCGCAAAAGCGCATCTGCCCGTAAGGCTCCCGGAAGGGTCAAGGCCCTCCCCTACAAATCCCTTTTTATCCTGCCTTGTAGGGAGGGGTCTTGACCCCTCCGCCGTTTAATTTGCTGCGAACTCATAATATACGCCGTCTATCTCCACGATGACAACGCCGTCCCCGGTCACCCAGTAGGAATACCCGGTACCAAAGTTCGAGCACCCGTCCGTCTCCGGGAAGGCGTCCCGGTCAACGCTTGTCTCAATGACTCCGTCGGCCCCGCGGTCCGGGGGGCAGTCCACTGCGCTGCCCGTATCAAAATACAGCACACCGTCGATCTGTACGCACTGCGCCAAGCCCAGAGCGATGCCGGAAGCGGCGCTGTCCTTTTCGACAGCAGCTCCCTCGTCGGCGTCCGCTGCCTGGGGCGCGGCGGCATCCAGCATCGGCATGTCCGGCGCGGGGGCGGTCTCGGCAGCGGCCTCCGGGGCGTCGGCGGCCATGGCGGCTTCACTGGCTATGCTGCTCTTGCGCAGTGCGCCGCTCCGCCACACGGCTGCGCCGCCCAAAACTATACAGGCGCACGCGGCCACAGACACGACCTGCTGCCAGTGCAGATGCACCACCCGGCGGCGTTTTTTCACCGGGGCGTCGGCGGCCAGGATCAGGTCGTCGTCCACATGGCCGATGGCCTCAAATAATTCGCGTTCTGTCACAGTGCAGCACCCCTTTCCTGTAAGTAGGCGGCCAGCTTGCCGCGCGTGCGGTGCAGCGTCACCCGCACCTTGCTCTCGGTCAGGCCGTACCGCGCGGCAATGTCCGCCGTCGCGTCGCAGTACCAGTACCGGCGCAAAAATATGCTGCGCGTTTCCTCCGGCAGCGTGCGCAGAAACGCGCTGATGAGCCGCCCGGTCTCGGCAGCGTCAAAGCTGTCCTCCACGCTGCCCGGCGCGGCGACGCATTCGGCCAGCTCGTCCAGCGGCGCACAGGTCTGCCCGCTGCCGCGCTTCTGCGCCGCCGCCCGGTCAAAGCGGTCCAACGCGAGATTCCGCGTGATGCGCCCCAGATACGGAGCCAGCCGCGCAGGTCGGTTGGTGGGCATGCTGTTCCAAGCGGCCAGCCAGGTGTCGTTCTCGCATTCCTCGGCGTCGTGGGCGCTGTGCAGAATGTTGTCGGCGATCTTGCGGCAGTACGCGCCGAATTTCGCCGCCGTCTCGGCCAGCGCCTGCTCGTCCCGCGCCCAGTACAGGGCCACGATTGCGGCGTCCTCCATGGTTTCAGCCTCCTTTATTATATAAGGTAGGAATTTTTTTGCGGATGTTACAGAAAAAGTCTGCCGACGGGGCAGACTTCACGTAGGGGCGGGCGTTGCTCGCCCGGTATAGCTCACAACATGTGCTTCTTGTGCAATACCCACGCCGCAAACACACAGAGTGCCAGCGTCAGGCCCAGCACAATGGCGAACCCGGCGGTGGTGTTGGCAAAGGGCATGCCGTCGGACTGCACGTTCATGCCGTACAGACCGCTGATGACGGTGGGCACGGCCATCAGCAGGGTGATGCTGGTCAGGTACTTCATGGCGTTGTTCAGGCGGTTGTCCAGAATCGAGCTGAACAGCTCCCGCGTGCCCTTTATATCGTCGCGGTAGATGCTGGTCATCTCGATGGCCTGACGGATCTCAACGATGACGTCGTCGAGCAGCTCACGGTCATCGGGGTACTGCTCCAGCCGCTTATAGCGGGTCAGGCGGTCCAGCACCGTAGCGTTGGCGCGCAGACTCGTGGCAAAGTAGACCAGCGTCGATTCCAGGCCGTGCAGCTCCATCAGGTCGCTGTCCTTCAGTTCGCCGGCCAGATTTTTCTCAATGGCCTGGCGGCGGCGGTCAATCAGGCGCAGCTCCTGCTGGTACATCGTGGCCGCGCGGTAGAGCAGCTGGTAGACGAACCGCATTTTCTTGCGGGTCGAGAACCCCTTGACCCGGCAGGCGGCAAAATCCCCGATAACGGCGGTATCGGTGGAGCAGACCGTGACGATCAACTCCTGCGTCAGCAGGATGCCCAGGGGGATAGTCGTATAGATGCCCTCGCCGGCACCGTCCACCTTGACGGGAATGTCCACGATGATGACCGTATAGCCGTCCTCCAGACTGATACGCGCCGATTCCTCGGGGTCCGTTGCGGCCACGATGTCCGCGGGCTCGATGTCCAGCGTTGCCGCTACCCGGCGGACCTCGTCGTCGGTGGGGTTGGTCAGGCAGATCCAGGCCCCTTCGTTCATATCGTCAACGCGCGTCAGCTGCTTATCCTGTGTGCGGTAAATCTTCATCATGGCTATTCCACCTAATATACTATTATAATAGTAGTATACGGCTTTTGCAGAGGATACGCAAGGAGATTTTACTGCGTATGCGGCAATAAACGCAGCAATGTCCCGTCACCTCTCCGACTGCCACCCCGTAGGGGCCGGGCATGCCCGGCCCGCGCGCTTTCCATAACCACCCGTTACTGCTTTGCCACCCCGTCTCACCCCACACCGTAGGGAGGGGTCTTGACCCCTCCGCGGCACGTC
>ENA-UOJO01000264-UOJO01000264.1-human-gut-metagenome-genome-assembly--contig:-P57-NODE-264-length-87132-cov-13.553579_pt1 | contig 87132 bp, 80 predicted proteins | sample MGYA00242351_ERZ723898 | MGnify/ENA metagenome assembly ERZ723898 | reverse complement strand
ACCTCCATTTTGCAGGATGTTAGATCATCCCAAAATATTTGAATGCTTCTCGGATCGCTTTCTCTTTTTCCGGTGGGCACTGTGGCTGTCTGGAATCCTCGGACTTCGGCAAATTGTAATTCTTGCCAACTTCAATCCCACATTTCCTCTTAATCTGTGAGATATAAAGATTGGATACCTTTAACCCGCTATGCTCCAGCACATAGTCTTTGATCTGGGTGTAGGTTGCCCCATCCTGAAATTCGGACATATCCATATCTTCCAAAGAGAACTCAACCCGAATCTTTTTCGAGTCGACCTCGCCCTTGGAAAGCAAGACAACCATCTCGACGTGGGCGCACCTCGGGAACAAGTCCGCCGCGGCGGCGGTTTTCAGGGTGTATCCCCGCTCTTTCAGCAGCGCCACGTCCCGCGCCAGCGTTGCGGGGTCACAGGAGACGTAGACGATGCGCCGGGGGGACATGCGGTGAAGGGCTTCGATGGTGTCCGCGTTCAGGCCCTTTCTCGGCGGGTCAACGACCACCACGTCCGGCCTGACGCCGCTTTTTTCCAGCTCCAGCGCCGCCTGACCGGCGTCGCCGCAGAAAAATTCCGCGTTCGTGATGCCGTTCCGCACCGCGTTGTCCCGGGCGTCCTCTACCGCCTGAGGGACGACCTCTACGCCGATGACCTTCCCCGCCGCGCCAGCCATGGCCAGCGTGATGGTGCCGACGCCGCAGTACAGGTCCAGCACCGTGTCGGCCTTGGTGATCTCCGCCTGAGAAATCGCCATCTGGTACAGCCGCTGCGCCTGATGGTGGTTCACCTGATAAAATGACCGGGGGGAGAGGCGGAAATTCAGGCCGCAGAGGGTGTCCTCGATATAGCCGGGGCCGTGGAGAGTGAGAAAGCGGTCGCCCAGCACGGCGTTGCCCCGCTTCGTGTTCACGGACAGCACCAGCGTGGTAAAGCCGGGAATCCCACCCAGCCGCTGGACGAGCGCCTCCGGCCGGGGGATTTTTTCGCCGTTCACCGCGAGACACACCAGAATCTGCCCGGACACCGCGCCCCGGCGGACGTAAATATGCCGCAGAAGCCCCTTGCCGGTGGTCTCGTCGTAGACGCTGACCCGGTATTGGTTTACATAATCAATTACCGCATCCTTCGCGGCGTCGATCTCCTCCGGGAGAATACGGCAGCGGGCGTTTTCCACCACGTCGTGGGTACCCGCCCGGTAGAATCCGGCGTAGGCGCGCCCCTTCTTCACCGCCACCGGATACTGCGCCTTGTTGCGGTAGCCGTGGCAGTCGGGGGCGGCGAGAATGGGGACTTTCGCCAGATTTTCGCCGCCGATGCGGTTCAGGCAGTTCTTCACCCGCTCCGCTTTCAGCCGGGTCTCCTCGGCATAGTCCATGTGCCAGAAATCGCAGCCGCCGCAGAGCTTGGCGACCTCGCACTCCCGGTTGACCCGGTGGGGGGACTTTTCCAGAATCTCCACAATTTTTCCCGCCGCCCAAGTTTTCTGCGCCTTCTCCACCCGGACGCGCACCTTTTCCCCGGCGACGGCATTGGGGATGAATACGGCGCAGCCCTCGATATGGGCGACGCCCTGTCCTTCGGCGGTGTAGTCCGTGATTTCGGCTTCGTAAATCTGGTTCTTGACTAGCATGGCATTCCTCACAAAACGGTTTCCATGTGGATGTTCCGGGGTTTCAGCCCCTGCTTTTCGTAGAAGTGCATGGCGCTGTCATTGCCGCACCATACGTTCAGCGTCACCGTGCGGCAGCCAATTCTCCGGGCGTAGGCCACGGTGTGGTCGTACAGCGCCTGCCCCACGTGCTTGCCCCGGCAGGCTTCGTCCACGCACAGGTCGTCAATGTACAGTGTGCGGTCGTCTAAGAGCACCGGGTCGTTTTTCCGCACCTGCAAAATGCAGAAGCAGTAGCCCAGCACCTTTCCGTCCTCCACGGCGACGAAAATGGGACGGGTGTCATCGGTGAGCATCCGGGCAAGGGTCTGCTCGTCGTATTTCTGCGCGCCTGCCCGGAACAGGTCGGGACGGATGCGGTGGTGGACTTCCCCCACCTCAAGCAGCAAGTTAATCATACCGGGAATATCCCGGGTTTCAGCAAACCGGATTTCCATAATAATTACCCCTTTCAAAATCGCTGTTTGCGAGGGGTGCAGACAGTTTATTTTTGTAGTTTACCACATTTTCTCCCACCGGTAAAGTCCGGGGTTGAGAAAAGACGAAAAAACTGATATGATACCCCCAAAGGATGGGATGCGTATGGATTATGTAAACTGCAATCTCTGCCCCCGGCGGTGCGGCGTGGACAGAACGGCGGGGCAGCGGGGCTTCTGCGGCTGTCCGGATACCGCCCTCGTGGCCAAGACCATGCTCCACAAATGGGAGGAACCGGCGCTGGCGGGGGCTGGGGGAAGCGGCGCGGTTTTCTTCGGCGGCTGCACGCTCCGGTGCCGCTACTGCCAGAACGCCGCCATCAGCGGCGGCGCGGTAGGGAAGGCCACGGACTCCGCCGGACTCAGGCAGCTGTTTGAAGACCTCATTGCTCAGGGGGCGGAAAACATCGATCTTGTGACCCCCACCCACTTTCTGCCCACGATCCTCCCGGCGCTGCGGCCCAAGCTGCCCGTGCCGGTGGTGTACAACTGCGGCGGGTACGAGCGGGTGGAAACTCTGCGGGCGCTGGAGGGGTGCGTTGACATTTACCTTCCCGACTTCAAGTACGCAGACGCCCGTCTTGCCAGCCAGCTGTCCGGGGCGGCGGACTATTTTCCCGTGGCCGCCGAAGCCATCCGGGAGATGGTGCGGCAGGTGGGTGCGGTGCGCTGGGAGGGGGAGAAGGTCACCCGGGGCGTTATTATCCGCCACCTGATCCTGCCTGGAAATGTGGAGAACTCTCTGCGGGTGCTGGACTGGATCGGGGAGAATTTCGCCCCCGGGGAGGTGCTGGTGAGCCTGATGCGCCAGTACACGCCCATGGGCGGCCTTCCCGCCCCCTTCGACCGCCGGGTCACCGATGAGGAATACGACGCGGTGCTCAGTTGGATGTATCTGAATGAATTGGAAGGCTTCACGCAGGAAGCCGAGGCGGCGGATACCGGATTCATTCCGGATTTTCTGGCTGATTAACACAGGAAACAGGCCGTTGGCGTCCACTTTCGTGGCTGCCAACGGCCTGAATTTTATTTTTCCGCGAACTCCTTGATCAGTTCCTCAAACACCGGCAGACTTTTCTGAATCATTTCCAGGCTCACGCAGTAGCAGATGCGGAAATATCCCGGGCAGCCGAAGCCGTCGCCGGGGACGACCAGCAGGTCTTTCTTCTTCGCCGCGTCGGAAAATGCGTTGGCGTCGCCGCCGGGAGCTTTGATGAACAGATAGAACGCGCCGTCGGGCTTCGCCATTTCGTAGCCCATTCGTGTCAGCCCCTCGTACAGCGCCTTGCGGTTGCGGTCGTAGCTTTCCAGGTCCGGGCGCAGATGGGCGCATCGGGCGATGACCTTCTGCCACAGGCTGGGAGCGCAGACGTGACCACCCGCCCGGGCAGCCCCCGCAACGGCGGAATACAGCGCCTTGCCGTCCGTGGCCTTCTGGGGCACATACACATAGCCGATTCGTTCGCCGGGGAGGGACAGGGACTTGGAATAGGAATAGCAGATGACGGTATCCCGGTAAATTTCCGGCAGGAACGGCACCTCGACCCCGTAGGCCAGCTCCCGGTAAGGCTCGTCGGAGACGATGTAAATGGGGTGGCCGTACTCCGCGGCCTTTTTGTTAAGGATTGCTGCCAGCTTTTGGTATGTCTCCCGGGTGTAGACCACGCCGGAGGGGTTATTGGGGGAGTTGAGGATGACCGCCTGCGTGCTGGGCGTGACCATCTGCTCCATGGCGGTCAGGTTGATCTGGAAGGAGGGGATGTCCGCCGGGACGACCCTGAATTCCAGCCCCGCCTCCTGCGCGAAGGGTTTGTATTCCGGAAAATAGGGTGCGACCGCCAGAATTTCCGCCCCCGGGACTGCCAGCGCCCGGAACACGCTCACCAACTCCGGCGCCGCGCCGCAGCCGATGAAGAATTCCTCCGGAACGGTGGACACGCCGTAGCGGGCGTTCAGGTCGTCGGAAATGGCCTTGCGGGTGGCGTAATCGCCTACGGCGGAGGTGTAGCCGTGAATCAGCAGGGAATCGGTGTCGTCGAGGATCTGGCGCACCGTCTCGTCCACCTCCTTCGGCGAGGGGATGGAGGGGTTGCCCAGCGAATAGTCGTAGACGTTCTCCCGTCCCACAACGGCGGCGCGCTGGCAGCCGTATTCAAACAGGTCCCGGATGCAGGAGCGGTTGGCCCCCAGAGCATAGGCGGATGGATTCAGCATATTGTTACCTCCTGTGGTGAAATCATTTTGCGTTTTGATACGAAATCAGAATATGGCTCGGCGCAAACAATACCGCGGCAATGGTCAGGAGAATCGACCGGCTCATAATCCCGCTGAACAGGAACAGAACGGAGGGGATGATGGACAGCGCCAACGCTCTGAAAACGCTGCTTTTCCGGAAACAAACCGCCCAGATCACACAGTAAAGCGTGACCAGCACGGCATCTACAACCAGATATACGGCAAACGCTTCGTCAGACCACCACCCGAACCAGGTTCCCGGAATGTTGATGATCATAAATCCAAAGCAGCCGAACCTGCCGATTTGTTCCACGGTTTCCACAGATTTGTTGTTCCATTTGTTCACGAATCCGTCCTTGCACTTCATCGCAAACAGAATATTGGGTATCATGATGACTGCCACCATGACCAGCCCGAAAACATTCAGCCATTCCATAGGGATACTACGCCTCGTACAGCGGCTTCACGGGGTTATAGGGCTGGGGCTTGTAAGTAATGGAGCTGATGGGCTTGCCCTCAATGCCGTATTTGGGGTTGTAGCCGAAAAGGTTTACATAACGTTCCAAATCGTCCTTTTCCTTCTCCATTTCCTCCATCACCGCCACGGTGGCAAGCACGTCGTCCACCGCCCGGTGGGAATTGACCACCTTCCCGGAAAGGCCGTAGACCTCAATGGCACTGCACAGCCGGTGGGGGTAGCTGTGGCGGTCGCGGTAGACCGTGAGCAGGTCCAGCTTGTCCTTGCCCTTGAGCACGGCCGGGTCGCCGTCCCGCAGAAGCATATAGAATAGAAAACTCAGGTCAAAATGGGCGTTGTAGGCCAGCAGCAGGGTGTTGCCCTGAATCATCTCCGCGATGTCCCGGCAGACTCTGGTCTTGGGCAGTCCCCGCTCCCGCAGGTCTTGGGTGGAGATGCCGGTCAGCTCCTGAATTTTCGGCGGCACAAACCCGCCGGGGGACAGGGCGACCAGCTTGTCGTACTCCTGCACCACCTTGGGCGTTCCGTCCACCCGCTCCAGCGCCACGGCGGCAAACTCAATGATCTCGTCCCGGTTGTAGGCTAGGCCAGTGGTCTCGGTGTCGAACAGCACCAGACGGTCGTATTTGGAAAACAGCGTCTCAAATTTGGGCATATTTCTCTCTCCTGTATGTCCTTAATGCAGCAGCTCCATGGCTCGCTGCGCCTTGCTTTTCGGTTCCGGGGTCAGGTTGAATTCCTGCGCCAGAGCTTCGGCAAAGGCAGTCGCGGCGGCTTCTTCGCCGGATTTCAGTTCCACTTCCATTTCGGCGAAGGGAAGCGTCCTCCCGCCGCCCATCAGCGTGCCCTCGTCCAGCGCCAGCTCTACGGTGCAGCGTTCCAGAACGATCTGCTTTGCCAGACGGGTGAACCGGGCAGAGCAGGCTTCCGTCAGGCCGCCTGCCGTCAGGGGCAGCAGGTCCTCCGGCGCGCCGAGTTTACATAACTCTTTCGCTGCCAACCCGATATCGTCACATGGGGTTTCCCACTCTCCCCGGCTGCCGTCAGGGAGGGGCGTTTTCAGGGTGCAGACGGAGGTCCCGTTTTCGTACCGGCGTCTGAGCATCCAGCGCCGGCGGCTCAGGGCGGCGTCCAAAGTGTCATAATAGACCGTTTCCATCCGGATCTCGGAAAAATCCCCGAATGCTGCCCGAATGGCGGCAATATTCCCGGAATCCGCCCGGTATTTCAGTTCAAATTCTCTGCCCATGGCCGTCATTGATTCCCTTCCAGCTTCCTTAATTACAGGTCATTATACACCCATCCCGCCCCCGATGCAAGGGAAACTCTGATTAAATTGCCTGCGACTGGACAGCGGATCTTTTGCCCCCGGTCTTCAGCACGAAAAATGGGAAATACATACAGTATTCCTCCATTTTCCGTGCTTTGCCCGGAGCCAAAATCTCTCGCTGCCAGCTCTTGTCAATTTAACCAGAGCTTCCTAAGAAACTTTCTCACCATTGCGAATCCGACAGCATAATTTTTCTCGGCGTGATAGGATTTTCCCATCACTAAGGAAAGGCTGTGGTGGAAATGATTGCATCCATGGAAACGTACCTGCGGCGGGGGCGGCGAACGTGCCAAAGGCTGCTGCTGAACCCCAAAATCCGCACAGGAGGGGTCGTCCTCCTGTGCGGCGGCAGCGGATTTCTGCTCAGCGCGGCCAGTCTGGGTAATTACCCTCAGCCGCTGGCGATGGGGCTGATTTTAGCCATGAGCGGCTGGCACGCGGCGGTCATGAGTCTGGGGGCCATGCTGGGCTACTGGGTCTTCTGGGGCATCGCGGGATTGCAGGGGCTGGTGTGGTCGGCCTCCGGCGGACTGCTGGCGCTGCTCCTTGCCCGGCACATTCCGGAGGAACAGCCGCTGATCTTCCCTGCCATTTCCGCGTTTCTGACGGCGCTGACCGGACTGCTGTTCCAGCTGGTGCTGCGGGATACCGTGCCGGTGCCGGTCTATTTCCTGCGGATTGTCCTCGCCGCCGGGGCGGGACTGCTGTTCCCCGTGGCGCTGCGCAGACGCACCGCCGTCACCGACTGGCTGGTGGGCGGCGTGGCGGTGCTGGCGCTGGCGCAGGCTTCACCGACGCCTTATCTTGGATTGGGGTATCTCGCGGCAGGCGCGCTGGCAGTTGGCAGCGCTTTCCCCGCCGCGGTGCTTGGAGGGTTGGGGCTGGATCTGGCGCAGGTGACGAACATTCCCATGACGGCGGTACTGTGTCTCGCGGGCGTGATCCGCATGATCCCCTTTGAGCGCAAGTGGATGCGCTGTCTCGCGCCGGGGGCGGCGTGCATGGTGGTAATGGCGATCTGCGGCATCCGGGATTATACGCCGCTCCCGGGGCTGATTCTCGGCGGCGGGCTGGGCACTCTGATGCCGCCCTCTCCGGAGACCGCCCGCCGCCGGGGGGAGACGGGGCTGGCGCAGGTGCGGCTGGAGCTGGGGGCGGAAGTTCTCGGCATCACCCAGCAGCTTTTTCTGGAGACCGCGCCGCCCCCCGTTGACGTTTCCGCCGTGCTGCAAAAAGTGCGGCAGCGCGCCTGCGGCAGTTGCTCCGCCCGGAACAGCTGTCCCCAGCAGTCGTCGCTGGACGTATCGCTGCTGCAAAACCCGCTGGACGCCCAATGCCGCAAGTCGGGGCGGCTGATCCCCGAGCTTCGCCGGGGGCAGGAGCAATTAAAGCTTCTGAAAGCCGACAGCGCCCGGCAGTCAGAGTACCGGGCGGCGATGGTGCAGCAGTATCAGTTTCTGGGAGATTTCCTGCGGGGGCTTGCCGACGATCTGCCCCGCCGGGGGCAGCGGCCGAGGGCCTGGTTTCGCGCCGAGGCCGCCGCCCGCAGCCGCAGCAAGGAGCTTGCCAACGGCGACCGCTGTCTTGCCTTTCCGGGGCCCGAGTGCCGGTATTACGTCCTTCTCTGCGACGGAATGGGTACCGGGCTGGGCGCCGCTCAGGAGGGGCAGTCGACGGGATCGCTTCTGCGGCAGATGCTCACCGCCGGGTTTCCCGCCGCCCACGCCCTGCGCACCCTCAACAGCATTCTCGCCCTCCGGGGCAGCGCCGGGGCGGTCACGGTGGACTTGGCGGAACTCTATCTCGACACCGGCCACGCCACGTTATACAAGTGGGGTGCCGCCCCCAGCTGGCTGCTTCGCCGGGGCAGCGCGGAAAAAATAGGGACAGCCACCCCACCGCCGGGCATTTCCGTAACGGAAAGCCGGGAAACGGTAGAGAAGCTGTCCCTGCGTCGGGGGGAAGCGCTGGTATTGCTCAGCGACGGCGTGGATGGAGAGGGGATTTCCCGCCGGTCTGACCTGACTCCGGACATGCCGCCTGGGGAGCTGGCAGCAAAAATTCTGGAGTATGGCCGCGGGAAGCAGATGGACGACGCCACGGCGGCAGTCATCCGGCTCCGTCCCACGAGCCTGCAATCATAGTAGCACAACCGCGGCGCAGATTTTGTCGAAACACAACATGTGGGACTGAAAAAATTGGAAAAATCACAAGATGTAGGTGATGTTAGGGAAGGGAGGAAGGAAACCGCGCATTTTGCGTGAGAAACCGGGTATCAGCGGAGGAAACCCCATTCCCTCGTTCCCAAGGGACGCCCCCAAGTGGGGCAAATAAAGGGCATTGTCTCCGCTTTCCGGCCGCTCACAGTATTTCAGCGCACTCCCTTGCCTCTCCCTCTGGGAGAAGTGGTCGCGCGCAGCGAGGACGGAGAAGGTAAATGGGTGTGCGTATATTGACACAGGAAATGGAGCGTATCTGTACTGATACGCTCCATTTCCTGTTTTCCGCCCCCATCAAAAGAGAGGGCGTCGTGCGTGTCGGGCAATGCCCCCGATTTCCGCTTTCCCCGATTGACACCGCCCCGGATTCGGGGTATACTGAGTTTCAGAGAGGTGACTCTATTATGAAAGATACTATTTTATCCGTCATTCGTCTGATCGCTACCCCGGTGCTGCTGATGGTGCTGGGTCTGATCCTGCTGATTCATCCGGACTCCGCCTCCGCCCTTGTGGCGCAGATTCTGGGCTGGGTACTGCTGATCGCAGGCGTCGTGTTCGCCGTCAGCGCCATCGCCGGACACTTTGACACCCTGGGGAAGGTGCTTTCCGCCGTCTGCTGCTTCGCCGTGGGAGCGTGGCTTCTGCGCAACCCCCTGATGCTGGCTGCGGGATTGGGTCGTCTGGCGGGTATCCTGCTGGTCGTCCGGGGCATTCAGGACATCCTGAACGCCAGCCGGTACCATTACGGCATTCTTCCCGCCGTCATTACCACGATTCTGGGCGCGGTGCTGATTGCTCTACCCATGACAACCTCCCGGGTCGTTATCAGTCTGTGCGGTCTGCTGGTGCTGATCGTGGGTGTCGCCATCCTGGTTGACCGGCTGAAAAACCGCCGCCCCAAGGATCCGTCGGAATCCGACATCATCGACGCGCTGTGAAAATTGCGTCCTGCGCCCTCGCCGGACGAACCGGCCACGAGGCGGGGCGGGCGCTGCTGGCGGCGCTCTACCGGGAAGAAACCGGGCATGAATTGCCGCCCATCGCCGTAAAAGCAGGGGGAAAGCCCTATTTCCCCGGCAGTGACTGGCATTTTTCCATTTCCCACACCCCCCGGCGGGCGTTCTGCGCCCTGTCCCGTCGGGAGATTGGCATTGACGCCGAGGAGCTTGACCGGAACGTAAACCTCGCCCTAGCGGAGAAAATCCTGTCCCCCGGGGAAAGGGTACAGTTCGATGCCGCGCCGGACAAGCGCCGGGCGCTGCTGACCTTCTGGGTACTGAAGGAAGCGCAGGTCAAGCGCACCGGAGATGGGCTGCGGGGATACCCCAACGGGACAGATTTCTCCCTGAACGACTCCCGGGTCACAGAAATGGACGGCTGTCTGGTGGCCGTCATTGAGTAGCTTATTGTAAGGAGAGCCTATGCTGTTTGACACCCACGCCCATATGGACGACCGCGCCTTCGACGCCGATCGGGAAGCGCTTCTGTCCGCCCTTCCGGAGCAGGGCATCGGACTGCTGATGAACCCCGGATGCAGTCTCGTGTCCTCCCGGGCGGCTTCCGCTCTGGCGTCCCGATATGACTACATCTACGCCGCTGTCGGCTCCCACCCGGATGCTGCCGACGAGGTAAACGATGTCACTCTGGAAGAATACCGCACATTATGTAAACTGAATCCCAAAATCAAGGCCATCGGTGAGATTGGCCTTGACTACCATTACGAGGACATCCCGCGGGAGCGTCAGCAGGCGGCGTTCCGCGCCCAGATGGCGCTGGCGCTGGAACTGAATCTGCCCGTCATCGTCCACGAGCGGGAAGCCCACGAGGACGGGCTTCACATTGTGGAGGAATTCCCGGAGGTCACCGGGGTGTTCCACTGCTATTCCGGCTCGGCGGAAATGGCCAAATGGCTGATCGCCCGGGGCTGGTACATCGGCTTTACCGGTGTCCTGACCTTCAAAAACGCCCGGAAAGCGGTGGAGACTGCCGCCGCCATTCCCTTGGACCGCATCGTTCTGGAAACCGACTGCCCCTATATGTCCCCGGAACCCTTCCGGGGAAAACGCAACGACCCCGGAAAGCTGTACCGCATGGCCGAGCGTCTGGCAGAGATCCGGGGGATTTCCGTGGAGGAAGTCCGCGCCGCCACCATGGAAAACGGGAAACGGCTGTATCGGATATAAGGACACGTGGAAAGGCGGTGCCGGATTGAAAACGAAAAAACTGACGCTTCTGGCACTGCTGGCCGCCATTGCCCTGACCATTTTCATGATCGAAGCCCAGATTCCCTCCCCGGTTCCCATCCCCGGCGTGAAGCTGGGGCTTGCCAATATCGTGACGGTGTTCACCGTGTTTGTGCTGGGGCCGAAAGAGGGCGCGGCGGTGCTGGCAGTGCGCGTTTTTCTGGGAGCGGTGTTCGCCGGGAATTTCAGCACCATTCTGTACTCCGCCGCCGGGGGCGTCTGCGCCATCGGCGTGACCATCGCTTTGCGGAAAATTCTTACGAAAAAGCAGCTCTGGGTTGCCGGGTGCCTGGGCGCCGTCGCCCACTCCATCGGGCAGATGGCCATGGCGATTGCCCTGACGGGGACGGTATCGCTGGCGGTTTACCTGCCGGTGATGATCGTCATCAGCATCCTCACCGGGCTGTTCACCGGGCTTTGCGCCCAATTTCTGGTCAATCGGGAGAAGCTATGGAAAATTATTTCAAAATGAACCTGCCCCAATCGGAGATCGACGCCATTTCCAATCTGGGGCTTGCCCATATGGGGGACTGCGTGTTTGAGATTCTCTGCCGGGGCTACCTCTGCGCTCAGGGGGAGAAGACCGTGGGGCAGCTGCACCATGACACCATTCAGATGGTGAAGGCCACGTCCCAGGCAAAATTCGCGGACAAGCTGCTGCCCCTGCTGACCGAGGAGGAGCTTGCCTACTATCGCCGGGGGAAAAATGCTCACGTCCATGCGGTGCCAAAATCCGCCACCCCCGCCGAGTACGCAAAGGCCACCGGTCTGGAGGCCCTGTTCGGCGCACTGTACCTCGCCGGGAAAACCCAGCGGCTGAACGAGCTGTTCAAGGCCGTTATGGGAGAGTAAACTATCAAAGCAGGAGGACTGCATCATGGCATTTGATGCCTTTTTCTTATCCGCCGTGCTGGAGGAAGTCCGCACGCGGTGCATCGGCGCACGGGTGGAGAAAATCCACCAGCCCGCCAGAGACACAGTGATCGTTCATCTGCGCTGCCAGGAGGGACGGGAGAAGCTGCTCTTCGCCGCCAACCCCACCGCCCCCCGGCTGCATCTGACGGCGGCTTCTCCGGAGAATCCGGCGCAGCCGCCCATGTTCTGTATGCTTCTGCGCAAGCACCTTCTGGGGGCAAAGCTGACAGAAGTTTCCCAGCCCCCCATGGAGCGGGCGGCATCGTTCCGCTTCGACTGCACCGACGAGATGGGCTTTCCGGTGCAAAAGACGCTGGTAGCCGAGCTGATGGGACGCACCTGCAATCTGTATCTGCTGTCCCCCGAGGGGCGGATTCTGGACTGCCTGCGGCACATCGGCCTTGACGAAAGCGCCAAACGGGCGGCGCTGCCGGGTCTCATGTATCAGCCGCCGGAGCCGGTCATGAAGCTGAACCTGCTGGACAGTGCCCCGGAGGGTGATGCCCAGCGTTATGTAAACATACTCACTGCCCCCGGGGCGGACGTTCTGGCCGACCGGCTGATGGACACCGTTGGCGGTCTGTCCCCTCTGGTGTGCCGGGAGGCGGCGCTGTACGCCGCCGGAAGCACGGACGCCCGCATCGATTCGCTGGACGTGGACACCACCGCCGACAAGCTGTCGCTGTTCTTCCACGAGCACGTAAGCCACCCCGCACCCTATTATTACGCCCTCCCGGACGGCACGCCGAAGCAGTTCGCCTTCTGCCCCATCCGGGAATACGGCGAGTGCCGCCGCGCCGAGTCCTTTGGCAAGCTGCTGGATATGTACTACACCGTCCGGGATCAGAAGGACGCCATGCGGCAGAAGGGTCAGGCCGTGCGCAAGACCGTTCAGAATCTGTGCGGCCGCCTGACCAAAAAGCTGGCCATTCAGGAAAAGGAGCTGGAAGCCACCTACGACCGGGAGCGTCTGCGCCAGCTGGGGGACATCCTCACGGCCAACCTCCACCGCATCGTGAAGGGGCAGACTACCGTTCAGTGCGAGGACTTCTACGACGAGGAAATGCGGCCGGTGGACATTCCCATTTCCCCCATTCTCTCCCCCAACCAGAACGCCGCCAAATATTATAAGGACTACGCCCGGATGAAAAACGCGGAGAAGGAGCTGACGAAGCAGCTGGAGCTGGGGCGGCTGGAGCTGGACTACCTGAAAAGCGTGCTGGAGGAGCTGAACCGCGCCGGTACTGAGGGGGAGCTGGAAGAAATCCGCCGGGAGTTACAGGAGGGCGGGTATCTCCGTCCCGACACCGACCGGAAGCGCATGAAGCAGGCCAAGCTGCCGCCCATGCGGTTTGAAAGCACCGACGGCTACCCGATCTACGTCGGCCGGAACAACCGCCAGAACGACGAGCTGACCTTCCGCCTTGCCCGGAAGGACGACATCTGGTGCCATGCCTCCAAGGTGCACGGCTCCCACGTCATCATCTCCTGCGGCGGCACTACGCCCCCGGACGATACCGTCACCCAGGCGGCGCAGCTGGCCGCTTACTACGCCGAAACCGGGGGCGGGCAGAACATCCCCGTGGACGTGACGGCGGTGAAGCAGGTGAAGAAAATCCCCAACGGCAAGCCCGGCATGGTGATCTACCACACCTACCGCACCGTGATCGCCAACCCCTACCCGGACATCGTGGTGGACGCGCTGAACGCAGAAACAAAGGAGTAAAGCCATGATTCGATTCAACAACGATTACAACCACGGGGCGCTGGATTCCATCCTGAGCGCCCTGACCGCCACCAACACCGAGAGCTTCCCGGGCTACGGCGAGGACACCTGGTGCCAACGTGCCGAGACGGTCATCAAGCAGCTGGTTTCCCGCGAGGATGCCCTGATCAAATTCGTTCCCGGCGCGACCCAGGCAAATCTCGTGGTCATCGCGGCGGCGCTGTCCCCCATCCAGAGCGTCATCGCCGCCGACACCGGACATATCAACTGCCACGAAGCCGCTTCCATCGAAAACACGGGGCACAAAATCCTCGCGCTTCCCAACACCGACGGGAAAATCACCGCCGGACAGATCGCCGCATGTGCGGCGGCGTATTATGGCGGCGGCGCGCCGGAATACCTGACGGAGCCGAAGCTGGTGTATCTGTCCTTCCCCACCGAGAAGGGGACGCTGTATTCCGCTCAGGAGCTGCGGAGTATCCGGGAGGTCTGCCGGAAATACGGCATGTATCTGTTCGTGGACGGGGCGCGAATGGGCTACGGTCTGGGGGCGGTGGACAACGACCTGACATTGAAGGATTTCGCGGAACTGACGGACGTGTTCTACATCGGCGGGACGAAGTGCGGCGCACTGTTCGGCGAGGCGCTGGTCATTACCGAACCCAAGCTTCAGTACCGCTTTAAAGCCTACATGAAGCAGCACGGCGCGGTGCTGGCCAAGGGCTGGCTGATGGGTCTGCAATTCGTGACCATGCTGGAAAGCGGCGAGTATTTTGAGAAAACGAAGCGCGCCGACGCACTTGCCATGCAGATCAGAGAAGCATTCGCGGCGAAGGGCATCCCATTCTGGGTGGAAAGCTCCACCAATCAGCAGTTTGTCATCCTGACCCAGCAGCAGAAGGAAGCGCTGGCACAGGGCTACTACTTTGAGGAAGAAGGGGCCGCGGAGCAGGGAACAGTCGTGCGTTTCTGCACCAGCTGGGCTACCACGCAGGCCGAGGTGGATGCTCTGGTCGCCGATATCGCCAAATTGTGATGAATCGTCCGCTGACTGCGCACAGTCAGCGGACGATTTGCCGGGTATAGCAGCCGCATTTTTCTGGAAAATAAATGCAAATAATTCTCATTTTGCTCTTGACAAATGAAGTACTGTGTGCTATACTCCAGATGTAAATAAGAATTGTTCTTAAACGAAGCAAACCAAAGGAGGTGTCTATGGAAGCGGCCACCAAGCAATTCAAAAAACGCAATGCGATTCTGTCCTGCCTCCGCGGCACCGTGCTTCATCCCTCAGCGGAGATGGTTCACGAAATGCTGCGGGAGGAACACCCGGACATCTCCCTTGCCACGATCTATCGCAATCTCGCCCTGTTCAAGAGCCAGGGTCTGATCCAGAGTGTGGGTACGGTGAACGGAAGCGAACGCTTCGACGCCGACACCCGCCCCCATGTTCACTTCATCTGCACCACCTGCGGCGCGGTGATTGACCTTCCCCAAACGGCGGCTCCCCTGTCTCTGGGACGCGCCGCCGAGGAATGCACCGGCTGTCAGGTACACAGCTGCCAGCTGACCTTCACCGGCCTGTGCCGCGGCTGCCAATCACAAACAAAGGAGGAAGCTGTATGAAAAAATACGTCTGCACCGTCTGCGGCTACGTCTACGAAGGCGACGAGCTGCCCGAAGACTACGAATGTCCCCTCTGCGGCGTCGGCCCCGAATTATTCGAGGAAGAGGCGTAATTTATTGTAATCCCGGGCGTATTTGCCCAAATAACTTATAAAACTAATTTTGGAGGAATCGATTATGAAGAAATTTGTGTGCCCCGTTTGCGGTTATGTCTACGAAGGCGAGTTCATCCCCGAAGGCTTCAAGTGCCCTGTTTGCGGCGTTGACGGCTCCAAGTTCAAGGTCATGGAGGAAGGCAAGCTGGCCGCCGAGCATGAGTACGGCATCTACGCCAAGACCGTGAAGAACAACCCCGACATTTCCGAGGAAGACAAGAAGTACATCTTCGAGCAGCTGATGGCCAACTTCCAGGGCGAGTGCAGCGAGGTCGGCATGTATCTGTGCATGGCCCGCATTGCCCACCGGGAGGGCTACCCCGAGATCGGCCTGTACTGGGAGAAGGCCGCCCACGAGGAAGCCGAGCACGCCGCCAAGTTCGCCGAGATGCTGGGCGAGGATCTGGAGCCTCACATGAAGGCCACCACCAAGGACAATCTGGCATGGCGCGTTGACTGCGAGTTCGGCGCCACCCAGGGCAAGTTTGACCTGGCCGCCTGTGCCAAGAAGAACGGTCTGGACGCCATCCACGACACCGTCCATGAAATGGCGAAGGACGAAGCCCGCCACGGCAAGGCTCTGCAGGGTATGCTGAACCGCTACTTTGCCAAGGAGATCGCTCTGGAGAAGGCCGCCGCCAAGGCAAACAAGGCTGCCGCCGTCGTCAGCGACGCGGTTACCACCGCCGCCGAGAAGCTCAGCGAGATCATCAAAAAGTAAATACATGGAGGGAGCGGATTTTCCGCTCCCTCTTGGCTTGTCAAAAGGCGCGGGGCAGATGCCCCGCGCCTTGTCGTATGGAATTTACAGCCCCAGCAGCTGCTTTTTCTTTGCGTCAAATTCTTCCTGGGTGAGAATGCCTGCGTCCAGCAGCTCCTTGAGCTTCAGCAGGTCGTCCGCAGCCTCGCTTACGCTGGTCGGTGCGGCGGCGGGCGCAGGCGCAGGAGCGGCAGCGGGGGCAGCAGGAGCAACACGGCCGGTGACGATATCGTTCAGCTTATCCTGCATCAGAATCGGCGGGATGATGGGAACAAAGATGGCCAGAATCAGGCAGAGGGTGGAAAGATCGGAAGGGATATTCTTCGCCGCCGCCATCTTGTCAAGACGCTGGGCAGTCTTGTACATCCAATAAATCACGTAAAAGGGGACGAACAGGCACAGCAGCAGCTTGTTGGTGGGGTCGCGGTTTTCTTCGCCCTCTACATTGTTGGTGTAGCCGGTGACGCGGTAAATCCAGATATACAGCCAGATGCCGCAGGTGAACAGCAGCAGCAGAATATGCTTGACCAGACCGCAGTAAACTTCAGGAACGGGAGCGGCCGTAGTGCTTCCGGTTTCGGCGGATGCGCTCACCGTCTGCTGAGGGAGTCCTTCGGGGTAAGCGACCCACATGGCCGCCAGGAATGAACCAGCGCATGTAACAAGCACTCTTAGGATGCTCACAATCCAAACACCTCGCATCGACAGAAGCATGAAAAGCGCTAGAACCGCAGGGGGGACAAACCAAAGCTTCTTCATCTGCTCCCGGAACTGGGGCAGAAAGTCGGTAACAAAGACCACGGCCAGAAATGCCATACCCAAATTACCTAGCAGCAACAGAACTTTTGTGAAACTCAGGTTGAACAGACAGGCAAGGCTGCGTAGGGCAAAACCCACAGGCAGAAAAATGTCTCTGCGCTTTGCCAGAAGGGCAAACGCCAGAACCACATAGCTTGCTACCCAGATCAGGTTCTGAATATGGTAAAGAGCCGACAGATAGGGGGAGCGCAGCCACAGCCAGAAGAACAGCTGTACAACTCCCCCAAGGGCAAAGAGCGCCCCCGCCACGGTGCTGTACCAGGAACTGTTTTTTGTTTCTTGCATAGTGATACCTCTCTTCTTTTTTTTAAGGACACTGCGTTTAGTATACACCATCCGATTGTGAAAAGCAACCCATAAAAGGCTGTTGTGCGGCTTCCTACTTGTCAGAATTCACATTCTCGTGTATAATGGGAAAAACGATTTCCGCAGCACTGGAGGAAACAATATGACGTTGGAGCAATTTTTTGCCGAGAATCGGGAGGTTGCCGTTGCCTTTTCCGGCGGCGTGGATTCGGCGTACCTGCTGTACGCGGCGACGCGGTACGCCGCGCGGGTGAAGGCCTATTACGTGAGCACCGCCTTCCAGCCGGAATTTGAACTGGAAGACGCCTGGCGGCTGGCGGCCGACGTGGGCGCGGATATGCAGGTGCTGCATGTGGATGTTCTTATGAGCGGCGCGGTTGTGGCGAACCCGTCCGACCGCTGCTATCACTGCAAAAATACGCTGTTCCGACAGATTCTCCGGGCGGCGGAAAACGACGGCTTTCCGGTGCTGCTGGACGGCACCAACGCCTCCGACGACGCGGGCGACCGGCCGGGAATGCGGGCGCTGCGGGAGCTGTCGGTTCGCTCTCCCCTCCGGGAGTGCGGCCTGACCAAAGCGGAGATCCGCCGTCTTTCCAGAGAAGCCGGGCTGTTCACATGGGACAAGCCCGCCTACGCCTGCCTCGCCACCCGGATACGCACCGGGGAAGAAATAACGCTGCAAAAGCTGAAGCAAACGGAAAAAGCGGAAGGATTTCTCTTCGGACTTGGGTTCCGGGATTTCCGTGTTCGCATGGTGGACAATACCGCGAAACTGGAGCTGCGGGAGACCGATCTGCCCCTGCTTCTGGAAAACCGGGGGAAAATCGTGACCGAACTCCGCAAAGATTATGACAGCGTTCTGCTGAATCTGGAGGTGCGCAAATGAACTCTGAAATCCGAAAGCTTCTGGAATCCGTCCGATCCGGGGAAACCAGCGTGGACGACGCCATGCTGGAACTGAAAAAGGCCCCCTTCGAGGACATCGGCTACGCGAAGGTCGATCTGCACCGGAAGGTGCGGCAGGGCGCGGCAGAGGTGATCTACGGCGCGGGGAAGACCCCGGAGCAGATCGGCGGCATCATCGACGCCATGCTCGCCAACGGCCAGACCCGCGTCCTCATCACCAGAATGTCCCCCGAAGCGGCGGCCTATGTCGGCAGCACCCGGGAACTGGACTACCATAAGGACGCACGGGTGGGCATTGTGGGTGGACTGCCCCAGCCCGACGGCATTGGAAAAGTCGTCATCGCCACCGGCGGCACCAGCGACATCCCCGTGGCCGAGGAGGCGGCGCTGACGGCACAGGTGCTGGGCAGCGAGGTGGTGCGGCTGTACGACGTGGGCGTGTCCGGCGTCCATCGGCTGCTTGCCCATATGGATTACATTATGGAAGCCAGCGTGGTCATCGCCATCGCGGGCATGGAGGGGGCGCTTGCCAGCGTGGTGGGCGGTCTCGCGGAATGCCCGGTGATCGCCGTTCCCACCAGTGTGGGCTACGGCGCGTCCTTTGGCGGCGTGGCGGCGCTGCTGAGTATGCTCAATTCCTGCGCCAGCGGCGTGTCGGTGGTGAACATCGACAACGGCTTTGGCGCAGGGTATCTGGCAAACATGATTAACCACATGGAGGTCAAGGGATGAAAACGCTGTACATCGAATGCGCCATGGGCGCCGCCGGGGACATGCTCGCCGCGGCGCTGCTGGAGCTGCTTCCCGATCGGGCGGCGTTTCTTGAGAAAATGAACGGTCTCGGCATCCCCGGCGTCACCGTCAACGCGGAAAAAGGCGTGAAATGCGGTGTGTCTGGAACCCATTTTTCCGTCCGGGTGGCGGGAGTCGAGGAAGACGAGAACCTCCATAGTCATCATCACGACCATGTCCACGGCAGCATGGAGGGCATTGAGGAAATCGTGAACAGACTGCCCATCCCCTCCATGGTCAAGCTGGACGTTCTGGCCGTGTACAATCTCATCGCCGAGGCGGAAAGCCGCGTCCATGGCGTGTCGGTTCAGCAGATCCACTTCCACGAGGTCGGCACCATGGACGCCGTTGCGGACATCACCGCCGTATGCCTGCTGATGCGGGAAATTCGCCCCGATCAGGTGATCGTGTCCCCCGTCTCCGTGGGAAGCGGCACCGTCCGGTGCGCCCACGGAATTCTCCCCGTTCCCGCGCCGGCTACCGCACTGCTCCTTGAGGGAATGCCCATTCAGGCCGGGAACGTTCAGGGCGAGCTGTGTACCCCCACCGGCGCGGCGCTGCTGAAATACTTTGCCGATGATTTTGGCAGCCTGCCCGTCATGCGGGTGCAGAAAACCGGCTACGGCATGGGCAAAAAGAACTTCCCGCAAGCGAACTGCCTGCGGGTCATGCTGGGGGAGACCTCTGACCAGACCGACGCCATTGCGGAGCTTAAGTGCAACATCGACGACATGACCGGTGAGGAGATCGGGTTCGCCATGGAGCAGCTGCTGAGCGGCGGCGCGTTGGACGTGTTCACCACCCCCATCGGCATGAAAAAGAACCGCCCCGGGGTGCTTCTGAGCGTTCTGTGCCGGGCTGGCGATCGGGAGAAAATGGCGCGGCTGATCTTCCGCCACACCACCACTCTGGGCATCCGGGAAAGCCTTCAAAACCGCTACACGCTGGAGCGGCGCACGGAGATTCTTTCCACCCCCTACGGCGCGGTTCGGCAGAAGATATCCTCCGGCTACGGCGTTCAGCGGCAGAAAGCCGAGTATGAGGACATCGCGGCCATCGCCCGGGAGCAGGGGCTGAGCATCGCTCAGGTTCGGGAGATACTGAAATAACACAGAACCCACGGGATGAGCTGCACCCCTTGCCTCTCTCTATGGGAGAGGTGGCTGGGCGAAGCGAAGCCGGAGAGGGAAAACCGGGGTGCAGCGCCCTCTCAGTCACCTTTGGTGATACTAGTTTTCAATAAAACGGTTAAAAACCGTTTTATTCGGCTGCTGTTTCAGCAGCCAGCGGCGTAGCCGCAAAAAAACGTAAGTCCATACATTTCTCGCCGCTACCGGCGGCCTGCGAAGAATTCGCAGGATAAAATGGTGTTAACCATTTTATCGAGAAATAGTATGACAGCTCTCCCAGAGGGAGAGCCAAGGGGGTTGTTCCCCGCTACATAGCGCATGTTGACATGAGAAATGGAGCGTATCGATACCGATACGCTCCACTCACTGTATTGCGAACACCCAATCAATGACCCGTGGGTTTTCACTTTCTTCTCCGCCGCAGGCGAACCGGTATCCACCGGTCGATCTGCATCTGGCGGAGCTTTTCGTCCATCCGGTCGGCCGTGTCCAGCAGGATGCCTGCCCATTCCTCCGCCGTCTGGACGTTCCGGGCGCGGGTGACCAGATACGGGCACCGCTCCAGCTTCCGATGGCCGAAGGCTCTGGCAAAGGGATTGATGACCCCCAGCGCCAGCGTAAAGGGCGCAAGATTGAAGAAATAATCCGGGTCGTTGGCCATCAGGCGGCTGACATCCTCCGTGGGAAGTTTCTTTGCGTAGCGCCGGAATCCCAGCACCTGCGCCGCCGCGTAGCTGCCCAGATCGCTGCGTTTTCCGCCGTAAGCGGCGAAATAACCCAGCAGGAATTCGCCCAGCGCGCTGAGCAGCGGTATCCAGACCTGCCCGCACAGCAGCCCCAGCACTACCCATAGGGCAATACACACTGCCCCGATCAGCATGGGCAGCTTGCCCCGCAGATGGGTGCGGTAGGCCATATCCTGAATCAGCCACCCGGATACCGCGCCAAAGGCCCCCAGAATGATGGAAAGCAGGATCTGGATCGCCCGGACGGAGGTCATATTCATGGCAACGCACACGCCGCAGAAAATCTGGGCGCCGCAGCAAAGTCCCCGGAAAATCTTCATGTTTCCGCTGACGCCCTTGTACATATTCCGCTCATTGGGAACGATGGCCGACACCTTGCGGCTGAGCTTGGCGTAGGGATAGCCGGTGGCGTCCACCGCCTGGCGGCTGCCGAAGAGAAGTGCAAAAATCTTGTTTTCAAAGAGACTGCGCTCGTTGCCCATGTCCATGCGCTTGTGCAGCAGCACCTTTCCGCCGCTGTCCGTCTGGATGAGCAGGTAGCCCAGCTGTGCCCACGTAAACACCATCATGGTCAGATCGCCGCCGGATAATGTCAGGCGGCATCCCAGCTCGCCCGCGGTAATGCCCTCGGGCGGGGTCGTGCTGCGGATGTGGGCGATGGGCTTCGTGCGCAGGAAAATCAGCCAGTACACCAGCGCGAGACCCACGCAGATCAGCATGTATTTGATCTCCGGGTTGCCCTCCCGGATGTAGGTGCTGACAGTGGGGAACATTTTCTGATCCACCAGCATGGTCATGGTGATGCCTTCGTGGTCGTTCAGAATGGTCTTGCTGGCGCCGATGATCTGGTTGCTGCTCACCGTGACGGTCAGGTCGGAGGCGATGCTCTCCTGACGGTAGATGCTGGTGAACTTCGGCGCGTTGGGCATATTTCCCGGGGGCATGGTGATGACAAAGCTCAGCTGCTCCACCGGGAACTCAAAGCCGCTGAGCAGCTCGACGCTCAGCTGTAACTTCCGCTCCTTGTCAACGGTCACAACGCCCACGGACTTGGGGAGTGTAAAGCTGAAATTCAGGGGAATCTCCCCGGTAATGCCGCTGACCACCCGGCTGATATCCACCATGGTCGCGGAGGATGTCTTGCTGGTGGAGACGGAAGCGCCGTTCAGAGTAATGCCCGTGGCGTTGGCGGGCAGGGGGAAACTCATGGCAGTAGTGACATACTCCATGCGCAAAGTGACGGTCATATTCACCTGACAGTCGCCCTCGGCGCTGACGGTGCAGTAGGTATCCACCCGGGAGGCTGCGCTCTCGGCGGACGCGGGCAGCACAAAAAAGCCCATCAGCAATATGCACAGAAAAAGCCCGATCCCGATACGCTTCAAGCAAACTCCCCCTTTTATCAGTTTCGTCAGAACATTTTACCATGCGGCGAGGGAAAAAGCAAGGGAATTTGCCCATATCTTAAGAAATCCGCTCCCTTGCCTCTCCCCTTGGAAGAGGTGGACGAGCGCAGCGAGGACGGAGAGGGTATACTAGGGAACCTCTGAATAAATCGTCTGCGGCCGTGAGCGAATCTTTTCCGTCCACTCTTCGGTATCGAAAGCGGGAAATACACAAAGTATTCCGCCGTTTTCGATACCTCGATTGGCCGAAAAATCTCTCGCTCACAGCTCTTGCCGATTTAATCAGAGCTTCCCTAGGTTGCAAATGCCCTCTCAGTCACCTTCGGTGACAGCTCCCCCAAAGGGGAAGCCAAGGGGGTGCCCCGGTTGGTACGAGAAATGGAGCGTATCTGTACTGATGCGCTCCATTCGCTGTTTTACGGTCACCCAGCAAAAGCCGGGGGGTGAAAGTTTTTATGCGCTTACAGATCCAGCAGCTTCAGGTCCTCCTCCCGGACGCTGCGCAGTTCCTTTTTGTTCAGCATGTCGTAGATGCAGGGAACCACGAACAGCGTCATCAGCGTCGCGTACACAAGACCGCCGATGCACACCACCGCGACGGGCTTCATCAGCGACGTGCCTGCGGTCTTGTGTACAGCCATGTCCACCAGACCCAGCACCGTGGTGATGGTGGTCATCAGGATGGGGCGCATTCTGGTGACGCCTGCTTCCTCAATGGCCGCACGGCGCTCCGTGCCGTCCTGACGGAGCTGGTTGATGTAGTCCACCAGCACGATGCCGTTGTTGACGATGATGCCGGTGAGCATCACGAAGCCGATGAGGGAAATGACGCTGATCTCCATGCCGCACAGCAGCAGCGCCATGAATCCGCCGGTGAAGGCCAGCGGGATGGTGAACATGACGATGAAGGGAGATTTCAGGCTCTGGAACTGGGCGACCATCACGAGATACACAAGCAGGATGCCCAGAACCAGCATCAACAGCAGCTGCTGCACAGCTTCCATGATCGTCTCATTTTCGCCGGTAAACGTATAGCTGACGCCGTCGCCCAAGTCCAAAGCACCCACAACGTCCTGCGCCTTGGCGGTGATCAGGGTGACGTTGTAGCCTTCTTCCAGCGTCGCGGTGACGGAGAGGTAGCGCCTCTGGTTGAGGCGGTGGATGGACCCAAGGCTGGACGTCTCCCGCACTTCGGCAAAGTCGCTCAGAGGAACCTCCTCCACCGTACCGTCCTGTTTGGTGACTTCAAAGACGTAATCCCGCAGGGAATCCACGTCCAGCACCGCCCCTTCGGGCTTCTCGATAATTACGTCCGTGGAAACGCCGTCCAGCTCCAGCGTGGCGGCGGTGGCGTTGTCCGTCAGGGCGGAGGCCAGCTCCATATAGATCTGCGCCACGGTCAGGCCGTGCTTCATGGCGGCGTTGCGGTCGATGGCCACGTGGAGGGCAGGGGAAGCGTCCTCCAATCCGTCGGAAACCTCCGCCACACCGGGGATGTCTGCCAGCGCCTTGCCAACCTGGGCGGCGGCGGATTGGAGGGTATCCATGTCGTCGCTGTAGACGTTCACGGAAACGCCGCTGCCGGTGAGCATACTCATATCCATCATGGCGGAAGAGGTCGTCACCTCGCAGGGCAGATCCGCGCAGGCTTCCTCGATCTGCTTGCCCACCGCCGCGCCGCTGGCCGTGTCGTCGGCGAGAGTGATATAAACCGTTACGTCGTGGGATTCTCCGCTTCCCATGCTCAGCATGGAGGTACTGCTGCCCATCATGGCGCCCACGGTTTCAATTCCGTCAATTTTCCCGATTCTGTCCAGCACCTGATCGGCGAGGGCGACGGCCTCCGCCATATCCGCATCCTCGGGCATGGTGAGGGTAACATTCACGCTGGGCATATCCATGTCCGGCATGAAGATGAAGCCCTTGGCAAGACTTCCCAGCGCCGTGACCACCAGAAGCGCTGCCGAAACAATCAGAACTACAGCCTTATGCCCCAGCGACCACTTAACCGCCTTGCGGTAGGCGGGAAGCAGATGCTTTTCCAGAAGCCCCGGCTTGGTCTCGTGCTCCCTGCGCAGCATCCCCGACGCCATGGCGGGCACCAGTGTCAGGGAAACGATCAGGCTTGCCAGCAGGGAATAGGTCATGGTGAGCGCCAGATCGGTAAACAGCTGCTTGGTGATACCCGTGACGAACACGATGGGCAGGAACACGCAGACGGTGGTCAGGGTAGAGGCCGTCACCGCCCCCGCCACCTGTCTTGCGCCGGAGACGGCGGCCTGAATGACGTTGGCCCCCTTGGCCCGCAGGCGGTAAATATTCTCGATGACCACCACGGAGTTATCCACCAGCATACCCACCGCCACGGCAAGGCCGGACAGAGAAATCATATTGATGGTCACGCCGGTGAAGTACATCAGCACGATGGCAAAGATCACGCTGATGGGGATGGAGCAAAGGGTGATAAAGGTTGGGCGCAGATCCCGCAGGAACAGGAACAGGATCAGGATCGCGAACACCGCACCCAGCAGGAGGCTATTCAGAATGGTATCAACGATCAGATAGATATAGTCGCCCTGACTCATCAGGGACACGAAGCTTAAGCCCGGGTATTCCTTTTCCAAAGCCCGGAAGCGCGCTTCAATGTTGTCGGTGGTCTCGGCGGTGGCGTAGGTGCTCTGCTTTTCGAAGCTCAGCACGATGCCGTCCTTGCCGTTGAGCTTGGCGTAGGACGTGTCCCGGTTGTCGGTGAGCATGACCACCGCCACATCCTTCAGCCGCACGGGGTCGATGCCGTCAATGTCCGGGTCGAACAGCAGAAGGTTTTCCAGCGTCTCCTGATCCGTGATCTCGTCGCCCACGGAGACCATGTATTTGACCCCGTCCTGCTCCGCGTATCCCGCCGGCATGGCAAAATTCTGGGCGGCGAGGATCTTCGATACCATTTCCATGGTGACGATGTTGTTCAGGTCGGCCTTGTCCAGCGCGTCCTCCCGGCTGCTTTCCACGGTGTCCAGACCGCTTTCGATCTGGCTCAGGCCCTCGGAAATGGCAGCGCTGCTCACCGCCAGCTTGGCCGCGCCGGTGCTGAGCTGGAGCATACCGGCGGTTTTCTTCTCATTCAGCAGCTGCTGGGCTTCCTCGATGGAGAGCATACCGTTATCCAGTTCTTCCAACGCGCTTTCCAGCTGGGCAATGCCCTCGTCCAGCGCGTCCAGCTGCGCCTTCGTCTCCGTCACGGAGGCGGCCAGACCCGCCCGGTCGGTTCCCTGAGCTGCCAGCAGCGCGTCGATGCCGTCCACCGCGGCATCCGCCGCGGCGGCGGCTTCTGCGGCGGCGGTGAGACGTTCGGGCAGGGTCTCCGCCGTCACACCGGCAGCTGCCATGTCCGCCTCCAGAGTGCTTTTTTCTACAGCGATCTCCGCCTCTGTCTGGGCGATGGTCAGCAGATTGTCATTGTAAGCGGCTTCTTTTTCCGCAAGCGCCGCGCTCAAAGCGGGCAGATTTTCGTCGGCGGGGTCCATGCCCGCGATCTGCTCCCGGAGCGCCTGAATCTCGGCGTCCAGAGTTTCATTGTCCTGTTTCAGCTGGGCGAGGCTGCTTTCCTTATTCGCAAGGGCGCTCTGCCGGTCGGACAGAGATTGGAGGGTATTCAAATAACCATGGGCTTCCTGCTGGGCAGAAAGGACGTTGTTCACCTGATCGTCCAGCTCTTTCAGGGCGTTGTAGGCGAGCACCAGCTGCTGCCGCCCGGTCTGCGCCTGTTCCAGCTGCTCTTGGAGCTGCTCCCGCATGGCCGTCAGCTCCGTCTTTTTCTCATTCAGCTGCTTTTCACCCTCGATCAGGGCGTTGACCCCGGCGCTGAGCTGGGACTGTGCGCCATCTACTTTTTTCTGGGCGTCTTCCAGTTCTTCCTTTTTCTCGTTCAGCTCGGCGGCGGCATCGTCCAGTTCACCGTTGATTGCAGCGGCGATCCGATCGTTCAGCTTGTCGATCAGCTTCTGATCCAGCACCACGTGCAGCTCCTGCTCAATTTCGCCGCTGGTGGTGATCCGGGCGACGCCGGGAACGCCCTCCAGTTTGTTCATCAGCGTTTCATCCAGGAATTCCGTCAGCTCCACGGTGTCCATGCCCTCCATGGATACCGCCGCCACCTCCACGGGAAGCATGGAGGGGTTGATCTTCAGCACGTAGGGCGTGCCCACCGTGTCCGACCAGTCGGCGGACAGCTGGGAGATCTCCTGCTGGATATCCACGCCCACGGTGTCCATGTTGACGCCCTCGGTGAATTCCAGAATGACCATGCCAACGTTTTCGCTGGAAACGGAGGTCACCTCCTGAATGTGATCCAGCGTGGACATGGCCTGCTCCATGGGTTTTGTGATCTCCTGCTCCACCTTTTCCGGGCTTGCACCGGGGTAGGTGGTCATGATCAGCACGTAAGGGAAATCCATATTGGGAAGCAGGTCGGGGGTCATGCGGAAATAGGCCACCACGCCCAGCACCAATATGGCGATCACCGCGACGAAAACCGTCAGCGGCTTTTTGACGGAGAATTTGGACATACTGCGCTCCTCACTGCTCTCAAAAGAGGCATTAGCATTTGTAACAGCATAGCACCGTTTGACCCTGAATATCAACTGAAAATGTGTAAATCTTTTATGAACGCCGTTTTTTGCGGCGGGATATGTTCCCTCTTTACAGTCTTTCGGGGGTGTGGTACTATAAGAAAAATCCCTATGGAGGGGACCGGTATGAAAAAATTTCTTGCGGTGCTTACCCTTGCGTGTCTGCTCACCGGCTGCGCCGCCGGAGCGGCGGGGGAAAACGTTTACGAGACCACGTTTCTGACCCTGTTCGACACGGTCACCACGATTCGCGGCCGGGCGGAAAGTCAGGCGGCGTTTACGGCGGCCGCCCAAGGCGTCCACGATACGCTGCTGCACTGTCACCAGCTGTTCGATATCTACAATGACTATGCTGGCTGTAACAACCTGAAAACCGTCAACGATCAGGCGGGCGTTGCCCCTGTGGAGGTGGACGGGGACATCATCCGTCTGCTGCTGGAATGCCGGGAATTTTACGACGCCACCGGCGGCAAGGTCAACGTCGCCATGGGCGGCGTTCTGGCGCTGTGGCACGACGCCCGGACGGCGGGGCTTGACGACCCGGCAAATGCCCGTCTTCCCGACCGTGCCGCACTGGAAAACGCGGCGGCGCATATGGATTTTGACGCCGTTATCATCGACGAGGACGCTTCCACCGTCTTTATCTCCGACCCGGAGACCCGGCTGGACGTAGGCGCGGTGGCCAAGGGCTGGTCTGCCCAGCGGGCGGCGGAAAACGCGCCCGAGGGGCTGCTCATCAGCGTGGGCGGCAACGTCTGCGCCACCGGCCCCAAAACCGAGGCGGGCGACCCGTGGGTGATAGGCATTCAGGACCCGGACGGCGGTGATTACCTGCACACCGTCTGCGTCACCGGCGGCAGCGTGGTCACCAGCGGCGATTACCAGCGTACCTATCTGGTGGACGGAGAATCCTACCACCACATCATTGACCCCGAAACCCTGATGCCGTCACGGTACTGGCGTTCCGTCACAGTGGTGTGCGCCGATTCCGGCATTGCCGACGCTCTGTCCACGGCGCTTTTCCTGATGCCGCAGGGCGAGGGGCAGACGCTTCTGACACGCTACAATGCCGAAGCCATGTGGGTAGACGCCGACGGCGGGGAGTTTTTCAGCCCCGGCTTTCGGGCGCTGCTGCGGACGTAAGGGCAATATTCCTCTGCATATGCAAAAACTTAACAGGCACCCCTTGCCTCTCCCCTTGGGAGAGGTGTCTGAGCGAAGCGAAGACGGAGAGGGGAAATTAGGGTGCAAGGCCCTCTCAGTCACCTTCGGTGACAGCTCTCCCAGAGGGAGAGCCGAGGGGTTGTACTTCGGCACGAAAAATGGAGCGTATCGTTTTCGATACGCTCCACTCACTGTTTTACGACCACCCCTCAGACCGTTGGGTGATTTTTCCATCTGTCAAAAGGTTCCCACTTTCATCGGGCGAAAGCAGGCGTCCTTCGGCAGACAGAAGCGGCGCAGCTTTCGCTGCGCCGCTTATCGGTTACTGGTAAATCGTGCCGCTGATTACAGCTTGGGGCCAGCCTCGACCAGAGCCTTGCCTGCGTCGTTGCCCTCGTACTTGACGAAGTTCTTGACAAACCGGCCAGCCAGATCCTTGGCCTTGGTCTCCCACTCTTCCACGTTGGTGTAGGTGTCGCGGGGGTCCAGAATGGCGGGGTTCACGCCGGGCAGAGCGGTGGGAACCTCCAGATCGAACATGGGGATCTTCTTGGTCTCGGCCTTCAGGATGTCGCCGCTCAGGATGGCGTCGATGATGCCGCGGGTATCCTTGATGGTGATACGCTTGCCGGTGCCGTTCCAGCCGGTGTTGACCAGATAAGCCTTCGCGCCGGAAACCTGCATCTTCTTAACCAGCTCAGCAGCATACTTGGTGGGATGCAGCTCCAGGAATGCCTGACCGAAGCAGGCGGAGAAGGTGGGGGTGGGCTCGGTGATGCCCCGCTCGGTGCCGGCCAGCTTCGCGGTGAAGCCGGACAGGAAGTAGTACTGGGTCTGCTCGGGGGTCAGGATGGACACGGGGGGCAGAACGCCGAAAGCGTCGGCGGACAGGAAGATCACGTTCTTGGCAGCGGGAGCCGCGGAAACGGGACGAACGATCTTCTCGATGTGGTCGATGGGGTAGGACACACGGGTGTTCTCGGTGACGGACTTGTCGGCGAAGTCGATCTTGCCGTTACCGTCCACGGTGACGTTCTCCAGCAGAGCGTCCCGGCGGATGGCGTTGTAGATGTCAGGCTCGGAGTCCTTGTCCAGATTGATGACCTTGGCGTAGCAGCCGCCCTCGAAGTTGAAGACGCCGTTGTCGTCCCAGCCGTGCTCGTCGTCGCCGATCAGCAGACGCTTGGGGTCGGTGGACAGGGTGGTCTTGCCGGTGCCGGACAGGCCGAAGAAGATAGCGGTGTTCTCGCCGTTCATGTCGGTGTTGGCGGAGCAGTGCATGGAGGCGATGCCCTTCAGAGGCAGGTAGTAGTTCATCATGGAGAACATACCCTTCTTCATCTCGCCGCCGTACCAGGTGTTGATGATGACCTGCTCACGGGAGGTGATGTTGAAGGCAACGCAGGTCTCGGAGTTCAGGCCCAGCTCCTTGAAGTTCTCGACCTTGGCCTTGGAAGCGTTGTAGACAATGAAGTCGGGCTTGAAGTTCTTCAGCTCTTCCTCGGTGGGACGGATGAACATGTTGGTGACGAAGTGTGCCTGCCATGCCACTTCCATGATGAAGCGGACGGCCATACGGGTGTCGGGGTTCGCGCCGCAGAAAGCGTCAACCACGTACAGCTTCTTGTTGCACAGCTCCTTGACGGCCAGATCCTTGACGGTCGCCCAGGTGGACTCGGTCATGGGATGGTTGTCGTTCTTGTAGCCGTCGCTGGTCCACCACACGGTGTCCTTGGAGTTGGCGTCCATAACGATGTACTTGTCTTTGGGGGAACGGCCGGTGTAAACGCCGGTCATGACGTTCACAGCGCCCAGCTCGGTCAGCTGACCCTTTTCATAGCCGGTGAGAGTGGGATCCATCTCGGCGTCGAACAGCGCCTTATAAGAGGGGTTGTGGACGATCTCAGTCGTACCGGAGATACCATAATGCTTCAAGTCGATTGCCATAATACAGTAACCTCTTTCATTATAATATAGATATGGGAGTCAGGCCAAACCGTTTTCTGCTCTCTGGCTCGGCACCCCATACTTTTCGAGTATATCATACACTATCGATATAAAAAAATCAATATAAAAAGTGTGAATTTTTTGCCATCATTGTCGAAAACAGCCGGGGCAGAGGAGGATCGGGGGCGCAAAGTGCCGCCCCGCTTCCCTAAACTTCGGCAAAGAAACGATATAAATGTACCGAAAAAGCAAAAAAATGTATTTACAACCTTTCGCCCTTGTGTTAATATATATGTCGGTGGAGGTTGGGACTTCCCCGTTTCCCCTCGTGTTTTTAACCATGATCCGTGTTTCGGCTCCTGGTCTAAAAATATACGGACAAGTCGGCCCCCCGATGCGTCCACTTAAATTCCATCTACGGAGGTTACATACAAATGGCTCAAAAAGTTCAGTTTGTGGAGACCGTGCTGCGTGACGCAAATCAGTCTCTCATCGCAACCCGCCTGCCTTACGACAAGTTTGCTCCCATGTTGGAGACCATCGATAAGACCGGCTACTACGCAGTCGAGTGCTGGGGCGGCGCTACCTTTGACGTCTGCCTGCGCTACCTGAACGAAGATCCCTGGGAGCGTCTGCGCAAGATCCGCGCCGCCGTGCCCAACACCAAGCTGCAGATGCTGCTGCGCGGTCAGAATGTTCTGGGTTACTCCCACTACCCCGATGACTTTGTCAAGCTTTTCGTGCAGAAGTCCGTGGAGAACGGCATCGACATCATCCGTATCTTCGACGCCCTCAACGATACGAACAACCTGAAGGTCGCCATGGAAGCCACCGTGAAGGCCGGCGCCATCGCCTCCGGCACCCTGTCCTACACCACCTCTCCCGTCCACACCCAGAAGAAGTACGTGGAAATGGTGAAGGAACTGAAGGAAATGGGCGCTTCCACCATCTGCATCAAGGATATGGCCGGTATCATGGGTCCCAAGGAAGCTTACGATCTGGTTTCCGCCATCAAGGACGCCGCTCCCGAGCTGCCCATCGACCTGCACACCCACTCCACCACCGGTCTTGCCTTCATGACCTACCTGAAGGCCGTGGAAGCCGGCGTGGACATCATCGACACCGCCATTTCTCCCTTCTCCGGCGGCACCTCCCAGCCCGCCACCGAGACCCTGGCCTACGCCCTGCGTCAGCTGGGCTACGAGGTCGATCTGGACGACAAGTGCACCAAGAAGATGGCCGACTACTTCAAGGTCGTCCGTGACGACTACATCAAGGACGGCACCCTGATGCCCAAGTCCATGGCCACCGACACCCAGTGCCTGACCTATCAGATCCCCGGCGGTATGCTCAGCAATCTGCTCAGCCAGCTGAAGCAGGTCAACGCGCTCGACCGCTTCGACGAGGTTCTGGTGGAGACGCCCAAGGTTCGTAAGGACATGGGTTATCCCCCGCTGGTCACCCCCACCTCTCAGATGGTCGGCGTGCAGGCCGTGCGCAACGTGCTGGACGGCCAGCGCTACAAGTCCGTCTCCAAGGAAATCAAGGCTTACTGCCGCGGTGAGTACGGCCACACCCCCGCGCCCATCGACCCCGAAATCCAGAAGATGATCCTGGGCGACGAGAAGCCTCTGACCGTCCGCTACGCCGACACTCTGGAGCCTGTCGTGGACAAGACCCGGGAGAAGCTGGGCGATCTGGCCCGGTCCGACGAGGACGTGCTGAGCTACATTGCCTTCCCCAACCTGGCCGAGAAGTTCTTCGAGGAGCGCAAGGCCAAGGAAGAGAACGTTGCTACCTACTCCATCGTGGAGTGCTAAGGAGGTACCGTTATGGTGTTATCTTCCACTTTGACGGATATCGGCTTTGTTGACGCCGCCGTCGTCGCGCTGCTGGGCTACGCCGTGGTATTCTTTGGCCTGGTTCTGCTGATGATCGTCGTCATCGGCATGGGCAAGATCTTCATCGCCAAGGAGAAGAAGGTCGCCGCCCACTCTGACGCCGCCAAGGCCGCCATTGCCGCCGTACCCGAGGCTCCCGCCGCCGACGCCCCCGCCGCTCCCGGCACCGCCGGCAAGCTGAAGCTCTACGATGTCGAGCCGAAAACCGCCGCTATGCTTATGGCCATCGTGGCCGACAAGATGGGCAAGCCCCTGAACGAGCTGCGCTTCATTTCCATTAAGGAGGTCAAATAATCATGAAATATAAAGTGACTCTGAACGGCCGCACCTACGAGGTGGAGGTCGAAGCCGGCAAGGCCATGCTGCTGGATGAGTACGAGGCCATTGTTCCCACCGCCGCGCCTGCTGCTCCCGCTGCCGCCCCTGCCCCCGTGGCCGTTCCCGCGGCTGCTCCCGCCCCCGCCGCTGCCGCTCCCGTGGCCGGTGACGCCGTCACCGCTCCCATGCCCGGCAACATCCTGAAGGTGAACGTCACCGCAGGTCAGGCCGTGAAGGAAGGCGACGTTCTGGTGGTTCTGGAAGCCATGAAGATGGAGAACGAGATTCTGGCCCCCAAGGCCTGCACCGTGAAGCAGGTTCTGGTCTCCAAGGGCGCCACTGTTGACACCGGTGCTACTCTGGTCGTCCTCGGCTAAGGAGGATACACCATGAGCATCAATGTTGGTGAAGTCCTGTTAAATCTGTGGCAGAAGTCCGGCTTCAACGCCATTTTCGTCGGCTTTGCCGACGGCGGCTGGCAGAATCTGGTGATGCTGATCATCGCCTGTGTGCTGCTGTACCTGGGCATCGTCAAGAAATTCGAGCCGCTGCTGCTGGTGGGCATTGCCTTCGGCTGCCTGCTGTCCAACCTGCCCCTGGGCGGTCTTTACCACCAGGAGCTGTGGGACAACTTCATGAATCCCTCCAGTGAATTTTTCCACAGCTACGGCGCCATCATGCGGGAAGGCGGTCTGCTGGATATCTTCTATATCGGCGTCAAGACCTCCCTGTACCCCTGCCTGATCTTCATGGGCGTGGGCGCCATGACCGACTTTGGCCCCCTGCTTAGTAATCCCAAGAGCCTGCTGCTGGGCGCTGCCGCACAGCTGGGCGTGTTCGTTGCATTCCTGGGCGGCGTGCTGCTGGGCTTTACCGGCCCCCAGTCCGCTTCCATCGGCATCATCGGCGGCGCGGACGGCCCCACCGCCATTTTCCTGACCACCCGTCTGGCTCCCGAACTGCTGGGCGCCATCGCCGTGGCCGCTTACTCCTACATGGCGCTGATCCCGCTGATTCAGCCCCCCATCATGAACCTGCTGACCTCCGCCGAGGACCGCAAGATCAAGATGGTGCAGACCCGTACCGTGTCCAAGGCCGAGAAGATCATCTTCCCCATCGTGGTCGTTATCTTCGTGGCTCTGCTGCTGCCTGACACCGCGCCTCTGATCGGCTGCCTGATGCTGGGCAACCTGTTCAAGGAGACCGGCGCTACTGACCGTCTCAGCGACACCGCGCAGAACGCGCTGATGAACATCGTCACCATTCTGCTGTCCACCGCCGTGGGCGCCACCATGGTCGGCTCCACCTTCCTGACTGCCAGCACCCTGAAGATCGTGGTTCTGGGCGTCGTAGCCTTCGGCATTTCCACTGCCGGCGGTCTGTGGGGCGGCAACGTGATGTGCAAGCTCACCGGCCGGAAGGTCAACCCCCTGATCGGCTCCGCCGGTGTGTCCGCCGTTCCCATGGCTGCCCGTGTGTCCAACACCGTCGGCCAGAAGAACAACCCCTCCAACTTCCTGCTGATGCACGCCATGGGTCCCAACGTGGCCGGCGTTATCGGCTCCGCCATCGCGGCCGGCTTCCTGCTGTCCGTGTTCGGCTAATCGTATATCGTTTCCAACCGTGCCGGAGTGACCCTCCGGCACGGTTTTTTGTCCGCGCGGCAATTCACCGATTGCATTCCGGAATAGGCTGTGATATACTTCTTAATAGAATCGTAATAAAAAGCCATCTTTGGCCGAATATGGGCAGAACATATCCCTTTATGGCACAGGGAGGAGTCATTTTATGCAGCAGTCAGGTCCCACCGAAATTGCCGTTTCCCGTCTGAAAGGCGGAGCATCCGTCACGCAGCTCCTTCACGAAGCCAACGGCCCCGCCCTTGGCGACTACCTTTTCCAGTTTCTGCGTAAAACGCCCCGTTCCGTCGAGACCATCGCGGGGCTTGCGGGACTGAACAAGTCCTCCCTTTACCGGATCCTGAACGCCGAGGTCAGCCCTCAGCGGAATGTGCTCCTGCGGCTTTCCCGCGTTCTGGGCATGAACCTGTCCGAGACCCAGAAGCTGCTGAAAATCGGAGACCTCGCTTCCCTGAGCGGTTCCAGCCCGCGGGACATCGTTATCATCGACGGCATTCTGCGGGAGCTGGACATTATAGACATCAACAACCGTCTGGAAAAAAACGGCTTTTCTGACTTATTCAGCAAGAAATAACGAACGTCAGACAGGAAAGAGGATTGGGATATGGAAATTCGCAGATGTATGAAATGTATGCACGCGCTGGCGGCGGGGGAGACCTTCTGCTCGGAGTGCGGCCGCCCCTACGGCAGCGTGGAAACGGAGCCCTTTGCCCTGAAACCCGGAACGATTCTGGACGGGAAGTATCTGGTGGGCGAAATGCTGGGGCAGGGCGGCTTCGGCATCACTTATATCGGCTTTGACCTACTGCTGGAACAGAAGGTCGCCATCAAGGAATACTACCCCATGAGCACCGGCATGGTCAGCCGGGAAAACAGCACCACCGTTGTGTGGAGCAGCGCCGTCATGCAGAAATCCGGCATGGAAAAGGGCTTCGACAGCTTCTTAAAAGAAGCACGGAAAATGGCGAAGCTGCGGAGCATTCCCAGTGTGGTGGGCGTGAATTCGGTCTTCATCCAGAATGAGACAGCCTATATCGTCATGGACTTTATCGAGGGCGAAACACTGCTGAAAAAATTGCAGCGGGAAGGCCCCATGGATTACGGCACCTGCATCAGCCTGATGACGCCCATCATGCAGGCGCTGGCGGAAGTCCATAAGCACGGCATCATTCACCGGGACATCAGCCCGGATAACATCATGGTGCAGAGTGACGGCAAGCTTATCCTGCTGGACTTGGGCGCGGCAAAAGACTTGGACATTCAGGGAAAGGACGGCAATGTGCAGTCCTCCCAGATGGTGGCCAAGCACGGGTTCAGCCCCGTGGAGCAGTACGGCCAAGCTGGGAAGATCGGTCCATGGACGGACGTTTACGCCATGGCCGCCACGATCTACTACTGCTGCACCGGCGTCCTGCCCCCCTCCGCCACCGACCGCATGATAGAGGACACCCTGACCTGCCGTCCGCGGCTGACGAAGGAGCAGTTTGACGTTCTGGCCTTCTGCATGAACGTCCTGCCCCAGAACCGCCCGCAGAATATGGACGCGCTGCTTCAGATCGTCACCCACCCGGCAGGAAAAACGCCGCCCGTCAGGGACGTCCCGAAAACCGAGCCGGTCCGGCCGGAAACCCGGAACCTCCAGCCGCCGAAGCCCGACCCCGGCCGTCCGCTCCCCAAGTGGCTGGTTCCCGGCATCGCGGCGGCTGTAGCGGTGATAGCCCTCATTATTTCCGTCGGCAGCGGCGGGAAAAAGTCCACCCCTGCTTCCTCCGTGAAAGCACCGGCCGCGCAAACCGTCGCCACGGAACCGGTTCCCACTGTCCCTATGGAAGTCCATACTATGGCGGTTGCGGACTATGCCTTTGATGAGGACGCCTTCTTCTGGGGTCAGGAGCGGTATATGCGCAAAGACGTAAAAACTCTGACCTTCCAAAGCTCCCTGCAAAATGTCCCCAGTAGTGCATGGGACGTGTCGGAAGCTGGGGACGGAAGCGTGCTGGCATGGATGGATAACGGCGATCTGTACGTAGCCGCCGACGGAGCGATTGCGCCGAATTCCAACGCTTCCTGGCTGTTCCACAAATTTGTAAACCTGAAGACAATCAATTTTGGGAACTGCTTTGTCACCTCCAGCGTAACGCGGATGAGCGGCATGTTTGCCGGCTGCAGCAGTCTCACTGGTCTGGATCTGTCCTGCTTTGAGACTTCCGCTGTGACGGACATGTACGGCGTGTTCAGCAGCTGCGGCAGCCTGACCCACCTAGATTTAACCAGCTTTGATACTTCCAATGTGACAGATATGTCCAGTATGTTTGACGGCTGTCGCAGTCTGACCAGTTTGGATTTAACCAGCTTCGATACTTCCAGCGTGACAGACATGGGTTCTATGTTCGACGATTGTATGAGTTTGCCCCATCTGAATTTAACCAGCTTTGATACCTCCAAAGTAACGGACATGGCTTTCATGTTCTCCGGCTGCAACAGCCTGACCAGACTGGATCTCAGTAACTTTGATACATCCAACGTGACGAACATGCTTTGGATGTTCGGCCTGTGTTATGACCTGACCAGCCTGAATCTGTCCAGTTTTGACGCCTCCGCCGTAACAAAAATGGACAACATATTCACCCGTTGTGACGTACTTACGGACCTCAACTGCTCCGATGCACGTATTCTTAAGGAATACAGCAACCGTCGCTGACCCCCCATCACCCCCGCCCGGCTCTGCCTTTCAGAGCCGGGCGAATTTTTTCAAAATTGTCGCATGGCGTGCGACCGCAAATTCTGGAAATCTGATATACTAAATTTGCCAAATAATCAGTAGACAATAGTATCAAGCGGTGATATTATTTTACTGTAATGGTTCCAAAAAACGGCGGGAACCCCACGAGTTCCCCCGAAAGAAAGAGGAATGGACTATGGAAGTACGCAGATGTATGAAATGTATGCACGACCTGTCGGGAGGGATCGCCTACTGTCCGGAATGCGGGCGCGCTTACGGCAGCGTGCACGCGGAGCCTTTCGCGCTGAAGCCCGGTACGATCCTGAACGGAAAGTATCTGATGGGCGAAATGCTGGGGCAGGGCGGCTTCGGCATCACCTATATCGGACTTGATCTGCTGCTGCAGCAGAAGGTCGCCATCAAGGAATATTTCCCCACATGCACCGGCATGGTCAGCCGGGAAAACCGCTCCACCGTGGTGTGGAGCAGCGCCATGGTGGGGAAAACCGGCACACAGCGGGGCTTTGACAGCTTTTTGAAGGAAGCCCGGAAAATGGCAAAGCTGGGCGGCATTCCCAACGTCGTCGGGGTGAAATCGGTCTTCACACAGAATGAGACCGCCTACATCGTCATGGACTTTATCGAGGGCGAGACGCTGCAGCAGAAAATGCAGAAGAACGGCCCCATGGACTTTGACAGCTGCATCCGGCTCATGACGCCCATCATGCAGTCGCTGGCAGAAGTCCACAAGCACGGTATCATTCACCGGGACATCAGCCCGGACAATATCATGGTGCAGCCGGACGGCAAGCCCGTCCTTCTGGACCTGGGCGCGGCAAAGGATCTGGATATTCAGGGAAAGGACGGCTCGATTCAGACCACCCAGATGGTCGCCAAGCAGGGCTTCAGCCCCATCGAGCAGTACCGGAAGAACGCCAGCGTCGGCCCGTGGACGGACGTTTACTCTATGGCCGCCACGATCTACTACTGCTGCACCGGCACACTGCCGCCCACCTCTGTTGACCGGATCGTGGAAGACACCCTGACCTGCAAACCGCGGCTGACGAAGGAGCAGTTTGATGTTCTGGCCGCCGGTATGAGCATTCTGCCGCAGAAGCGCCCGCAGGACATGGCCGCCTTGCTGCAAATGGTCACCCGCCTGCAAAAAGGCGGGAAGGCCGAGCCGGTCAAGCCAGCCCCGCAGGCAGAACCGGCCAAAGCGCAGCAGACGACGCCAGTCCCTCCCAGACCGGCAGATGTGAAGCCGCCGGTCAAAAACGCGCCGCCGAAGACGCCGCAGAAAAAGCCGCTCCCCGCATGGCTGATACCCGCCGTGGCCGGTATCGTCGCGGTGCTGGGAATCGTCGTCTGCATCGTGACCGCTACGGGAAAAGCGCCCAGGCAGAACGTCTCCATGAAAGCGGCCGCCACAGAACCGGTCTTGCAGCCCGCGCCTGCGGAAACCACGCCCAAGGCAACCACGCCCAAAGCAACCGTGCCCAAGGCCACGGAACCAAAACCCGAACCCACTACGAAGCCTACACAGCCCAAGAACTATATCGAATATGTGGATGGTTACTGGGAAAGCACAAATCTGAAAGACGGGAACTTCAGTCTGAATGTCCACGCGCTGGTTTTTTACACCCCGCTGGTACGATGCAGGGAAATGACCGTCAACATGGAAGTATCCATGAACGCGGGAACAAAGTGCAAAGAATGGCAGGTGTGGGGAAGAGTGAACGGGCAGTTCCAGAAAATCGCCAGGATCTCCCTGCCCGCCGGTGACGGCGCTGCCTCCGAGACGATTACATTCGATACGCCGCTGACATTTGACGCGATCATCGTAACGCCGACGGTGATCGGCGGGTATTCGTGGTCGATGGGTCTGTCCGTGACGGATGCTTGGCTTGCGGATTGATATGCAGAACAGTACGCGAAATCGGCGGGAACCCGAACGTTCCCCAAAAGAGAGGATTGAATTATGGAAGTACGCAGATGCATGAGATGTATGCATGAGCTGGCGGCAGAGCAGAAGTTCTGCCCGGAGTGCGGCCGCCCTTACGGCAGCGTGAACACGGAGTCCTTCGCATTGAAGCCCGGCACGATTCTGGACGGAAAGTATCTGGTGGGCGAGATGCTGGGGCAGGGCGGCTTCGGCATCACCTACATAGGCTTTGACCTTTTGCTGGAACAGAAGGTCGCGATCAAAGAGTATTTCCCCATGAGCACCGGCATGGTCAGCCGGGAAAACCGCTCCATGGTGGTGTGGAGCACCGCCATGATGGGAAAGACCGGCACCCAGAAGGGCTTCGACAGCTTCCTGAAAGAAGCCCGGAAAATGGCGAAGCTGGGCGGAATTCCCGGCGTTGTGGGGGTAAAATCCGTTTTCATCCAGAATGAAACGGCTTACATTGTCATGGACTTCATCGAGGGCGAGACGCTGCTGAAAAAGCTGCAGCGGGAGGGGCCGATGCCCTTCGACACCTGCCTGTCCCTGCTGACGCCCATCATTCAGGCGCTGGCAGAAGTTCACGAGCATGGCATTATCCATCGGGACATCAGCCCGGACAATATCATGGTGCGGCCGGACGGCAGGCTGATTTTGCTTGACCTTGGCGCGGCCAAGGACTTGGACATTCAGGGACGGGACGGCAACGTCCAGTCCTCCCAGATGGTGGCCAAACAGGGCTTCAGCCCCATCGAGCAGTATCAGCGCAACGCCAGCATCGGCCCATGGACGGACGTTTACGCCATGGCCGCCACGATCTATTACTGCTGCACCGGCATTCTGCCGCCCACGGCTGTGGACAGGATCGTGGATGACACCCTGACCTGCCAGCCGCTGCTGACGCAGGCGCAGTTTGACGTTCTGGCGTACTGCATGAGCATCCGGGCGGAAAACCGCCCCAGGAGCATGACCGCGCTGCTGCAAATGGCCGTCCGCCCGCAGGGCGGGCAGGCGGAGCCGCCCCGGGCAGTGCCGACGCCGCCCCAGCCGGTCGAAACGGTGAAGGCCCCTCCCAGACCGGCAGCGCCGAAACCGACGTATCCGACACCCACGCCACCGACACCTCCCCAGCCGGCAGCGGCGAAACCTGCACCGACGGCAGTGAAACCGGCATACCAGCCCCCCGCATCTCCCCAACCGTCCCAGCAAAAGCGGCCGCTTCCCAAATGGCTGATACCCGTCGCAGCGGTGGTCGTTTTGCTGCTGTGCATTTTCATCGGCAACGGAAAGAAACCATCCGCAACTGACACTGTCTACGTAATGGCACCGACACCATATAACGGTACTTCGTACTTCTGGGGACAGAAACGATATCTCCGTGAAGATGTGTACTACGTTTCTTTCCTGAGCAGTCTCAAGAGCGCACCCAGTGACGCATGGGACATGTCAGACGCGGGAGACGGAAGCATTCTTGCTTGGATGAGCGGCAACAATCTGTATGTAGCCTCCAACGGGAAGATTGCTCCGAATCCGGATGCCTCCAATATGTTTAGGCGGTTTATCAACCTGAAAGCAATCAATTTCGGGGATAATTTTGACACCTCCAACGTAACGAGCATGGCCAATATGTTTTCCAGCTGCCGTAGCCTGACCAATCTGGATCTGTCCTGTTTCAATACTTCCAAGGTAACGAATATGTTTCAGATGTTTGATGGCTGCGAGAATCTGGTGTACCTGGATTTGTCCTACTTCCACGCTTCCAGCGCAACAAATACAACGAGCATGTTCAAAAATTGTGACATGCTGAAAACGCTTATTGGCTCTGACAGCAAGATTCTTGAGGTATTCCGCGACCGCTGATGGACTGCGATCATCGTCCAGCACTGCCTTTTTGAATTTCTTCAAATTGTTGCACGTCGCGCAACCACAAATCCCGAAAACCTGCTATACTGAAATCATCCAAGGAAGCAAACCAGAAATTTCCGCAGTCCGGAAATAGGGAATGGACAATATTTCCAAAGGATGGTATACTTTTTCGCAGAGCAGGTCGTATTTAATCTCCCGGGGTTTCCGCGGGATGGTATAAAAAGGAGAGAGCAGTTATGAAATATGTATGCAAACGATTGGCCGCCATGGTAATGGTGCTGATCTGTCTGGCCGCCATGCTGGCGATCCCCGCCAGCGCCAGGACCGATCTTCCCACCGTCATCAGTCAGGCGAAAGAGGGCGTTGTGAAGCTTTTTGTCGTCGGCTTTTCCCCCGACGACACACCCGCAGCCGCCGCCGTCGGCTCCGGCTTTGCCGTGGGGCAGAAGGGCAGCACGCCCGAATACTTCGTCACCAACTGGCATGTGGCGTCCGCCTACCTGAGTGAATATAACTACGCCTTCGATTCCGACCACGTCCGGATCTGGATCATGCTGGATAACTTCACCATCAGCGATGTCACCGGCCTCCCCAGTGAAGCGACCTCCGTGGAATGCAGCATCGTGCGCATCTCCGAAAGCGGTTATCCCGACTACGCCATCCTGAGAGCCGCCCGCCCCGTCACGGAGTGCAAGCCCCTGCCCATCCGCTCCAGCGAAAGCGTCAAGCAGGGCGAGACCGTAGTCGCCCTCGGCTGCCCCGCCGTCGTAGACGATCTGAGCGCTACCGTGGGCAGCAATGACATCACCGCAACCAGGGGCACGGTTGCCAGACATATGGTCATGTCCGCCGCGGGAAACACCAATGTTCTTCTTCACGACGCCGTCATCTCCGGCGGCAACTCCGGCGGCCCCCTGATCGACGAAAACGGCAACGTGATCGGCCTGAACACCTACGGCATCGTGGATTCCTACTCCTGCGCCATTTACAGCGAGTACGTCACGCAGGCGCTGGATCAGATGGGCATCCCCTACATGACCGCCGGGAGTTCGATCTCCGTCGTCACCATAGCGGCGGCAGCGGTCGCCGTGGCGGCAGTGGCCGTGGCTATCTACTTCCTCCTGCGCAACCGCAAGAGCGCTGAGAAGTACCCCGCGGGCGGCGTCACCCCCGGCACTGTCCCCGGCGGCACCGTTCCCGCTGGCGTATATACGCCCTCCTTCCGGGTGCAGCTGCCGGATGGCAGAATTATTCCCGTACCGGCAGGCAAGGTCGCCGTCGGCCGCGACCCCAGCTGCCAGATCCGTCTCCCGGAGAGCGCCGCCGCCGTCAGCCGCAGGCACTGTACGCTGGAGAATAGCGGCGAGTTCCTGATCCTCGTAGACGAAGGCTCCCGCAACGGCACCTTCATCCACGGCAAGCGCGTCCCCGCCGGGACAAAGGTCGCCCTGAAGCACGGCAGCAGCTTCTGCGTCGGTACTTCCGAAAACCGCATCACCGTCTGTTAACAAACAATATCAACACCATTTACATACAGGAGGTTCATTATTATGGAAATCGTTCGCTGCAGCAAAGGTCACTTTTATGACTCGGAAGAAAACGCCACCTGCCCGATGTGCGCCGCCGAGGCCGCGAGAAACAAAAATCCCCTTGGGAACAACATCCTTGAAGACGGGATTATACCCACCGAATATTTTGGCCAGACCGGCAACAGCCACGCCGTAGACAACACCCCCTCCCCGACCGTGCCTGTTGACCCGAACGGCGGCAAGGTGCAGGGCTACCAGCCCACCGTGAGCGCTCAGAACCCCTTCATTGAAACTCCCCCCACTATACAGGACTATCAGACCACGAAGCCCGTCTTCCCCGTAGACGGAGACGACAAGGAGGAAAGCGCTTCCTTTGACCCCGTGGTGGGCTGGCTGGTGTGCATCGAGGGCGCCACGAAGGGCAATGACTACCGCATTCACAGCCAGAACAACTACATTGGCCGCAGCGCCAAGATGGACATTTCCATCCCCGGAGACCCCCACATCAGCGCAGAGAATTCCGCCATCATCGCCTATGACAACGAGGATCGCGTCTTCTACTTTGGCCCCAGTACCGGCCGCAATATCGTGCGGGTAAATGGAAAGCCCGCTCTCAACGCAGCCCAGCTCGAAGCCTACGACGTTCTGACGATTGGTACGACGAAGCTGTTATTTGTGCCGCTTTGCGGAGATCGGTTTGATTGGAATGAAAAGAAATAAAGCAGCAATGATAAAGCGCAGGCAGTCTCTGCTGGCCGTAATGGCGGTGGTGCTGATCCTCGCGTCCATCGGCACGGGCTATCTGGGCTTCGTATACGACCCGGGAGAAGATGTGCCCGGCGGCTCCCCGCTGCCGACCGGGGTTAATCCCGTCTCGGCTACCGCGACGGGCGCAACCGAAGAACCGACCGTAGGCACGGAAACAACTGCGCCTGCCGCTGTTGAGACTACAGAGGCAACGAGTGTTCCCATGGAGGCCGACGGGGCAGAGGCAGCACCTGCCAAAAAAGACGGATCGGACAAAGCAGCCGCTCCCACTGATGAGGCCCCGGCAACTACCGAAGCCCCCCCGGCGACCACCGAGGCCCCCCCAGCAACTACCGAGAACACCCCAGCAGCTACCGAGGTACCTCCGGCGACTACCGAGAAACCCGCGGCAAATATCGAGGAACCCCCGGCAACTACCGAGGCTCCCATAAGACCCGCCAGTGAGAATTTTGACCCCGGCGATGCATTCCCTCCATCCAGCACCGCCACAGAAGAAGCCCCTCACTCCGGCATCTACATTAATCCCCATACATTCACCCAACCGGCTTCTGAAGAGACCGCCCCAACAAATTCTGAAGACACCACACCGACGGTTACGAGCGAACCCACCTCCCCTCGCAAATCCACCCCCGGTTTCCGTCTTGTCATGCAGATTGCCTGCTTCGTTTTCGCGGCGGGCGCATGCGTGGATATCCTGCTGCTGGCAATGCTGCGCAAGAACGTCCGCGACCATGAGTGCTCGGGCGAACAGCCCATGGAGCCTCCCACACCCGCGGAGGTACATCCCGTTCCCATCACCAAGGAAACCGTGGAGGAAACGGTCTGTCCCATCCCCGGTATCTCCCTCGGAAAGATCCACGACATCGGCAGGCGGGATTACCAGCAGGACAGCTTCGGTCAGACGGCCGTGCTCCGCAATACGGGCATTCTGGCGGTTCTGGCCGACGGCATGGGCGGCCTCTCCGGCGGAGAACGGGTCAGCCAGAAGATCGTCATGGAGGCGCTGACCTTCGGCTCCACTCTTCAGGCGAATCAGGTTCCCACCGCGCTGCCGGGTATGGTGGCCGGTATCAACCGCGCCGTCAATCAGATGCTCGGCCCCAAGGGGCTTTACACCAGCGGCTCCACGGTGGTGTCCGCCCTGATCACGGGCAATGCGCTGCGGTGGATCTCCGTGGGCGACAGCCGGGTCTATCTGTACCGGGACGGTCAGATCAGCCAGCTTTCCCGTGACCACGATCTGCTGCAGGACTGGATGCCCGACATTCTGGAGGGCAAGCGCTCCATGGCGGAAGCCCTGCGCGACCCCAACGGACGGAAGCTCACCAGCTTCATCGGCATGGGCGAGCTGCGCCATGTGGACTACAACCGCACGCCCATCCCCCTGCTCCCCGGTGACCGGGTGCTGCTGATGAGCGACGGCGTCTACGGCACTGTAAGCGACGCCGAAATGGCGGCCATCCTGCGCGATTGCGGCAGCGTCCAGCTGGCCGCGTCCCACATCGGCCAGCGGATCATGGGCGCTGCCCTGCCGTATCAGGACAACTACACGCTGATCGTTCTGGGCTACGACCCGCCCGATCAGCCCAGAAACAACAGGTAAACAGCTATGGTAATTGAAGGGTATTGGTATACAAATATCGGCAGCCGGTCTGAAAACGAAGATTCCTGCGCCTATTTCAGTCCGGGACCGGATCAGTACTGCGCCGTCATCTGCGACGGTCTGGGAGGCCACGGCGGCGGAAAGGCCGCGTCCTCCATCGGCGTCAAGGCGCTTTCCCAGTGGCAGGCGGATGAGGCGCTGCCCTCCGGCGAGACGATTCTCGCATGGATGAACGAGGCGAACCGGAACATCCTCGCCACCCGCGCCAACGCCAACCAGATGAAGACCACGGCGGTCGCGCTGTATCTTTACAAAAATCAGGCGGTATGGGCACACATCGGCGACAGCCGGCTGTACCACTTCCACAACGGCGTCCTCGCGGACTACACGGAGGATCACAGTCTGGCTCAGCTTTCCATCAAAATGGGCGAGCTGCATTCCCGGTCGGAAATTCCGTCCTTTGAGGGCAGGAGCAAGCTGTTCCGGGTCATCGGCGACGACGAGATCAAGCCCCAGCTTCATGCGCCCATCACGCTTTCCCCCGGAGACCATGCGTTTCTGCTGTGCTCCGACGGTCTCTGGGAGCGGCTGCTGGAGGACGAGATCATGCTCGACCTTCACAAAGCCGCCACGGCGGAGGAATGGGTATATCTGCTCCGCTGCCGCGCCATGATGCGGAAAAGCACGGATGTGGACAACAACACCGCCATCGCAATTTGGATAAAGGAGTAGTCAAAATGAAAAGAATAACCGCATTCTTGGGATGCGTCTGCCTGTTTTTGTTTCTGCTCTGCCCCGCGGTCAGCGCACAGGCCGCTGAACTGAATTCGTTTCTGACCTTTCACGAGATCGTGACGGAGGAGCATCAGAATGACCTTCTCGTCTACGGCACCGTCCTTCCCGAAAACGGAAGCCTGACGGTTTCCATCGATTCCCAGCAGATCTCCGACCCCGTCCTGACCACCGTGCGTCAGGAAAAGCTGCCCACCACGGTATACTGTCTGGTGGACATCTCCACCCATATGTCCAAGGAGCAGATCGAGCAGCAGACGGACATTCTGGACATCATCAGCAGCCGCATGGGCGAGGGTGACTCCATGGTCATCACCACCGTGGGCAGCAAAGTCGTTGAGGGCGCCGTCCTCGACACCATGGACGCCCGCACCGCCGCCATCGACACTCTTAAGCGCGACGGCGTCAGAGCGGATATGTACAGCGCCATCGTGGAAGCCATGGGCAGTCTGGAAAAGAAGACCAGCTACTGCACGAACCGGTGCCTGCTGATCCTCTCCGACGGCATTCTCGCCGACGGCGGCACCACCCAGCAGCGGGCCATCGACGTGGTCAGCGCCACCTCCATCCCGGTCTACGCCATCGGTATCACCGGCAGCTCCACCTCTGCCTATTCTCTGACAAACGCCGACAACATGCTGAAAATGGCGGAGGTTTCCAGAGGCGGCATCGGTCTGGTTCCCGCCGAGGAAAAGATCTCCGCCGCCGCCGCGGCTCAGCAGGTCTGGGAAACCATTCAGGACGGCTCCGTCATCAAAATCGACCTTGCCTTCGTGACCTCCAACAGCAACAACGCCACGGTTCGCGCCGCCTACGAGCTGGGCGATACCCGGTGGGAAGATTCCGTCGCCGTTGACCTGACCACGGTTCCCGCCGCCATCCCGGCCGCTCCCACCGGCGTTACCGACCCCACCGAAGTAATCGAGGAGCCGGAAGCGCAGACCTCCGTTATGGACTGGGTTCGGGAAAATCTCATTCTGGTCATCTGCTGTGCGGTCGCACTGGTAGCCGTGATCGTGGTGATCGTCGTGGTCGCGGTGAACAACAGCCGGAAGAAGCAGGAGCAGTGGCTTCGGGATAGGGATCTTCCGACCATCAATAACAACCCCGTCATGGCGTCCATCCCCTCCACCGGTGATTTTGATATTCCTACGACGCCCCCCGTTCCGGACGAGTCGTGGGTCGCCACCAAGCCCGTGACCCCCAGCGGCGGCGTGACTGTCCAGATGACCGTCGCGTCCCATCAGGATGTTTCCACCAGCTTCACCCTTGCACCCCATACGCCTCAGGTTCTGGGTCGTGACGACCGCGCCGACATCATTCTCAACGCGGAAGACTACCAGCTTTCCGGCAAGCACTGCACCGTGGAATGGGACGGCAGCTACCTGTACATTCAGGACATGGGCTCGACCAACGGAACCGTCCTCAACGGCACCAATCTGAAACCGGACACCTGGAGCCGCGTAAAGAACGGCGCAGTTCTCCACATGGGCAGCTTCGACTATCAGGTCGCTCTGAATCCGGAAAACTAAATTCACCCACCACTTTCCCGACAGCCGTGAGGCTGTCGGGAAATGCCGGTTATGGGCAAATTTGCAAAAAGGAGAAACCATATGCAATACATCCGAATCACAAGCGAAAACATTGACTCCGAGCACATCTGCTGCGCCATGTCGGGCAAGCAGAGCGTCGCGAAAAAGGCGTGGCTCAAGGAGCGGTTCGCGGAGGGGCTGGTTTTTTACCGCAGCGAAGAACGGGGCAAGTGCTTCATCGAGTACATTCCGGCTGAAAACGCGTGGATCCCCATCGACGCGCCGGGGTATCTTTACATTGACTGCCTGTGGATCGCCGGGTCCATGAAAGGGCATGGGTATTCCTCCGACCTGCTGAATGAGTGCATCCGGGACGCCAAAGCGCAGGGGCGGCAGGGGATATGCGTCCTTTCTGCGGAGGGCAGGAAGCGGGAGTTTCTTTCTGACCCCAAGTATCTGGCCTACAAGGGCTTCACCGTCGCGGACACCTCGGACTGCGGGATCACCCTCATGTATCTGCCGCTGACGCCGTCGGCGGAAAAGCCAACGTTCAAGGAATGCGCCAGACATCCGCAAATCGGGGAGAGCGGCTTCGTTCTCTACTATACGGATCAGTGTCCATTCACCTATTACTGGGTGCCCCGGGTGGCGGAGGCCGCCGCAGAGCATGGCATTCTCCTGAAAACTGTCCGGATCACGGACAGGAAAACCGCGCAGAATCTCCCCGCCCCGGTGACCACCTACGCACTGTTCCAGGACGGGAAGTTCGTGACCCACGCCATTCAGTCTGACAAGAAGTTCCTCGCCCTCGCGGGGGTGAAGGGCTGACGCTTTAACATAACAAGATATATTTTTTAGGAAGGAATGATAGTACAGTGACAACACACTCGAAATTGATATATGCATTAAAAGATGGCAATATCGTAAGTATTGCTGATGTACCAAGCGGAAAGAAATGCGGGTGTGTTTGTCCTGCGTGCGGTGACGAACTTATAGCGCGCAAAGGGGAGAAGCGTATGCATCACTTTGCGCACCGTTCAAATGAGGACTGCGAATATGGATACGAGTCTTCCTTACATTTGGCAGCAAAAGACATTCTTTCGCGTTCAGAGAAAATGGTCATTCCTCCCGTCTATGTCGAATTTCCGCAATCCGGCAAGCCGAAAGAACTGATAAGCAAGGAAAGAAAGATTCCCATTGACGACGTCGAACTGGAAAAACGTTTTGATGACATCATACCGGATATCGTAGTAGATTCTGGTGATGAACATTTCTTTATAGAAATCTATGTTACCCATCCCATTGACGATGAAAAGCTGAAAAAGTTGAAGGAGAAGAATATATCCACCATTGAAATCGATTTAAGCAAAATAAAAAGAGATATTTCTGTTGAAGAATTGTCGGATATTCTGCTCAAGTCCAGCGATCGGAAATCGTGGAAATATAATGCTGTGTCTGAAAAATGGTATCAGCGATTTGAAAAAGCCTCAGATAAAATGCCCTTAACGCAGCGCGGATTAGCGCTACATGTCGATGGGTGCCCTATTGGAATCCGAAACTGGAAGGGAAAAAATTACGCAAACTTTGTTGACGACTGCACGGGTTGCGAATACTGTATTTCTTATGCCCATGAAGGATACATTTTGTGTTCCGGGCGAGAACGGATTGCAACAAGAAAAGATTTTTTCATTTCCAAAGAGGAACGAATTTCCAACAGCAATAACCCACTGCCGAAGATTGAAAAATGCCCTAATTGTAAAGTGCAGTTAGTTCGGGCGAAGAAAGACAAGGGGGATGTTTGGCAATGCCCTCGTTGCACATTTTACATTCCTGTTGGTTTTAACTCAGGCGAAAATTAGGTAAGTAACAATACACGATGAAATACATTATCCTGTTTAGCTTTTTCTTCTTATAAACCGCCATGATAAGCAGCCCCCCAACGCCGCCAGCGTTGGGGGGCTTTGTCATTTCAGGCTTTTCCCGGAATAATACTAAAGCCTAATTAAACGCTTTAATAATCCAATCGCGTCCGGTAATGCTGAAAATGGTATTAATAAGGTACAATAAGTTGCGCAAATAACCACAAGCGTGAAACCAGCCACTCCAACTCACTACTCTCAAACATATTCCGGGCAACCTCGGCATCTACCAAAGTGCAATCGATGGAGATCATACTTCCATCGGCGTATTTAATCTCAACGCAGGCGGTATCGATATTGAACGCACACGAAATCACTTTCTTATCCATAGCAGTGTCCTCCTAAATCTGTTTCTTTTTTCTTGGTCCTCTCGGCTTGGATTCTGGTCGTTTGATGACACCGTTTCGGAAATGGGTTTCCTCGAATCTTCCAAAGAAAAAAATAATCCGAACCCGTCTCCCACAGGGAAAACTAGGTTCGGATTATATTGGTTTGGTGCGGGCAACAGGACTCGAACCTGCACGCTTTTGGCAGTGGAACCTAAATCCACCGAGTCTACCAATTCCACCATGCCCGCTCATTTCCGCCGGATGCGCCGCTGTCTGCTTCCCATCCGGCCTTCCGGGTTATCTTAACACGAACATAAGTCATTGTCAATCCGATTCATTTTTCTTTTTTCGCAGCCTGTTTTGTCCATTCTGCCCTGAGAAAACGGCATGTATGGGATTTTATACCGTTTATTTGCCTTTTTATCCTTGACATTCCCTCCCAATGCTAGTAGAATAGATTCGGTATGGTGTACGCTGCGCCGCTTTCCGGGTGCCGCGTTTCATTGATAACCGGCGGTGGAGCCGGGGTATGCGTTTGCGCCTCATGGCGTCTGATTTTGCACAAAAAGTTGCCGGCCGGTGTCTCCGGCTGGCTGTTATGCTTAATTTCACATGGGGATCAATGCGCCACCCCTTCTGCCCTTATTTTTTAAGAAGGAGGTGTGCTGCAAATTTATGGAATGGTATCATTTTCTCATCATCGCCGTTGGCGTTCTGGTGGGACTGGGCGTCGGCTTCGGCCTTGGCATCGGTTACCGCAAGAAGGTCGCTGAGCGGGAGATCGGCTCTGCCGAAGCAGAGGCTACCCGTTTGATCAACGAGGCTATCCGTTCCGGTGAAAACCGCAAGAAGGAAATGCTTCTTGAAGCCAAGGACGAAATCCATAAATCTCGCACAGAACACGACAAGGAAGTCAAAGAACGCCGCGCCGAGCTAAGCAAGCAGGAGCGCCGTCTGGAACAAAAGGAAGCCACTCTGGACAAGAAGACCGAAGCCTTTGAACGCAAGGAAGAGGAGCTTGCCAAGCGGCTCCAGAAGGTCTCCGAGACGCAGGCACAGGCCGACCAGCTCAAGCAGCAGCAGCTGACGGAGCTGGAAAAGATTTCCGGTCTGACACAGGATCAGGCAAAGGAATTTCTGCTTCACAGCATTGAGGACGAGGTTCGCCACGAGGCCGCCATGAAGATCAAGGAGATTGAGGCGCAGCTGAAGGACGAGGCCGAGGAAAAGGGCCGCGAGATCATCGCCACCGCGATTCAGCGCTGCGCCGCTGATCACGCCGCCGAGACTACCGTCTCCGTGGTCACGCTGCCCAACGATGAGATGAAGGGTCGCATCATCGGCCGGGAAGGCCGGAACATCCGCACACTGGAGACCATTACCGGCGTCGATCTGATCATCGACGATACCCCCGAAACCATCACCGTTTCCAGCTTTGACCCCGTCCGTCGGGAGATTGCCCGGCTGGCACTGGAGAAGCTCATTGTGGACGGACGTATTCATCCCACCCGCATTGAGGACATGGTGGAAAATGCGCGGAAGGAAGTTGACCGCACCATCCGCGAGGAAGGCGAACGTGCCTGCTACGAGACCGGCGTTCACAATCTGAACCCCGAACTGGTCAAAATTCTGGGACGCCAGAAGTACCGTACCTCTTACGGTCAGAACGTTCTGAATCACTCTATTGAGGTTGCCCATATCGCCGGTCTGATGGCCGCGGAGCTCGGCGTGGACGTCGCCATGGCAAAGCGTGCCGGCTTGCTCCATGATCTGGGCAAGTCCATTGACCACGAGGTGGAAGGCAGCCATGTACAGCTGGGTGCCGATCTTGCCCGGAAGTACAAGGAAAATCCCGTCATCGTCAACGCCATCGAAGCCCACCACGGTGACGTGGAACCCAAGACTGTTATCGCGGTTCTTGTACAGGCTGCCGATGCCATTTCTGCCGCCCGTCCCGGCGCACGGCGTGAGAACGTGGAGAACTATATCCGCCGCCTGCAAAAGCTGGAAGAGCTGACCGGCTCCTATCCCGGTGTTGAAAAGGCTTATGCCATTCAGGCCGGCAGGGAAGTGCGGATCATGGTCAAGCCCGAGGTTGTGACCGAAGACAACATGATCCTTCTGGCGCGGGACGTTGCCAAGAAGATCGAGTCCGAGCTGGAATATCCCGGGCAGATCAAGGTCAACGTCATCCGGGAAACCAAAGCCGTGGAATACGCAAAGTAATCAAATCGATCATCCGCCTCCGGAGTTCTTCTCCGGAGGCTTTTTTACGTCCGTTGGGGGCTGGCGGCTTTTTTTCCAAAAACAATTTCTAATTTCTTTGGTTTCTTGTTTTACTTTCCTCTTTACGAACGGGGAAAAGTGGTGTACAATATTCCTAACGTTTATTTTGGGGGTGGGACGTTTGAATTGTTTGAAGTGCGGCCGTGAAATTGAGGAGGGGCAGGTTTTCTGCAACGACTGTCTTGTGCAGATGGCAAAGTATCCGGTCAAGCCCGGGACTGCCGTTCAGCTTCCGTCCCGCGGAAGCGCTGCCGTTTCAAAGAAGGTTCATTCCCGCCGCCGCACCAAGGCCGCGCCGGAGGAACAGCTGAAAGCGCTGAAGAAACGCATCCGTATCCTGTCCGCGCTCCTGTCTGTCTGTGTGGTGCTGCTGATCGTTCTTTCCGTCGTCACGCTCCGGTACATGAGCGCAAACCGCCTCCTGCCGGGGCAGAATTACTCCGCCGTTACCACTACTGCGGCCACCGAAGGAAGCTGATGTTTCACGTGAAACATTTTGATTTTTGCGGGACATAACAGAAAGATAGAGGATGAAAACATGGGGAAAATAATTGCCGTGGTGAATCAGAAGGGCGGCGTGGGAAAAACCACCACCGCCGTTAATCTGACCGCCGCTCTGCACGATCTGGGACTGCGCGTTCTTCTGTGCGACTTTGACCCTCAGGCAAATGCCACATCCGGTCTGGGGCTGGACAAGCGCAAGTGCAAATACTCTGTCTACGACGTGCTCATCAACGACGTTCCGGCGGAGGACGTCATTGTCTCCACGCCCTACGGGGACGTGCTTCCGTCCGCGTCCGATCTGGCGGGCGCTACCGTGGAACTGATCTCCGCCCAGCACCGGGAGCGGCAGCTGGACATGGCGCTGAACGGAATCAAGGAACGCTACGACTTGATCTTCGTGGACTGCCCGCCGTCATTGGAGCTGCTGACGCTGAACGCGCTGTGCGCAGCGGACGGGATTCTGGTGCCGGTGCAGTGTGAATATTTTGCGCTAGAGGGGCTAAGCGATCTTATGGCAACGCTCCGCACGGTAAAGCGCCGTATGAATCCCCGGCTGGAGGTTTTCGGCGTGGCGCTGACCATGTTCGATGGGCGCACGAACTTCTCGGCGCAGGTGTCTCAGGAGGTTCGGCGGCATTTTCCCGGGAAGGTGTTCTCCACGGTCATTCCCCGGAACATCCGGCTGGCGGAAGCGCCCAGCCACGGCGTTCCCATCACCGCCTATGACCGGATCAGCCGGGGAGCCGCTGCCTACCGGGCGATGGCGGAAGAAATTCAGCAAAAGCTGTGAAAGCGGAGAAAGGAGTAAGAATGGCATCACAGAAAGGACTAGGCAAGGGTCTGGGTGCGCTTCTGGGGGATTTCACCGAAGAGCCTCTGGAAAAAAGCGCGTATCAGCTGCTGCCGATCTACAAGGTAGAACCCAACCCCGATCAGCCCCGGCACGACTTTGACGAAGAAGAATTGCAGGCGCTGGCGGACTCCATCACCGTCCACGGCATCATTCAGCCCCTGACGGTGCGGGAAATGCCCAACGGCTACTATCAGATCATCGCCGGTGAGCGGCGCTGGCGTGCCGCGCGGATGGCAAACCTGAGCGACGTGCCCGCAGTCATCATCGAAGCCGACGACAAGAAGGCCATGGAGCTGGCGCTGATTGAGAACTTGCAGCGTCAGGATCTGAACCCCTTGGAAGAAGCGCTGGGATATCAGACACTGATGAACGAGTACGGCCTGACGCAGGAGGAAGCCGCCGGTCGGGTAGGGAAGTCCCGTCCCGCCGTGGCGAACGCTCTGCGGCTGCTGGGGCTGTGTCCCGAGGTGCAGGAGCGCGTCCGCAAGGGCGAGCTGTCCGCCGGTCACGCCCGGGCGATCCTGCAGCTGAAATCTGAGAAGAAGCAGCAGGAGGCCGCCCAGAAAATCGTTGCGTTAGGGCTGTCCGTCCGTCAGGCGGAGCTGCTGTGCAAGAACATGAGCAAGGAGCCTGCGCCCCAGAAAAAGGAAGTTTTTGCGGTGGACTATGTGGCCGAATGCGAAAAGTCTCTGAGCAAGCACCTTGGCCGGGGCGTCAAGATCGTCAATGGCAAGCGCAAGGGACGCTTTGAACTGGAATTCTATGGGCAGGAAGATTTGCAGAATCTGCTGGACGCCCTGATGAAAATACAAAAGTAAAAAATATTTCCGATTTAAGGAGAGGTAAACATCATGCTGGACATCAAGAAAATCAAGGAAAATCCCGACGCCGTCAAGGCCGGTCTGCGGGCAAAGGAAGTGGACTGCGACGCCACTGTCGACCGCATTCTGGAGCTGGACGGAAAAATCCGCACCCTGAAAACCAACACCGAGACCCAGACCGCTCAGAAGAACAAGCTGGCAAAGGAAAACGGCAAGCTCTTCGGCATGAAGAAGAAGGCCGAGAAAGAAGGCAAGGACGTGTCCGAGCTGGACGCCGCCATTGCCGCCAACAACGCCCAGTCCGTACAGATCGCCGAGGCGATCGAGCAGGAGCTGGCCGAGCTGAAAACACTCAGCGACGAGTACCGCGTCGCCATGCTGAGCCTGCCCAACCTGCCCGACCCCGATCTGAAGCCCGGCGGAAAGGAAAACAACGAGCCGCTGCGCTACTTTGGCGAGCCTCACAAGTTTGACTTCACCCCCAAGCACCATGTTGACCTGTGCGAGGGTCTGGGTCTGATCGACTACGACCGGGGCGTCAAGCTGGCGGGTTCCGGCTTCTGGATGTATAAGGGCATGGGCGCACGTCTGGAATGGGCGCTGCTGAACTACTTCATCGACTGCCACATTGCCGACGGCTACGAGTTCATTCTGCCGCCTCACATGCTGGAGTACCAGTGCGGCGAGACTGCCGGTCAGTTCCCCAAGTTTGCCGATGAGGTCTACAAGATTGCGAATCCCACCGACGACCGCGTCCACTATATGCTGCCCACCGCGGAAGCCGCTCTGTGCTCCATCTACCGGGACGAAATTCTCACCGAAGCCGAGCTGCCCCGGAAGTTCTTCGCTTACACCCCCTGCTTCCGCCGAGAAGCCGGTTCCGGCCACGCCGACGAGCGGGGCATGGTGCGCGGCCACCAGTTCAACAAGGTGGAAATGTTCCAGTTCACCCGCCCCGAGGATTCCGACGCGGCCTTTGAGGAACTGGTACGCAAGGCCGAGAACCTGGTGAAGGGTCTGGGCTTCCACTTCCGCACCGTGAAGCTGGCTGCAGGCGACTGCTCCGCTTCCATGGCCCGCACCTACGACATTGAAATTCAGATTCCCTCCATGAACGGCTATAAGGAAGTTTCCTCCGTGTCCAACGCCCGGGATTATCAGGCGCGGCGCGGCAACATTCGTTTCCGCCGGGAAGCTACTGGCAAGCCCGAGTTCGTCCACACCCTGAACGGCTCCGGCCTGGCTACCTCCCGTATCTTCCCCGCCATGGTGGAGCAGAACCAGAGAGCCGACGGTTCCGTCGTGGTTCCCGAGGTTCTGCGGAAATACCTGGGCGGCATTGAGGTCATCGAGAAGAAATAAGGGAGACGCACCATGAAAAATCCCGTGAAAAAGCCCTCCTGGTGGGACGAATTTGCCGCCTTCGCCGTTAAGGGCAACGCCATGGCGCTGGCCGTCGGCACCATCATCGGCGCGGCGTTCTCCACCATCACCAAAAGTCTGACCGATGATATCATCATGCCCATCGTATCCATCTTCATGGGCGGCATCGATTTTTCCGAAATGAAGATCGTTCTGCCCCGGCTGTTTGGTGAGCCTGTGTTGGACGACGCCGGAAACGTGGTTCTGAACACTCTGAACTACGGCAACTTCATTTCCGCCGTTATCAACTTTCTGATTCTGGCGCTGGTGGTGTTCTTCCTTGTGAAGAGCTTGAACAAGCTGACCGAGCTTGGCAAGAAGAAGGAAGAAGCCGCTCCCGCCGAGCCGCCCAAGCCCAGCAACGAGGAAGTTCTTCTGACCGAGATCCGCGACCTGCTGAAGGAGCAGAAATAAGCCATGGAATACGCGATTGAAAATGAGTACCTGATCGTCACCGTCACCACATGGGGCGCGCAGGTGAAAAGCGTCGTGCGGAAATTTGACGACGTGGAGCACATGTGGCAAGCGGACAAGAGCGTCTGGGGCTACCACGCGCCCATTCTGTTTCCCCACACCGGAAAGGTCGTGGACGATCTTATCGAAACCAAGGGCGAGGTGTATCAGGCGAAGCAGCACGGCTTTGCCCGGCTGATGGAGCATACGCTGGTGCGCCAGACGGAAGACACCATTGTGATGGAACTGCGCAGCAGTGAGGAAACTCTACGGATTTTCCCTTATGCGTTCCGGCTGGTCTCCACCTTCACGCTGGACGGCGACACCCTGCACCACAAGCTGACGGTGGAAAACCGGGACGCCGACAAGCTGTACTTTGGCATTGGGTACCATCCCGCCTTCACCGTTCCCTTTGACGATGAGCATACGCTGTCGGACTACGAGCTTCGGTTCAGCGAGCCAGAGTCTCCGCTCTGCATTAACTGCCTGCCGCTGGGTCTGGTTCACGGGGATTTCTACACGCTGGGCAGCAACATCCGCACCATCCCCATCACCCGGGAGCTGTTCGCAAACGACAGCCACTGTATGGTAAATCTCAAATCCCATAAGCTGGGGATTTACGAAAAAGGCACCGGGCGTGGTGTGGTATGCGACATTTCGGAGTTTCCCTACACACTGATCTGGTCGATGCCGGGAGGGGAACCGAGGTTTGTATGCATCGAACCGTGGCACAGCCTTCCCAGTCCGGAGGGTGGCTCCATCCGCTGGGAGGAAAAGCCCGCCGCCGCCATTCTGGACCCGGGCGAAAGCTGGAGCTGCAATTTAAGTACATCCTTCGTAAGATAAGCAATGCCCCCGCTACTGAAAAGCAGCGGGGGTCATTTTCTGGACTTGTAAATCCGTCTGAGGTCGTCGTCGATCAGGGATTCGATAGGAATACCAAACAGTTTTCCGATATTCAGCATACAAACGGAATCCACGTCGAAGCTCCTGCCGGTTTCCCAATCCCGGATGACCTTGGGGTAAGAGCAGATCAGATTTGCCAGCTCCCAACGGCTGTAATGGTGCCGTCTGCGGAGGAATCGAAGGTTTTTGCCAAATTGACGGTCGTTTAATACAACGATCATTGTATCACCTCATTGGTAGCAGTATATCCTACTTTTCCATACTTGTCAATATGAAGCCTTACCAAATGGTATAATATCCGCGAGGTGATGGGACATGCGACCGTTAAAAGAGAAAATCAGCATCTCAATAGACAGTGACCTGCTGGAAAAGCTGCGGGAAAAAGCAGACGAGGATTGCCGTCCATTGTCTCAGTATATTAACCTGATTCTGAGAAAGTACATGGAGCAGAAAGACAAAAAGCAGAAGTAAGGCAGTATACACGCACGAGGTGATATGAGACATGCGACCGTTAAAAGAAAGAATCAGCATCACGATTGACAGTGACCTGCTGGAAAAGCTGCGGGAAAAGTCGGACGAGGATTGCCGTCCACTGTCACAGTACATTAACCTTGTTCTGAGAAAGCATGTGGAACAGGAAGAAAAAAAGCAAAAGTAAATCCCGCTGCAATATAGCAGCGGGATTTCTACATAGAATCTCAACGAAAAGGAACGCTGTCCACATAGCAGCTGTCCGGACACAAGTCTACCTTGTTGTTCCACACCTCATTACTGTCAACATTAGGGTCAATGTCCCAGCAAACACTGTGGTCTTCGTCCAGGTATACTCTGCGGAAATTGTTCCATTCCCGGAATGGTGCAAACACGGTTCCGGCCTGAAGCAAGGGGCGGGCATCGTATAGCCGGATTTCCCCGTTGTCAAAGCTCAGTACCAATGTGAAATCATTTCTGGGGACGACCTTGGTAATTCGCTTACGCCCGGAAGCAAAATACTCTGCCATTTTCTGGTCATACCCTTTAGCCAGATAATATTCTACACTTTTCCCCATAATTTCACATCCTTTTTTGTTACTATAGCAGCGATAAATCAAATAAACAATCAGATTGTGTAAACTGTCACGTTATAAGTCAAACCCTCCGGCGAAGCCGGAGGTTTTGATCATTATTTACTTCACCGGAGAAGAGCTTCTCAGCGTTACGTCGTGATATCCGCCCTCGACGATGGAGACGGAGGACACCAGCGTCAGCTTGGCGTTCTGCTGGAGGTCGGGGATGTTCGTCACGCCTACGTTGCACATGGTGGACTTGACCTTGTACAGGGACGCTTCCACGTTATCACGCAGGGGACCGGCGTAGGTGACGTAGGAGTCAACGCCTTCCTCAAAGCTGAGCTTGGCGGAGCCGCCCAGATCGTAGCGCTGCCAGTTCCGGGCGCGGTTGGAGCCTTCGCCCCAGTATTCCTTCATGTACGCACCGTTGACCATAACCTTGTTCGTGGGGCTTTCGTCGAAGCGGGCGAAGTAACGGCCCAGCATCAGGAAGTCCGCGCCCATGGCCAGCGCCAGCGTCATGTGGTAATCGTGGACAATGCCGCCGTCGGAGCAGATGGGAACGTAGATGCCCGTCTCCTTAAAATACTCGTCACGGGCTGCGGCGACCTCGATCAGTGCCGTTGCCTGACCACGGCCAATGCCCTTGGTCTCCCGGGTGATGCAGATGGAGCCGCCGCCGATGCCGACCTTCACAAAGTCAGCCCCGGCTTCCGCCAGAAATCGGAATCCATCCTTGTCCACCACGTTGCCGGCGCCGATCTTCACGGTGTCGCCGTAGGTGTCCCGCACCCATTTGATGGTCTTTTCCTGCCAGCAGGTGTAGCCCTCGGAAGAATCGATCACCAGTACGTCCGCACCGGCTTCCAGCAGAGCGGGAATGCGGGCGGCATAGTCCCGGGTGTTGATGCCCGCGCCCACCAGATAGCGCTTCTTGCTGTCCAGCAGCTCCAGGGGATTGTCCTTGTGTGAGGAGTAGTCCTTCCGGAACACGAAATACATCAGGTGGTCATTCTCGTCCACGATGGGCAGGCTGTTGAGCTTGTGCTCCCAGATGATGTCGTTGGCTTCCTTCAGCGTGGTTTCCGCGGGAGCGGTGACCAGCTTCTGACGGGGGGTCATGAAATCCTTGACCTTGTCGGTGGGGGCCATACGGCTGACACGGTAGTCGCGGCTGGTGACGATGCCCAGGAGCTTGCCGTTGGCGGTGCCGTCCTCGGTGATGGCCACGGTGGAGAAGCCGTTGCGCTGCTTCAGCGCCAGCACGTCGGCGAGGGTAGCTTCCGGGGTCAGATTGGAGGCGGAGGTGACGAAACCGGCCTTATAGCCCTTTACCCGCGCCACCATGGCGGCCTGATTCTCGATGGACTGAGAACCAAAAATGAAGCTGATGCCGCCTTCCTTTGCCAGTGCGATGGCAAGGGTATCGTTGGAGACGGACTGCATGACGGCGGACGTCAGCGGCACATTCAGGGAAATTGCCGGTTCCTCCGCGCCCTTGCGGTACTTGACGAGGGGCGTTTTCAGGCTGACATGGTCGGGAACGCAGTCTTCCGAGGTGTAGCCGGGAATCAGAAGATACTCGCTGAAGGTGTGGCTGGGTTCCGGGTAGTAATACGCCATTGGTATGACCTCCTATAGTAAAATAGATTGCTTGAATGTATAACTGCACCGCGCAATCCCAAAAAGCAACTGCGCGGTGTTGTCTTACAAAGTTTTTCTGTCCCCCGCGTCCAGAACCTCCACCACTTCCTTGCCGGAGGAGCTGAGGTTCTTGAAATTGCCCAGAATCTCGCTCACGGGATGGACGATGGCGAAGGTATGGGGATACTTGTGGACGATCTGGCTGACCAGCGCCACCTGGGTCTTGTTGACCACGCACAGAAGCACGCTGGTCTCCCGGCCGGAGTACATGCCCTTTGCGGGGAGAAAGGTCGCGGTGTGGTGGAGGCGGTCAATCAGCTCTCTGGAAACCTCCTGGGGGGAATTGGTGATGATCTCAAAGCAGATGGCCTCCCGGCCGGACTTCATCAGCCGGTCGCCCACCGTGGTGGACATGAAGCTATAGAGAATGCACAAAATCACCGGCTCCATCTGGCAGCCGTAGACAAAATAGCTGACGATGGCAATGGCGGAGTTAATGGCGAAGCTCATCCCGAAAAACGTGCGATTGGGGCGGTGCTTGTGGACGATGGCGGAAATGAAATCCGTGCCGCCGGTATAGGCGCTGGCTTTGATGAGGATGGAGTACACAAAGCCCTGAATGACGCCCGCGACCATGGGCCCGAGAATTTTGCTGGTGCCGTTTTCCGTGACGTAGGCGAAGGCAGACAGGTCCACCTTGTCCAGAATCAGCAGTCCCAGAGAGAACGTGACCACGTAGACCATGCTGCGGATGGCCATGGGCTTGCTGACCTCGAAATAGCACCAGATTGCCAGAGGGATATTGATAAACAGGCTCAGATAACCCACGCTGACGCCGGTGACGTACTGGATCATGGTACAGATACCGTTGATACCGGAGGGGGCGAACTGGTTGGGGAAAACAAACAGCTCGTAATTGACAGACGCAAGCAGCGCAATGAAGGCAATGACTAGATATGTCCAGACCTTTTTCATACAGAACTCCTCTGAATCCTACGGCCATTGCCGGGTTCTTAATTTTCGATTCTAGCATAGATTTGTCCACGGGTCAAGGTATAATTCGACGAAATTCGCCTTTCTTGGGAAAACAGATATGGGTGGATTTTCCGCTTTGGATGGCGGGTCGGACACACTTTGTCCGATTCTGTTATCTTTCGGTCTCCCTTTCGGAAATTGATTGTATTTCAACAAAAAAGCCTTGTTTTTTCTGTGGAAATGTGATAAAATTTAGGTTGAGAGATTATGCGCAAAAATCGAGCGTTTTCTACTGTTTTTACCTCAAAAGAGTTATGAAAGGAGCTGCCCTATGTATTCATCTGCCTATGTGTGGGCAAAGGTTCTGAGCCATATGGAAGAGCGGCTGGGGGCTGTCACCGTTTCGGCATGGTTCGACGATGCCGAGGTGGTGGAGCTGAACGAGAACAATCTGATTCTGTACTCCCCCTCGGATTTCCGCCGGGAGATTATCCGCCGCCGCTGCACCGATTACATTCAGGACGCGCTGAAGGAAGTGTTCAATTCCGACGCGAAGCTGATGGTCTTCGGTGACGAAGAGCTGGACGCCTTCAAACAGAAGGGGAAAAGCGTTTCTTCCATGGACTTCAATCCCCAGTTTACCTTTGACAACTTCGTTGTCGGCCCCTCCAACCGTTTCGCTCACAGCGCAGCCATCGCCGTTTCCAAAACGCCGGGGCAGGTGTACAATCCCTTGTTCCTTTATGGCCCTCCCGGCGTGGGCAAGACCCACTTGCTGTATGCCATCGCCAACGGCATCCGCAAGGAAAATCCCAACGCCAACATCGTCTACATCAAGGGCGATCAATTTACCAACGAGCTGATTGCCGCCATTCAGAACGGCAAAAATATTGAATTCCGCAGCAAATACCGGGAAGCCGACCTGTTTCTGATCGATGACGTGCAGTTCATCGCCGGCAAGGAATCCACCCAGGAGGAATTTTTCCATACCTTCAATAAGCTCTACGAGGAACATAAGCAGATCGTCATGACCTCTGACCGCAAGCCCAGCGATATGCTGACGCTGGAGGACCGGCTGAAGACCCGGTTTGAGTGGGGCCTGCTGGCGGATATCCAGCCGCCGGATTATGAGACCCGTATGGCCATTCTGAAAAACAAGGCAAAAAATCTGGGGCTGAACCTTTCCGACGATGTGTGCAACTATATTGCCATCAACGTCACCAACAACGTCCGGCAGATTGAAGGTACGGTCAAGAAAATTCTGGCTTACCGGGATCTGAACAATATGCCGCTGGATCTTCCCAACATTTCCCGGGCCATCGACGATATGTTCAAGAGCGAGGGCAACGCCCTGCCCACCCCCAGCCTGATCATCAGTCAGGTATGCAAGTTCTACTCCATTGACGAGGTGCTTCTCCGGGGCACCCAGAAAAACAAGGGTACCGCCGAAGCCCGGCAAATCGCCATGTATCTGATCCGCAAGCTCACCAACCTGAGTCTGCCGGACATCGGCAAGGAATTTGCCCGGGATCACTCGACGGTATTGTACGCCATCCGGAAAGTCGAAGTCGCGCTGAAAAACGGAGACACCACCATGCAGAACAATATCCGGGACATCACCGCGAACATCAATTCCTGCCTGTAAATTTTCTCCACAAGCCCTGTGGAATGTGGAAAACATGATTGTGGATAAGTTGCACCCGGTTTGGGTCTTCACAGGCCCTGTGGAAAAGGGATGGATCATCCACATTGGGCTGTGGATAAAAAAGACTTGCGGCACTAAATAAAAAGGGACTTTTCCACATAAGTTTGTACTACCACTGTTATTACTACCTGAACTTATTGATAGAGAGATATATTGATTAAAATCAGAAAGAAAGGATTTTACCTATGCGTTTTACCTGTGAAAAAAATATGCTGGTCACGGGACTGAACATTGCGGGTCGTACCGTCGCCCAGAAGAGCAGTCTGTCCGTCATCGAAGGAATCCTCTGCAAGGCCGGACAGGGACTGAGCCTGACCGGTTATAATATGGAAACCGCCATTACCTATGAAATCGACGCGGACGTGTCCGACATGGGTCAGTGCATCCTCCCGGCGAAGCTGTTCGGCGATATCATCCGCCGTCTGCCGGAGGGACCGGTGACCGTGGTGGTGGACGAGAACTACAAAGTCTCCATCCGGGCGGGGTACGCTTCCTTTACCATTTCCGCCGAGTCCGCCGAGGATTATCCGGAGCTGCCGGACGTGGGCGACGGCCGGGAAATCTATATCCCGCAGAACAAGCTGAAGGAGCTGATTTCCGGCACCATTTTCGCTGTCAGCGAAAATCAGGGGCGTCCCATTCACACCGGTGTGAAATTTGAGGTAACGAATGACGCCATCACCGCCGTAGCCGTGGACGGCTTCCGTCTTGCCCGGCGCACCTTCCACCCGGAGGAGGGCACTGGACGGGAGCTGAATTTCGTGGTTCCCGCAGCGGGACTCAAGGAAGTGGAGAAAATCCTTACGGACGTGGAGGATAACGCGGCCTTTACGCTGGGTACGAAGCACATTCTGTTTCAGGTGGGAAACGCCACGCTGGTATGCCGCCTGCTGGAAGGCGAATTTCTGGACTGGCGGCGGGTGGTGCCTTCCAACTGCCCCATCAAAATGGTGGCAAATGTTGGTGATCTGGCGTCTTCCGTGGAGCGCGTCGGTCTGATCGTGTCCGAAAAGTACAAAAGTCCTGTGCGCTGCATGTTCGGCAATCAGGAGCTGCTGATGCGTACCAGCACCACCATCGGCGCGGCGGAGGATCGCTGCTCTCTGGCCGGGGACGGGCAGGAGCTGGAGATCGGCTTCAACGTCCGGTATCTGGCGGAAGCCCTGCGGGTGATCCCCTCAGAGGAGGTCACGCTGGAGCTGACCAACGGGTTAAGTCCCATTGTTCTGACCCCCGTGGATGAGAAGGAAGACTTTGCCTATATGGTGCTGCCCGTCCGGATCAAGAACGGCTGAGCGAAGGAGTCGTCTTATGAAGGTAGTCGTCAAAAAGAAGGATAACGCCATTCCCGTGGCGATCACCACGGAATATATCAAGTTACAGGACGCCATGAAGCTGGCGAACGCCGCGGAAACCGGCGGCGAAGCCAAGCTGATGATTCAGGAGGGGCAGATTCTGGTCAACGGCGAGATCTGCCAGATGCGGGGCAAGAAGCTGCGCCCCGGCGACCGGTTCGTCTGCAACTCTCAGGCGTACCAGATCATCACCCATGAATCTGAATGAGCTGAAGCTCCAATCTTTCCGAAATTATCAGGAAATCGCGGCGCAGTTTGACCCCGGCGTCAACCTGATCGTGGGGGATAACGCCCAGGGAAAAACCAACCTGCTGGAGGCTATATCCTATCTTGGCAGCGGGAAAAGCTTCCGGGCGCAGAAAACCTCGGAAATGGTGCGGTTTCAGGAAGATTTCGGGGAAATCGACGGTTCTGTATTCTCTCAGGAGCGGCAGCAGAGCATCCGATGGATTCTGTTTCCCGGCTCCCGTCCCCGGCAGCTGTGGCTGAACGGGGCGAAGAAGAAAACCGCCGGGGAGATCGCCGGGGTACTGCCTACGGTGCTGTTCTGCCCGGAAGATCTGATGATCCTGAAAATGGGAGCGAGCCAGCGGCGGCGGTTCGGCGATCTGGCGCTGTGCGCCCTCCGGCCGAATTACGACGCGGCATTGACGGAGTACAACCGGATTCTGGAACAGAAAGGCCGCATTCTGAAAGATCATTTCGAAAATCCCGGTATTCTGGAAATTCTGCCGGAATACAATACCCGGCTGTGTCAGGTGGGTGCGCTGCTGATCTCCTACCGGGCACGGTTTTACGACAGTCTGGGCAAGGCCGCGGCCAATTACCACAACCAGTTTTCCGGCGGAGCGGAGAATTTTACCCTCAGCTACAAGACCGTCTCTACGGTGGTTGACCCCTTCGCGCCCATCCCGGAACTGACACAAAACCTATTAGACCATCTGCAAAGCCACAGCCGGGCGGAGCTGGAAACCGCGCAGTGCCTGACTGGCCCCCACAAGGACGATTTTACCGTGAGCCTGTCCGGCATCGACCTGAAAGCCTACGGTTCTCAGGGGCAGACCCGGACGGCGGCCATCAGCTTGAAGCTGGCGCAGCGGGAGCTGATGGCGCGGGAATGGGGGGAAGAGCCGGTTCTGCTGCTGGACGATGTTCTGTCCGAGCTTGACCCCGGGCGGCAGGACTTTGTATTAAATAAGATCGTCTCCGGGCAGGTGTTCATCACCTGCTGCGAACCGGGACGGTTCACCAAACTGGGAAGAACGATTCAGGTAGAAAACGGAAGCATTCGCGAATAATTGAAGCATATAACGCAGGAGGGCATATATGTCTGACGAAACGAAAGTAACACAGGAATACGGCGCGGAGCAGATTCAGGTTCTGGAGGGATTGGAAGCCGTGCGGAAAAGACCCGGTATGTATATCGGCTCTACCTCCTCCTCCGGTCTGCACCACCTGGTCTATGAGATCGTGGATAACGCCATCGACGAGGCGCTGGCCGGATACTGTAAGCATATTACCGTGACCATCAATCCCGGCAATTCCATCACCGTCACCGACGACGGCCGGGGTATCCCCGTGGATATCCAGCCCCAGACCGGGCGTCCGGCTCTGGAGGTCGTGTACACCGTGCTCCACGCCGGCGGTAAGTTCGGCGGCGGAGGATATAAGGTCTCCGGCGGCCTGCATGGCGTGGGCGCGTCCGTCGTCAACGCTCTGAGCGAGTGGCTGCGGGTGCGGGTTCACAAAAACGGCAGCATCTACGAAATGAAATTTGCCCGTGGCAATATCACGCAGGAAATGCGCATCGTCGGCAAGACCGACAAGACCGGCACGGAGGTCACCTTCCAGCCCGACCCGGAGATGTTCGACAGTCTTGTCTATGACTACGAAGTCCTCCACGAGCGGATGCGGGAGGAAGCCTTCCTGAACGCGGGTCTGACCATCACCATCACCGACGACCGGGACGATGAAAAGCAGATCGGCGAGACCATGTGCTACGAGGGCGGCATCCGGGAGTTTGCAATTTGGTGCAACCGGAACAAGACGCCCCTGTGCGAGGACGTTATCTATATGAGCGGCAGCAAGGGCGACGCCTCTGCGGAAATCGCCGTGCAGTATAACGACGGCTACAACGAATTTCTGCTGTCCTTCGCCAACGACGTGCGCACGCCGGAAGGCGGTATGCACGAGACCGGCTTCAAGACCGCGCTGACCCGTGTTCTCAACGCCTACGGCGTGAAGAACGGCATCATCAAGGGCGACGACAAGGTTTCCGGCGAGGATTGCCGGGAGGGCATCACCGCCATCATTTCCGTCAAGCTCACCGACGCCCAGTTCGAGGGTCAGACCAAAGCCAAGCTGGGCAACGCCTATATCCGTACTCTGGTCGATCAGGTAGTGAACGACCAGCTGACCACCTATTTTGAGGAACACCCCGCCGTTGCCAAGGCCGTGCTGGACAAGGCCATGATGGCCAACCGCGCCCGGGAGGCCGCCCGGAAAGCCCGGGAATCCATCCGCCGCAAGACGGGGCTGGAATCCGGCCAGATGCCCGACAAGCTTCAGGACTGCAACGAGCGGGACGCCAGCCTTTGCGAAATTTACATCGTGGAGGGCGACAGCGCAGCCGGCTCCGCCATTCAGGGGCGTGACTCCCGGTTCCAGGCAATCCTGGCCATGTGGGGCAAAATGCTCAACGTGGAAAAGGCCCGGGCGGATAAGATCTACGGCAACGACAAGCTGTATCCCCTGATCGTGGCGCTGGGCGCAGGCATCGGGGACGAATTCGACATTGAAAAGCTCCGGTATCACAAGGTCATCATCATGGCCGATGCCGATGTGGACGGCGCCCATATCCGCACGCTGCTGCTGACCTTCTTCTTCCGGTATATGCGGCCACTGATTGAGCACGGATACGTCTACTCCGCTGTGCCGCCCCTGTACAAGCTGACGAGGGGCAAGAGCGTGAAGGTCGCCTATTCCGACGACGAGCGGGACGCAATCTCCTCCCAGATGCGCAGCGATAACCCCAACGCCAAGATCGACATTTCCCGGTTCAAGGGCCTTGGCGAAATGGACCCCCACGAGCTGTGGGAAACCACCATGGACCCGGAAAAGCGTTCCCTGCGCCGTATTACGCTGGAGGACGCCCGCCGCGCCGACGAGATCTTCACCGTTCTCATGGGCGAACAGGTGGAGCCGAGAAAAGACTGGATCGAGCGGAACGCGAGATACGCAGTCAACATTGACATTTAGTTTTGAAGCAACCCTGAACTGGAGGTGCGTTTATGGGACATAACCGCAGTTATAAACCTGAGGATATCCGCTTCCCCGACCAGGTGATCACAGAGTCCAACCTGGTGGACGAAATGGAGAAATCTTATATTGAATATGCCATGTCCGTCATCGTAGGGCGGGCATTGCCGGACGTCCGGGACGGACTGAAGCCCGTTCACCGCCGGATTTTGTACACCATGTACGAAAGCGGCCTGACCTCCGACAAGCCTTTCAAAAAATCGGCGACCTGCGTCGGTGACGTGCTGGGTAAGTACCATCCCCACGGCGACGCATCGGTTTACGACGCCATGGTGCGTCTTGCCCAGGACTTTTCCATGCGGTATCTGCTGGTGGACGGCCACGGCAACTTCGGCTCCGTGGACGGCGATCCCCCTGCGGCTTACCGTTACACCGAAGCCCGTCTGAGCAAAATTTCCAACGAAATGCTCCGGGACATCGACAAGGACACCGTGGACTGGGATCCCAACTTTGACGAGACCCGGAAGGAGCCCCGCGTGCTCCCCTCCCGCTTCCCCAACCTGCTGGTCAACGGTTCCTCCGGTATCGCTGTCGGCATGGCGACCAACATTCCGCCCCACAACTTAGCGGAGGTCATTGACGCCTGTGTGTGCGTGCTGGATGACCCGGAAGCGACTCTCGCCGACCTGATGGAGCATATCTCCGGCCCGGACTTCCCTACCGGCGGCATTATCATGGGACGCAGCGGCATCCGTGCGGCCTATGCTACCGGCCGTGGCAAGGTGGTCGTCCGCGCCCGGACGGAGTTTGAGGAACACGGCAAAGACCGGATGCGGATCATCGTCACCGAGCTTCCCTATCAGGTCAACAAGCGCCAGCTCATCAAGAACATCGCCGAGCAGGTGAAGGACAAGCGCCTGGACGGCATTTCCGACCTCCGGGATGAGACCGACCGCAACGGTATGCGTGTGGTCATCGAGCTGAAAAAGGACGCCAACCCCCAGGTCGTGCTGAACAATCTGTTCAAGCAGACGGCTTTGCAGTCCAGCTTCGGCATTATCATGCTGGCGCTGGTGGACAACCAGAAGCAGCCGAAAATTCTCTCCCTGCGGCAGATCATCGACGAGTACCTGAAGCATCAGGAAGAAGTCCTCACCCGGCGCACCCGGTATGACCTGAAAAAGGCGCAGGAGCGGGCACATCTGCTGGAAGGTCTGCTCATTGCCCAGGACAACATCGACGAGGTCATCCACATCATCCGCTCAGCCTACGACGACGCCAAGCAGCGCCTGATGGATCGCTTCAAACTGGACGACGTTCAGGCGCAGGCCATTCTGGACATGCGTCTGAAAGCCCTGCAGGGTCTTGACCGGGAAAAGCTCCAGAGCGAGTATGACGAGTTGGAAGAAAAGATCAAGTATTATCTGGAACTGCTGGCGGACGAGAACAAACTCAAGGCTGTCCTTCGCGGCGAGATGATCGAGATCCGGGACAAGTTCGGCGACAAGCGGAAAACCGAGATTCAGGAAATCGAGGACGAGATCGACATCGAAGATCTGATCGAGGAGGAGACCTGCGCCTTCACGCTGTCCAATCAGGGCTACATCAAGAGAATGCCCGTGGACACCTACCGCACCCAGAGCCGTGGCGGCCGGGGCGTCAACGCCCAGAACCTGAAGGAAGAGGATTATGTCAAGAGCCTGACCATTGCGTCTACCCACGACCACATGCTCTTCTTCACCGATCAGGGACGGGTGCATCACCGCAAGGGTTACCAGATTCCCGAGGCAGGCCGCACTGCCCGGGGCACTGCCATTGTCAATGTGCTGCCCCTGAATCCCGGCGAGTCCGTCACCGCCATGGTGATCACCCGGGAGTTTGACGAAAATGAGTTCCTGATGATGGTCACCCGGAAGGGTACCGTCAAGCGTATCCCCTTCGTCTCCCTGAAAACCAACCGCAAGGCGGGCATCCGCGCCATCACCCTGGATGAGGACGACCACCTGATTAACGTCATCCGCACAAACGGCGACGACGACATCGTGCTTGCCACGGCCTTTGGCTACGCCATCTGCTTTAACGAGAACGACGTGCGGTGCATGGGTCGTGACGCGGCGGGCGTTCGCGGTATTATGTTAACCGACGGGGACTATGTGGTCGGCGCGGAGAAGGCCGAGGAGGGCAAGACCCTGCTCACCGTCACCCAGAACGGCTACGGCAAGCGCACCGCTCTGACGGAGTACCTGCGCACCGGCCCCAACGGGGAAAAGCAGGCCCAGAGCCGGGGCGGTAAGGGTCTTAAGAACTACAACATCACCCCCAAGACCGGCAATGTGGCCGGCTGCCGTGTGGTGAGCGAGAGTGACGATGTTATGCTCATCGAAAACGGCGGCGTCATCATCCGCATTCCCGCGTCCTCTATCAACGTCTACAAGCGGGACGTTCAGGGCGTCATCGTCATGCGCATTGACGACGGCAATCAGGTGGTCTCTTTGGAGCGTGTCGAGAAGATGGACGAGGAAGAGACCGGAGAACAGGCATGAAAACCGTGACCCTGTACACTGACGGCGCCTGTTCCGGCAATCCCGGCCCCGGCGGCTGGGGTGCCATTCTGGAATACAACGGCGTGGAAAAGGAGCTTTCCGGCGGGGAAGACAGCACCACCAACAACCGCATGGAGCTGACGGCGGTGATCCGGGGCTTGCAGGCGCTGAAAGAACCCTGCACCGTGGAGCTGTACAGCGACAGCAAGTACGTCATCGACGCGCTGGAGAAAGGCTGGGCGTGGGGCTGGAAAAAGCGCGGCTGGGTCAAATCCGACAAAAAGCCCGCCCTGAATTCCGACCTCTGGGAAATCCTGCTGACCCTGACGCAGAAGCACGACGTGCATTACCACTGGGTCAAGGGACACGCGGAGAACCCGAAGAACAACCGCTGCGACGAGCTGGCAGTCAGCGAGTGGAAAAAGCGTAAATGAAAGATCATCGGGCGGCAAAATTGCCGCCCGATGTTACCATAGGAGGAAAATATGTTTTTATCCATCGGCAACGACATGGCTGTCCGGGACAGGAGCATCATCGGCATTTTTGATCTGGACAACACTTCCACCTCCAAGCGCACCCGGGAGTTTCTGAACCGGGCGGAGCGGGAGGGCGAGGTCATCCCCTGCGACGATCTGCCCAAGTCCTTCATCCTGACGGCGGAATACGGCTTTTCCCGCGTACATCTGACGGCGCTCAACGCCGCAACGCTGGAAAAGCGGTTAAAGTAAAGATTTTAACGCAAAAAATGTGCATTTCCAAAAGGAAATGCACATTTTTCCTGACTATTTTTACTTTGTACCGAAAATCCGGTCGCCCGCGTCGCCCAGACCGGGGACAATGTAGGCGTGCTCGTTGAGCTTCTCGTCAACGGCGGCAAGGAAGATTTCCACGTCGGGGTGGGCTTCCTGAACGGCCTTGATGCCCTCGGGGCAGCCGATGATGTTCATCATGATGATGTTCCGGCAGCCGTGCTTTTTCAGAAAATCAATGGCCGCGACGGCGCTTCCGCCGGTGGCCAGCATGGGATCGACCACGTAAACCACCCGGTTGGAGATGTCCTCCGGCAGCTTGCAGTAGTATTCCACAGGCTTGTGGGTCTCAGGGTCGCGGTACAGGCCGATGTGACCGATTTTTGCGGAGGGGATCAGTTCCACCATGTTGTCCACCATGCCGAGGCCGGCGCGAAGGACGGGGACGATGGCCAGCTTCTTGCCGGACAGCATCCGGCACTTGGCAGTGGCGACGGGGGTCTGCACCTCTACCTCCCGGGTGGGCAGGTTGCGGGTGGCCTCATAGCACATCAGACCGGCAATTTCGCCGACCAGCTCGCGGAATTCCTTAACGGAGGTCTTCTTGTTGCGCAGAATGGCCAGCTTATGCTGGATCAGGGGATGATCGAGGACGTGTACGTTTGCCATGATATTTCTCCTTCTATTTACAGGGTTGAATGAATCGGCCCCGGATTTATGAATTTTGCTGTTCCCGCTCGAGACGTTCCCGTTCCGCCTGACTCAGGCGCAGGTAGTTGGGGGTCAGAGCGGCGCCGTCGCCGGTTTCCCCGGCGGCTTGTTTTTGCGCGGCAAGTAGGGCGACGCCTGCGGCGCGCTGATGCATCCGGTGTTCCGGAGGCATAATGAGGTTGGGGATATCCCCGGAAAGGGTCTTGTAAGTAAGGACGCTGCCGTCCCCCACCAGAAACACGGGTTCCGTCAAGGGCGCAAGCTCCTGCTTCAGCTGCGCCAAGGGAATGGCGCGGTCTTCGGTGATCCTTTTGAGACTGCCGTGGTTGACATAAAACAGCGCATTATACACCTGACTCCGCCGGGCGTCCATTACGGGACACACGTAACCCTGATATTCGCCCAGCGAAAGCGCCATGGCTTCCAGCGTGCTGACGCCGTAGCAGGGCACTTCCCTGCCCCATGCGAAACCCTTTGCGGCGGCGACGCCGATGCGCACACCGGTAAAGGAGCCGGGGCCTGCGGCCACGGCCACCGCGTTTACGTCGTTAACAGTTTTGCCGCATTGATGCAGCAGATTTTCCGCCATGACCATCAGGGTCTGGCTGTGGGTCAGGCCGGTGTTCTGGTAGCTTTCCGCCAGAAGTTTCCCGTCCTCCAGCAGCGCCGCGGAGGCGGCTTTCGCGCTGGTTTCAAATGCTAAGATCAGCAAGAAAATCCCCTCCCGAAATGGTGATCCGCCGGGTGTTCTCTCCCAGAACGTCGATGGTGACGCTGACCGCGCCCTCCATGGCCTCGGTCACATTCTCGCTCCACTCCACGGCGCACACGCCGCCCCGGTCGAGATAGTCCTCCCAGCCGATGTCGAACAGGTCGTCGGCGGAGGAAAGACGGTACATATCAAAATGAAACAGGGGGAGCCGCCCGCCAAGATATTCGTTGACGATGGTGTAGGTCGGGCTGGTGACGGCTTCCGTGAAGCCAAGCCCACGGGCAAGTCCCCGGGTGAAGGCGGTCTTCCCCGCCCCAAGGTCGCCCCGGTAGGCAAGAACCGTCCCGGCGGGGATGATCTTCCCTATCGCCGCGCCGATTTTCTCCGTTTCCTCCGGGGAGTTTGTGATAAATTCCATGTGAATCTTCCTTATTGATGGGCGTTTTTCAGTTTCTCCGCCTGATCGGCGGTGGCGAGGGCGTTGATGATCTCGTCTAAGTCACCGTCCATGATCGCGTCAATGCGGTACAGGGTCAGCCCAACCCGATGGTCGGTGACACGGCCCTGTGGGAAATTATAGGTGCGGATGCGCTCGTTGCGCATTCCCGTTCCTACCTGACTGCGGCGCAGACCGGTGACTTCGCTGTCCAGACGCTCCTGCTCCATTTCGTAGAGCTTGCTCGCCAGCATCCGCATACATTTCTCCCGGTTCTGGATCTGGCTCCGCTCCTCCTGACAGGCGACCACGATGCCCGTGGGCTTGTGGATCAGCCGCACGGCGGAGGAGGTTTTGTTGATGTGCTGACCGCCCGCGCCGCTGGAACGGTAGACCTGCATTTCAATGTCGGCGGGGTTGATCTGCACGTCCACTTCCTCCATCTCCGGCAGAACCGCGACGGTTGCGGTGGAGGTGTGGACACGGCCGCCGGATTCCGTCTCGGGGACCCGCTGCACACGGTGGACGCCGGATTCATATTTCAGTCTGGAATACGCGCCCCGGCCGCTGACGATGAAGTCCGCTTCCTTGACGCCCCCAAGCTCCGTTTCGTTCAGGTTCATCAGCTCAATACTCCAGCCCATTTTCGCGGCGTACATGGAGTACATCCGGAACAGACTGTGAGCAAACAGGGCACTTTCCTCGCCGCCGACGCCGCCGCGGATCTCCATAATGACGTTTTTTTCGTCATTGGGGTCTTTAGGAAGGAGCAGAATCTGGATTTTTTCGGCAAGAGCTTCCTTCTGCGCCTTGGCGGCGGCGTAGGTTTCCTGACAAAGCTCCTTCATTTCCGGGTCGGCCATCAGCTCCTGAGCGTCCGCCATGTCCTGCTGCGCCTGATTGTAGGCGTGAAAGGCTTCCACAATGGGCTCCAGATCGTTTTTTTCCCGGAGCAGCTTCGCCGCCTTCTGGGGGTCGGCGTAAAAATCCGGCTGCTCGGACTTGGCGGAAAGCTCCTCATATTTGTTGCAGATGGCCTGTAGTTTATCCAGCATATAGCTACTCCATTAAATTTATAATATCGGCAATTCTGGCAGTCGGATACGCATTTTCGACTTTTTTCCAGACATACATCCACCCGGTAAGGGAATGTTATTAGGGAAGCTCTGATGGAATCGGCGAGAGCCGACAGCGAGAGATTTTTCTCTGGCCGAAAGTTTCGAAAGCGGAGGAATACTGTATGTATTTCCCGCTTTTGAAACTGCGCGGATAGAGGAAAAGATCCGCTGCTCGGCCGAAGACGATTTCATCAGAGGTTCCCTACAGGACGGAACACATTGAGGACGCAGCTGGCGGTGTCCGTCAGGGACCTGGTTTCCCGCAGGCGCTGAGCGCCGTCTTTGCCAATGCGGAAAACGTGGGGCGTCATGGAAAGAAGATTTTCCACCTGCTCCCCTTCCACGGTGAAGGTGAACCGGATGGGGACGGATTTCACAAGGGTGAAGCCCGGCACGTCCGGGACGGTGTTCTTGGGCTTTTCGATAAGATGGTCGTAAATGATGGATTTCAGTCCAAGCAGATGGTCTTCCGCCGCCAGAACCTGAAAAAAGTATCCCTCCGGCCGCAGAACACGCTTGAATTCCTCCGGCATGGTCAGGGCAAACAGACTGGTGAGCAAACGGCATGAATGGTCGGCCACGGGAATGTGGGACGCGGTGGCACAGAGCCACAGGCCGTTCTTGTATTTTCCGGCGGCACAGCGGACAGCCTCCCGGGAGATGTCCATTCCCGTGAGGCGCATTCCAAGCGCCCCGGCCAGCCGTGCGGAGTAATATCCTTCCCCGCAGCCTACGTCCAGAAGCTCGCCGGACGGCCTTATCTCATTTGAGTTAACCGTTAACTCTTTCGCAACAGCGATCAGGGCTTCGGCGATGGGGGCGTAGTACCCCGCTTCCAGAAAGGCGCGGCGGGAAAGCACCTGCTCGCGGGTGTCCCCCGGGTGCAGGGAGTGCTTCTGCTGAACCGTCAGCAGGTTCACATAGCCCTGCCGGGCAATGTCGAAACAGTGATGCCCGGAGCAGACGAGGGATTTGTCAAACGTATTCAGTTTGCTTCCGCAAATTGGGCAAATCAAATCCATTCCGCAACCCTCCACCCTATAGTATACCGCATTTTTGCCGCTACGTCAAATCAAAATTGCGGATATGGGGGGCGTTGGGACGGAACATAAAAAATGACGGAGGTGGTATGATGCGGCGGTTTCTGGCGGTTCTTGCGGTGCTGAGTCTGCTCGTAATTCCCGTAGACGCGGCGGAAACGACAAAATATGTGGCGCTGACCTTTGACGACGGGCCGTCCGGGCGGTATACCCGCCGGCTTCTGGACGGACTGTGGGAGCGGGAGGTGAAGGCCACGTTTCTGCTGTGCGGCTACCGGATCAAGGATTACCCGGACATCACCCAGCGGATTTTCGACGAGGGTCACGAGATCGGCTACCACGGCTACACCCACAAAAACATGAAGGAAATGAGCCGCCGCACGGTGGCGTCCGAAATCATGGACACGCAGGCGCTGCTGCCCGAGGGGTGCGAGCCGGTGTTTCTCCGGCCGCCGGGAGGCTGCTGCAGCGATGCCGTTCGGCAGGTGGCCGAGGCGCGGCAGCTGGCAATCCTCAGCTGGTCGGTAGACCCCCGGGACTGGGCGACCTCCGACACGGCGGCGGTGGAGCGGGCTGTGCTGAAAAACGTGAAGGACGGGGATATCGTCCTGCTCCACGATATGACGGTCAGCTCGGTGCAGGCGGCGCTGGACATTGTGGACGTGCTGAAAGATCAGGGCTACGAAATTGTCACGGTTTCGGAGCTGGTGAAGCTCCGGGGTGTGAACCTGAAGCCGGGAAAGACCTATGCCAGTTTTCCGGTGGTGCTGAAATAAAAGGAACACCCCTTGGCTCTCCCTTTGGGAGAGCTGTCGCCGTAGGCGACTGAGAGGGCATTGCATCCTAGTTTCCCCTCTCCGTCCTCGCTGCGCTCGTCCACCTCTCCCAAAGGGAGAGGCAAGGGGTGCTTATAAAAGAACAGACACAGCAGGTTTTCCTACTGTGTCTGTTGACTGCTTGGCGACGGCACTTACGACGCCTGATTTTCAAAGGCGTTGACTTCGCTGGCGGCTTCCATGGCGAAGTAGGCGCGGAGAATATCCTCAGCCACGGCAGCAAGGGTCGCGCCGTGGGCGGCCTTTTCGCCGTAGACGGCTACGGCGATCTCCGGGTCTTCCATGGGGGCGAAGCAGATGAACGCGCCATGGTCAGAGCCGCCGGAGGAGTGCTGAGCAGTACCGGTCTTGCCGCACACCGCGACGGGGAAGGTGTCCAGATCCTTGGGGCCGCCGAAGTGGGAACGGGCGGTACCCTCGCCTCCCGCGATGACCAGACGCATACCCTCAATATAGGTATTGTAGGTGGTGGAGGCGATTTCCATCTGGCTCATGATCTCGGGGGAATTCTCCTTGATGAGGCTGCTGTAGTCGGAGGCGACCACGCGGCTTAAGAAGGTGGCCTTCATACGGGTGCCCTTGTTGGCCAGAGTGGAAGCGTAAACGCACAGCTGCAAGGGGCTGAACCGGTTTTCGGCCTGTCCGATGGCGGCCAGAACACGGTCGCCTGCGGTGATCTGGGAGTTGACGCCGGTCTCGCCGTAAGCGGCCTTCTTACTGGCCTCATCGGTGACCCAGCCGACCTTTTCCGTCAGCTCAATGCCGGTAGGAACGCCCAGACCCAAACCATTGGCGGTTTCGTTCAGCATCTCGATGGTCATACGGCTGCCCAACTCATAGAAGAAGTAGTTACACGACACCTCCAGCGCCCGCTGAGCGGTCAGCTCGCCGTGGGTAACGCCGGGGTTGGATGTCCAGATCAGGCATGTGGGAGAGAAGCCCGCGTACTTGGTGAAGACACCCTGATCCCGGATGATCTCGCCGGGGAGGTACAGGTATCTGCCGAAATATTCACTCTTCGGGTTTGTACTACGGTGCTCCATAGCGGCGATCAGGGTACACATCTTGAAGGTGGAGCCGGGGGCGTAGTTGGCGCCGAAGGCGCGGTTGAAGAAAGGCTTCAAGGGGTCGGCCTCGATCTCGGCCCAGTCCTGATTCATGGTGGCGAGGTTATAGGTGGGATAGCTGGCGCAGGCCAGGATCTCGCCGGTCTTGACCTTCATGACGATGACCGCCGCGCCCTCCGCGTCCAGACCGGTGCTTTCACCTGTGGAGGTGTTTTTCTCCGGGTCGGTCAGCTCCTTCATGATGCTGGCGAGAGAATCCTCGGCAATGCCCTGCAGCTCCAGATCAATGGTGGTCTCCACGTTGTTTCCGGCGATGGGGGTGTAGACCTCGCCGGTTTTCCGATCGACCCGCCAGAACTGCTCGACGATGGTGCCGTCCTTGGAAACCACGTCCACGCGCTGGCCGTCGATGCCGTGGAGGTAATCCTCAAAGGCTTCCTCAAAGCCGGACTGGCCGATGTAGGCGTCCATGGAGTAGCCTTCATTCTCGTATTTTTCCCAGTCGGCGGCGTCCATGCCGCCCATGTAGCCCAGGATGTGGGCGCCGTATTTGGTATGATATTCCCGGACGGTGGAGGATTCCACCATCAGGCCGGGGATGTTCAGCTCCAGAATGGCGGACAGATTCTCGTCGGAGATGTCCTGAATAAAGGTGTAGGTAGGCAGCTTGGAAATACCGCGAAGATCAAATTCGTAGCGCATACCGATGACGGCGCGGGCGTCCTCGTCCGACCAGCCTTCGGGAATATTATAGCGTTCCCGCAGCTTTTCAATGAGCAGCGGCGCGGTGATGTCCGAGTCCAGCGACCGGTCAACCATGAAGCTCTGGAAGTGGTTCTGCCAGGAAGTGGCAAAATCGTTCAGAGTATACTCAAAGGGGCGGGTCTTGCTCACGGGGAAATGGTCGTTGTAGCTCAGGTTCAGATCCCGGCACTTGTGTACGAGCGCGTACAGCGCTTCGTTGGTCTGGCCGTAGGACTCGATAACGTAGTGGTTGAACACCAGATCATAACTGGCGCGGTTGCCCACCAGAACGTTGCCGTTCCGGTCGAGCATATCGCCGCGGGCGGCACGGACGGTGGTAACGGTGGTGTATTTCGCGATGTTGTCGGTGTTGCCGTTGGTCTTGATGATCTGAAGATCAAAGAGCTTCAAGGCGAACAGCGCCAGAATCGTAATAAACAGAATTAAAAGCAGGATAGCGCGAAATCGGCTTATTCTTTCCATGTGGTTCCTCCAATAAGGCCAATTTTATTGATAAGCGGGTACAGCAGGACCATAACGCCGAAGCTGTAGCCGGCGGTGATCAGGAAGGAGAACACCCGGTCCCACCGTGTCAGCCCCAGGCCGATGCCCACGACGAACAGACCCATCTCGTAAATTGTCAGCGCGATACCGGCGCAGATGACGATGGAAGCTTTCGTGCGCCGCAGGTAGGCCTGCCGCAGCAGCGTAGCGATGATCCCGACGGCGCATAATAGGCCAATGCAGTAAGGCCCCGGTGCGGAGCCGGAAAAGTAGTAAATGGTGGACGCAAAAAGGACGAACAGGCTTCCCACATCCACGCCCTCAATGACCGTGATCAGCAGAATGTACACCACCGGCAGATCGGTGGTCGCACCGAAGATGCTGACGCGGCTCATGATAACGTCCTGAATGGTCAGGAGCAGGATACCCGTCAGCACATACAGCGTCCATTTCAGCATCCGCTGCTTTTGCAGCTGGGTCACGTGGAACAGCCCGGAAAGGCTGTTTTGCCGGGGGTCGGGCTTGAATTCCGACTGTTTGGACAGTTTTCTTCTTGCCATGGCGCGTCCTCAGCCCACGGGGGTGGTCGGTTGGGTGGCGGCGGCGGTTTCGGACGGGGCGGTGGCAGTCTCGGAACCTGTGGACGTGCCGGGGGTGGTCACGACCTCGGTGGTGTAGGCGGTGATGATGAAGACCTGCTCCAGGGAGTTAATGTCCGCGGCGGGGTCCAGGAGGGCGAATTTGGCAACGCCCGTTTCCTCATAGCCCGCGTCCACCACGGAGCCGATGATCAGGCCACGGGGGTACACCGTGGAACCGGAGGTCACCACCTGATCCTTATTGCGGATGATGGAGTCGGAGGGCAGGTAGTTCATTTGGAGCAATGTGTCGTTGCCGCTGGTATAGCCGCCCTTGACCATGCCGTTGTAGCCGGAGGTGGAGATGGTGCCGGAAATTTCCAGCGTGGAGTCCAGAACGGTCTTGACGACGGCGTAGTTGACGCCCACCTCCGTTACCAGACCCACCACTTCGCCGTTGGCGGTGATGGCACACAGATTCTCCCGGATGCCCGCGTTAGTGCCCCGGTTGATGGTGAATGTGCTCTCCCAGTCCGAGGAGCTCCAGCCGATGATATAGGCGTCCACCAGCTTGTAGTCCTCGTTGGTGGCTTTCAGCTCCAGCAGCTTGCGCAGACGCTCGTTTTCACGGGAAACGGAGTCGGCCTGACGGGCGACGTCCTCCATCTGGGCGATGCGTTCTTCCAGCACCTTGTTTTCCGCGTCCAGAGCCTCGTAGCGGAACATATAGCTATAGTATTTTTCCGCCGTGTTGGTCAGGGTGGTGCCCGCGGCGCGGAAGGGGGCGAGAACGCCCTGCACGATCACGCTGGGAAGGCTCTGGTTGGAAATGCCGCTGTAGATGGCCAGCGCTGCCGTCAGCAGCGCGGCCACCACCAGAATGATCTTCACTTTGGTACTGAACAGATTTCTCATAAGGTATCCTCCATCACTTCCGGCACCGTGCGGCAAAGGGTCTCATACAGCCGGCACACGGGAAGTCCCATTACATTATAATAGTCGCCCTCCAGCTTTTCGCAGAACAGTGCCGCACCGCCCTGAATGCCGTAAGCACCGGCCTTGTCCATGGGTTCGCCGCTCTGGACGTATTTCTGAATCTCCTTCTCGCTGAGGGGACGGAAATGCAGGCTCGTCACCTCAGTAAAGGTCTCAACCCTGTCCCCATACAGGATGGTGCAGCCGGTCATCACCTGATGATCCCGCCCGGAGAGAAGCCGGAGCATAGATGCCGCTTCCGCCTCACTGTGGGGCTTGCCCAGCACCTTCCCCTGACAGACCACGATGGTGTCCGCCGCAATGACGATGTCTTCTTCTCCCCGGCTGACGGCCAGCGCCTTTGACCGGCTGACCCGGGCAACTTCGTCAAAGGGCGGCTTTTCGGGGTCCATGGTTTCGTCAATGTCCGCCGCCCGGACGGTGAAGGGAATCCCAAAGAGGGACAGAAGCGCCTTTCGCCGCGGCGAGGCGGAAGCGAGAATGAGCTGCATAAGGTTCTCCTTTCGATGCGGAGGGATTTTATTCCACACCCCGTAAGTACAGTCCCCGGGTACACGCGCCGGGGTCGAGGGGTTCGGGGTTCATGTAATCGTTCAGCACGCGGTCAACTTCCTTGGAATTTTCCGTGGTGAAGTACAGCCGCGTCGCCCATAAGCCCAGCTTGGCAAGATCGTCCTGCCGGTCGAGCCAGCTCAGCTTCTTGCCGTTGAGCAGTACGCTGCGGCAGCTGTCGCCGTCCCGGATGACCGGGAACTCCGCGCCGGTCTTGTCGATCAGGCGGGTGGCTTTCAGATGGCAGGTGCATTCGTTGGTCTTGTTGTGGATGAGGCAGTGCTCCGTCACCATCAGGGGCAGCCGCCCGTAGGCGATCAGCTCGGCGTTCACCGCCTTGCTCATGTCCCGGATCTGGGGCAGGGTCATTTCAAAGCTCACCGTGGCGGAAGCCATTTCCAGAGAACGCATGACGTTCATGGAGGCGGAGTTGAAGATGTTCAGGCCGAAATCCCCGTGAACCCGCATTCCGGCCTCCCGCACGGGGGCGATCAGGCCGAGATTGCCCACCAGCGCGTCCCGGACACCGGCGGCGCGGAGGACTTCCAGGCTCTTTTTGATCCGGGGCAGTTCCCCGTCGTGGACGATTCTGGGCAGCACCGCCGCCACTCGTCCCCGCTGCACCAGCCGGGCGCAAAGCTCCCCGTCGGCGAGCAAGATGTGGATGGGAACGTACAGCAGTGTGGTTTCCAGATCTAAAAGCATGGGGGTCAGCTGCTCCCGGGAGGTGACCTGAATGGTCAGGCCGGGCAGGCCCGAGGGGCCTTTGTATTCCGGCACGGGCTTGGGCTTACGCAGGGTCTGCTCCTCTCGCCGGGCGCGGATGGCGGTGAGCTGGTTCAGCACGTCCCGGCGCATGGCGTTGATGGCGGAAGCGGAGATAATGAGACCGGGATCCACCCGGGTGCGCACCTCCACGCACCGGTAGGGCGTGCCGCCGGTTTTGGAGACCCGCTGTGCGAGCATCGCCCCGGTGAGGGAAATGTTCTGGGCGCGTTCCGGCACGGGGCCGTCGGAGCGGCATGTCCGCCCCTCCGGGTCGGTGGCGATGACGCAGCTGCCGTCCACCGTGACCATGGCCTGAAAGCGGATATCCACAAGGGGGGTCTCCCCTGCCTCATAGGATTGCCGGGCGGCCTGAAGCCATTTGCCGTCGTCGTCATTCTCCTGCCGCACGCCGAACATTTTGGTATCCACCCTGCTTGTATAGTAGCCGTCGGTGAAGCCCTGACGGTTGAAGGCGGCGTACAGGGCGTCCATCATGGGCTTGGTGACGGTCATCTCGTCCAGCGCCTTGCGGTAGACGGCGGTGACGGTGGCCACGTATTCCGCCCGCTTCATCCGGCCTTCCAGCTTCAAAGAGACCACGCCCATTTCCTGCAATTCCCGCAGATAGGGAATCAGGCAGTTGTCTTTCAGACTCAGGGGGTATTTTTCCTGCCAGTGAGTGTAGCCGTAGCTCTGGCGGCAGGGCTGGGCGCAGCGGCCCCGGTTGCCGGAGCGGCCGCCGATCATGGCGGACATGTAGCACTGGCCGGAATAGCACATGCACAGCGCGCCATGGACGAAGACTTCAATTTCAATGGGAGAGTTGGCGCAGATGTAGCGGATTTCCTCCCGGCTCAGCTCCCGGCTGAGGACGACCCGCTTGATACCCATGGCGGCGCACAGCAGCACGCCGGGCAGAGAATGGACGGTCATCTGGGTGCTGCCGTGGATGGGAACGCCGGGGGCGATCTGACGGCACAGCTGCACCACGCCTAAGTCCTGCACGATAAAGGCGTCAATATTATTCTGCGCGGCATAGCGGATCAGCTCCGCCGCCTCGGTCATCTCCCGGTCGGAGACGAGGGTATTGAGGGTCAGGTGAACCTGCACGCCCCGGACATGGCAGTATTTAATGGCATCCACCAGCGTCTGGGGAGTAAAGTTTTTCGCGCTTTGCCGCGCGTTGAACGCGCCGCAGCCGAGGTACACGGCATCAGCGCCGTTCTGAACGGCCGCGCGCAGAGCCTCCATTGACCCGGCGGGCGCCAATAATTCCAGCATAAGCTCTCTCTCCAAAATTCGGTTTCGGGGCAGACCCCCGCACAATAATATATTGTACAGTATAGCACAAAGAAACGAAAAGTTCCACCCCCGAAGGGAGAATTCAAGAAAAATTCAAGGGAACTTCATATTCAGAAGGCGATTCCCGGGGTAAACGCAAGGAAGATTTTCCGGATTTGCCCCAATTCCCCAAAATGTTCAAGAATAATTCAAAAACAACCTATTGACATTTCTGGCACTCTGCGGTATAGTGTGCTTAGCACTCAGAGAGATGGAGTGCTAAAGATAAAGTGAGAAGGAGGGATACGATGGAACTGACAGAGCGGAAAAAGAAGGTTCTGCGGTCGGTGGTCGATCTGTATATCCGCACGGCGGAACCGGTGGGCTCCAAGGCCATTACCGAGCTGCCGGACATGAAGTATTCCTCCGCGACCATCCGCAACGAAATGGCGGAGCTGACCGCCATGGGCTATCTGGAGCAGCCCCACACCAGCGCGGGCCGCATCCCCTCCGCCGCCGGTTACCGGCTGTACGTTGACGAGCTGATGATGGATTACCGCCTGTCCATTGACGAAACGAAGTCCATCAGCAGCGCCATCGAGGAAAAGATGCAGCGGGTGGATAAAATGGTGGAAAAGGTGGCAAAGCTGGTATCTCAGGCCACCGATCTTCCCGCCATCTCCGCCGCGTCCCGACAGGGCAGCGCCTGCGTCAAGCGGTTCGACTTGATCCTGGCCGGACAGGGAAGCTTCATTCTGGTGCTGATGCTGGGCGGCGAGCAGGTGGTAAACAAGCTCATCAAGCTGCCGGTAAACGTCAGCGAAACGGATCTGAAGCTCCTGAGCGCGGTGCTGAACGCCAGCATGACGGACATTCCCCTTGAGGACTTCACCGCCGAGCTGATGGAAAAGGTCATGCGTTCGGCGGGCGCGGCGGCAAGTCTGGTGCCGGTGATCCTGGACTTCACCCAGGAGACGCTGAAAAACAGCGATTCCACCAGAGTGGCCGTCACCGGTCAGGCAAGGCTCCTGAGCCTGCCGGAATACCGGGACGTGGACAAAGCCCAGCGGGTGATGGATTCCATCGACGAAGAGGCACTGGCAAACCTTCCCGCCGTCATGGAGGGCGCCAACGGTACGAAAGTGCTGGTAGGCCCCGAAAACGTGGCGGATGAGCTGAAGGACACCTCCGTTGTGATGACCAAGTTTGACATCGGCGACGGAATGCAGGGCATGATCGGCGTGGTCGGCCCCACCCGGATGGATTACGCAAAGGTAACGGCGCGCCTGAGCTACTTCGCAGAGAGCCTGAGCAAGATGTTCGGCAAGCCCGAGCAGCCCCAGCAGCCAAAGCTGCCGGAGCCGCCGAAGGAAGGATAGAATCAAACAGGCAGGGCTGGGGAAAATCCCCGGAACCACAAAAAGCGGAGATTTTCCCCCACCCTGCAAATGGACAGGAGGTCACAGACGTGGCAAAGAAGGAAAAAGAAGAAGTAAAGAAGCAGACCCCGGAGGAAACACCTCAGGAACCTGTGGAGGAAACCCCGAAGGAGAAGACTCCCGAGGAACCGGAGCTGCCGCAGGCGGATCCCTGGGAGGAAAAATACAATTCCGAGCATGACGCCCGGCTGCGTCTGGCAGCGGAATATGACAATTTCCGCAAGCGCACCACGAAGGAAAAGGAGCAGTCCTACGGCAACGGCAAGGCCGACGCCGTAACGAAGATGCTTCCCATCTACGACAATCTGGAGCGCGCGCTGAACCAGCCCACGGAAGACGCCGCCTACAAAAAGGGCGTGGAGCTGACCATGACGGAGCTGCTGAAGATCTTGAATGGTCTGGGCGTGGAGGTTTTCGGCGAGGTGGGTGACACCTTCGACCCGAATCTGCACAACGCCGTGATGCATCTGGACAGCGAGGAGCATGACGAAAACGTCATCACCCAGGTGTTCCAGAAGGGCTTCAAAATGGGCGATAAGATCGTCCGGTTCGCCATGGTGCAAGTGGCAAACTAAAAACGTAAACAATTTAGCTTTAATATATTAGGAGGAAAACATTATGTCTAAGATTATCGGTATCGACCTTGGTACTACCAATTCCTGTGTTGCTGTTCTGGAAGGCGGCGAGCCTGTTGTCATCGCCAACGCCGAAGGCAACCGTACTACCCCCTCTGTTGTTGCATTTTCCAAGACCGGCGAGCGTATGGTCGGTCAGGTGGCAAAGCGTCAGGCTGTGACCAACGCTGACCGCACCGTGTCTTCCATCAAGCGTCACATGGGTGAAAATTATCACGTCACCATCGACGGCAAGGGCTACACCCCTCAGGAGATCAGCGCCATGATCCTGCAGAAGCTGAAGGCGGACGCCGAGGCTTATCTGGGTCAGCCGGTCACCGAAGCCGTCATCACCGTCCCCGCTTACTTCTCCGACGCTCAGCGTCAGGCGACGAAGGACGCCGGTAAGATCGCGGGTCTTGACGTGAAGCGTATCATCAACGAGCCTACCGCAGCCGCTCTGGCTTACGGCCTCGACAAGGAATCCGAGCAGAAGATCATGGTTTATGACCTTGGCGGCGGCACCTTCGATGTGTCCATTCTGGACATCGGCGACGGCGTCATCGAGGTTCTGGCCACTGCCGGCGACACCCATCTGGGCGGCGACGACTTCGACCAGAGGATCATGGACTATCTGGTTGCCGAATTCAAGAAGGCTGAGGGCATCGATCTGTCGAAGGACAAGGTCGCCATGCAGCGTCTGAAGGAAGCTGCCGAGAAGGCCAAGATCGAGCTGTCCGGCGTGACTTCCACCAACATTAACCTGCCCTATATCACCGCCGACGCCACCGGCCCCAAGCATCTGGACGTGACCCTCACCCGGGCAAAGTTCAACGAGCTGACCGCCGATCTGGTGGAGCGCACCATGAAGCCCGTCCGTCAGGCCATGTCCGACGCGGGTCTGAGCGCTTCCGACATTCAGAAGGTGCTGCTGGTTGGCGGCTCCACCCGTATCCCCGCCGTGCAGGATGCCGTTAAGACCATCACCGGCAAGGAAGGCTTCAAGGGCATCAACCCCGACGAGTGCGTGGCCGTTGGCGCTGCCATTCAGGGCGGCGTGCTCACCGGCGACGTGCAGGATATCCTGCTGCTGGATGTCACTCCTCTGTCCCTGGGCATTGAGACCATGGGCGGCGTGTTCACCCGTCTGATCGACCGGAACACCACCATCCCCACCCACAAGAGCCAGATCTTCTCCACCGCCGCGGACGGCCAGACCTCAGTTGAGGTCCATGTCCTGCAGGGCGAGCGTGAGATGGCTGCCTACAATAAGACGCTGGGTCGCTTCCAGCTCACCGGCATTGCTCCCGCACCCCGGGGCGTGCCTCAGATCGAGGTTTCCTTCGACATCGACGCCAACGGCATCGTGAAGGTCTCCGCCAAGGATCTGGGCACCGGCAAGGAGCAGAACATCACCATCACCGCTTCCACCAACCTGAGCAAGGAAGACATCGACAAGGCCGTTCACGAGGCTGAGCAGTACGCCGCCGAGGATAAGGCCCGCAAGGACGAAGTGGATACCCACAACGCCGCCGACCAGACCGTTTACCAGACCGAGAAGACCCTGAACGAGCTGGGCGACAAGATCGACGCTTCCGAGAAGGCTTCCATCCAGTCCGCCGTTGACCACCTGAAGGAAGTCAACAAGGGCACCGACATCGAGGCCATCAAGAAGGCCACCGAGGAAGTCCAGCAGGCGTTCTACAAGGTTTCCGAGAAGCTGTATCAGCAGGCGAACCCCCAGGGCGGCGCACAGCCCGGCGGGAACACCCAGAAGCCCGGCGACGACGGTGTCGTTGACGCCGACTACGAGAGTGTTGACTAAATCCGAATGCCTAAGGGGCGGCAAACGCCGCCCCTTCTCGGCATATTTTCCTGAGTTGGCAGTTGAAAGTTGACAGCAGCAAAGGTTGCTGCATTTTATACGAGTTTTTAATAAAACGCTTAAAAGCGTTTTATTAGGCCGCAGGATTGCGGCCAGCGGCCGCTGCCGCTAAAAAACGAAGTCAATACATTTCTTACCGCCGCCCAGGCGGTCTGCCGTGGAACGGCAGAATAAAATGATGAAATCATTTTATTAAGAAATAGTATTATCCATGGCTGTCAGCTGTCCACTGTCAACTGTGATGAGGTGAATTGAGTATGGCAGATGCAAAAAGAGATTACTATGAGGTGCTGGGCGTCAGCAGGGACGCCAGCGCCGACGACATAAAGAAGGCCTACCGCAAGGCCGCCATGAAGTACCACCCCGACCGTAACCCCGGCGACAAGACTGCCGAGGAAAAATTCAAGGAGGCCGGGGAAGCCTACGAAGTCCTGTCCGACGCTGACAAGCGCGCGCGGTACGACCAGTACGGTTTTGCCGGAGTTGACCCCAACTTCGGCGCGGGCGGCGCTGGCTACGGCGGCGCAGGCTTTGGCGGCTCCGGATTCGGCGGGTTTGACGGCTTCGGCGATCTGGGGGATATTTTCGGCGAGTTCTTCGGCGGCGGCCGCAGCCGCGGCTCCCAGCAGAACGCGTCCCGCCGGGGCGAAAACGTCATGGCGCGGCTGGAGCTGACCTTCGAGGAAGCGGCCTTCGGCTGCGAAAAAGAGGTTGCTGCCCAGCGGATTGAGAACTGCCCCAACTGTAAAGGTACGGGCAGCGCCGACGGCGTGATCGAGACGTGCAGCCAGTGCCACGGCACCGGTCAGGTGCGTTCCGTGCAGAACTTCATGGGCATGCAGATGCAGTCCACCACCGCCTGCCCCACCTGCGGCGGCCGGGGCAAGGTCATCAAGAATCCCTGCACCACCTGCCGCGGCAAGGGCAAGGTGCGCAAGACCAACCGGGTCAAGGTGAAGATTCCTGCAGGCGTGGATGCCGGACAGAGCGTCCGTGTCCGGGGCGAAGGCTGCGTGGGCGTGGGCGGCGGCCCGAACGGCGACCTGCTGGTGGAAATTTCCATCCGGCGGCACCCGATCTTTACCCGGAACGGGACGGACGTGTTGTGCGAAGTCCCCATCACTTTTACGCAGGCGGCGCTGGGCGCGACCATTCAGGTGCCCACGCTGGACGGCAAGGTGGATTATGAGATTCCCGAAGGCACCCAGACCGGTCGGGAATTCATCCTGCGGGAGAAGGGCATTCCCGAGGTGGGCAACACCCGCCGCCGGGGCAACGAGCGCTTCACGGTGGTGGTAGAGACCCCCACCAGACTGACGAAGGAGCAGAAAGACCTCCTGCGCCAGTTGGACGGAAGCGTGGATCAGTCCCCCAAAAGGAAGAAATTTCTCAACAATCTGAAAGACTTTTTCGGTTGATCCGAAAAAAGGCAGGGCAGCCACTTGCGGCTGTCCTGCCTTTTGTGTATAATGAGAAAAATGAAAAAGGGGGCTTCCACTATGAAACGCGAGGACTACATCAGCTGGGACGAATATTTTATGGGCATCGCCATGCTTGCGGCGAAGCGCAGCAAGGATCCCAATACCCAGGTCGGCGCCTGCATCGTCTCCCAGGACAACATCATCATCTCCACCGGCTATAACGGTATGCCCAAGGGCTGTTCCGACGACGAGTACCCATGGGAGCGGGACGGCGACCAGACCAAGTACCCCTACGTCGTCCACGCGGAGCTGAACGCCGTGCTCAACGCCAGCGGGCGGGACCTGCGGGGCAGCAAGCTGTATGTGGCGCTGTTTCCCTGCAACGAGTGCGCCAAGGCCATCATCCAGAGCGGCGTAAAGGAGGTCTACTACCTCTCGGACAAATACGCGGACACTCTGGCGACCATGGCGTCCAAGCGGATGATGGATTCCGCCGGTGTCCGGTATATCCAGATGCGCACCGAGATCAAGTCCATCACGCTGGACTTTACCCCGGAGGAAGAGATGCTGTAGGGGGAGAACGGGATGCTGCGACACATTTTGTTTGCGATCAATCTGCTCCGGGCGATGCCCGCGTACTGCGCCGTGTGCCTTTCCGGGGCGAAGAAGCTGATCTGCGCGGAAACGGAAGGCTATATGTGGTTTCTGGAAACCTATGACGGCGACCGTTTTTTCCTGCGCTTTGCATGGCTCATGTGGCGCTATGACTGTTATCGGAGCCATGTGGTTTTCCGGTGCAGTCAGGCTTCCACCATGTGCAGCTATCTCATAAGGCTGCTTTATCCGCCCAAGAAGGACATGGAACTTCTGGGACAGATCGGCGAAGGACTGGTGATCTACCACGGCCACGGAACGGTGATCGCGCCTTACAGTATTGGAAAGAACTTCTCCGTCTATCAGGGTGTCACCATCGGACGAAACGCGAAACCGGGGCGGGAGATCAACAATCCCATCATTGGTGACAACGTGACGGTCTTCACCAACGCGGTGGTCGCCGGGGGCATTACCATCGGGGACAACGTCACCATCGGCGCGGGTGCCGTGGTGATGAAGGACGTCCCCGCCAACAGCATCGTCATGGGAAATCCCTGCGTCATCCGGGAAAAGCAGCCCTCCGGTGTTTGAGAATACAGATACATACGAAACATCCGGTTGTCACACGACAGCCGGATGTCAACGTGTCATACTGAACTTCAATTAAAATCTTTAAAAAAGATTTTAATTGCCCGAAGGGCATGAAGTTCATATGAGACTTGTTTTGTGATTTCTTTCCTTATAAATCA
>ENA-UOJO01000263-UOJO01000263.1-human-gut-metagenome-genome-assembly--contig:-P57-NODE-263-length-87186-cov-78.873501_pt1 | contig 87186 bp, 80 predicted proteins | sample MGYA00242351_ERZ723898 | MGnify/ENA metagenome assembly ERZ723898 | reverse complement strand
AGCAGCTGCCGCACCTCGCTCGCCGTATCGGCACTTAGAATTATGCGGTATTGCCTTAGATAGTTTTATGATAAAGACCATCCTTTATTTTGTCAAGGAGGATCCCTATGATTGACTTAAAGCAGTGCTCTCTCGGCATTGAGTTGGGTTCCACCCGCATAAAAGCTGTGCTTGTGAGCGATACCTGCAAGCCTGTGGCCCAGGGCGATTTTACCTGGGAGAACCGGCTGGAAAATGGCATCTGGACCTACCCGCTGGAGGAAGTCTGGCAGGGTGTGCAGGCTGCCTACGCGGCATTGGCTGCGGATGTGCTGGCCAAGTGTGGCCAGCCGCTGACCACAGTGGGGTGCATTGGCGTTTCGGCTATGATGCATGGGTATCTGGCGTTTGATGCTGCGGGCAAGCTGTTGGTACCGTTCCGCACATGGCGCAACACGATGACCGGCGCGGCAGCAGAAGAGTTGACCTCGGCGTTCGGGTTCAACATCCCGCAGCGGTGGAGCGCAGCACACCTGTACCAAGCCATGCTGAACCGCGAGCCACACCTGCCGCAGCTGGACTTTTTCACCACGCTGGCAGGCTATGTACACTGGCAGCTGACCGGGCGCAAGGTGCTGGGCGAAGGCGATGCCAGCGGCATGTTCCCGATTGACAGCACCACCGGCGGGTATGATGCCGCAATGCTCGCAAAATTTAACGCGCTGGCAGACAAGCAAGGCTGCCCCGTGGATCTTGTCAAACTGCTGCCTACCGTTTTGCCCGCAGGCGAGGACGCCGGTATGCTGACCGTCGAGGGGGCGAAGCGGCTCGACCCAACCGGCACGCTGCAGCCCGGCATACCGTTCTGCCCACCGGAGGGCGACGCCGGCACCGGCATGGTGGCAACAAACAGTGTCGCCCCGCGCACCGGCAATGTCAGCGCAGGCACCAGCATTTTTGCCATGGTCGTCCTGGAAAAGCCGCTGTCCAAGGTCTACCCGGAAATCGACATGGTCACGACCCCCGACGGCGCGGCGGTCGCCATGGTCCACTGCAACAACTGCACCAGCGATTTGAACGCTTGGGTCGATCTGCTGGCCGAGAGCGCGGCACTGTGCGGGGCAGGCATCGACAAAGGCGCGCTGTTTACCCTCCTGTTTAACGAATCGCTGCACGGTGCGCCTGACTGCGGCGGCATCACGCCCGTCAACTACATTTCCGGTGAGAGCGTCACCCACCTGGACGCGGGCGTCCCCCTGCTGCTGCGCCGCCCGGACAGTGCGTTTACGCTGGCCAACTTTATGCGCGCCAACATCTATTCTGCCTTTGCCACGTTGGCGATGGGGCTGGAAATTCTGCGCAAAGAAAATGTGGCTGTGAATACCCTGCTCGGCCACGGCGGCATCTTCAAAACGCCGGGCGTGGCCCAGCGGTATCTGGCTGCGGCGGCGGGTGCGCCTGTGACCTGCATGGAGACAGCCGGTGAGGGCGGTTCCTACGGCATGGCCCTGCTGGCTGCGTATCGTCTGCACCGCGCCGACGGCGAAGCGCTGGCCGCGTATTTGAACCGCTGCGTTTTTGCCGACGCCCAAAGCACGACCCTGTTCCCCGACCCCGCCGAGCAGTCCGGGTTTGCCGCCTTTTTGACCCAATACCAAACCGCGCTGAAAGCCGAGCGCGCCGTTGTAAAATAAGGGCAACACCGCATAATTCTAAGTGCCGATACGGCGAGCGAGGTGCGGCAGCTGCTAAGCCAAAAGCGCAGATAATACTGGATGTCTTATCGAGCATTTTGGCAACGCAGATGCCGTGCCGCAGCCGCCGGAGCGGTGCTTAAGCCGTAAGGCGGGAATTATGCGGTATTGCCTAAGGGCTTGTATGCGTCGGCTGCCGGGCAACGCCAGCCAGCGGCGGAAAGTCCGGAACAGCAGCTGTTCTTGAACGATTTAGCGTTAAAACGGAAAGGATAACCTATGCTGGAAGCATTAAAGCAGCAAGTTTATGAAGCCAACATGGAATTGCCCCGCCGAGGACTTGTAACCTACACCTGGGGCAATGTCTCGGGCATTGACCGCGAGAAGGGCCTGTTTGTCATCAAGCCGTCCGGCGTGGAATATGACGAACTTACACCGGAAATGCTCGTTGTCATGGATTTGAACGGCAACAAGATCGAGGGCGAGCTGAAGCCCAGCAGCGACACGAAAACGCATCTGGAACTGTACAAGGCGTTCTCGGCGCTGGGCGGCATCGTACACACCCACTCGACCCACGCAGTGGCCTTTGCCCAGGCGCGGCGCGACCTGCCCGCCTTTGGCACGACCCACGCCGACTATTTTTACGGCCCTGTCCCCTGCACGCGGGAGCTGACGCCTGGAGAGATCGACGAGGACTACGAGAAGAACACCGGCAAGGTCATCATCGAGACGTTCCAAAACCGCGGCATTGACCCGGTGCATGTACCCGGTGTTCTCTGTGCCAGCCACGGTCCCTTTACCTGGGGCAAAGACGCGGCACAGGCTGTCTACCACGCTGTTGTGCTGGAAGAAGTCGCAAGGATGGCAATTTTGACTCTGACCATTGACCCCGATGCACAGCCTGCCCCACAGCATGTTTTGGACAAGCATTTTATGAGAAAACACGGACCCAACGCCTATTACGGGCAGAAATAAGGAGGTTTTACCGTATGAAATTTTACATTGATACCGCCAACGTCGACGAGATCCGCAGTGCCAACGACATGGGCATTATCGCCGGTGTCACCACAAACCCCAGCCTGATTGCCAAAGAGGGCCGTGACTACGCCGAAACGTTGAAAGAGATTGCCACCATCGTGGACGGCCCCATTTCCGGCGAGGTCAAGGCGACCACAACCGATGCCGAGGACATGATCGCCGAGGGCCGCGCCATCTACGCGCTGGACCCGAAGCACATGGTGGTCAAAATCCCCATGACCGCCGAGGGGTTAAAGGCCATCAAGGTGCTGTCCGGCGAGGGCATCCCTACGAACTGCACACTGATTTTCAGCGCCAACCAGGCGCTGCTGGCAGCCCGCGCGGGCGCCACGTATGTCAGCCCGTTTTTGGGGCGTCTCGATGACATCGGCCAGCCGGGCATTGATCTGATCGAGACTATCCATGATATATTCCTGAACTATCCGGACATCGAGACTCAAATCATCGCCGCCAGCGTGCGCAATCCCATCCATGTGACCGACTGTGCCCTGGCCGGTGCCGACATTGCCACGGTGCCGTACAAGGTCATCGAGCAGATGCTTCACCATCCGCTGACCGATGCCGGCATTGAGAAGTTCAAGGCCGACTATACAAAAGTTTTTGGCGTCAACGGATAATTCTTCCGTAAGGAGGAGACAAAGATATGTACTATATTGGGATCGACCTCGGCACCTCTGCGGTGAAGCTGCTGCTGATGGACGAAACGGGCAACATTGCCAACATCGTCAGCCGGGAATACCCGATCGCCTTCCCGCACCCCGGTTGGAGCGAGCAGGACCCAGCCGATTGGTGGGCGGCGGTCTGCGACGGTATCCCCGCGCTGCTGGACGGGTTTGATGCGTCTCAGGTCAAGGGCATCGGCGCGGGCGGCCAGATGCACGGGCTGGTGGTGCTGGACAAAAATGACACGGTTATCCGCCCCTGCATCCTTTGGAACGATGGCCGCACCCAAAGGCAGGTCGACTACTTAAACGGCGTTATCGGCAAAGACAAGCTGAGCCGTTACACCGCGAACATCGCCTTTGCAGGCTTCACCGCACCCAAACTGCTTTGGATGCGGGAGAAGGAGCCGGACAACTTCGCCCGCATCGAAAAAATCATGCTGCCGAAGGATTACGTCAACTATAAGCTGACCGGCGTCCACTGCACCGACTATTCCGACGCATCGGGCATGCTGCTGTTGGACGTGGAGCACAAATGCTGGAGCAAGGAAATGCTGGACATCTGCGGCGTGCAGGAATCTAAGCTGCCGAAGCTGTTTGAGAGCTGGCAGCCCGTCGGCACGCTGACTGCTGAAGCCGCCCAAACGCTGGGCCTGCCTGCGGATGTGGTCGTTTGCGCGGGCGCGGGCGATAACGCCGCTGCGGCTGTCGGCTGCGGCGCGGTGGGCGACGGTAAGTGCAATATTTCCTTGGGCACATCGGGCACGGTGTTCATCACCAGCGATACGTTCGGCGTCGATAAGCAGAACGCCCTGCACAGCTTCGCCCACGCGGACGGAGGGTATCATTTGATGGGCTGCATCCTCTCGGCTGCGTCCTGCAACAAGTGGTGGAGCGAAGAAGTGCTGCACACCACTGACTACGCTGCCGAGCAGACACCCATTACGGCGGACAAGCTAGGCGCGAACAACGTCTACTTCCTGCCCTACCTGATGGGCGAACGCAGCCCCCACAACGATCCTGCCTCGCGCGGTGCGTTCGTCGGGCTGCGGATGGACACCCCGCGTGCCGCACTGACCCAGGCGGTGCTGGAAGGTGTGGCGTTTGCGATTCGCGATTGTGTGGAGATTGCGCGGGCACAAGGCGTGAAGATTAAAGCCAGCACGCTCTGCGGCGGCGGTGCCAAAAGCCCGCTGTGGCGGGAGATTTTGGCGAACGTGCTGGGCATCCCGCTGACGCTGCCCCAGACCGAGCAAGGCCCCGGCTACGGCGGCGCGATGCTGGCGGCGGTGGCCTGCGGGGCATACCCCAGCGTGCAGGCCTGTGCCGAGGCGCTCGTCCACGCCAAGAGCACAACCGAGCCGGACGCCGCGCTCGTCGAAAAATACAACGCGCACTACGCCGTGTGGCACAAGCTGTACCCGGCACTGAAAGTATCCTTTGCGGAAATGGAGGCACTGCAATGAAGATTTTTTCTGTAACCGACCCGGAATTCAAGCCCTATGGCCGCGTTGTGACCGGGCTGGATACCGCCAAAGCGGAAATTTTGGCCGCCTTGGCAAACACCCCGCTGCCCGCAGCTACGGATTATGTAGCCGAGGACGCAGCCCTGCAGGAACTGCCCTCCGCCGTCGAAGTGTCGGAGCATCTTTTCGGCGGCATGCCCTGCCAACTGGGCTGGTGCAACGGTCACAACACCTATTTGAACTGCTTGGAATACCACCGCGACAGCGAGTTCAATCTGGGTACCGAAGATTTTGTGCTGTTGCTTGCCAGGCAGGAGGAAATCGCGGGCGGCAAGCTGGACACCGCCAAGGTCAAGGCGTTCCGCGTCCCGGCAGGCACACTGGTGGAAGTCTACGCCACGACGCTGCACTACGCGCCCTGCCATGTGGACGCAGCCAAGGGCTTCCGCGTGCTGGTCGCCCTGCCCAAAGGCACCAATACCGCAAAGCCCGCTATCAAGAATGACGGCGGCGATGACCCGCAGCTGTGGGCCTGCAACAAGTGGCTGCTCGCCCATCCCGACAGCGCCGAGGCCAAGGCCGGGGCGTATGTCGGATTGGTGGGGGAAAATATCCACATTTGATTCTTGCCGCGCCGTAGGGGCCGGACATGTCCGGCCCTGTACATACAAACCACAACCCATTCACGGGCAGCAAACGCAATGCTGCGGGGCGGGCATGCCCGCCCCCTACAGAGCATCACATAAAAGGAGGAAACCACCATGAAATCATCCAACATCCCCGAGGTCAAGCTCGGCATCATTGCCGTCAGCCGTGACTGTTTTCCCATCGCTCTGAGCGAGAAGCGCCGCGCTGCCATCTCTGCCGCCTGCGCCGCCAAGGGCACTGACCTGTACGAGTGCAAGACCACTGTCGAGAACGAGCACGACATGCAAAAAGCCGTGGCCGAAGTCACCGCCGCAGGCTGCAACGCGCTGACCGTATTCCTCGGCAACTTCGGCCCCGAAACGCCCGAAACGCTGATTGCCAAGCACTTTGACGGTCCCTGCATGTTCGTAGCGGCAGCCGAGGGTGACGGCGATATGATCAATGGCCGCGGAGATGCGTACTGTGGTATGCTGAACTGCTCCTACAATCTCGGCATGCGCCATCTGAAGGGCTATATTCCCGAGTATCCCGTCGGCACGGCGGAGGAAATTGCCGACAAGATCGCCGAGTTTGTGCCGATTGCCCGCACCATTCTGGGCGTGTGTGATTTGAAAATCATCACCTTCGGCCCGCGCCCGCAGGACTTCTTCGCCTGCAATGCCCCCATCAAGGGCCTGTATGAGCTGGGTGTTGAGATTGAGGAAAACTCCGAGCTTGACCTGCTTGTTTCCTACAAAGAGCATGCGGGCGACCCGCGCATCGCGGACGTCTGCAAGGACATGGCCGCCGAGATGGGCGAGGGGCACTATTACCCCGACCTGCTGACCCGCATGGCGCAGTTTGAGCTGACCCTGCTCGACTGGGCCGAGAACCACAAGGGCAGCAAAAAGTATGTTGCTTTTGCCGATAAGTGCTGGCCCGCTTTCCCGTCGCAGTTCGGGTTTGAGCCTTGCTACGTCAACTCCCGCCTTGCCAGCCGCGGCATCCCCGTGGCCTGCGAGGTCGATATTTACGGTGCCCTGTCCGAGTACATCGGCATGTGTGCGTCCGGCGACACCGTCACCCTGCTGGACATCAACAACAGCGTACCCAAGTACATTTATGATGAGGACATCACCGGCAAGTTCAATTACAAACTGACCGATACCTTCATGGGCTTCCACTGCGGCAACACGCCGTCCTGCAAGATGTGCAGTGACCGCGCCGTCAAGTACCAGCTCATCCAGCACCGCCTGCTGGAGCCCGCCGGCAGCGACCCCGATTTCACCCGCGGCACGCTGGAAGGCGACATTGCACCGTCCGACATCACGTTCTACCGTTTGCAGTGCGACAGCGAAGGCCAGCTGCGCGCCTACATCGCTCAGGGTGAAATTTTACCCGTTGCAACGCGGTCTTTCGGCGGCATCGCCATCTTCGCCATTCCCGAGATGGGCCGTTTCTACCGCCATGTCCTGATTCAGAAGCGCTACCCGCACCACGGTGCCGTTGCCTTCGGTCACTATGGCAAGACGCTGTTTGAAGTGTTCAAGTTCCTCGGCATTGCGGACATTGCCTACAACCAGCCCAAGAGCCTGCCGTATCCCACAGAAAATCCGTTTGCATAATAATAAGGGAAGGTAAAGAAGAGCTGCGTATGAATCAGCAAGGATCGCAGAAGATTGACGCTTACCGGCGTGCCAGCAACTATCCGGCAGCCGGTCAGCTCTATCTGCCGGATAACCCCTGCTGCGCCGCCCGCTGAAGCGTGAAGACGTCAAGCGCAAGCTCATCACCCATAAGAACTGCATCCACGAGATCAGTCAAGATTGGGGTGCAGATATCCGACAATATTTCACAGCTGATGGGCACTACTGCGTACTTTTTCTCAGCGGCAATCGCTCGCACTTCGGAAAGCTGCGGTGTAAAGTTCATTTTCCGTCCCTCCTGTGCGTTCAAATCCATACAAAAAGTCCCCGGCAACTGACGCATACCCTGCGTTGCAGAATACTCTGCGGGTTTCCCCCGCATTTGACTGCACCCTCGGCGGTCCATTTGATGTGTTGTCTCCAGCCTGATTCTCAGCACCGCAGGCTCTCTGTATGGGCATTGCACACCGTTATTTCCGCTTCATCGGTTTAAACTCTTAAATTTTTATATAGTAAAACACAACCTTGGTGCTTTGTCAATAGGCTTTTGAATTTTCACAAAGTGCCTTCCCGGCAGACATCAACAGCCCCTTCTAAACTGTGTCAGGGTTGCGCGAGCCTGTCACCCCCGAGTCGGACAAATATGACGGAAAAGACTGTGAGAAATACCCCCGCGCTCCCGTCCTCTCCCCTGCCCCGCCTATAAAATAAGCCCCACTTTTCCGCCGGACAGCCCGTAAGCTGCCCGGTGAATTTTTATTGTTTCTGCCCTTGACAGCGTGGGCGGTATGTGCTACTCTAACTGATATATCAGTGATATATCAGTTAGAGTGTACCGAAGGATCTGGGGGGAATCTATGTCCGCAAATGCTTACGAGCTTTTAAAAAGTGAGATCGTTTCCGGCAAGCGCAAACCGGGAGAGATCTTTGAGGAAAAGCGCTTTGCCGCACAGCTGGGGGTCAGCCGTACCCCGGTGCGCGAGGCTGTGCTGCGCCTCGCGCGTGAGGGGCTGCTTGTGGTCATGCCTCGCCGCGGCACAGTCATCTCCAACATTTCCATGGAGAATATACGGCAGCTATATGAGGCGCGCGTCATGCTGGAGCCGCAGATCCTGCGCATCGCTGCGAAACGGGCAGACAAAAATACACTGGCCAGCTGGAAAGCCTTTTTTGAAGCTCAGGCCGCGCAGGCCGATGCGGAGGTTACACCGCTGCCGTTCCCCAATGAGGATGCGGCGCAACACTCCCATGATGCTGATGCCGCCTTCCATCTGTTTTTGGCTCATAGCCTTGGCAACCGCTATATTTTACAGCAGATGGAGGAGTTGATGGCGCAAAGCCAGCGCATCCGCAGCCTGTCCAATGCGCGGCGCAAAAGCCGGTATCTGGCCTCCATTCAGGAGCATATCCGCATTGTGGACGCCCTGCTGCAGGGGGACGGCGAGCGCGCCGCCACAGAAGTTTTGGAGCACCTGCACAATTCTGAGGACGGCTACCGCAGAATGATGCTGGAGGACGCCCCTGACATGATCCAAATGTATTGAGGTGGCAGAGTATGGAGTTGGCAGTGATTACGGCAAAACAGGTTGCTGTATTGTTATTACTGATTTTTGCTGGCTTTGCCTGCGTGAAAACGGGTGCGGTCAAGATCGAGGCGAAAAAGGCGTTTTCCGATCTGCTGCTCTATCTGATCGTCCCAGCAATGGTCATCAATTCGTATTTGACGGAATTTGACCCAAAGGTGCTGCAAAATCTGCTGCAATCCTTTGCGCTGAGCACAGTCCTGCTTCTGCTGGGGCTGGTCATCACCTTTTTGCTGACGCTGCGCATCGACAAGGAGAAAAACACGCCGATCCTGCGGTTTGCCTGCATCTTTTCCAATGCGGCATATATGGGCTTTCCGCTGATTCAGGCGCTGTTCGGGGCCGAGGGGCTTTTGTACGCCAGTGCTTATGTGACAGTGTTCAATATTTTATTGTGGACCGTTGGCTATGCGATGGTCAGCGGGAAGGTCCGTCCCGGAGAGGTGCTGCACAGCATCCTGACAACGCCGGTGCTCTGGTCCGTTCTGCTAGGCCTGACCCTGTACCTGTGCCGGGTCAATGTGCCGGAGCTTATCCGCCAGCCGCTGCAGCTGGTCGGCAACATGAACACACCGCTCTCGATGATTATCACCGGTACGCTGATTGCCGGCAGCAAGCCGGAAAAGCTGCTGGGCAACCGTGAGATATACCGCATCATTCTGATACGTATGTTGTTCATCCCGCTGGTGAGCTTTCTGCTGTTCCGGCTGCTAAGTGTGCAGGGCATGGTGGCCGAGGTCGTGCTGCTGCTTGAGGCCTGCCCCTGCGCCGCCATCACCTCGGTGTTTGCCGTTCAGTTTGGCTATGACGAGGATCTCGCAGCCGGTTCTGTCGTTATAACGACCTTTATCAGTATTGTGGTGCTGCCGCTTTGCGCTATGGCTCTGACAATGATGCTGTGATAAACATAAAGGAGTATCCTATGTGTGAGAAAACGATTTACTGTGAATACAAGCCTGACGATAGGAGGGCGATCCAAAAGGCCATCGACAGCTGCCCGGCTGGCGGCAAGGTGGTTGTACCGCGCGGCGAGTGGAAAAGTGGCCCGCTAACGCTGAAAAGCAACCTGACGTTGGAGGTTGCAGAGGACTGCGTGATCTCCTTCAGCGACTGTATGGAGGACTACCTGCCGCCGGTCTTTACCCGGTGGGAGGGCGTTGAATGCTACAACTACAAGCCGCTGATCTACGCAAGGGACTGCGAGAATATCACCATCACCGGCAAGGGTACCTTTTTTGGCAACGGACAGAGCTGGTGGCACTGGAAAAAGCTGCAGCAGCAGGCTGCGACTGCCCTTTGCGAGGCGCAGAGCAAGGGTATCCAACCAGAAGAGCGGGTGTTTGCCACGCGGGAGGCTGCCCTGCGCCCGTCTTTTCTGCAGCTGATTTCCTGTAAAAACATCGTGCTGGAGCAGTTCACCATTCAGGACGGTCCCCAGTGGACCATCCACCCGGTCTATTGCGAGCACCTGCACATCCATGATCTGACCGTTGAAACGCAGGGGCCCAACACCGACGGTCTGAACCCCGATTCCTGCAGTAATATGCTGATTGAGAACTGCACCTTCCGCACTGGCGATGACTGCATTGCCGTCAATTCCGGAATGAATGAGGACGGCTGGCGCGTGAACAAGCCCTGTCACGGCATTGAGGTCCGGAACTGCAATTTCCTGGGCGGTCACGCAGCCATCGCCATCGGCAGCGGCATGTCCGGCGGCGTGTACGATATTGCCGTGCATGACTGCACGATACGCGGCACCGAGCGCGGTCTGCGCTTGAAATCCATGCGCGGGCGCGGCGGTTATATCCGCGATGTGCATTTTTCTGATATTACAATCGACAATGTGCAGGAGGAGGCTATTCAGGTCAGCATGAACTATGAATCCAGCACGGCGGTGCCGGTTTCCCGCAGGGCGCCGGAATTTTCAGAGATTTTCTTTGCCGGCATCCACGGCAGAAATGCCAAAAACGCCGTGGCCTTGCGCGGTCTTGCGGAAAGCCCGCTGACCGTGACCCTGCACGATGTTGCGATCACGGCTGAAAACCCCGATGTTTTGGAGTATGCCAGGGTCGTTACCGATTGACCTCCCCCATTCTTCATGGTTTGCCAAATCGGCATAGTATTATAGGATGCAGAATACATCAAGCCTTCAACAGCAAAGCGGCACCGCCAAATCGCGGTGCCGCTTTGCTGTTGAAGGAGAAAAAACGAATTTACGATCAGCCCTTATCTGCGCCGGCAGTAATGCCCTCGACATAGAATTTCTGCATGATAATAAACAAAATCGAGATGGGGACGGAGACCAGCACACCGCCTGCACAGAACAGCGCAAAGTAGTTGTTGATAAGCGTTTTCTGCAACATATTGAACAGGCCGATGGCCACTGTCCAGTCGGCGGAGAGGCCGGAGTTCAAAATCATTTTTGCCATGCCGAAGTCCATCCATGGTATCATAAAGGAACTGATGATGGTGTACACCAAAATCGGCTTGGACATCGGCAGCACGACCTGGACCTGGAAGAATATCCGCGCACCGGAGGCACCGTCCAGCTTGGCGGCCTCACGCAGGGAAACCGGCGTGGTATCGAAAAAGCCCTTGCAGATCAGGTACCCAGAGAAAGCACGAGGAAGATGCCATGTCGGATTTTATGAAATCGCTGAGCAGAATCGCCATTCCTGTTACCCTGCAAAGTATGCTGCAGGCATCCTTTTCCATAATAGACCAGATTATGATCGGGCAGTTGGGCGAGGTCAATATTGCAGCTGTGGGATTGTACGGGAATTTTTCGCTGATTTTTTCCGTGGTCATCGGCTCAGTCGGCACTGTTGCCGGTAATCATGATCATTGACACCATCGGCACATGGGGCATCGGCATCCCGCTGTGCCTGCTGGCCGCATTTGGTTTGCACTGGGGCATTGTCGGTGTGTATGCCCTGCTTACAACGGAGGAGATTTTCCGCCTGGCCGTCTCGCTTGTCATCTTCAAAAAGCGCAGCTGGATGATCAGCCTGTGACCGGAAATTTCAGCGTACATATCTGCTCGCAAAGCAGGGTCCTCACGCCCAAGACTACCGCTCAAATTGTACTGTTTTCTGCCTGGTCATCTCCCCAATATCAACCCTTGTCAATCATTCTATCTTTATAGGATGTACTCCATCTGCCGTTCCTTTGTTTTCATACCCATCTTCTCATAGAAGCTTTCGGCTGATGTGTTCCCCGCCCAGACATTCAAGGTGACTTCATAGCAGCCAAGCTTCTTTGCCTGCTGCTTCACATATTCAAACAGGCTTTCCCCGATATGTTGTCCGCGCGTCTGCTTGTCAACGCACAGATCATCAATAAACAGTGCCTTAAACGGTACCATATTGGTAGAAAACGGCTGCTCCTTCAGCTGGCAGAAAGCATACCCCATACACACATCATCCTCACCGGCTGCAACAAAGATAGGCTTTTCCTCCTGCTCCAGCAGTTCCTTCAGTTCGCTGGCGGTGTATTTTGTGGTGCCGGGGATAAACACATCCGGACGTATCTCTGCATGGATCTGCAGCACCTGACCCAGCAGCTCCATAATTCTTGGGATGTCTTTTTCTTCTGCCTTACGAATTTTCATCACAACACGACTCCATTCCACCGTTTGCCTGCGGGGTACGCTATGCCAACCTGCCCGCGAGTTCATTTCTTATCCCCTGCAGCCCCGTATTTTCTTTATAGTATCACAAACTCGCGCCAAGTAAATCGCTTGTTGCGAAATTTCATGAAATATTTACGGTTCGTGCGGTCTGCAGATTCCGCCGCTTCTCTGTCAGGCATGTGCCGCCTTGCACAGGATGTTCTTTGTGCTTGCAGCAATGTCCACTGTCATCATACTTTGTAACGCAGTTTTTAACGCTCTATTGACAATACGAGCTGTTTGGCATATAGTAATTCGTATAAACACTATTTCACCAGACGTTCAAGACGCAGTGTGCCCCAGAGGCTGGGGCATGCTGCGCCTTTTCTGCAAGGAGGCCACCTGTGGACTACATCCAAATCACCAAAGAGAACATCGACAAGGAGCATATCTGTTGCGCGATGTCCGGCAAGCAGAGCCTTGCCAAAAAAGAATGGCTCAAGCAGCGCTTTGCTGAGGGGCTTGTTTTCTACCGCAGTGTTGAGCGCGGCAAGTGCTTTATCGAGTACATCCCGGCAGAAAACGCATGGGTGCCCATTACAGCGGACGGCTGGCTGTACATCAACTGCCTGTGGGTCTCCGGTTCCATGAAAGGGCACGGCTGCTCAAATGACCTGCTGGAAAAATGCCTCAGCGATGCAAGAGCGCAGGGCAAAAAGGGCATCTGCATTTTGTGCGCCGAGGGACGCAAGCGGGAATTTCTCGCCGACCCCAGGTTTTTGTCCCACAAGGGATTTGAAGTCGCAGATGTCTCGGACTGTGGAATCACCCTCATGTGCCTCCCGCTCAACGCCGATACAGCACTGCCGAAATTCAAGAACTGCGCTAAGCACCCTAAAGCTGATGGAGAAGGCTTCGTCCTCTACTACACCGATCAGTGTCCCTTTACCTATTACTGGGTGCCGAAGGTGCAGCAGGCCGCGCAGCAGAATAACATCCCGTTCCGGGCCATCCACATCACCGACAAAGAAGCCGCGCAGAATGTATCCGCACCCGTCACGACCTACGCACTGTTCCGGGACGGCGTATTCCTGACGCAGGGTATCCAGTCCGACAAAAAGTTTCTGGCATTGGCCGGTGTACAGGTATGAAAGAACGAATCGTTGATGAGCAAATCAGACTGATTCCCTACTATCAAAACGATGCCGTATCGTTTTGCCGGTATCAGGATGCAGATGTATGCAAGCAGGTCGATAACAGGGATACGCCCCATGATTTAGCGCCTCTGCATCGCATGTAATCAGGCCCGGGATATTCGTTTTCATGATATACTAGTGTTGTGTTTATCAGGCCAGGTAGAACCATCTATTCAGTCAATGTTCCCTGTCTCGCGGTAGCTGCGCCAGACGTTTTCAAAAAAGTCGTCATCCTCGGGGATGGGGCGCGGGGCGCGCCAAGCAGTGCGGCAGGTACCATCCTCGAACCACAGCTCCTGAATCAGCGGGGATTCGGTCTCGTCAAAGGCAAAGGTGAAGGTGTCGGGGAGCTGTCCAAACGGCTTGGTGCCGCCCGTCAGATCGGTATACAGTGCGCTGCCGCGGCTTTTGCCGCCGTGGGCGGTATAGTCAGTCATGGCGGTCAGGTAGGCGCGCTGGCTCAGCAGCATATCGCGCAGACGGTAGACCATGGCAAGCTCGGTGTGGCTGCCCGCAAACAGTGTGTCGGCCATCTCGCGCACGCTGTCGGGGTCACCGCCTGAGAGAGTCAGCTTGTAATACCACAGCCGATAACTGCCGTTTTAAATGTTTTCATTGGTTGTTTCTTCCTTTTTGCTGTGCAGCTCCATACGGTCTTTATACACCGGCGTGCTGCTTCACGAACCAGAAAACTCCCCTACCCTGCTGCGTGCGCAGCAGAATAAGGGAGTATTTTTTGTGTGCAGCCTGTCAGGTATGGTTATACCGCGAGCATTTCTCTGCATCGATCGCAAGCACGACCATCAGCGCACAGAGGGCATCTCTTGGGTCGGCAACCTCAATGGTGTATGTATCAGTCCAATTCCAAAGCTCCTTGGCGATATGCGCCACGGTATGCCTGCTGGTGGCAAGGATGTCATAGTCCCATTCCCAAAAGCTGCCCTCAATGCGCCAGCCATTGCAGTCGATATGGTAGCTGGGCCGGAAAAGCGTCAGCTCTCGGCTCAGGCACCCCACATAATCATCCTCACCTGTGTAGAGCTCAAATTGGGGCATCCATGTAAATATCTTTTCTTTGACGCAGCCAACCGGGCAGCCCGCCGCATCAAAGATTCTCAGGCAATGCCCCCAGGAAAGCTGACCCTTGACCACAAACAGGGTATTCCCATATTCATCATAAATATCATAGCTGTCGAACCAGGAGAACATCCGTTGCTTGAAAAGCATCTTCATTGCGTTTCTTCCCTTCACTTGCCTGCGCAGTATCTGTTATCGTCATCGCATTTGCTTGCCTTATGCTTATTATAGTTTATCGCGCCACCAAATCACAAGGGAAAATCCGGAAAATTAGCCCTGTTATTTTGCTTTCAGCGGAAGAATACCGGAATCCATTCTCTCTGCAGGGCAAGGATATGCTGCTTGCGCTTTTCTTTCTTTTGTACGCTTTGATTTGTATCCTTGTTTTGCTATTGCGTACCAGTAGGCATCGAACAAGCGCCCAATTCACCTGTATTTTCAATACGCAGAGTACAACATTTTCCGGGGTTTATTTTTGTCTCCCGGAAATTGGCCCAGGAATCTGTTGTATTGCGCTTCCAACTAGTATGCATTGCTGTGCGGAGCATTCCGCATAAACTTTTGTAACCAACTCAAAGCAGCGTTACCGTGCCGGAATTGCGTACCGTGTCCCATTTCTCTGCAGCTAAACTATGTTCACCCCCATAGGCTCTTTATGGCGGTGTGCAGCTTCTTTACGCATAGCATGTGCCAAATGTCACATTCCGAAAGTTAAATTATTCCGATATATCGTATGATTTTATGGCAAATTGCACATTTCATGCAGCAAGCGGCAATATCGGCAAAAATGTGCTGTTTTGCCGCCCTGAAAAGTGTACATTTCTGCACAAATCCACCCAAAAAACACATTTCTTCTTTGCGCTTTTTTCACATAACTACGCTCTGTAATTACCATTCACCTGTAAAAAATGCACATTGTACCTTTTATCGCCTTGCAAATGACACATTTTCACATTCCGTCTGCTGATCGCCGGATGTGCCGCTTAAAATCCGTTCCAGCGCATCGCAAAACCGGATATCCTGCTCTTTTGTGCGTTTTGCAGCCCCCTTTGGATGCTTGCCGGCGCGAAGGAGCTTTTTGTTTTCATGCCGCTGCAGCATCAGCGCATCTATATTATCCGCCGTATATTCCAAACCGTTCTGGTTCAGCACCCGCGCGCATTTTGCCAGGCACATACTTGCCAGACCGTAATCCTGCGTCACAACCAAGTCCCCGGGCTTCACCTGGTTGACAAGTGCAAAATCCACACTGTCAGCGGCCTTTGTCAAATACCAGCGTCTGTGCCCCTTCCCGCTCGATACGATGGGATGTATCGCACAGAATCACAACCGGCACACCTTTTTTCCCTGCGCTCCGCAGGGTCAGATCGACCACCGGGCAGCCGTCTGCATCGATCAAAATCGTCATGTGCTTATTCTCCTTCCCTCATCGTACTGTGCTTTGGTTTGATAATTGTACCATGTTCCAGCTGTGCTTTTCAACACGCAGGAGGCACTCATTCTCAGCGCACCGCAAAAAGCGCGGGAGGCTTTTCCTTCAGCTCGGTCTCCATCTGGGCCAGCGTCTTTTTGTCCAGATTGTAGAAAAATTTGGCACCGATGAACTGCAGCACCTTCCGCACCCACTGGGTAAACTACACAGATCTTTCCCCCGAATCTGCCGATCTGCCAAGGCAGTGTATGCTGCCGGAAAAGCCCGTCCTCAGCATCCAGATGCTGGAGGACCGCTACGCGCTGGAAAATCATCTGCTGGACGCCGTCCACCACGGTGATGCTGAGCTTGCGATGCAGGCGCTGCAGAGCTTTCGCGGCGTAACCATACCCGGGCGCAAGGGTCATACCAAGACCACCACCGTCCGTTTCCGCGCCGTTGCCCTGAATGCCCTGCTACGCAAGGAGGCAGAGCGGGCCGAGGTGCATGCCTTTTACCTTGATACCCTTTATAACGATTATCTGCTCGCCGCCGGTGAAATCACCACCGAGCAGCAAGAGCAGGCCCTTGTGGTCGAGATGCTGCAGCAATATTGCGACCGGGTGGCGCGGTACTCTACCGCCGGCTATTCGGTGCTCATCCGCAATATCATCCACTATATCAGCCTGCATCTGAAGGAGGATCTGACCCTTTCCACGCTGGCTGCCCGCTTCAACCTGAGCCGCTCTTATCTGTCCGACCGGCTCCACCGGGAAGTGCACAGCAACCTGACCGAATATGTGACCCTGACCCGCATCCAGTTTGCGGCGAACCTACTCCGGTATCATCGCTACACGATCACACAGGCGGCACAGGAGGTAGGTATCCCGGTTGTACCCTACCCGCCTGTTCAAGCGCACCATAGGAGAGACGCTATCCCACTACGCCCGGTAGAAAGCCATCGAGGCCTAAGAGACGAACCAGCTAAAAAGAAGAATTTTGCAGCGGCGCTCAGCCTCCTTGTAATGCTCTGCAGCATGGTATTATAATTTGTGTAGAATTGGCAAGCTGCATGCTGCACCAGCAGGAGGGCATTTTATGATTTTGCAAACAGGTTTCCGCACCGATATACCTAGCTTTTACAGCGCGTGGTTTGCGAACCGCCTGCGTGCAGGGTTTGTGCTGGTGCGCAACCCTTATGCTCCGCAGTCCGTCACGCGGTATGCCATCAACCCGGATGTGGTGGACCTGATCGGCTTTTGCACCAAAAATCCTGCACCGATGCTCCCCCGCATGGAGCTGCTGCGCCCCTATGGGCAGTACTGGTTTGTCACGATCACCCCCTACGGGCCGGAGATCGAGCCGCATGTACCGCCGAAGGCGCAGGTCTTGCAGGACTTTATCACCCTGTCAAAAATTGTCGGTCCCGATTGTATCACATGGCGGTATGACCCCATTTTTCTTTCCAACACCTACACCGCTGCGCGGCATATCGCTGAATTCGAGCAGATGGCGGCTGTGCTTTCCGGCTATACCAGGACCTGTGTGATCAGCTTTATCGACCTTTATGAGAAGGTACGGCGGAATTTTCCGCAGGTAAAAAGTGTCCCGCACACGGAGCGCGAAATGCTGGGAAAGGCTTTTGTTGAAATCGGCAAAAAATACGGCATGATGATACGCCCATGCGCCGAGGGCACTGCGCTGGCCCGCTATGGTGCCGATTGCAGCGGCTGCATGACGCAACGGACTTTCGAGGCCGCGCTGCACCGTCCCCTGCGGTTGCCCCCGCAAAAGCCAGCCCGCAAGGAGTGCGCCTGCTGCCTTACGGCGGATATCGGTGCCTACAATACCTGCGGTCACGGCTGCCTATACTGCTACGCCAACGCCAGCCGTGGGACTGTAGCGCAGAATATGCGTATGCACGACCCCGCTTCGCCCTTTTTGGTCGGGCACAGCCAGCCGGGTGATGTGATCCACGAGGCAAAACAGGAAAGCTGGCTGCTCGATCAGATCAGTATGGCTGAGCTCCTCTAGCAACAGGCAGTGGCTGTCGGCCGTTTTCACCGCTGCAACAACAAAAGCTTGCAAGATAAGGCTAAAATGCCTGTACTTGCAAGCTTTTGTTGTTTTCATTTGCGAAAATATGGGGCGAGCGATTCCTGTTGCTGTATCGTACAAAGCGAGCTGCAATACAGCCGCACACAGCAAAAAGGCAGCGCTTCCTGCGCAGCCTCTCAGCAAACGGCCTTATTCGGCGTATTCTTTAACGGCTCCAGCCTTCTGCAGGGCCGTCATCACAGCGGGGATCAGAACCAGCTGCACGATAATGCCCGGCACGGCATTGAGCAGTGCGCCCGCCAAGAATGCCTGGGCGGTAAACGCCTTGCCGCCCAAGCCCAGCAGCACGACCTCAGCCACGCCCCAGACAAGCCGCCCTGCTACCATGGCGGTAAGCAGCGCTGCATACACCCCTGCCGCGCCCTTTTGAGCCATACGGCGGTATACCAACCCGATAACAAGGCCGTAGGTCAGCAGCTCAAAGGCCATCGCAATAGCCACCGGATACATCGGAGGCATCCCGAACAGGACCGAGCGCAGCAACGGCGCAACAAAGCCCACCGCTGCACCGTACTGCCAGCCGCAGACAAGGCCGCACAAAAGCACCGGAATATGCATCGGGAGCAGCATGCTGCCAATTTGCGGAATCTGGCCCGTCAGCATGGGCAGCACAAGGCACAGCGCCAAAAACAGCGCTGCATAAGCCAATTTTTTTGTATTCTGGTTTTTCACAACATATCACCCTTATCAAAAAGTTTGAACCGCGCACCCTTCTGGGCACTGCCTTCCTGGCTTTTTCATAAGGGCATTCCTGCATCCTTCAAGCCCGCTATAGCGGGAACCATGCAGTTATGCCATAGGTCCGCTTACTATATTACACAAAAATCTCCGCCGTGTCCAGTACAAAGTTGCAGCGTGCGGCTGGATCATGGGCAGCAAAATACCCTTCCTCCAGCGGGATCCACCGCTGCACAAAATTTGCGTAGCGTATGCCCTCTCTCGCCCGCAGGCGCGCCGCCTGCACATCGGGCGGGCAGGTAACAAATACACGCACCGCAAAGTCAGTCTGCAGCGCCGGATGCAGGCTGTAGCTGCCCTCCAGAATCGTCAGCGGCGCGGCAGCAAACGGCTTAGACGGCAGGAAGGCTCCCGCCGCACAGCTGTATGCATTATAGAGCGCCGTTTCGCCGCGCAAAAGCGGCTGCAGAACCTCGTTTCGCAGCCGAATGAAATCCATATTCGCGCCGGGCTGCTCCTGCCAGTTCGCGCAGCGCGCAGCAAGCGGTAGATAGAAATCATCGGTATGCACTACCCGGCAGCCCAGCTGCCCCGCCAAAAACTGTGCCAGTGTAGACTTTCCGCTGCCGCAGCGCCCGTCAATAGCCAGCAGCGCAGGGCCATTTTCTGCAGCCAACTGTGCGGCCTGCAGGATCGGGGCGGCGGCTCTTGCCAGCGGCGTCATGCGTCCAGCGCACGCAGCGTAAGTGCTACGGCATTTTGCAGATACTCGTCAAGGCGGCAATCCTGCGTGCCCGCCACAAAGATCCCGCAGCCGGACGCCGGGATCAAAACCTTGGCTGCCTCACTGCCGGAAATCGCCACCGACATTTTGGGTGAAACCTCTCCCATGATTCCGTTGGCCATCAAGATACCGATGGGTCCCAGGATAATATCGGCTCTGGCGGCATTGTACACCACCGCATTTTCCCCGGTGGCACCGCGCACTGCACCCGCCTTCAGCATGGCGCTGGTTGCCAGCACATTCGTGCCCACTGCCAGCAGCTCGCAATCCGCAGGCAGTTTAGGCAGCAGCAGCTTTGCAAGCTGTGCGCCCATGCCGCCCCCCTGCCCATCAATGATCAAAATTCGTTTCATACCTTACATCCCCTGTCGCTATATGCCCTGCCGCTGCCGCGGCTCAGGCTGTCGAAAAGCCTCCCTCTGCGAGACAGACTCCCCCGATACGGGGGAGGTGGCGCTTGCGCCAAAGGGGGGAGCGGTGCCCCGAAGGGGCGGAGGGAGAGAACCTTGCCATAGCCCGAAATATTTTGGACAGCCGTACAGCTCTCTCCCCCACCGCCTGCGGCGGAGCCCCTCGCAGAGGGGCCAAGGGGTGAACGCACCTTTTTCGACAGTCTGCGCCTCTGCAGTGGCTTACTTATGTCTACTATTTTACACCCCCGGAGTACGGCATCGCAAGTGGCAAAATGAAAAGGGCTTCTGATTACTTGTAAAAATTCATCCCGCTCCATTTCCATCAATTCCTGTTGCTGTAACTTTATTTTAGATTTTTTGTTGTGTTCGCTAAGAGATCCTCTTGACTGCCAAGGCGACGGCTCTCGCTGCTATAGCATATCAAAACTTTCCCAAATGCTGTATGCCTTTATAGCAGACTCAAACCCAATCCTGCTGCCAGTCCCCTCCCCTGCCTTCTTGAGATAACCCTTACCTTATTGGATGGTGTTTGCTTTATGCTTTTTCTTCCTTCGGCATGTGCCATATAACCTACGGGGCGATAATCCGGCTTTCTACCTATTGCAAGGTCCATTCTCAAATTCAGCTTGTTTCGTGTTGCGAAGGCTTCCCCTTCCACCTAAAAGAGAGGTTTCTACACTTTAACAATCGGATAATTTCCCTTTTTGGAACAGATTGTATGGACCAATTTGTATATTTTCCATATATTATCCTATTAGTATATTAAATTGTATCTTATACAGCCCCTCACCTATCCTTTTTATCCACCTTATGTAAGTACATTAAGCCCGCAATCCCTGTGGATTACTGCCTAAAAAGTGGATAAGTCCGTCAAAAAGAGGTTTTCTCATCAAGAAGTCGTGAAGTCCAGCGAAAAGAGAGGTTTCTACATCTCATTGCCGAAAAAAATGTTTACTTTGCATTATGCCATACTTTGCACCACTATGGACCTCTCTGGATCATCTTTGCATACACTATGTACATATCGTATATATCACAGCACTATTTCCTCATTGTATTTTGTCTGCAACGATTTTTCCAATTCCTACTATCTTCTCTCCCAGCTTTTTTGGTTTTTCAAGTGCTATTTTCTTCTCTATATCTATATATTGTGGTTTTACGCTCTTTTATCACTACGTAGCTTTGGTAGTGCCCTTCTGTACATGGCTGTGTTTTTTCCTCTCTTCTTTCGCTCTTTTGATGTAGAAACCTCTTTTTAGTGCAGATAATTCCTTTTTCGAAGCCCAATTATATATCGGTATATCGCCTATTATTCTGTTTAAAAATCTTACGATGTTTATGTGTAGAAACCTCTTGGTTCGCCACTATTACCTTTCCTGTCTCTGCCTATATAGACTCTCTTTGTGCAAGAACAAGTATGTTAGTTGATCCACAACACCAATATATAGTGTTTTTGAAGCAATTTCTAAAAGGAGGTTTCTACACCGGAAAAATTTGCGCACCTCCTACCGCAGAGATCACTCGCAGCAGCAAAAGGAGGTTTCTACACTCGCGGAAGGGGAAATTTTTGTTTCACTCTCTCCCCTGCCCCTATGCATGCTATCCTAATTCAAGCGCCGGCGTTTTCCGATGCTTGTGCAAAGAGAGGTTTCTACACCGGAAAAACCAGCTATCGCACTCTCCACCTATGTTTGCACGGCAATGCTCTCCCGCTATCGCAAAAGCAAGATTTCCGCCCTGCACAATTTGTAGCCGCAACAGGCAGTATACAGAAAAAACTTTGAAAACAGAGATTCTTCCACGGCAAAAAAGAGGTTTCTACACGCTTATTTTGGCTGATTGGGCTGTAGCAATCTCTTTCTACAGCCTTTTAAACCTCTTGCATCCGGTGTGGAAATCTCTTTCGCCAAGTGTTTTTTCCTCTCCGCTGGCATGTGGAAACCTCTCTTTCTACATATTATAATAAATAAGTAAAAAGTAAAATATAAGATAAATAAGTATAAAAGAGAAAAAAGCAAAATTTGAAAAATAGCAAAGCTCCAAACATTTTTCGTTGACAGTCGGCAAATAGTATAGTAATATTATCAGTATAATGATATTTGTGTACCTATTTGTATTATAACATCTAACGAAAGGAATATATAGCTGTATATCGTAATTATTTTAAACTCCTCCTTGTACAGCTATAAGTAATGGATATGAACAAAACGAATTCGTCCATTGATGAAAACGAGGAATCTTTAGTTGGAGAGGTCCTTTCTGATGATGAGGTCCGCGAAAAAAAGCAAGCGATTGCGAAATGGCAGCACTCCCCTGTCGGCTTTGGCTCTTACATTACCAAAAGTAATGACCTGATCCAGCGGACAAAGTACTCTCTGCCCAGAAATGAGCAAAAGGTTCTCTTTATGCTCATGTCTAAAATCGACCAGAAAAATGATAAGGATGCATCCAAATATTATTCGATCACTTTCAACGATTTTGCTAAGTTAACCGGAGTGCGCACGGTGGATACGACCTATGCACTGAATCTGAAGGAAACTATAGAAAATTTGGAAAATCGTACCTTCTGGGTCAAGAAAGAACCCGGCAGTAAGGTGTATCGCTCCATTTCCTGGCTGCAAAAAGGTTCTGAGGTCGATTTTGACAAGAAAGAGATTCGCCTGCGCTTTAACCAGGACATCTGGAAGGATATTGCGCAGCTTACCAGCAACTATACCTCTTACAGCATCGAGTATCTGCTGATGATGAAAAGCACCTACTCTATGCGCGTTTATGAAATCATACTCTCCTATGACAATGGAAACAGAGACTATGGCTATACGAACGGCCTTGTATTCCAGCCGGTAAATGATGAGATCCTGAATAAGTTCTCCTCAAAGCGCGACGAGCTGGCGGGTTATAAGTATAAAAAATTCAATATTGATGAGTTTAAAGGTCTGCTTTCTGCACCCACAGAGGCAGAGAGAGAGTCCACAAAGAGCAAAAAGAAAAAGGATCCGGCATCTGCCGACAAGAAAAAGTTTGACCGGGAAAAACCGCTGTCTGAAAAGTACAAGACTTTTACAGAGTTTGAAAAGAATGTTTTAAAGACTGTTAAGAAAGAAATCAATGAGATGACGGATCTTTGGTTTGACTATGCCCCGGCGCGCAAGCGCGGTGTTCGCAAATATGAATACCTGTATATTTTCATCAAATACAAGACCAAAGCGGAAATGAGGGATGTCCGCTCCTATCATGATAGAAATACGCACGATGACGAAATTGTAAGGGATTCCAGAAAGAAGAAAATCCAAAGTGCGGAAAAAGCAGCCCAGCATATTACAGAGCCATTTAGCACAGATATTTTGAAAATGAAGTATAGAAAAGCAACTACGGAGATCAGAAACAAAGCAGACTATGCTTCGTATGAGGATAAGCTGACGGACAACGAGAAAAATATCTGCAATGATATTTTCACATACACGGCTAAGATCCTGACAAACACCAACAGGTGTGACCAAGCGGAGGAAACACTGGATTCTTTAAACCGAATCATCCATGACAATGCCGGGCTGAAAACATGGGCCCTGGGACTGTGTGTAAAATTTACGGAGATGTTTGAAAAAGCAACCGAAAGGAAGTCTGCACAGTATTATCGCACGGTTGTTTATAACGATACGATTGAAAACAGTGCTTTGATCATCGCGGCTGGCAAGCAGAAGCTCGCATCGTTGGATCCGGCGGGAGTGTTTAAGTTTGATATGTCTGTCTTTGAGGATGTATAAGTATTATTTGGCAGCAGCCTGCAATATGCAGGCTGCTGCTTTTTGCTGTAAAGAAAAAACAAAGATTATAAGTGACAAATAAATACAAAACGAGAACAGCAACAAGAATTGAAAGATGTGTTGACTCTGTCAGACTGTCGAAAAACTCTTGTAGGGGCGAGCATTGCTCGCCCGTGCCCGTTTGCCTTGTAAGCAAACTGTCCCAGAAGATGCGTTGCTGCGGTAAGTTGACGGGCAACCAATGGTCACCCCTACACATGCAAAAAGGCAAAAAAAGCAATTTTTTTGACGGGCTGAACTCTGTTTCGTGCTGTGAAGCGCGGTGCGAGTATGTAAAGAAATGGCCTATACGAATGCAGACATATTAAAGAGCAGCAACAAGAATTGATAGACTTGAAATATCGTTATGGCAGGATGATACCCGGAAAAGAGAATTGACTTTACTTATATCTATGTTATAATTGAAATCACAATAAGCAGCAAAAGATGGCTGCAACTATTTTGTGGTGAGGTATAGGCTTCAACATATTCAGCCACTGAAGTATGATAAAATCGTAAAACCGGAATGGCAAAAAGGCATGGAAAATCGATTACAAGAGAATCACAGAATGATAATTCACAGCAACAAGAATTGACGGACACATCCACAAATAACAGTCTTTACAGAAATGAGGAATTGCTCAATGTCTGCAAAAATTATTACAATTGCCATTGAAAAGGGCGGCACGGGTAAAACCGTAACGGCCTCCAATCTTGCCTACCTGATGGGCGATGAGGGAAAAAAAGTTCTTTGCGTGGATACTGATCCGCAGGGAAATCTCACCAAAGCACTCAGCGGCGGCTTGAGCATCACAAGTGATGAATTCTACGGTAAGGCGCTTTATAATCTTTTCGACGGGTTCCTGTATCATAGCAAGACACGAGACTTTATTGTGGAAACGCAGTATGAAAATGTGGATATGATCCCGTGCGATGCGCAGACGCCGCGAATCAATAAGCGCATTGAACTGCTGATTGGCGATGCAGAGCGCCTTAAGGACGGAGATCCGAGGAAGGTTTCCGGTATGGGGGATTTTCTGTGCTATTTCCTCAATCAGGTACGTGATGATTACGATTACATTCTTATTGACACACAGCCTACGCGGGACAGTTTGTTGCTTTCCAATGCAATCTATGCAGCGGATTATATCCTGATTCCAGCCGGCTGTGAGGATAACTCCGAAGAATCGGCATTTCGCCTTTATTATGAATGCAATAAGATGAAGCAAAGCTCCACTTCTCACCTGATGGGTGCCGGTGTGTTGTTGGTGAATGTAGACAAAAGCGCAGCAACAGACAAGAAGATTCAGGAGCACTTTAAAGAAGAGCTCGGCACATCGCTGTTCAGCGTTGCAATTCCCACAAGCAAGACGGTGAAAACATCCATTTCCCGCTTTTTGCCTGTGTGCTATATGGCAAAAACGCAGCCTGTGGCAAAAGCCTATGTGAAAGCCTACGAAGAGTTGAAAAAGCGTCTGGAGGTGAAATGATATGGGAATGAAAAGCCCCGCCAAAAAGAAGGAAATCGTAAAGCGTTCCCGCCCGACAGATGCAGAGCTTGGCAAAATTGATTCCAATAATGGCGATGCAGGAAAAATTATCAGTGATCTGACCGCAGGGCATAAAAGCATTGAATACGAAGCTCGGGATATTGCACTGTACGATATTCGCGTAAATGCGGACAACGAAATCTTCCGGCAGGCAGATACCCAAGAGGATATTGTGCAGCTGGCGGAGGATATTCACCGCAACGGCCTGATGCATAATTTGGTGGTGTTTCCGCAGGAAGAAAATGGAAAGACAGTGTATGTCCTTCTCTCCGGTGAGCGCCGCTACCGCGCGATGGAGTACCTCGAAAAGAGAGGAGACGCCACCTGGAACACCATCAAAAACTGCAATGTGATCACAACCAGTCTTTCGGAAAATGAAAAAAAGGTGCTTTTATACAGTGCGAACCTGCAGGTCCGCGGCGGCTTTGCGGATGAACAGATCCGCCGCAAGGCCGTTGCAGAATTTGTGGTCTGCCTTCAGAACGAGCCGTTCAATATGACGGAAAAGGACGCTAAAAAGGCAATTAAGGAAGTGAGTGCAACCACAGCCAAGCAAATCGACCGTGATTTCCGCATTGAGGAAAAGTTGGACAAAGAGCTGCTTCGCCTTTTGGATAACAAGTTCCTGACCCGCATGGAGTGTGAAAGCTATATCACGCTGGAGCCGGAGGTGCAGCATAAAATTGCGCAGTGCTATCTGTTGCTGAGCGCGGTTGATGTGAGCAACTGTGACACCGATGCCCGGGAGCGTCTGCTGCAGGAATGCAACAGCATACATTATGATTTTATACGGGCTATTGACAGAGCCAGAAAAACCAACGAGCCGGATGAGAGGGACGAACGCCTGGAGACTGCGTTTGCGGAGTGTGAAAACGCAATCCGCCTGCTGCAGAACAGGGTAGGGGAGTACCGTACCGCCGTCAGTCGGCATGATACGGAGAAGGCCGAGGAAATCGCAAAGGATGTGGCCAGGGATCAGGAGGCAAAGCGCGTCGAGAAAAAGGAGCAAAAGAGCGAGTCTGAAAGCGCGACCTTTGTGGAAAAGACGATCCAGCCTGTTGCCAATAAGATTTTTAAGAAAATGAGTTCAACCAGCTATAAGCGCGGCGTCAGAAAGATGTCTCAGGAGCGCCGTGATAATGATGTTGCGATCCTGAATGAGCTGATCGAGCAGGCGCAAAGCCTCCGGGATTTGATTGAAGCCGCAAAGTAAGGCAGGGTAGGGGGAGACACTGTCCCGGTAACAAAGGCAACACCGCACAATTCCCGCCTTACGGCTTAAGCACCGCTCCGGCGGCTGCGGCACGGCATCTGCGTTGCCAAAATACTCGATAATACACAAAGTATTATCTGCGCTTTTGGCTTAGCAGCTGCCGCACCTCGCTCGCCGTATCGGCACTTGGAATTATGCGGTATTGCCCAAAGGGTGATGCGAATGAAAGAAGAAAAAGTCAAGGTCAACCTTCGGGTAGGGCTCCTGATTCGGGAGACGCTTGTGGATGAGGCTGCTGTGGAGGATATCCGCGTAGGCACCCTGGCCAATCGGCTGCTCCAGTCCGAGATGGATAAGGTCATGAAGGTCGGTGCTGACAACTGCCTGATCATGAACAGCAGGGAATATCTGGCCAGCAAAGCAGAAATCGAGCAGAACAGGGCGGCCTACTATCTGTTTCCGGAAACAAAGGTTGTCAGTCGGTTTATTGCTACGCAGTTGGATGACAAGATCTATCCACAAATATCTTTTTACTTTTTGAAAGAGCAGATGGATGCGCTGGAAAAGCTGGTACGAAAGCAGCGGATACCGCAAACGATCCGAAACGGTGCGGTGCACTCCTATCGGTATGTTATCGCCGGTATGCTGCTGAATCATCCGCTTTGCCGTGCGCTGGGAGCATCCGCAAATAATGATTGAACCCAAAGCCCACAGCCGCCGCTGTGGGTGTTTTTTTGTCTGCCGCTGCCTGCAGCAAAACGCGCTGCAGAGGCGTCCACACACGCGCTCTGAGAGAGGGACGCGCTGAAGACGGTAAACAAAAAGGCCCCACCCGCAAATGCGGACAGGGGAGAGGGGAGACGCAGCCTTGAAAAAATATAGGGGCGGCACACAGAATTATGCGGTGTTGCCTTAGAGCCAGGTACCCTTCCGCAGGTACTGCGGTCAGCATTTTGGTTTCGCCTTCCTTACAATTTGTTTCTATAGAGGGAAAATTTTGCTTGCTTTTGGGTTGCGGTGCTATTATACTTTGTGACATAGAATGTATAAAAAGTATTTACCGCATTATGACTATGTAATTTTGCTATGAATGAGGCTGCGCCTATGTATGTCGATTGGGAATACTACAAGATTTTTTACTTTGTCGCAAAATACCGCAATTTTACCAAGGCGGCCCGCGTGCTGGGCAGCAACCAGCCCAACATCACGCATACGATGAACAAGCTGGAGGATCAGCTGCACTGTGTGCTGTTTATCCGCTCCAACCGGGGTGTGACGCTGACGCCGGAGGGGGAGATGCTCTATACCCGCATTTCCTCGGCTGCTGTGCAGATACAAGATGCCGAGGAGGAGCTGAGCGCCAGCGCGACCTTTGAGCATGGTGCAATCAGTATCAGCGCAACCGAGACGGCGCTGAACATCTACCTGTCGGAACGGCTGCGGGACTTCCATGCGCAGTACCCCGGTATCCGGCTGCGGATCTCCAACCATTCAACGCCGCAGGCAATTCAGGCTGTGAAAAACGGCGAGGTCGATTTCGCTGTTGTGACGACCCCCACCGGCGCAGAGGGGGAGCTGAAAAAAGTTGATTTGATGCCGTTCAACGAAATCCTGGTCGGCGGGAAAACCTTCACGGCGCTGGCAAGTCGGACGCTCTCGCTGCAGGAGCTTGACGCCTATCCGCTGATCATGCTGGGGAACGAGAGCATGAGCCGCCTGTTTTACCGGCAGTTTTTCCTTGAGCACAGCGCAGACCTGAAGCCGGATATTGAGGCGGCCACCACAGACCAGATGATGACGCTGGTAAAGAGTGAGCTTGGCCTTGCCTTTGTGCCGGAGCCGATGGCCCGCAGCAGCCTGCGGCGCCGCAGCATTGTGCAGTTGACCCTGCGGGAGGAGATTCCGCAGCGCTCAGTAAGTCTGGTTTATGACCGGCACCGTCCGCTGAATACGGCGGCCCGGGAATTTCAAAAGCAGCTGCTGAATGCGGCCAGACAGGAAAAAGTAGAATAACGCAAAATGTGCCCGCGCAAGCAGGCACATTTTGCGTTATGGGATGCAGAAAGCGGCAGTGTTTATGTCCAACCAGTGCATAAAGTGCTCCGAATTGGAACGCTACCAAAATGCTGTTGCAAAAGGCGGGGAAAATGTCTATACTTGTACTATACAAACCAGCAGACGCGGTATAATACCCCGCTGCGGACACTTTGCAGAGCAACCAAAGGAGTCACTTGTATGGATAAGCAGAGCAGGACCTATCAGGCGTATGTGCAGATCCTCAAGGAGGAGCTGATCCCTGCCATGGGCTGCACCGAACCGATTGCCATCGCCTACGCCGCCGCTAAGGCGCGGGATGTGCTTGGCGGTATGCCGGACAAAGTCGAGATCGGCGTGAGCAGCAACATCATCAAGAATGTCAAGAGCGTCATCGTGCCCAACACCGATGGCATGAAGGGCATTGAAGCCGCCGCAGCGGCAGGCATCGTCGGCGGGCAGGCGGACAAGGCACTGGAGGTCATCGCAGCTGTAACAGCGGACCAGAAGGCTGCGATGCGCGCCTTCCTGAAGCAGGTGCCGGTCATGGTGAAGGCAATCGACAACGGCTTTATCTTCGACATTATTGTGACGCTGCAGCAGGGGAGCGATTCTGCCGTGGTGCGCATCTGCCAGTACCACACGAATATTGTCCTGATCCAAAGAAACAGCGAGGTGCTGCTGGATCATACCGCGCAGGAGACAAAGCAGCTCTGCGGTGACGCCGCCCCTGCCGAGAGCGGTCTGACAGACCGGGCACTGCTGAACATTGCGGATATCTTTGCATTTGCCGATACCTGCGAGATCAACGACATCCGACCTTTGCTGGAAACCCAGATCCGGTACAACACCCGCATCTCGGAGGAGGGACTGCGAGGGGATTACGGTGCGAACATCGGCTCTACAATGCTGAAATTTTACGGCGAGGATGTGCGCAACCGCGCTATTGCCAAGGCAGCAGCAGGCTCTGATGCCCGTATGAGCGGCTGTGAGCTGCCAGTTGTCATCAACTCGGGCAGCGGCAATCAGGGCATCACGGTCTCAGTGCCGGTTATCGAGTATGCCAGAGAGCTGGGGGCATCCGATGAGACTCTCTGCCGCGCACTGGCCCTCTCCAACCTGATTGCGATCCACGAGAAGGCCGGTATAGGGCGGCTGTCCGCCTACTGCGGGGCCGTCAGCGCGGGCTGTGCTGCGGGTTGCGGCATTGCCTATCTGCAGGGCGCAGACCTGAAGGCGGTCTCCCACACCCTTGTCAATGCACTGGCCATCGTTTCGGGTATTATCTGCGATGGTGCCAAGGCCAGCTGTGCGGCGAAGATCGCCTCCAGCGTGGAGGCGGGCATCCTGGGGTATCACATGTACAAAAATGGCCAGCAGTTCCGCAGTGGGGATGGCATCGTCACAAAGGGCGTTGAAAATACCATCCGTAATGTGGGACTGCTGGGCCGTGAGGGTATGCGCGAAACCGATAAAGAGATCGTGCGGATCATGCTGCAGGAGCCGTAAGGCCGCCGCAGTGGAGGACAGGGACTACTTATAGGAAGTGACCTTTATCCCGTATTCCTGCGTGGCCAGCTGCTCCCACCCGGAAAGCGGTGCTTTTGTCGGCGCGGCGGGTGCAGACGGGCTTTCCCGCGCTCCTTTTGTAGGATTCTGTCCAAAGTGCGGCGCGTTCGCAGGAAATCTGCGGTTTGGCGTTTACATAGTTTTGGCGTATTTTTTCAATTCGTGCGGTAAGCATTTTGAAATCCCTCCATTCGGAAAACAAGCAACAGAAAAGCCAAAAGGCGTGCAGCACCCAATGAAGTGCGGCACGCCTTTGTGCGCAGACGAAAAAACGGGATCGCGCACCTTGCCTGTGCGTGACCCCGTTGTCCCGTTCCTATTCTGTGATGATGCTATGTTTATAGCACGAACCCTAAAAAATGCAAGCACTATTTCGAGAAATTAGGCCTGTATTACCGGTTTATGGTAAGGTCACGCTCGTTTTCGACGACTGCTTCTACCGCAAGCGCAAGGCCGCGCGCGATTTGATGCAGCTCTATGCTGGGTGTTCCCAGCGGCTTGCTGACGGCCTGCTCCATCGCATACGGCACATGGATAAAGCCGCCCCGCATAGCGGGATACTGCCTGTCGATGAGATAGAGCAGCGTATACATCAGGCAGTTGCACACAAAGGAGCCAGCGGTGTAGGAGAGGGCTGCCGGAATACCGGCGGCTCTCATTTTTTGCACCATGGCTTTTACGGGCAGAGAGGTAAAGTAGGCGGGCGCACCGTCCTTCCGGATCGGCTCGTCCACAGGCTGGTCGCCTGCATTGTCAGGAATGTTTGCGTCCGCAAGGTTGATGGCAACTCTTTCCGGCGTGATGGCGGACCGCCCGCCTGCCTGCCCGACACAGATGACCGCATCGGGCCGGTGCTCGTTTACGGCGGCTTCCAGAACGGTGCAGGAAAGAGCAAACCGGGTGGGAACCTGCAGTTTGATGATCTGTGCCCCGGCAATGGTGTCGGGCAGCAGTTTGACAGCCTCATAGGCCGGGTTGACGGTCTCTCCGCCGAACGGGTCAAAACCGGTGACAAGGATCTTCATGAAGGAAACCTCCGCGTATTATTTTCTGCGCACGGCAAAACCAAACACAGTGCCGCAGGCGCCGCCGACGATGAGCATAAAGTTGGCTACATTGTCCTGCACGAACAAAATATCATATACCTGCTGGCTCAGGTAGAGCGCACCGACAAGGATCAAAGTGATCGGAATACCGCCGTTCCGGCTGCCGGCCAGGCTGGACAGCATGATGAGCATAAATACAATGCCGGACACAAGCGCAGTCATGAGGATACCGCTTAGCAGGGTGCGGCTGCCGTAGCGCTCCTCCAGTTGTACTGCAGATGGATATTGCTGCGCTTCATGGCGGATGCGCCTCCTTTGTATGATGGTACCAGTATAGCATATAAGCAGCCGACCTGTCGAGAACAGAGGAAGCGTGCAAAGAAAAAGGGCAGACCGTAAAAGGTCTGCCCGCGTGCACCCGTGCGCAATTGATAAGCAAATAAAGGGTCTCGCTATGACTGCGGCAAAAGCGGTCATGGCGGCTCAGCAGGGTTGGGTCTGCCGCTGCTTTAAAAAGTGGATCGTCATAACGGCGCAGTAGGCCAGCGCTGGTGCGCAGGCAGCCAGACGGAAGTGTGTTTTTAGGACCTACTTTGTATCAGCGCTTTATGCATTGCGCCACGGCATATTTCAATTTCTGCAAATCCGTTTCGTCAGGGTGGGAAACAGCAGTATCAAAGTTTTCAATCATTTTGTCAACGTTTGGAATCGGCAGAGGGCTGTTTTTCATCTTTACATAGCGCTCCCGCACCGATTGCGGCATTTTCCCCTGGCACATGTAGGTGCCGATGACAGTATTGGAAGCACCGAGGTGTTTTTGAACGGAAGAAAGAATTTTGTCAAAATATTCCTGACTGCCGCCGAACCCGGCTGTGCCAAACAGGAACACCTCTTTGCCCTTGAGCGTTTTCAGGAAATCGGTGATTTCCTGATTGCAGCGCCCCTTGTCCGTCCAAAAGCCGATGAAAAGACGCTCTGCCTGCAGAGCCTCCTGTGACGGGGAACCGAAGAAACACAAATCTGCCTGAGGGAGAACAGAGGAAACAGCCTCGGCAAGCTGTTTAGTATTGCCGGTCTGGCTGCTGAATACAATAGCGTATTTCACAGGTCATACCTTTTCATAAATGCAATGGGTGCCCTGATGCTGCTGCAAGCCGCCAAGGCATTTTTTGTTGCAGCGAACACAGCGGTGAATCTCCTTGATCTGACCGGAGGCCACTTTGTTCGGCCATTCCGGGTCAGCCAACAGCTGGCGGCTCATGGCAGCACAGGTGATGCGTCCGCTTGCAAGCTGCTGCTCTACAAAATCAGGCTGATTCAGTCCGCCCACGCCAGTGATGGGCTTGTCCGTATACTGGCGCACCTCGTCGCAGAATTTCAGGAAGCAGCCCTGCTCTTTGAAGTACGGGTGGTTGGCCGGGGGAATGGTGTCCTCCAGACTGGAATGGTTCGCCAGCGTTACATGGAAGCTGGTCACACCGGCATCGGTCAGCAGCGGTACAAAAATACCCAGCTCGGACTCCACCACACCGGCATTGCCGTAGTGGGGATCTTCCTGCCGGACGGCCAGCTTGTAGTCGATGGGAATCTCCGGCAGACGGCTGCGGATGGCTTTGACGGCCTCCACCGCAAAGCGGGCACGGTTCTCGGCGCTGCCGCCGTATTCATCCGTGCGGTGGTTAAAGACAGTGGAGCTGAAGCTGCCGCACATACGGTCACCGTGGACCTGCACCATATCGAACCCGGCTTTGACAGCCAGCACGGCGGCCTCGCCGAAGCCGTTGATGATCTTATGGATTTTGCGGGTGGACAGCTTGCTGATGTAAGGGGCAACCTCGGCATTCAGCAGGGGACGCAGCTCCTCCATGGAAATCTTCTTCGTCAGAACGCCGGGCACGTATTTCAGCATGGCCAGCATATTGGAGTCGGTCTGGTGCAGCTGGGCGCAGATGCGGCAGTCATAGCTGTGGACGATTTCAACCAGCTTCTGATAATGGGCGAAGCCTTTTTTATCAAAAAGAGATTTCTCAAATTGGCTTTTGCCAACGGGGACGTCACCGATGATAACCATGGCGCAGCCGCCTGCGGCGATCTTGCGGATCTTTTCAAAGTATTCGTCCTCCGCAAGGCCAAAGGTGGTAGGGGCAAAAATGATGCGGTTTTTCAATTCCAAACCGCCGTAATTGATGGGGCTGTTAATCGTTTCGTACATGGTGCGGTATCCTTTCTGTTGCTTTTTCCAATAAGGCAAGCAGCTGTTCCTTTTCTTTTGCAGTCAGATTCGTCATAAATCTGTCGTCCCAGTCAAAGAATATCCGGTGGGCGGCTTCAAAAGCCTCCTGCCCGCGTTCTGTCAGGTTGAGCAGATAGTGACGCCCTGATTTTTCCTTGGTAATAAAGCCATCGTCAGTAAGACGATTGATGCACCGTTGACTGTGCCCCCAGTCAACAGACAATGCTTTTGTCAATTCCGAAGGCGTACAGTTCGGCTTTTTTCCGATATATACAATAAAAAACAAAAGCCCGAAATTTAGTCCGACTTCCTGCAGCTTGTCGCCTGTGAAATCCGCAAAGCTGCGGTACAGCATGGTGATGTAGTAGGAAAGGGCCTTTTGATACATGGTGGATGTAGCATCTCCTTTCGTAAAAGAGTATAGTCCATACGCTTGACTTTGTCAAGTATAAAATGCTGATATACAATTGAAAAGACAAAATATATGCTATAGAGGGAAAGCAAACCGGGCAGTAAGCCCTGGAGCAGGGGACATAGCCAGCCACACGGCGGCGCAGCAAAATACAAACTCGCAGCAGCCAAAGGGTACTTTCGTATCCATGACTGCTGCGAGTTTTTTTAAGCTATTTTCTTATTTACTGCTGCGACTGCGCAAGAGCCTCATCGATCAGCTTTTGCAGTGTGGCAGCGTTATCCTCTTTATCAATACCGCCCATAATCGGTTCCCCAACGATGTTGCCCTGACGATCCACAACGCAGGTAGTGGGGAAGGCCATAATGCCGAGGGCAAACTTACCGGCATCACTGGCAGAGTCAAAATAGATGTTGCGGAATGCAGCCCCGGCCTGTTCCAGAATCTGTCTGGCAGCGGCAATGTTGTCCGCGTTGCCATCAAGGGTTTCTGTGTTGATACCGATCACCTCGCCGCCCTGCTCTTGAATGCGCTGATTCAATGCGTTAAGGTCGTCCATCTCGTCCACACAGGGCTTGCAGCCGCTGAACCAGAAATTTACAACGGTGAACGCATTATCGGCAAAAAGACTGCTGCTTACGCTGTTGCCGTCCAAATCCTTTCCTTCAAACTGCGGGAATGTGCTGGCCGTCTGCGTCATAGACTGGCTGGCAGCTTCATCCTGCGGCAGTGCTGCGATCTGTGTTTCGATCTCACGGATTTTGTCCGCATCGGCCTTTAAAGCAGCATATTCTTCATCGGTGAACTGGTCCTTCGCATGATCCAACGCATTCATAAGAATATCACCGTAATTGCTGCTTAGTGTGGTGTCGGTAACATTCTTGTCCATGGAGGCAAAAACCTTTTCCCACAGGGCGTTATTTGCCGCCAGAATATCGTTTTCCTCTGCGAGAAGCTCATTTTCAGACTTGCCCGTCTCAGAAGTAGATGCTTGCTGGGAAGCTGCCGCAGTGTTTGTCTGTGGGCTGCTGCAAGCAGCGAGGGAGAGCAGCATCAGAAGGGCTGTGATCCATGCAAAAAAACGTTTCATTGTCAATTCTCCTTGATTTCTGTTTTTGACTTGTCGCCGAAACCGTACTGATAGCAGATCGCTTTGGTCGGACAAGACTTTATACACTTACCGCAGCGGATACACTCCGCGTGGTTTGGTGTTTTGGTAATATCCACATCCATCGGGCACGCTTTTGCGCAGGCACCGCAGGAAACACATGTATCGCGGTCAACGCGCATCTGAAACAGGGATACATGATTCATAAGTGCATAGACCGCCCCCAAGGGGCACAGCCATTTGCAGAACGGGCGGTAAAAAACCACGCTGCCTACCACAACTGCCAGCAGAATGCAGAATTTCCAGCTGAACAGCTTTCCCAAAGCAGCTCGTATGCCCGCGTTTGTAAGAGAAAGCGGAATTGCGCCCTCCAGTACGCCCTGCGGACACAGGTACTTGCAGAAGAACGGATCCCCCATGCCGGATGTGTTGACAATAACAGCCGGAAGCAGTATGACCATGATCAGCAGTACCGCATATTTGATATAGCGCAGCGGTTTCAGGCGTCTGGTTGACAGCTTGGGAGAGGGAATCTTATGCAAAAGCTCCTGCAGCCAACCGAACGGGCAGAGAAAACCGCAGATAAAGCGCCCCAGCAGCACGCCCAGCAGAATCAAAATGCCGGTAACATAATAGGAAAACCGAAACTTTGACGACCCTACCACAGCCTGAAAGGCCCCGATAGGGCAGGCCCCCGCAGCGCCGGGGCAGGAGTAACAGTTCAGGCCCGGAACGCAGAGATATTTCCCCTTGCCCTGATAAAGCGTTCCCTTGAGAAAATTCGGCAGATGGATGTTTGTCAGCAGTGCTGCACCTGCCTGGATCAGTCCCCGGAAACGGGCCAGAAAATGCGAACGATTCTTATCCAATGCCAACACACTCCATACATAATCGAATTGCTTTCGTAAAGACAGTGCCCGCCTCACCGCGCCATGCCCCGTAACCGATCATCATAACGGCAGCCAGCAGAAAAAGCACCTGAAGGATTGCCTTTTTGCTCAACATTTCGATCCTCCTTTTTGTTTTGATGAGATCAGTATAGCACAACGGGTATAAATTTTCTGCTAAGAAAAAATTAACGCAGATTTTAGCAAAAGCTGTTATAATGGTAGTAAACAGAAACACAGTTTATATAAGGAGCGTTTATTATGCGTTTGCTGCTGGTTGAGGATGAGCCGTCCCTGCGGGAAAGCGTTGCCAGAAAGCTGCACCGTGCAGGGTATGAAACAGATGACTGCGGTGATGGGGAAACCGCGCTGGAAATGCTGGCGGCAGAGCGGTATGACCTTGTTTTGCTGGATCTGAACCTGCCCCGAGTGGATGGAATGACAGTTCTGCGCACACTGCGAAAGACCGATTTGGAAACGCCGGTTCTGATTCTGTCGGCCCGCAGTGAAATTGCGGACAAGGTGGAAGGCCTGGACGCCGGCGCCAATGATTATCTGGCCAAGCCGTTCCATTTGGCCGAACTGGAAGCCCGCGTCCGCAGCCTGACACGACGGCAGTTTATTCAGCGCAATGTTTGCCTGCGATGCGGCAGACTGAGCTTTGATACCAAGAGCCGGGTGGCTATGGTGGACGGTCAACCTGTTCCACTGACCCGCAAGGAAAGCAGTGTTCTGGAATATCTGCTTCTGCATCAGGGACGCCCTGTCAGTCAGGAGGAATTGATGGAACATGTTTGGGACGGCCGCGTAGATGCGTTCAGCAACTCGATTCGGGTGCATATCTCGGCGCTGCGCAAAAAGCTGCGCACGGCACTGGGGTATGATCCTATCCGAAACCGCATCGGAGAAGGCTATGAAGTGGGGGAGAGCGAACAATGAAGCGATTATCTTTGCAATGGCGCATCACACTTATGACGGCATTACTGATTGCGGGTGCCTGCATCTGCCTGAATTTGTTGCTGTATCGCTCCGGTGCCTCCGGTATGGACAATCTGAACGGGTACGTTTTACAATATCAACAGGACGGCGGGGAGGATCTGACCATAGAGATCCCCGAAGATCAGATGTCAGACTTTCTGGTGCAATTCTCGCAAGAGGTTTACGATACAAAGACGATTTTTGGCCGCAAAGGGTGGTGCATTACGGCAGTGGTGACGCTGTTCAGCGCAGCGATTGCTTATTTTATCAGCGGCAAAGCGCTGGAACCACTGAAAGAGCTGGCACAGCAGGCCGAGAAGGTCGATCAGGATAATCTGGTTGATGTACGGCTGGAAGAAAATACCGTTGCGGAATTTCGGCAGCTAAGTCAATCTGTCAATCAAATGCTGAATCGCCTGGCCCATTCCTTTGACCTACAGCGACAGTTTGCCGGGAATGCAGCCCATGAGCTGAAAACACCGCTGGCCATCATGCAGGCAAAACTGGAAATCTTCGCCGAAGATCACATGAATACGGACGCGGAAACCGCAGAGCTGGTACACTTTCAGACAGAGCAGATAGCCCGTTTATCGGCGCTTGTACGGACCCTGCTGGAAATGAGCAATTTGCAGGCCGTTCCGCGGGATGACTGCATTGAGCTTGCGCCGCTGGCAGATGAAATTGTGACGGATCTGACGCCGCTGGCCCAGAAAAAGCAGATCACCTTGCATCAGGAATGTGAGGATATTCATATTATCGGAAGCGATGCCCTGATTTACCGTATGCTGTTCAACCTTGTGGAAAATGCAATCAAGTACAATCAGCCGGGCGGTTCTGTGCAGATTACGATCAGCCGGTCAAACGGCAAAGCAATACTGCGCGTTGCAGATACCGGCTGTGGTATTCCCGATGAATACAGAACCAGCATCTTTGAACCGTTTTTCCGTGTGGACAAATCCAGAAGCCGCGAAATGGGCGGCGCAGGACTGGGTTTGGCGTTGGTGCGGGAAATTGCAGCACTGCACGGCGGTACAGTACAGGATGAGCCGGCAGAAGGGGCAGGAACCGTATTTACCGTTGCGCTGCCCATGTAAAGCGGAAATAAAAGTCATCGGCAGGGAGAACGAGATGACGGGAGCAGGGGCATCGGGAAACAAAAGCCTCCCGTAAAAGAGAAATGTACAAGTTCGCTAAATCAAAGTTTAGCGAACTATAGGGGACGGGCTGCCTTTTGCGGTGTGTTGCAGTAGACCTTATATAGTATATCAGACCGTCAAAAAAATTGCATTTTGCCTTATTGCGTGTGTAGGGCGACCATTGGTCGCCCGTCAACTTACCGCGGCAACACATTTTCCGGGACAGTTTTCATACAAGGCAAACGGGCGCGGGCGAGCAATGCACGCCCTTACAAGAGTTTTTCGACAGTCTGAATATATAATAAACCGTTCCGTCCGAGAGCGCCGCGCAACGTAAAATGAAACGTAAAATACTGAAACGATTCGTTGCAGCCGCTATTGACTGAAAATGTGCCCCATGGTAAAATTATATTAGGGCAACACCGCACAATTTCCGCCTGACGGCTTAAGCACCGCTCCGGCGGCTGCGGCACGGCATCTGCGTTGCCAAAATGCTCGATAAGACATCCAGTATTATCTGCGCTTTTGGCTTAGCAGCTGCCGCACCTCGCTCGCCGTATCGGCACTTAGAATTATGCGGTATTGCCTTAGGCATAGCCGTATTTTATATAGGTTTTTTCCAAAAGCCGGATGTAAAACAGCTCTCAGAAATAGGAACGACAAATCGGGAGTCGGAAGTCTTATGTACAGCAATCGTATACAGAGAAGTTATCGTTGCTGCGCGGTGCGTACAGCAAGCGTAAAAACAGTCTTTTACAAAGCAGCCGTGTTTTTGCTTGCGCTGGTCTGCATAGCAGGGCTGTACCCGCTTGCCGCCAGGGCGGAATACACCGCAGAGACCCCGCGGGATACGGTCAGAGTCGGCTTTTTTGCAATGGACGGTTACCACATGATGGATGAGGACGGCAGAAAAAGCGGCTACGGCTATGATTTTCTCCGCCTGATGGCGCGGTATTGGGACGTCGAGTACGAGTATATCGGCTACGACAAAGGCTGGAGCGATATGCAGCAAATGCTGGAAAACGGCGAGATCGACATAGGCACAGCGACCCGCAAAACGCCGGAACGCGAAGAAAAATTCGACTTTTCCCGCCCCATCGGCAACAACGAGTGTATGCTGACGGTGCGCAGCGACAACACCAGTGTCATCGAGCAGGTTTACACCACCTATGACGGTCTGCGCGTCGGCTTTTTGAACGGAAACATGTGCAACGACGATTTTGACACACTGTCTAAGGAGAAAGGTTTTACCTATACGCCAGTCTACTTTGACCTTGTCGTCGACATGGAAAAGGCCCTGCGGGACGGGCAGGTGGACGCGCTTGTATCCAACTCCATGCGGGATGCCCGGAATGAGCGCGTCGTTGAGAAATTTGCTCCCGAACCGATTTATGCCATTGTCAAAAAGGGCAACACCGCGCTACTTGCCAAAATCAACGCCGCCATAGACGAAATGAACGCCGCCGAGGGCGACTGGAAAACAACGCTGTTCAACCGCTACTATACTTCCGTCAATGATAAAAATCCGGAACTGACTGAGGACGAGAAGGCTCTTGTCCGTTGGTATAATGCCCAAAGTGAGCCGCTCCGCGTGCTGTGCGACCCCACAAGAGAGCCGTATTCCTTTATGGAAAACGGTGAGATAAAAGGCATCCTGCCGGATTATTTTAAAGAGCTGGCAAAGTATGCCGGTCTTTCCTATCAGTTCATTCCCTGCCATACCCGCGAGGAGTATCTCGCCTTGCGGGAGGATGAGAGCTTCGATATTGCCATTGATGCATGCATCGACGAGGGCACAGCAGAATCCAATCATCTGGGGGTCACTGCGCCATATATCACGGTACGATCTGCCAAAGTTGTCCGCCGCGATTTTGACGGGGAGATTCAGACGGTGGCCACGGCGGATCAGAGCTCTTCCGGCAGTATAGAGGACGCCTATGCGCCCAATGCCGAAAAGATCCTCTGTGCGACCTGGCAGGATGCCATACAGGCCGTCAAAGACGGCAGGGCCGATGCCGCATTTGTGTACTATTATATGGCGCAGGAATTTGTGAGCGATGACACAAGCGGCAGTCTTGTCTATACCCTGCTGAATCAGCCCTCCTTCCAGTACCGCATTATCATCGCCCCTTCGATCAGCCATGCGCTGGCGGGCGTACTCACCAAGGCGATCTACGCAATGCCGGACAAAGCCATCGAGAATATTGCCTCCGGCTACACATCTTACAGCGTATCGGATATGACGCTGAAAATGCTGGTTCAGCTGCACCCAATGGCTACGCTGGTTATTGCTGTGGCTTTGCTGATGCTGCTTGTTCTGTTGGCTGCGCTTACCCTGAGGGTGCGTGTGCAGAACAAAAAACTGCAGGATGCCCTGGAAAAAGAAAAGCGCGACAAACAGCTGTTGGATAAGCTGTGCATAGATTTTACGGTTGTGTATGATATTGAGCTGAATACCGGCGGATTCGTTCCGGTGAAGATTGCCGAAAACACCAACGCGGATGTTATACTGAACCAAAAGAGGGAGACCTATACAAATTTTGACGAGTATGCCCAGCGGTATGCAGAGTGCTTTCTGTCCGAAAAAGATAGGCCAGAGTTCATAAGCTGGTTCACCTGCGCCAATATGGAAAAACTTCTCACACAGGCGGACAGGACAACCTATCATTACAAGAGTGTTCCGAATGCCAACGGGCAGCAGTATTTTGAGGCGCAGGCAGTCAAGATCTATTCCGAACAGAATGTATTCCATATCCTGCTCGCCTTCCGCTACATTGATGATATTCTGGAAAAGGAAGAAGCAGCCCGGACCCAATTGCAGAGGGCACTGGATGAGGCCCAGCTGAACAATGAGATCATTTCCGCCATCGCCAAGAACTATTGCTCCATCTACCGCATTGATTTGCAGCGCGACTATTTTGAGGAAATCTCCAACGATGATGAGACGCACCGCCTGACCGGAAACAACGGCTGTGCCTCGGAGAAGCTGTATCAGCTCTGCGATGCCACTGTGGTGCCCGAATACCGCGACCTGGTCCGCCGTTTCATGGATGTGCCCACCCTTGCGGAAAGACTGAAAAACGAAGAATATATCTCCACAGAATACCGCATGTGCGACGGAAGCTGGCATTCCCTGCGCTTCATTGCAAAGAAACGGGATGAGGACGGCAATGTGACCCATGTGCTGTGCGCGGTGCGCAGTATCAGCAGCACAAAACGCCGCGAGCAGGACCTGCGCTTTGCCGCAGAAGCGGCCAAGCGTGAATCCGAAATGAAAACGCGGTTCCTTGCCACCATGAGCCATGACATCCGCACCCCGCTGAACGGTATTATCGGTATGATCAACATGGGTAACCAATATGCCGACGACCCCGAAATGCAGCAGAAAATCCGCGATAAGGAGATGGAATCGCTGCGATATCTGGTAAGCATTGTCAATGACGTGCTGGATATGAACAAACTCCAGAGCGGCGAGATCAAGAAGCAGGAATTGACCTTTGACCTGATTGCCGTGTTGCGCGACCTGAACCAGACGTATCATAAAAAGGCGGCAGAAAAAGACATTCGGTATCAGGTTGCACGGGATAAGGACACGATCCGGCATCCGTTCGTAATCGGAAACCCGGTGCACCTCAGCAGGATCCTCTCCAACATTACGGACAATGCCATCAAGTTCAGTCCGCCAGGCAGTGCGATCACCGTTTGGAGCAGCGAAGAACAGCTGGACGGGGAGCACACACTTGTCACCTTTGTCTGCCGGGATCAGGGCATCGGCATGAGTGAAGAATTTGCCGCACACGCTTTTGATATGTTCACGCAGGAAAAGGTGACGAGCCGTTCTACCTATCAGGGAACCGGTCTGGGCCTGGCCATCGTAAAACAACTGGTTGACAGAATGGGCGGCAGCGTCACCCTGCAAAGCAGGCCCGGCGCGGGAACTACGGTCACGGTCAAGCTGCCGTTCAAAATCGGCAAGCAGGATGATCTCAAACCCGCGGCGCAGGTAAAGGGTGATATTTCCTTCAAGGGGCTCCGTGCGCTGGTCGTAGAGGATAACGAGCTGAATATGGAAATTGCCTGCTGTATGCTGGAAAACAGCGGTATGGAGGTGACCCGCGCTGCCGACGGACAGGAGGCTGTAGAGCTGTTTGGAAAGTCCGCACCCGGCTGTTTCGGCGTGATCTATATGGATATTATGATGCCGCGTATGAACGGCTGGGACGCCGCCAGAACCATCCGCGCCATGAACCGCCCCGACGCGGAAATCATCCCCATCATTGCCATGTCCGCCAATGCTTTTTCCGAGGATATTATGGACAGCCGTCTGGCGGGCATGGATATTCACCTGGCCAAACCGCTGGACGAAGCCAAGATGATCAACGCCTTAAAGCAGTGCATCGCCGAACGGAGTGCCGTAAAGCTGCGGAACGATTTGTAACGCTTTGCAGCGGCCAACCTAAGGCAACACCGCATAATTCCCGCCTTACGGCTTAAGCACCGCTCCGGCGGCTGCGGCACGGCATCTGCGTTGCCAAAATGCTCGATAATACACAAAGTATTATCTGCGCTTTTGGCTTAGCAGCTGCCGCGCCTCGCTCGCCGTATCGGCACTTAGAATTATGCGGTATTGCCCTAATAAAAACAACAGGAACATTGCAATGTACAGCAGTGTTCCTGTTGTTTTTTATGCCGAAGTTTATTGCGCATGGCGGGGTGTCACTATATATCATTACACGTGTCTTGACACGTGTAATGAACGGTGCTATACTGTCAAAGTTGGAATTACAGAAGAAACCGAGGAAACCACATGAAAATGGCTAATATGGATGACTATTTTGATGTAGTCATCGTCGGCACCGGCGCTGCGGGTCTTTACTGCGCCCTGAATCTGCCTGCGCGGTACCGCATTCTTCTGCTTACAAAGCAGAAAGCGGACGAGAGCGACTCCTTCCTTGCGCAGGGCGGCATTTGTATGCAGCATGGCGAGGCAGACTACCGCCCCTTTTTTGATGATACGATGCGGGCAGGCCATTACGAGAACAACCCCGCCACAGTAGACCTGATGATTCGTTCCTCCAACTCGATCATCCGGGATCTGGTGCGCCGCGGCGTCCGCTTTGCGCGGGATGACCACGGGGCTCTGCGCTTTACCCGGGAGGGAGCGCACTCCCGCCCGCGCATTCTGTTCCATGAGGATATTACCGGCCACGAGATCACCCAGACCCTGCTGAACGAGGTCCTGCGCTGCGAGAACATCGAACTGCGCGAGCATACGACTCTGCTGGATTTCTTCGCCGACGCCTCGGCCTGCGGCGGTGTCATTGCTGCCGGCCCGGACGGCGAACCGCGTGCCATCGGGGCAGGGGCGGTGGTGCTGGCCTGCGGCGGCATCGGCGGGTTGTATAAAAACTCCACCAATTTCCCCCACATCACGGGGGATGCCATCGCCATGGCCCTGCGCCACGGCGTTGCCTGTGAGCACCTGGACTATATCCAGATCCACCCCACGACTTTGTACAGCCACCGAAAAGGCCGTCGCTTTCTGATTTCGGAATCGGTTCGCGGGGAGGGTGCGCTGCTGCTGGATAAAAACGGGAATCGCTTTACCAACGAATTGCAGCCCCGCGACGTGGTGAGCGCAGCGATCCGCGCACAGATGGAAAAGGACGGCACCGACCATGTGTGGGAGGATATGCGCCCCATCGGTGAGGCGGCTATCCGGGAGCATTTCCCCAACATTCTGGAGCGCTGCGAGGAGGAGGGGTATGACCCCATCCATGAACCGATCCCTGTTGTACCGGCCCAGCATTATTTTATGGGCGGCATCACGGCGGACCTGAGCAGCCGCACAGCACTGCCCCGGCTGTATGCCTGCGGTGAGACCTGCTGCAACGGTGTGCATGGACGCAATCGGCTGGCCAGTAATTCCCTGCTGGAATCTTTGGTCTTTGCACAGCGCGCGGCAGATGATATACTATACGGAGAACCGCCTGTCTTTACAGGCGATAAGCCCGATTTGGCCCCATACCGTGAACAGGAACCGCTGTTTGCCGCGTATCAGCAGGAGGTTCTGACCGCTATTGAGAGGAGTAAAAACCATGAATGAAATCACCCAGCTGCTGCATATAGACCCGCTGCTGCTGCAAGCGCTGCGGGAGGATATTCCGGAGGAGGACGTTTCCACAAACGCCGTCATGCCCAACGCCTGCCCCGGCACCGTGGATCTGATTGCCAAGGAGGACGGCATTGTTGCCGGTCTGGCGGTCTATGCCCGCGTCTTTACGCTGCTGGACCCAGGCGCCAAGGTGGAATTCTTCTGCCGGGACGGCGATACCGTACAGCCAGGCCAGAAGCTGGCCGTTGTTACGGGCGATATACGCGCCCTGCTTTCCGGTGAGCGCGTTGCGCTGAACTACCTGCAGCGAATGAGCGGCATTGCCACCTATACCCATCAGCTGTCTGCCCTGCTGGAGGGAACCGGCATCACCCTGCTGGACACCCGTAAGACCAGCCCCAACAACCGCATTTTTGAAAAGTACGCTGTCCGCATTGGCGGCGGCAGCAACCACCGCACCGGCCTGTCCGACGGCGTTCTGCTGAAGGATAACCACATCGGCGCTGCCGGCGGCGTGGCGAAGGCCGTCAAGATGGCCCGGCAGTATGCGTCTTTCGTCCGCAAGATCGAGGTGGAGGTTGAAACGCTGGAGCAGGTCAAAGAGGCCGTGGAAGCCGGTGCGGACATCATCATGCTGGATAACATGAGCGACGAGGATATGCGCAAGGCTGTGACTTTGATTGCAGGCCGCGCCAAGACCGAGTGCTCCGGCAATGTCACGCGGGAAAACATTGCCCGTCTGCGGGACATTGGCATTGACTATGTGTCCAGCGGCGCCCTGACCCATTCGGCCCCCATTCTGGATCTTTCCATGAAGCATCTGCGCCCCCTGACCGCGGAGGAGGCCTGATATGACCACCGCAGAGCGCCGCGCCGCCATTTTGCAGCAGCTTGCCCATGCCCGAGCGCCTATTGCCGCCCGCACGCTGGCTACCCATTACGGCGTCAGCCGTCAGGTCATCGTGCAGGATCTGGCGGTCATACGGGCATCACACCCCGGGATCATTTCCACTGCACGCGGCTATGTGCTGGAGCAGCCTGATCAGCCCGCCGGCTGCACACGGGAGTTCAAGGTGCGCCACACACCTGACCAAACCGGGCAGGAGCTGAACCTGATTGTGGACTGTGGCGGCCGGGTCAAGAATATCAGCATCAGCCACCGGGTCTATGGCCGTATCACCGCTGAGATGGACATCCGTTCCCGGCAGGACGTGCGGGAATTTCTGCAATCGTTTGAGGACAGTTCCTCCACGGTGCTGTCCACCGCCACCGACGGCTACCACTATCATCTGGTGGAGGCAGCCACCCCGGACAGGCTGAGCCTGATCGAAAAAGAACTGAAAGAGCACGGTTTTCTGGCTCCGCTGCAACCGTGGGAGCATTGAAGAAAAAAACGAGGCATAATTATGACTGTCCATGAACTGCAGCAGGAGATCCTGCGCCTGAAACGGGAAAAGAATATCTGCATCCTGGCCCATGCCTACCAGAGCCAGCCTGTGCTGGAAGTCGCCGATTACACCGGCGATTCCTACGGGTTGAGCGTGCAGGCGGCCAAAACCAACGCTGACGGGGTCATCATGTGCGGTGTGCGCTTCATGGCCGAGACCTGCAAAATTTTAAGCCCGGAGAAAACTGTCTGGCTGGCCAACCCTATGGCGGGCTGCCCTATGGCCGAGCAGCTTGATCTGCCGACCTTGCAGGAATTGAAAAAGCAGTACCCCGGCTACGCCGTGGTGGCGTACATCAATACGACCTCGGAGCTGAAAACGGCCTGCGATGTCTGTGTGACGTCCTCCAGCGCGCTGAGAATTTGCAGTGCGCTGGAAAACGATAAGATTCTGTTCATCCCCGATCCCAATTTGGGCGGCTATGTAGCAAAGCAGCTGCCGGAAAAGCAGTTTGCCTTTTACCACGGCGGCTGCCCGCGCCATATCGTATGTTCGGCAGCAGATGTAGCCAAAGCCCGCGCTGCCCACCCGGAGGCGCTGCTTCTGGTTCATCCCGAATGCCGCCCCGAGGTCGTGGAGCAGGCTGATTATGTTGGCTCTACCACCGGCATTATGGCTTATGCAGAAAAGTCTGATGCCAAAGAATTCATCATCGGCACGGAAAACAGCATCGTGGAGCACCTCTCCTATGCTTGCCCGGAAAAGCGGTTCTATCCGCTGGCCGTGCAGCTTACCTGCATGAACATGAAACTGACCACCCTGATGGACATTTACCATTGCCTGCAGGGCAGCGGCGGCGAGGAAATCACCCTGCCGCAGGACGTCATGCAGGGAGCCGGGCGCTGCATCCGCCGCATGGTGGAGCTGGGCGGCTGACAGATTGCGCATATCCGCAATGGCCATCTGATACGATCCGCTTTACATCCCGGCTTACACGGCGCTCTTTGCGGTATTGCCCTAAGAAACCAATGAAAAAAGCATATACAGCATCGCGTTGCGAACCGCCGAGAGGCCGTTCGCCATAAACGCAGCTGTATATGCTTTTTACTTTGCCGTACAGATCCTTTGTACGCTATTTAAACGCGATCACGAATTCTGTTTGAAAACTTTATCCAGTGTTCCCATTAGGATGTTCACATCAATCGGTTTTGCAATATGTGCATTCATCCCTGCTTTGAATGCTTTTTGGCGGTCTTCCTCAAAAGCGTTGGCTGTCATGGCCACAATGGGAATGTTTGCCTTTTTATTGCTGCTCAATGTACGGATCTCCCGGGTGGCGGTGTATCCGTCCATTTTGGGCATCTGAATATCCATCAGGATGAGATCATACTCATCCTCCGCAGCCTCGTTCATTCTGGCCACGGCATCCGTGCCGTCCTCAACGGCGTCCACTTTCAGTCCGGCTTCTTCCAGAATGGCCGTTGCAATCTCGCGGTTCAGTTCGTTATCCTCGACCAACAGCACCTTTTTGCCCGTATAGTCGCCGTGCTTGGGCAGAAGGGGTTGCCTGCCCGACACCACTTTGTGTGTCAGTGCATCGCGCAGTTCCGACATAAACAGCGGTTTGGAAACAAACGCCGTGACACCGGCCTGCCGGGCCTCATCCTCAATGTCGGCCCAATCGTAGGCTGTCAATATGATGATCGGCGTGCCGGGTTCGATTACTTTGCGGATCCTGCGCACCGTCTCAATGCCGTTCATATCCGGCATCAGCCAGTCAATAATGTAAACCTTGAACTCCGCACACTGATTGTGTGCCTCCATCGCGCGCAGGATGGCTTCCTTGCCGGAGGTCGTCCAGTCGGCTTCCATCTCAATTTCCCGCAGCATTTTGCTTATGCTCATGCAGGTCTGTGCATCATCATCCACAACCAGTGCACGGGCGCCTTTCAGGCCCGGAATCGGCGGATATTTCACCGATTCCGTACAAACCTTGCAGTCCAGGGTGACCGTAAACTCGCTGCCCTTTCCCTGCTCGCTCTTGACGGCGATGGTTCCGCCCATCATATCTACGATGTTTTTCGAGATGGCCATGCCAAGGCCCGTACCCTGGATGCCGCTTCTTGTCGCAGTCTGTTCCCGTGAAAAAGAGTCAAAAACGTGCGCCTGGAAGTCCTTCGACATACCGATACCGTTATCTTTCACACTGAAAACAAAGGTCGCATACCCACTGCGGGCAGACGGCTTTTCTTCAACGCGGATATTGATGGTACCGCCCGCCGGTGTAAACTTGACAGCGTTGCCCACGATGTTGAGCAGGACCTGATTCAGGCGCAGCTTATCGGTGATAATATCCTCGTGGTGCACATCCTGCGTGTCGATGTAAAGGTCAAGCTGTTTGGCGCTGATATTGCCTTGAATGATCGTGCGCAGGTCGTGCAGCACATCGGGCAGGTGGACTTCTGTGTTGTCCAGTTTGACCGTGCCGCTTTCGATACGGCTCATATCCAGAATATCGTTGATCAGACTGAGCAGATGCTGGCCCGATACGCTGATTTTCTTCAGATACTCTTTGACAAGGTCAATGTTGTCAATATGCGCCGTGGCAAGGGCCGTAAACCCGATAATGGCATTCATCGGGGTGCGAATATCGTGCGACATACTGTTCAGGAATACCGTCTTGGCCTTATTGGCGTGTTCCGCCGCCGCCAGTGCATCGCGCAGGGCATCCTCCTGCTTTTGCTCCCGCCGCTTTTCCTCGGTAGCGTCGCGGGTGGCAACCAATACGGCTGTTACGTTGCCGTCCGCGTCTTTTCGCTGCGGTGTGATCAGCGTAAGAATCCATTTTCTGTCGACAGTCTGAGACGCAAAAGCCAAAGAGGTGTGACCCTTCAGACGTTCGGCCACTGTCGTCATGTCCGAAAAGGCGAGATACTCCTCACGGTATGGCTCCGCGATAATTTTCTCGATTTGCTCCTGCTGTACGGATCGTTTCAGTGCAAAGTGCTTCTGCTTTTCGACCGTATCGGACGCGTCCTTGAGGATTTCAACGGTGTTTTTCTTCAAGTCCACCAGTGAAATGTACATATACGCCGTGCCAAGCGCTGTGATAATTCCGGTACGTTTTTGGTGCTGCCGCAGCGCGTCTTTTTCCATTTTGGTCTGCCACAGCAATGCCATTAAAAAGACCATTACGGCTATGGCCAGATAGGATGCACAGACAATGTTGCGCGTCATGAACACCTGAGATGCCGGGAAAAACACAAAGAGCGCATAGTTCTCGGTATTTTCCCGGCTGCCGTACCAGACGCCCTGATTGCCGTTCAGGCGCACAATGCCATCCTCCGCAGCATCGAAGGTTCCGTCATATAATTCCTGGCAGTCCTCTATTGCCTTGTTTACCTGTTTGCTGCTGTTGCTGCTGATGACCCTGCCGTTCTCCGTGATCGTAGCGATGCCGCTAAGCTCCAACGGAAAATCTTTCAACAGGGAATCTACCGTCAAATCCCCAATATCCTCATTGTCCTTCTGTATATAGGTAATCAGGATACCTGGTGCATCCGCGCGTGCCACCGCGGCAAAATCATAGAGTATCCCATTTTCTTCCAGACGGGTCGAGTATGTCTTTTTTGGATAGTCAACGATATTGTGTACATAGGGGCTGTCGATCAGCTTCTCCCACAGCGGCATGGCGCTGCCGCCCTTTGTGGTCTGCATGACAACATTCAGGTTTTCATCTAATACAAGCGCACCGGTCAGACGCTGTTCCTCTGCAAAAGAGTCCAGGTCCTGCGTGCCGAAACCTTCCTTCAGCGTCATTTCGTTGCCAAGGCTTACCGTTTTATCCAGCAGGCGGACAAGGCTTTTCACGCGGTCGTTGGCCGCATCAGTCTCGTACTGCTCTAAGCGGATCTTTACAAAACCAATCGTTTCATCCAATGTATGACGCAGTGCAATTCGGTTCAGATTCGTGAATGTGATCCAAAGTACAATGCCGAACGCAACTAACACAAGCAAAAACAGTCTTTTTTTGCCGGACTGCTTTTTCTCATTCATTTTCCCTGTTCCCCCCACACAGTTTTCTCTGCATCAAGTCCGAATTTTTCTGCAACGCGGCAAATCGTTCCGTCCTGCTTCATATCTTCCAGAGTTTGGGTCAGCTGCACAGCCAAATCCTCATGGGTGTCCTTTGCGAAGGCAACGCCAAGTTCGGAACTGTAAGGACTCTCTGCCAGCACACGGTAACTGCTTTCATCCAGATTTGTCAACTTGGCTACCAGTGCTTCATGGCCCGCGACGGCATCTACATAGCCTTTGCGCAGTGCCGCAAACATATCCTCTGTCGTCTCAAAGCTGTTGACTTGCTTGACCTCGGGCAGCAAAGAGGAAATTTCGCCGAGAAACAGCGACTCCGCCTTTGTGGTTGCCTGTACGCCGATGCGCCTACCGGCCAGATCGGACAGCGACTGGATATCGCTGTCCGCACGAACAGCCACGACCTGACGGCTGTACATATACGGACCGGCCCATTGGTACTTGGTTTCCCGCCCGTTCATGCTGAAGCATGACCAGATACAGTCGATCGTTCCGTCGCTGAGAAGGCTGTCTTTGTCCGGCCATGAAATCGTCCGGAATTCCGGCGTATAGCCAAGTCGTGAAAACGCTTCCGTCGCCAGTTCCACGTCGATGCCGGCAAACTGCCCGTTCCTGTCCAGATAGCTGTAAGGGTCAAACACATCAATGCCGACCACAATCGTCTGCGGCGCAGTCTCTGCCGCAGAGTGCGGCTGTGCGGAACAGCCGCACAGACCTGCCATAAAAAGCATAGCCAAAGCCATAAGCAGACCATATACTTTTGCCCTGCTCATTGACGTTTTTCCTGTGTGGTGATGCCTGTTTGAAAAATGGAACATGCGCTTCTCTTCCTTATTATATAGGTTGTATACCGCTTGCCGCCGAACCCTGTCGGACGCAGTAAGCCATGAAGTAAACTATATTATAACTTTTCCAAGTTGGAATTTTATCATACTACGGACATTATTGCAAGTGCTTTGCCTTGTTATTGGCTTACAGTTTACCACGTTTATACAATATCCGACGATAACTCCAAAAGGCGGTTTCAGCTATTGAAAAAATCTGGCAGAAGTGCTATAACAAGGATGGATTACAGTAAATTGAGAGAGATGACATGTATGTATTCCATCTTCCGTGATTTGGCAATTATTATTCTGAGCGCCAAGTTTTTTGGGCTGGCTGCCCGCAAGTGCAAGGCCCCGCAGGTGGTCGGTGAAATTCTCGCCGGTCTGCTGATTGGGCCTTGTCTGCTCAATCTGGTGCAGATCAACGACACGATTTCCGTTTTTGCTGAAATCGGCGTTGTGCTGCTGATGTTTTCCACAGGACTTGGCACCAACCTGAAAGAACTGATGCGGGCCGGGCCTATTGCCACGCTGATTGCCTGCATCGGTGTGCTTGTACCGTTGATGGGCGGTACGCTGCTCTACAGCGTATTCTACGGCTTTTCGGCAATCGGCAGCCCGGAATTCTTCCGCGCATTGTTTATCGGCACGATTATGACCGCAACCAGCGTTTCCATCACGGTGGCAACGCTGCAGGAGTTGGGCCACTTAAAGAGCTTCCTTGGCACTACCATTGTCAGCGCTGCCGTCATTGATGATGTCATCGGCATTATCGTGCTGACCTGTGTGCTGGGTGCCAGCTCCGGTGAGGGCACCGGCATCGGCGGCGTGCTGGTCCAGACCGCGCTGTTCTTTCTGGTTGCCGTTGGTATCGGCTATGTGTTCCACTGCGCCATGAAGTGGCTGGATTCCCGCAATCCCCATACGCAGCGCATAACGATTGCCAGCCTTGCATTCTGCTTTGCAATGGCCTATATTGCCGAGAAATACTTTGGCATTGCGGATATTACCGGCGCTTACATTGCCGGTATCGTTCTCTGTACGCTGCACGACGCCGCTTATGTGGAGCGCCGGGTCGACATCAGCAACTATGTGATTTTTGCGCCGATTTTCTTTGTCAGTATCGGTTTAAAGACCGACATCAGCGGACTGACGCCGGAGATTCTGCTGTTCAGTGTTTGCTTCGTTCTCGTTGCCCTGCTGGCAAAAATCATCGGCTGCGGACTGGCGGCCAGAGCCTGCCGTTTCAACTGGGGAGACTCTCTTAAAGTCGGTGTCGGCATGATGACCCGCGGTGAGGTCGCCTTGATCGTGGCCCAGAAGGGCCTTGAGGTCGGCGTTGTCGAGCCTGTTTATTTTACGGCGGTCATCCTTTTGATCGTGATTTCCAGCGTCGCCACGCCGCTGGCGCTGAAAGCGCTGTTCACGAAAATGCCCCCTGTCCCCCATCCAAGCGAAGCAAAAAAGTGACCGCTGCATAACCCCTCGCCTGTCAGCCAATGCCGGTGCCGGATGACTCATGATGAAAGAAAAGCCCTGAAGGCAGGCTTAAAAGTGAGAAGCTGCTCATTCCCTACGGAGTGAGCAGCTTCTTTTGTGGCAAAATATGCGAAAATGCGAGATAATACGGCGCAGCAACGGCCTGCCGGTGGGCGCTTTGCATTTATCGCAGCTTATTTTCCCAGCCGACATTTGAAATCTGTATATCCGAACGTCACGATTTTCCGCGTAGTGCCGTCGGGCTTGCGGGCGTAAATACCGGGCAGGGGCATACCGTTGAAGGTGTTGTTCTTGCAGGTGGTGTAAATGGCCATATCGCCGAACACCAGCAGATCTCCCACGGCAGGCACAGCGTCAAAGCTGTAATCACCGATGACATCCCCCGCAAGGCAGGTCGGCCCGGCCAACCGCACAGTGCAGGGCTTTTCGCCGGGTTCCCCTGCCCCCAGCAGCGGCGGGCGGTAGGGCATTTCGATCACGTCCGGTGTATGGCAGGCGGCGCTGGCATCCAAGATGGCAACCGTCGTATCGCCGTTTTGCACCACGTCCAGCACGCGGGTCAAGAGATACCCTGCGTTCAGGGCGCAGGCCTCGCCGGGTTCCAAATAAACCGTCACGCCCCAGTCATTCCGGGCGCGGCGGATACATTTTTCCAAAGTGGCCATGTCGTAGCCGGGGCGGGTGATGTGATGCCCGCCTCCGAAGTTCAGCCACTTCATTTTTGGCAGCAAATCGCCGAATTTCTCTGCCACTGCGTCCAGCGTCACGGCCAGCGCATCGGCGTCCTGCTCACATAAAGTGTGAAAGTGCAGGCCGTCCAACAGCCCGGGCAGGGCAGAATTTTCTGCCGCTGCCGCGTCCCACTGGGCGCGGGTCGTGCCCAAACGGCTGCCGGGGGCGCAGGGGTCGTAAATCGCGTGGCCGTCCTGGGTCGAGCACTCGGGATTGACGCGCAGTCCCACACTTTTGCCCGCCGCCTTGGCCGCGGGACCAAATTTTGCCAGCTGTGCGGGCGAGTTGAAGACGATATGGTCAGCGTACCGCAGCAGCTCGTCCATTTCATCTGCGCGGTAGGCCGCGCAGAAAACGTGCACTTCTTTGCCGGGCATTTCCTCCGCGCCGAGCCGCGCCTCAAACAGGCCGCTGGCCTCGGTGCCCGCGAGGTGCGGCGCCAGCAGCGGGTACAAATCGTAGTTGCTGAACGCCTTTTGCGCCAGCAGCACCTTGCACCCGGTACGGCGGGCCAGCCCGCCCAGAATCTCCGCGTTGCGGGTCAGGGCAGCTTCATCCAGCAGGTAACAGGGCGTGGGCAGGGCGGAAAATTCCGGCGGCACTGCGCCGTCGATGGCCGCAAACGGCGGCCGTGCGTCGCGCTGCGCCATCAGTCCACGAGAACCGGGTCGTGGTTCTCGCTGCGGGGCAGGCCGTACTTGTCCAGCGCGTCGAGGAACGGGTCGGGGTTGAACTCCTCCACCGTGTAGACGCCGGGCTTGGTCCACTCGCCGGTCAGCATCATCAGCGCACCGCACATCGCGGGCACACCGGTGGTGTAGCTGATGGCCTGACTGCCGACCTCGCGGTAGCACTCCTGATGGTCGCACACATTATAAATGTAGTAGGTCTTGTCCTTGCCGTCCTTTTTGCCGGTGAAGATGCAGCCAATGTTCGTCTTGCCCTTGGTGCGGGGACCGAGGCTGGCGGGGTCGGGCAGCAGCGCTTTCAGGAACTGGATGGGCACGATCTCCTGACCGTTGTAATTGATGGGCGTGGTGGAGAGCATGCCCACATCCTCCAGGCAGCGCATGTGGTCAAGATAGCTCTGTCCGAAGGTCATGAAGAAGCGGATGCGCTTGACATCGGGCAGGTTCTTGCCAAGAGACTCGATTTCCTCATGATGCAGCAGGTACATATCCTTCTGACCGACCTGGTCAAAGTTGTACTCGCGCTTGATGCTCATGGGCGGGATCTCGACCCACTTGCCGTTCTCCATATAGCTGCCGGGGGCGGAGACCTCGCGCAGGTTGATCTCGGGGTTGAAGTTGGTGGCGAACGCATAGCCGTGATCGCCGCCGTTGCAGTCGAGGATGTCGATGGTGTCGATGGAGTCGAACTCATGCTTGGCGGCGTAGGCGCAGTAGGCCTGGGTCACGCCCGGATCAAAGCCGCAGCCCAGCAGCGCAGTCAGGCCGGCGTCCTCAAACTTTTTCTTGTACGCCCACTGCCAGCTGTAGTCAAAGTAAGCGGAGAAGCCGGCCTCCTTGCAGCGCTTCTCGTAGATGGCACGCCACGCGGGGTCGTCGGTGTTTTCCGGCTCGTAGTTGGCAGTGTCCATATAGTTTACGCCGCAGGCCAGGCAGGCGTCCATGATGGTCAGATCCTGATACGGCAGGGCGATATTCATGACGAGGTCGGGCTTGTAGCTGTTGATGAGGTCGCACAGCTGCTGGACGTCGTCGGCATCGACCTGCGCGGTGGTGATTTTGGTCCGGGTGGTGGGGGCCAGCTTGGCGGCCAGCGCGTCGCACTTGGATTTGGTGCGGCTGGCGATGCACAGCTCGGTAAAGACGTCGCTGACCTGGCAGCACTTGGAGATGGCGACGCTTGCCACGCCGCCGCAGCCGATAACAAGAACTTTGCTCATGATGGAACTCCTTTGTATTTTTTATTGTATGATGTGTATGGGTATTTTGTAGGGGCGAACATTGTTCGCCCGTGCCCGTTTGTGGCAGCGGCAGCTTTCCCGTGTGGATATGGAATCCGCCCCTACATCCTCTCCCCCGATAAGGTTGAGAATGTAGGGAGGGGTCTTGCCCCCTCCGCGGGGCGTCGAAGACGCCGCTCCCTACAGGGATGGCTGCTTACTTTTCCAGTGCCAGCAGCAATTCCCGCAGCACCTTGCAGGCCGTGGCCGTGGAAACGCCGCTCTGGTCGAGCATGGGTGCCAGCTCGTTCACGTCCGCGCCAATGATGTTCGCTTTCGTCACGGTGCGGATGGCCCCAAGCAGCTGCAAAAAGCTGACGCCGCCCGCCTCGGGCGTGCCCGTGCCGGGGAAGGCCGACGGGTCGAGGCAGTCCAAATCAATGGTCAGATAGACAGGCACATCGGTCTGGCACAGCCAGTCGGTCAGCTCGGTCAGGCCGGTAAAGTCGAACTTGTGCATATCGGTGTGCCGCGCGGCGAACTGAAATTCCTCCCGGTCACCGCTGCGGATACAGAACTGGTGGATGCGCCCGTCGCCGACCAAATCATGGCAGCGGCGCAGCACGCAGGCGTGGCTCAGCTGCGCGCCGAGGTAATCGTCCCGCAGATCGGCGTGAGCGTCAAAATGTACGATATGCAAATCGGGATATTTGCGCACCGCCGCGCGCACCGCGCCCAACGTGACAAGGTGCTCGCCACCCAGCAGCAGCGGCAGCTTTCCGTCGCGCAGAATTTCCGCCGCGCGGGACTCAATGTCTACAAGGGCACTCTCGCTGGAACCAAAGCACAGCTCTAGGTCGCCGCTGTCAAACACATTCCCATCGGTCAGGTCCTTGTCCTGATAGGGACTGTAAGTTTCCAGACCGTAGCTTTCGTGGCGCATGGCCGCGGGGCCAAAGCGCGCACCGGGGCGGTAGCTTGTGGTGGAATCAAACGGTGCACCGTATAAAACAATGCTTGCTGTGCGGTAGCTGCTGTCGCAGCCGATGAAATTTTCAACATTGCGATGCAGCATCAGTGTTCCTCCACTTCCCGCAGCATTTCCTCAAGGAAAGCGGGCAGATAAAACGCCCCGACGTGCAGCCGGGAGGTGTAATAGCGGGTGCGCATGTTCAGCGCGTTCCACGCATCGGCGTCCATATCGTTGATGGGATGATATTTTTTGCTGGCAAAGCCGAACAGCCAGTATCCCGCCGCAAAGGTCGGGATGTGCGCCTGATACACCTTGCTGATGGGAAAGGTGCTGGCAATGCGCTGGTGGCTGCGCTGCATGGCGGTAGCGTCCTCGGCATAGAACGGGCTGCCCTGCTGGTTGACCATAATGCCGTCCGCACGCAGGGCGTTGAAGCAGCTGCCGTAAAATTCGCGGGTGAACAGCCCCTCTGACGGGCCGAACGGGTCGGAGGAATCCACGATGATAAGGTCGTACTCATCCTCACACTTGCGGATGAATTTCAGCGCATTTTCGTAATAAATATGTACGCGGCGGTCATCCATGCGGCAGGCGTTGCCGGGCAGGTAGGCGCGGCAGGCCTCGATGACCTGCGGGTCCATCTCCACAAGGTCAATGCTTTCCACGCGGTCATAGCGGGTCAGCTCCCGCACAACGCCGCCGTCGCCCGCACCGATGACGAGAATATCCTTGGCGTTTTTGTGTACCGACATCGGCACGTGGGTGATCATCTCATCGTAGATGAACTCGTCGCGCTCGGTCAGCATGACGTTGCCGTCCAGCGTCAGCACGCGGCCAAACTCCGGTGTTTCAAAAATGTCGATGCGTTGATAGTCGCTCTGCTTGGAGTAAAGCTGGCGGTTGACCCGGATGCTGTGCTTGACATCGGGGGTGTGAAACTCCGAAAACCACATTTCCATTGTAAAACCTCCCTGTCAGGCCAGTACGTTCAGGCGCAGAATGTCGGGGTCTTCCGGTCCGGTCATGCTGCAGCCTTTGGCCTTGGCGTACTCGATATAGTCTAAAATTTCAGCGGTGATGCGCTCGCCCGGGGCCAGAATCGGGATGCCCGGTGGGTAGCACATGACGAACTCGCTGCACACCATGCCCTCGGTCTCGCGCAGGGGCAGGCTCTTCTTGGGGGCGTAGAACGCTTCCTGCGGGCTGGCGGCGACCTCGGGGTCAATGTACTCTTGGCTCAACAGGCCCGCACCGTCGGTGTGGTAGCGGCGTTTGATTTCGGCCAGTGCGCTGACAAGGCGCTCGACCTCCTGCGGGCGGTCACCGATGGAGAGATAAGCCAGTATATTACCGATGTCGCCAAACTCGATCTGAATGTCGTACTCGTCGCGCAGGATGTCATAGACCTCAATGCCCGCAAGACCGATGTCCAGCGTGTGGACGCTGAGTTTTGTCGTATCAAAGTCAAAAACGGAGTTTCCGTTGCAAAGCTCCTTGCCGAAGGCATAGTACCCGCCCACGGCGTTGATCTCCTCGCGGGCGTACTCGGCCATATCGGCCACCTGATGGAACACCTGCCGCCCGCGCAATGCGAGATTGCGGCGGGAAATATCAAGGCTCGACATCAGCAGGTAACTGCCGGACGTCGTCTGGGTCAGGTTGATGATCTGCCGCACATAGCCCGCGTGGACATTGGGGCCGGTCAGCAGCAGACTGGACTGGGTCAGGCTGCCGCCGCTCTTGTGCATCGAGACGGAGGCCATATCTGCGCCCGCCGCCATGGCAGAGACAGGCAGCCCGCCGCCAAAATAGAAGTGTGTGCCGTGGGCTTCGTCGGCCAGGCAGAGCATCCCGGCGTCGTGGGCCATCCGCACAATGGCGCGCAGGTCGCTGCAAATGCCGTAGTAGGTGGGGTTGTTCACCAGCACGGCCACGGCGTTGGGGTGCTCGGCAATGGCCTTGGCCACCTGCTCCCGCTTCATGCCCAGACTGATTCCGAGGCGGTTGTCCACCTCCGGGTTGACGTAGACCGGCACCGCACCGCAGAGCACCAGCGCGTTCAGCACGCTGCGGTGCACGTTGCGCGGCAGAATGATCTCATCCCCGCGCTTGCAGGCGGTCAGTACCATGCTTTGTACCGAGCTGGTCGTGCCGCCCACCATTAAAAAGGCGTGTGCCGCGCCGAACGCATCGGCGGCCAGCTCCTCGGCCTCGCGGATGACCGAAACCGGGTGGCAGAGATTGTCCAGCGGCTTCATGCTGTTGACGTCCACGCCGACGCACTGCTGGCCCAGAAACGCGGTCAGCTCCGGGTTGCCGCGCCCGCGCTTGTGGCCCGGCACGTCAAAGGGCACGACGCGCATACGGCGGAAGTTTTCCAGCGCTTCATGGATGGGTGCGCGGCGCTGGTCCAGCCGGGTGCGCTTTGCTTCTCCGTTCATTTTTACCTCCGTTCGCGGTCCCCTTGCAAAATAAAAAACGCAAGCCGTGCACATACGTGCAGACTTGCGTTTGAATCCAGCGTATTTTTGCACAGGCCGAAAACCCCCGGTACCACACCGGGAGAGCGTCCTGCATGATTCAAAAAGGCTGAGCGTGTCAGAGTCTATATAGCAATCTTACTTTTACTACTCTTTATTGACCGTTTCACAAGTCTGCGCAGCTGACTGCGCAATTTCATGGTTGTAAAGGAACCAACTTATAAAATTTGAGCTTTTAACTCAATCAATAAGGCAACCAAAGTTGCCGATCGGCAGTGGACCCGGCTGTCCGTATGGCCTTAGCCCCCGATGGGCGGTCCGTAGGTAAATTGCTTTGAAAAACTCTTACAAACTCGATTCGTCTTTCAAAATCGAAGAAAGTATAACATGACATAATTGCTGTGTCAATATTTTGGTGAAAAATAATTTATAGAGGGATTTTCCTGCAATTCTCAAAGATTGTCGCGCGGCTACGGAATCGTTTCCGCTAAATTTGTCACTATTTTTGGAACTTTTCCACAAAAACAGGGGGTGCAAATTTGTGCATCAGGCTGATTTTGCAATAAATCGCAAAAAACGATTGATTATTGCGCCGGAAAGGTGTATTATAAGATCAATCCGAAACGGAAACGTTTCCGACGAAACAAATCAACACCCTTGCAAATCATTGTTTTTCTTGAGAAGGAGGAAAAAACATGAACGCAAAAAAGACACTCTCGATGACTCTGGCAGCTGCTATGGCTGCGGGTCTGCTGGCAGGCTGCGGCGGCAGCTCCTCTACGGCTGCTTCCTCTACCAGTACCAGCACCGAATCCAAGGCTGAATCCACTGCCGCTTCTACCGAGGCAACCACTGATGCAGCCGGCAAGGTCTACTACCTGAACTTCAAGCCCGAGCAGGACGAAGCCTGGCAGAATCTGGCCAAGAAGTACACCGAGGAGACCGGTGTTCCCGTCACCGTCGTGACCGCCGCCTCCGGCCAGTATGAGACCACCCTGATGAGCGAGATGGCCAAGAGCGATGCGCCCACCCTGTTCCAGGTCAACGGCCCTGTCGGTCTGGCCAACTGGAAGGACTATTGCTACGACCTGAGCGGGACCAAGATCGCAGGCGATTTGACCAGTGACACCTACGCCCTGAAAGACGGCGACCAGATGCTGGGCATCGGCTACGTTATCGAAAGCTACGGCCTGATCACCAATAAGACCCTGCTGGAAAAGGCCGGCTACAGCGTTGACGACATCAAGAGCTTCGACGACCTGAAGAAGGTGGCCGAGGACATCACCGCCCGCAAGGACGAGCTGGGCTTCTCTGCCTTCACCTCCGCCGGTATGGACGGCTCCTCTGACTGGCGCTACAAGACCCATCTGGCCAACCTGCCCATCTACTTCGAGTATCAGGAGGACGGCATCGACAACACCGACGCCATCAAGGGCACCTATCTCGACAACTACAAGAATATCTTCGACCTGTACATCAACAACTCCACCTGCGATCCTACTGAACTGGCTGGCAAGACCGGCGACGACAGCCGCAACGAGTTCCTGAACGATGAGGCTGTCTTCTTCCAGAATGGTTCTTGGGAGTACACCAACCTCGTCGGCGACGGCAAGCCCTTCACCGATGACGATCTGACCATGCTGCCCATCTACATTGGCGTCGGCGATGAAGCCAACCAGGGCCTGTGCACCGGCACTGAGAACTACTGGTGCGTCAACAAGGAAGCCAGCGAGGACGACATCAACGCAACGCTCGACTTCATGTACTGGTGCGTTTCCTCTGACGAGGGCACCAAGGCCATGGCTAACGACATGGGCTTCGTTATCCCCTTCAAGAATGCTGTCGAGTCCCCCAACGTCTTCGTCAAGGCCGATAAGGAAATGACCGCCGCCGGCAAGACCCCTGTGGCCTGGAACTTCTCCACCATGCCTTCCGAGAACTGGAAGAACGGCGTTGGTTCTGCTCTGACCGCTTATGCCGCCGGTACCGGCAGCTGGGACGCTGTTGTCACCGCCTTTGTCGATGGCTGGGCATCTGAGGCTGCTCTGAACGCTGCTGCATAACATAAGATCGTTTTCTCTACTCTGAAAGCTTTTTCTCCTTACCTAGTATTACCGGTTAGCGGGGCGGGCGGTTTCGCCCGCCCCGCTTCTTTTGCAGAAAACAAAAATTACAACAAAGGGAGCATACTTATGGAAAAAGCCATTCGACGTTATTGGCCTGTTTTCGTACTGCCGACCCTCATCGCCTTTATTATTGGCTTTGTCTGGCCGTTTATCTGGGGTGCAGGGCTGTCGTTCTGCAAGTTCACCACCGTCAAAAATGTGCAGTTTGTGGGCTTAAGCAACTACGCAATGATTTGGTCGGATAACACCTTCACCCATGCGTTCTGGTTCACAGCAGCGTTCACCGTCGTGTCCACCCTGCTGATCAACGTGCTGGCCTTTGCCATCGCGCTGCTTCTCACCCGCGGTATGCACGGCACCAACGCTTTCCGCACCATCTTCTTCCTGCCGAACCTGATCGGCGGCATCGTGCTGGGCTATATCTGGCAGATCCTGCTCAACGGTCTGCTGTCCTCCTGGGGTAAGTCGCTGCTGGCGCTGAATGCCACCTACGGCTTCTGGGGGTTGATCATCCTGATGTGCTGGCAGCAGATCGGCTACATGATGATCATCTATATTGCCGGTTTGCAGAATGTGCCTGTGGATCTGGTGGAGGCCGCACGCATTGATGGTGCAACAAGCAGCCAGATTTTGTTCAAAATCAAAATCCCGATGGTCATGCCCAGCGTGACGATCTGCACCTTCCTGACGCTGACGAACTCCTTCAAGCTGTTCGACCAGAACCTCTCGCTGACAGCCGGTGAGCCTGCAAAGCAGTCCATGATGCTGGCCTACAACATCTACGACACGTTCTACGCACGCTCCGGACCCCAGTGGAAGGGCATCGGTCAGGCCAAGGCCGTCGTTTTCTTCCTGTTTGTGGTCGTTATTTCGCTGCTCCAGCTGCATTTTACCCGCTCTAAGGAGGTGCAGGCATAATGGGTGCTACTAAAAAAGACCGCCGCATCAACACGGTACTGTCCGTTCTGTTCACGATCCTGTGCATCGCCTGGATGTACCCGGTGTTCATGATTTTGATGAACTCCCTCAAGACCGAGCGCGCCATCACGACGAGCCACGCCTTTGAGCTGCCGAACGCCGAGACCTTCGTCGGCCTGAAAAACTACATTTATGGCATTCAGGAAATGGACTTTTTGTCCTCTTTCTGGTATAGTTTAGTGATCACGGTTTCGTCTGTGGCACTGATTTTGCTGTGCTGCTCCATGTGCGCATGGTATATCACCCGTGTGCAGAACACTTTGTCCAAAGGTATGTACTATCTGTGCGTATTCAGCATGATTGTCCCCTTCCAGATGGTCATGTTCACACTGGCAAAAACCGCTGATACCTTAAAGCTGAATAACCCCTACAACATCTGCATCATCTATCTGGGCTTCGGCGCGGGACTTGCGGTGTTCATGTTCACCGGCTTTGTAAAATCCATGCCGATTGCTATTGAAGAAGCCGCTATGATCGACGGCTGCAATCCCATCCAGATTTTCTTCAAGGTCGTCTGCCCGATTTTGAAGCCGACGATGATCTCTACCGCCATTTTGGAAACCATGTGGGTCTGGAACGACTATCTGCTGCCCACGCTGGTGCTGGACATCAAGACCTTCCGCACGATTCCTATGGCGATCCAGTATTTCCGCGGCAGCTACGGCAAGGTGGAGATGGCACCCATGATGGCCTGCATCATGATTACGGTGCTGCCTGTTATCGTGCTGTACCTGATCTGCCAGAAATATATTATCGATGGCGTGGTCGCCGGTGCTGTCAAGGGGTAAATTTGACACTTCTTCAAGAAAGAGGATTGGCAAATGACCATCAAAGACATCGCGCGGGAGTCCGGCTATGCGGTCGGGACCGTCTCACGAGCCTTAAATAACGCCCCCGGCGTCAGTGCAGAAACCCGTCAAAAAATATTGGAAATCGTAAACCGCCACAATTATGAACCGAACGCCAACGCCAAGCATCTGAAGCAGCAGACCAACGATGGGATCGCACTGATTGTGAAAGGCACCCAGAATATGCTGTTTGCCGGTATTTTGGAGCCGCTGCAGCAGATCATTGAGGAAAGCGGCTACGTTGCGACGGTCTACTATATTGACGAGGAAGCCAACGAGGTTGCGCAGGCCCGACGCATCTGCACAGAGCGCAAACCCCATGGTATATTGTTTCTCGGCTCAAATCCGGAATACTTCACGCCGGAGTTGGAGGCACTGGGTATCCCCTGCCTGTTGCTGACAAACAGCGCGGCATCCCTGCGCATCCGTAATTTGTCCAGTGTGTCCGTAGACGATATGGCTGCATCGGACACGATGATCGAATATCTGTACAAAAAAGGGCACCGCCGCATCGGAATCATCGGTGGCAAGCCCAATCTTTCCCGTCCAAGTCTCGCCCGTCTGGCCGGCTGTCAGGGTGCTATGCTGCGCCTTGGTCTGCCGTTTGACATGGAAAAGCAGTATGCGTATGCGCGGTTCTCGCTTTCCAGCGGGTATGAGGCAATGGAGTATCTCTTAAAGCACAGCCCCGACATTACGGCAGTGTTTGCCATGTCCGACCTGATGGCGCTCGGCGCAATTCGTGCGCTGCGGGATCACGGGCTGTGTGTGCCGCAGGATATTTCCGTCACAGGTTTTGACGGCATCGCGCTGGGACAGTACAGTGTGCCCCGGCTGACGACCATCCGGCAGAATATGGAGCAATTGGCGCGGCGTTCGGCGCGGATCCTGCTCCACAACATCCAAAAACCCGGCAATGCCGTGCACGAGATCGTCTCCTTCGATCTGACCGAAGGAGAAAGCGTGCGCGAACTGTGAAGGAAAGATATCCCGGCTGCTTACTATCAAAAGAAAGAGGGGTTCTCTGATGAGAGCAAGCGGCATTCTGATGCCCATTTCAAGTCTGCCCTCGCCTTATGGCATTGGTACCATGGGTGCAGCCGCGCGCAGCTTTGTAGACTTTTTGGTCAAGTCCGGGCAGGCATACTGGCAGATTCTGCCCGTCTGCCCCACCAGCTACGGCGACAGTCCCTATCAGTCGTTCTCGACCTTTGCGGGCAACCCGTATTTTATCGATCTGGACGATCTGGCAAAGCAGGGATTGCTGCTGCCGGAGGAATATGCGTCCATCGACTGGGAATGCACCCCCGACTGCATCAACTACGGCGTCATGTACGAAAAGCGCTACGCTGTGCTGCGCTGTGCTGCCAAACGTCTGCTGGCAAAGCCCGGTGCCGACTACCGCCGCTTTGTGAAGGAAAACGACTTCTGGCTGCCCGACTACGCGCTGTTCATGGCGCTGAAGGACGCCCACAACGGGGCCTGCTGGCTGGAATGGGAAGAACCGCTGCGGCGCCGTGAGCCCGCTGCCCTGGCAGCAGCCCGGCAGCAGTACGCCGACGATGTGGCGTTCTGGCAGGCTGTACAGTTTATGTTCTACAGCCAGTGGCAGGCGCTGAAGCACTACGCCAACCGGCAGGAAATCCGCATTATCGGCGACCTTCCCATCTATGTGGCGCTGGACAGCGTCGATGTGTGGAGCTGCCCGCAGGAGTTCCAGCTCGACGAGAACCTGCTGCCTACCGAGGTGGCAGGCTGCCCGCCGGACGGTTTCTCCGCCACAGGCCAACTGTGGGGCAACCCGCTGTTCGACTGGGACTCCATGGCCAAGACCGGCTACGCATGGTGGGTGCGGCGCATCAAACACATGTGCAGCATCTATGATGTGGTTCGCATTGACCACTTCCGCGGATTTGCGGGCTATTATGCTATCCCCTACGGGGAAGCAACCGCCCGGAACGGCCGCTGGCGCGAAGGCCCCGGCTATGCGCTGTTTGCTGCCATAAAGAAAAAGCTGGGCAGCCCGCGCATCATCGCCGAGGATTTGGGATTCCTGACGGAAGATGTCACTGCCCTGCTGAAGCAATGCGGCTATCCCGGCATGAAAGTGCTGGAGTTTGCCTTTGACAGCCGTGACGGCGGCGATTACCGCCCCCACAGCTACCCAAAGAACTGTATTGCCTATGTAGGCACCCACGACAACGAGCCTGTGAACGGCTGGATGGAAACCGCCGCCCCTGAGGACGTGGCGCGCGCCGTGCGCTACCTGAATCTGACGAAGAAAGAGGGCTATCACTGGGGCATGATGCGCGGCATCTGGTCCAGTGCTGCCGATCTGGCTGTCGTGCAGGCACAGGATCTGCTGGGCCTTGGGCATGAATCCCGCATGAACACGCCGTCCACTCTGGGCGGCAACTGGTGCTGGCGTGCCGAACCCGGTGTCTTTAACACGAGGCTAGCCAAAAAGCTGCACAGTGAAATGGAACTGTACGGGCGTTTGCCGGAATGAAAACAGCCTTCGTGCTATGGTGTCGGCTCGCCCTCCGTGCAGGATTCGCTGCCTAAGCACATCAAGGCTGCATTCAAATTATTCAACCGTTGTATCACACGATACAACGGTATTTTTATTGACAAAAAATTCCTGCGCCCCGGCAGGGACACAGGACAGATTCCTCCGCTTAGCGCTGCTTTACCTTCTTCCGATGGGTTCATTCCCCATCTTGCTTTCTGCCGACGATCAAAATGCTGCAACTGTTGTCCCTGCGGCAAGGAGGGCGGCGGAGATTTTTTGCACGAAGGCGAGGGCTTTGGGGCCGTCGCCGTGGACGCAGACGGAATCGGCCTGCAGGGTTACGGTGCTGCCGTCGTCGGCCTGTACGGTACCCTGCGCCGCCATCTGCAAGACCCGCGCAATGGCGGTATCCTCGTCCTCGATCATTGCGCCGGGAGCGCCGCGTGGCACAAGGCTGCCGTCGGCCTGGTAGCCGCGGTCTGCAAATACCTCGCTGGCAACGGGCAATCCGATGGCGTTTGCGGCCTTGACCATCTCGCTGCCGGAGAGAGCCAGCAGCACAGCACCGGGAGCTGCAGCCTGCACAGCGCGGCAGATGGCCGCCGCCAGCACCGGATCCCTGGCGGCCATGTTGTACAGCGCGCCGTGGGGTTTGACGTGGTGCAGCGGTACGCCCGCCGCATCGCAGAATGCCTTCAGCGCACCGATCTGGTACATCACGTCGGCCTCGGATTCGGCGGGGGAAATTGCCATTCTGCGGCGGCCAAAGCCCTGCAAATCCGGCAGACCCGGGTGTGCACCCACCTTTACGCCGTACTTTTTGCACAGCAGAACGCTCTTTTGCATCACGGACGGGTCGCCCGCGTGGAACCCGCAGGCGATGTTCGCGCTGGTCACATAGGGCAAAATTTCGGCATCCATGCCGATGGTGTACGCGCCGAAGCTCTCGCCCAGGTCGCAGTTTAAATCAATGGACGGCATTGCAACATCCCCCTTAGTATTTCAGCAGTGTGTTTTTTACGTCGGTCACAAACATATACCCCGGCGCTTCGCTTTGCATTCCGGCAGGATTGCTGGTATAATAAATATATCCCATCGGGCCGCCTGTGCGGCCAGGAAAGGTCCCCGTTATGGAAACACCTCACCAGGGCACAGCCCTGTTTCATCTGCCCGGTCTGTTTGAATTTTATGACTTGTATGCGGCATTTTTGCCGCTTTATCGTGCGCATCGGGAGTATTTTTACGACTGGTGCGCCATCGGCTCGATCTACGGCGCACCGTCTGACTGCTTATGGGCGGGCGGACGGGTCGAGTACAGTGACCGCACCCCACGCGAGGTGCTGGCGCTGACGCGTGAATATGGCATCTCGGCGCGGCTGACACTCAGCAATTCATTACTGCGCCCGGAGCATCTCACAGACCCGGACTGCAATGCGCTCTGCCGACTGTTTCAGGAACAAAATGACCCGCAAAACGGCGCCATCGTTCATGCTGAGCTGCTGACGCAGTACCTGAAAAAGAACTATCCATCGCTGTATCTTGTATCCTCAACCACAAAAGTGCTGACAGACTTCAACGATTTGCAGCGGGAGCTGGCACGGCCCGAGTTTCGCTATGTCGTGCCGGATTTCCGGCTGAACCGAGCATTTGACCAACTTGCAGCGCTGCCCCAGTCCCAAAAGGACAAGGTGGAGTTCCTCTGCAATGAGTGCTGCTGGTTCGGATGCACGGAACGCAGAGCCTGCTATGAGGCCGTCAGCCGCAAAAATCTGGGTCTGCCCGGCCCGGAGCATTACTGCAGCGCCCCCGGCGCAGCGGACGGGTATCGCTTCTCCCGGGCGATGGCGAACCCCGGCTTTATCGGCATCAAGGCCATCCGGGATACCTACCTGCCGAAGGGCTTCACCCAATTCAAGATCGAGGGGCGCGGCCTTGGCAGTGCACTGATCCTTGAATTTTTGCTTCACTACCTGACCAGGCCGGAATATCAGCTGGCTGTCCGCGAGGAGTTGTATCTGGATACCATGCTGGACCTTTTCTGACTGACTTTGTGTCGGGCCGGGTGAAGCTGTTTGCATTTTCTGCGTTGTAAGGCTCCTGTTACCCCAGTGCCACATCCAGTACCATCATCACACTGAAGCCGACAGCAAAGAATACTGTGCCAAGGTTAGAGTGCCGTCCCTGTGACATTTCGGGAATCAGCTCTTCCACCACGACATAGAGCATCGCGCCCGCAGCAAAGCTCAAAAGATAAGGCAATGCCGGTATCACAAGCTGCGCGGCCAAAATCGTCACCACTGCGCCGATTGGCTCAACCACGCCCGAAAGCACACCGCCTGCAAAGGCCCTGCCCTTGCTCTCCCCTTCGGCGCGCAGGGGCATCGAGATGATGGCGCCCTCCGGGAAATTCTGGATGGCTATGCCGAGGGACAGGGCCAGCGCGCTCGCCGCGGTGATCTGCGCGCTGCCTGCGAGAAAGCCGGCGTACATCACACCGACTGCCATGCCCTCCGGGATGTTGTGCAGGGTCACTGCCAGCACCATCATCGTAGTGCGGCCCAGCCTGCTTTTTGGCCCCTCAGCCTCCTCACTGCCGACATGCAGGTGGGGTATCAGATGATCCAGGGCAAGCAAAAACAGCACGCCGAACCAAAATCCGGCAAACGCCGGGAAAAAGGCGAACCGTCCCAACTTCTCCGACTGTTCGATTGCCGGGATCAGCAGGCTCCAGACCGATGCCGCCACCATCACACCGGCGGCAAAGCCTGCAAGTGAGCGCTGCACCAGATCACCCAGAGCGCGCCGCATAAAAAATACGCATGCTGCGCCCAGCGATGTACCCAAAAAGGGAATCAGAATCCCCCAAAAAATTTCTGTCAATGAAGTCGCCTCCTTTTATGGTATATACACAAAAACACAGGTACTTTATACCCCCTGTTCAATGATGCTTTTGACAAGCTGTGCCCATTTGTAAGGGTAACAGGCCAGCAGCTCCTCATGCTGCAGATCCTGCTCATGAATTACGGGGTGCGCAAAATGCTGCTGATAACGCGCGCGATACTTCGCTCCCATTTTCAGCGCGTAGAAAATATGAATCTCCGTACCGGGAACATCAATTCCCTCCGGCAAGGGCGTGATGAGGTCGGAATAAAATTGGTTTTTACAGCTTTGCATCGTCACATAGGGGCGTGCAGCACCGAACATCGCCATAAAAGCGCGGACATAGTCCCCCTTCTCCGCGGAGCACTTTTCTAATCGCTTCTGCAGAAAGCAACTTTTGAACTGCCCGTCCCGAATCAGCGGATAAATCAGCGGCAGGAGAAGATTCGTTTGTAATTTGGCCGCGAGCTTGGAGCATTGGTCAAGGTCGGAGCTGCCCAGAATACCGTAGTCCATATGTATGCTTTTCCGTGCTGCCAGCAGTCCCACGAAAGAGCCGCCCAGAGAGCAGCCGTAGGCGGCCCGTATATGCCCGCCGCAGTTTTTCAGGATGTAGGCTTCGATTTTTTCGGTTTCTGCAAGCATTGTCGGAAATTCGGTACTTTCTGTTTCGTCAAAGCCATCATAGCTGACGCAAAGTACGCGAAAATCCCGCTGCAACAGAGGGATCACTTGGCCAAAGTTGCTTTTCCAGTGGCAGCAGGTACCGGGCAGCAGCAAAATGACCGGAGCGGTATCCGCCCCAAATTCATAAACCTTCATTCTCCTGCCTCCCGCAGCCACAGTCACTTCGCTTTACGGCGGTCAAACACAGCCAGCCTGTTTTGCTTTTGTGTACCGCAATGTCACAAAAGCCCGCTTGCTCAAGATATGCTTTCAGCTCAGTATCCTTGTAGATGGTCATGCCATCAATGATTTCTGTCCATTTTTTGTCTTTGTCCGTGTCGCCGTTGACTTCATTGCAGATGAGGAAGGTGCCGCCCGGCTTCAAAACCCGCCAAACCTCCCGGAAGCATTTTGCAAGGTCCGGCCAGAAATAGACGGTTTCAAACGCTGTGACTGCATCGAACCAATCGCTGGCAAAAATGATGCGCTGCACGCTGCCCTGCCAGATGACACAGCGATCCCTTTGAATCGCCTCTGCATTGAGACGGCGGGATTTTTCGACGCTGACAGCAGAGTAATCCACGCCCTTTACGATGCCGCGCGGACACCTTTTCAGCAGCCGTTTGATATTCGCTCCGCCGCCGCAGCCGCAGTCCAGCACCTTTGCGTCCGGCGCAAGATGCAGAAAGTGAAGCCCCCACAGCGCCACGGGGGTGTGGGCAAGGTTCATCATGGTGACCATCAGCCTGCCGCCGAAGCCTTTTGGGTCTCTCGTATTTTCAAAAAATGACATCGTTTATCTCCTTTCAACTTTTTTACACTCTGCGTAGGTAAGTGGAATGGAATTCTGCAAAACAACACTTCTGCAAACGGTCCAGCCGTTTTGCTGCAAAAATGCCAGATACGCAGCACTCGTCCATCTGCTGTGCAGCGGAAAGCCTGCAATTTTCAGCGCAAGGGCCTGAAGATTTCCCCAAGGGGAATTCTCTGCATGGGTAAAGGTAGGAGCAATCAGCGTGCCATCGTTTTTAAGCACACGGCGAAACTCGATAAGGGCTTTCTCAGGGTGCGGCACAATGTGCAGTGCATTGGAGACAATGACAACATCAAAGGACTGGTCAGCATAAGGCAGATGGAACATATCCTGCACGGAAAAATACAGCTTGGAGGAAAAATTACCCCGCTTTGCCTGCGCAATCATCGCTGCGGAGGCGTCGGTAGCCTCAATGTGGTCGGCAGAACACAGGAGATGCTTTGCCACCTGCCCTGTGCCGGTGGCTACCTCCAAAACGGTTTTGTGCCACACAGCAGGGCGAAGCAATGCATATAATTGATCATAGGCTATTGCGTTCTTGCGCATAAAGCGGTCATACCTTGCTGCATTTCTGTCCCAAAAATTCTTTTTCGTAATGCTCAGCTCCTTGGTTTGCAGCAACTAACCGCTGCTTATTTGAAAAGCTGCCCGGCGGCAGCATGGAAGCTTGTATATGCGCGTTAGAACAATCTAACCGTTGGATCGTAAAAAAGCTGCCTGCAGCCAAAACGGCGCACCAGCAACGATTCTACGATATTTCGGTCATATAATAGCAGGCTGGCACCCAAATGTCAATAGGGTGCTAAAGGTGCTTTTGTGCGTTTGAATTTCAACAAAAAATCAATAGCGGGCAGTGCGCTTTACACTGCCCGCTATTGAGAAAAGCTTACTTTAGCCGTTTTCGTCCTTGGGAATGGCCAGATTCAAGAGGATGGCAACGAGTGCGGCGGGCACAATGCCGGAGCCGCCGAATACCAGAGAGAGCATCTGCGGTGCGTGTGCAAGGATGCCGTTGTTGGCACCGATGCCGTAGCCGAGACCGAGCGCTACCGAGACGATGCTCAGGCTGCGTGGGGTCAGCGGCTCGCGGGTGATGAGCTGAATACCGCTCACCACGATCGAAGAGAACATCATGACAGCTGCGCCGCCCAGCACCGACTGCGGCATGATCGAGACGAGCGCGCCCAGCTTGGGCACCAGACCGCAGAGAATCAGGAAGATGCCGCCTGTGGCCAGCGCAAAGCGGTTAACGACCTTGGTCATGCTGACAAGGCCGACATTCTGGCTGAAGGAGGTGTTGGGCAGTACGCCGAACAGTGCGGCAAAGCTGGAACCGATACCATCGCAGATGACGCCGCCGGACAGCTCAGTGTCGGTGGCCTCGCGGTCCATGCCGCCCATGATAACGCCGGAAATATCGCCCACGGTTTCGACCGCCGTGACGATGAACATAATCATGACCGGTGCGATCGCGCGCATATCAAACACCGGTTTGACAGGCATCAACTGGGGCAATGCAAACCATTTGGCCTCGGCCACCTTGTTCCAGTTCAGCACCCATGCCTTGGTGTAGGCAACGCCCTCGGCGTTCAGCGCCGTGGTGGGCAGAATAAGACCCATGAGAAACGCTGCAATGTAGCCGCAGATGATGCCCACCAAAATCGAGGAGGAATTCAAAAAGGTGCTGCCGGAGTGCTTGCAGATCAGGATGACGACCAGCACAAAGATGGCGAGCAGCAGGTTTTCGACCGAGCCGAAATCCTGCGCGGTGTTGCCGCCGCCGAAGGAGTTTACACCGACCGAAATCAAGCTCAGACCGATGGAAAGCACCACCGTGCCGGTAACGACAGAGGGCAACAGCTTGCGCAGCGGCTTCAGAAAGAAGCCCAGCACGGTCTCAAACAGACCGCCGATCAGGGACGCGCCCATGATTGCGCCGTAGGCCAGTACGCCGCCGCCCATCGAGGCTGCGACCGAGCTGAATACCCCGATGAAGCCGGAGGAGGTGCCCATGATGATAGGCACCTTGCCGCCGATGGGGCCGATGGAATACAGCTGAACCAGTGTGACAATGCCCGCCACAAGCATGGCATTCTGCAGCAGCGTAACGCGCAGGTCGGCAAATTCGCCGCCGGCCAGGCCGCAGGCGCCCGTGATGATAAGCAGCGGCGTAAGGTTGCCGACAAACATCGCCAACACATGTTGCATGCCCAGCGGCAGTGCCTGCTTCAGGGACATCTTGCCTTCAAAGCGGAAGGCTTCGGGGGAAAGATCGTTTTTCTTCATTCCACAACTCCTCAGATAAAACCTATTACAATATAACATATACCGCCAAGGCGGAAAGGCATACCGCCCTATTTATACATTATACCATCCCCCACCCTGTGATTGCAATTCCATCAGCCGCCGCAGCAAAAATTTTGTGTGTTTTTGAAGAAGGCTGAACGGTCAAAAAACCTTGATCGCCTGCTGCTTGCCGTGCAAAGTGTAGTGTACGGTCAGACCGTCGTCTGCATCCACGGTGCAATTTTCGGCGTGATCGGTCAATTCCCGCAGGGCGTTGTATTGGCGGCGCATCTCATCCGTATAGCGACTGGGCATATCGGAGGTGAGCAGGATGCCGCTGAACAGCGCATTGACCCGGGCCAGGGTCTGCTTTTGCTGTAGGGTCAGCTTGCAGTTTTCCTCGCGCAGGAAGAATACATCGGGGTCACTGCCGTAAGCACGCCCGTTGAGCTGGCGGCGGAAAATCGTGTTGCCGATGGACTGCCTTGTGGAGACCCGCTCGCGGTGGAAAAGCCGCATATACCACACATCGTCCCAGTCCAGACCTACATCACACCCAATGCGACAGTAGTCAACGATGCCAAAGGCAGGCATGACCGGTACACCGCAGCCGAGGATCAGCTTGTCGCCGCACCATGAGCGCAGCAGTGCCATGGCGCGCTGCATCCGTCCTGCGCGGGATTCCCGGGCGTTGCCGAACGGTGCTGCGCCGTAGAGAAAGTCCAGCTTGACAAGGTCAAAGCCCCAATCCTGCAGGACGCGGTCAAAGACCTGCTTGAGGTAGGCCTGTACCTCCGGGTGGTCTATATCCAGCGCATAAAAGCTGCTCCAGTTGCAGCCGCAGCACCAGGGTTGACCGTCCACCTGCAGCAGCCAGTCCGGGTGATCTTTGCAGAGCAGGGATTCCTTTTCGCAGACGAACGGTGCCAGCCACAGTCCTGCCAGAAAGCCGCTTTCATGGGCTGCATCTGCCAGCGGGCGCAGTCCGTTGGGGAATTTGGCAGGGTCAGGCTCCAGCCAGTCTCCTACCTTGCGCTCCCATCCATCGTCGATCTGAAAGAGATCCCCTGCGCGGAAAAGCGTTTTGCAGCCGTTGAGGTCTTCCTGGATCGAGGCCTCATCAATGTTCTGGTAACGGTTATACCAGCTGGAATACCCGGCCAGCCTGCGCGTGGTGCGGGGGCGGCAGCCCAGCGCCGCAAACCATGCGTCAAATACCTCGTCCTCGGTGCCCTCGGCAAAAAAGAGGGAGAACGCAGGAAAGCTGCCGCCGGTATGCTGTACCCCGGCGCAGTCGCGCTCAATGCGCAGCTGTGCGGCGCGGCTGTCATAGGAAAAAATCGTATAGCCCGGTGCCTCGTCCAGGCTGGCCAAAAGGCGGTAGGTCTTTCCGCGCCGGAAATAGCAGTAGGAGAAGCCGTGGCTCTGTCCCCTCTTGCCGCTGTAGGGAACAAAATGATAATCGCCGTAACGGTCAAAGCTGTATTTCTCCAAAAGAAATTTCGGGACACGCTCAACACCGTGCTGCCGATCCCATTTGCCCAGCTCCGGACAGGCGGTCCAAGTTTGGTAGCCGTTCATGAAAAGCTTTTCTTCGCGCGCCATCGTCCACGGAAGCGCAGCAACCGCATTTTGCAGCACTCCGGCGGGCAGCTCTGCCCTCAGGCAGACGGCACCGCTGCGCGGGGTGATGGCTGCCGTGCCGTCAAACCGGCCGCTGTCTGTTGCGGCATACCACTGCATCTCAGCCATTTTGAGTTTCCTCCCTGTGAAGCGCGGCGCTGATTTCGGCTGCGCGGTCATCCGTCAGGGTGAACCTGCGGCGGAACAGTACAAGCGCCGCCGCAAGGACGGCCATGGGCAGAACGGTCATCATGAGCCGCAGCCCGAGCAGTGTACCGGCGCTCTGGGCAGCAACGGGGCCTGTCTCCTCGGCATTGCCGGCCAGCCCGATCAGATCCAGGCCGATGCCGGTCAGAAAAACCGCCACGCCGGACGCAGCCTTTACAACAAAGGTCTGCATCGAGAAGATAACGCTTTCCTCACGGCGCCCGGTCTTGAGCTGGCCGTAGTCCACACTGTTGGAGAGGAAAAGGGTCGTCAGTACGCTGAGCATGCCGTTACAGGCAAACACCACCACGCCCGGCACGCAGAGCAGTGCCAGACTGCCGGAAAAGCCCGCCAGGCAGAGCAGGAGCAGCACAGCATAGCCGCCCAGCGCCAACCCCAGACTTACCGTAAATACGGCAGTGTTGCTGAGCTTTTTGCGCAGCACCGGATAGAGGACCATCATGCCGAGGATCTGTGCCGCACCGCCGATGGTTGAGAACAGCGTGTAGCTGGCCTTCCAGCCTGTGCCGCCGAAATCGTACTTGAAGAAATAGATGATAAAGTTGGAGGTCAGATACAGCGCCGAGTTGATCAAAACGATGCTGCCTACGACCACAAGCGCCTGATCGTTGGAGAACAGCGCCTTGAACATCTCGCCGACGGTGGCGGTCTTTATCTCGGCGCTGCCGGTCTCCTTGACGCTGGCGCAGCAGATCGCCTCGGCAACCACAAAGATGACAGCCACGAGCAGTGCTACCCAGCGGAAGCCGGTGCGCTCGCTGTCGCCGCCCAAAGCACCAACCAGCAGCATGGTAAACATCGCAATGAGCGCCGAGCCGACGCCCGCACAGGTGCGGCCCACGACTGACAGGTTTTCTCGGTCAGCAGGGGTGCGGGTCACGGCGGGGATCATCGACCAGTAAGGAATGTCCATCATCGTGTAGGTGACGCCCCACAGGATGTAGATGACGCTGAAGTAGACCATCATGTCGGCACCCTCCAGCACCGGCGCGGCAAACAGCGCGTAGAGAACCACCGCATTCAGGACGGTGCCGCTGAGGATCCACGGACGAAACCGTCCCCAGCGGGTGCGGGTCTTGGCCACCAGCACCCCCATAAAGGGATCGTTGAAGGCGTCAAACACACGCGCGATCATCAGGATCAGGCCGACAAAGGTGGCAGGCAGGCTCAGCACATCCTGATAATAGTACATGACATAGGAGGCAGACAGCGCGTAGACCATATCCTTGCCCACTGCGCCGATGCCGAAGGCGGCTTTTTGCTTTGTTGTCAGTTCCATACTGCACACTCCTTCTTTGTGACGGTAAATTCTACGGTGACAGGCGCACACTGCGGGGCCGAGACGGTCAGCGCGGCTGTACCTGTCTGCCCGACTGTGCGCAGATAGGCTCCGCCCATGCCGCCCTCGGCGGTTGTCGCCGCAGGGCCGACCAGCACGGCGGCACCGGTCACGGCAAAGGTCAGCGACAGCTGTGCATAGACGGCGGGGCTGCCGTTTTCATCAAGGATCCGCACCCGAACCCCGGCCATATCGTAGGTGTCACCCTCCTGCAGGACGGTGGCGGAGGGTGTTACCTCAAGATGCAGCCGGTGGCTGGGGCAGAGCGTGACGCTCTTTACCACGGTATCCCCGTTTTTGGCATCGAACCGCCAACGCGTAGCCGCGCCGCCCCAGTTGCCGACATACTTGCCGTACAGCGCCACACCGTCCGCAAAGCTCATCTTATAGCGCACCATGCACCACGCCAGCTTCAGCTTGTAGCGCAGCGGCAGCCCGGCCAAGCCGTAGCGCCCGGCTGCAAGCAAACAGTCGCGCAGCGTATCGGCCTTGGCCTTGTCAAAATGCTCCTGCGTTTCAAGCAGGACACCGATTGTGTCATCCACGGCCAGCGGCGGGTGCGGCAGAGCCGTCCAGCCGCTTTTGTGCAGGGTCGTCACAAACACATCGTTTTTGTAAAGATCCACCCTCTCAGCGTTGGTAAACACATAGACCGTGCCGATTTGCCCGGCAGGATAGTCACCGATGTCCATCGCGGAGCTGACCGTCAGCACCGGCTCCTCCCCGCCCTGCGATGCGTAGACGGACGCCGCCAGCTTGGGATTGCGGAAGCTGTCCAGCACGCCGTGATAGCAGATGCGGTCCCCGGAGCCGAAATCCTTGTGGGTGGCATAATCAAACATACACCAGCCAAAGCAGCCCGCATGCTCTCCATCTGCGTAGGCGGCGTCCAACACCCGCGCATGGCGCAGGGCATGCTCCTGCCGGTGCGTTGCATCGTCACAGGACTTGGTGGGGTACATGTGGCCGTTGCATTCTGAAATCAGCAGAGCCTTGCTCAAATCAGGCGTTACATCCTTTTTCCGCTTGGCCCCGGCGTTTGAGCCGTTGTGGGAGAAATCGTTGTAGGCGTAAACATCTTCCAGGAGATGGCTCTTTTCCAGATACCGCACGCCCGAGGTCGCCCGGCTCGGGTCCAGTGTGTGGGCGATTTGGTTGGTGCGCGTATAGAATTCGTCATCGTCCACGCTCTCGTTGATGCGCACACCCCACAGTATGATGCTGGGGTGATTGCGGTTTTGCAGCAGCATCTCCCGCAGCATGGCGCAGGCGCAGTCCTTCCATGCCCCATCGCCGATGTGCTGCCAGCCGGGCAGCTCGGTAAATACAAGCAGGCCCAGCCGGTCACATTCATCAAGGAAATACTGGCTTTGCGGGTAATGGCTCGTGCGCACCGCATTACAGTGCAGCTCGTTTTTCAGGATGCGGGCGTCCTGCCGCTGCAGGCTTTCCGGCACGGCGTAGCCAATGTAGGGGTAGCTTTGGTGGCGGTTCAGCCCGCGCAGAAAGGTCTTTTTCCCGTTCAGATAAAAGCCGTCCGCCCGGAACACAGCCGTCCGGAAACCGAAGGAGGTTTCCCGGCTGTGCAGTACCTGCCCATCGGTATCGAGCAGCTCTGCTATGCAGCGGTAGAGATTCGGATGCTCGGTGTCCCACGGTGCGGCATCCGGCAGCGTAAGGCGGCATTCCGCCGATTCTGCCGGGGGCAATTGGCGGCTCACCAGCGTTTTGCCCGCACTGCTGCAGAGCCGGACGCGCAGCGCAGCGGCCTTTTCCGGTGCTTCTACGGTCAGCTGTACGGCAGCCTCGGTCAAGGTCGGTGTATGCACGAAAAGATCGCTCACACGGCTCTGCTGTGAGGTTTCGAGCCAGACCTCCCGGTATAGACCGCCGTAGGTCAGGTAGTCGACGACAAAGCCGAAGGGCGGCAGGCTGGGATCCTCGCGCGTATCCAGCCGCACGGCCAGCAGATTTTCTTTGCCGCGGTGCACAAGGTCGGTAATTTCGATGGTGAAGCCGGTGTAGCCGCCCTGATGCTGCCCGGCCAGCAGGCCGTTCAGGTAGATCTCCGCCTGATGGGCGGCCCCGTCAAAGCGCAGGAATACCCGGGGCGCATCGGGAACGGTCAGTGTGCAACGGTAACCGCAGACCATCTCATAGTCAGAGGGGTCTGCGTAGTGGAGCGGCAGCTCCCGGCAGGTATGGGGCAGACGCACCGGACGACAGCCAACAGGTTCACCCCGACAGAAGGCATCGCTCCATTGCTCTGTAAATTCCCAGTGATTGCAAAGACTGTATCTCATCGTACCAACAACCCCTCCAGTAAAATGGAAATCATCTCATTCAGGGCATCCGTGTAGGATATGCCTTGCGCATCGAGCGTGCGGTCTGCAAGAAAATCCTCAATGGAAGCGGAGATCATCCGCTGCAGAACCGGCAGGGATACCCGACGGATAACGCCCTCCCCCATCGCCTGCTCCAGCAGTGCCAAGGTAGGCTCCCAGCCGGTTTCCAGATGCTCCCGCACGCGCGCTGCGACTCTGGGATATTTTTCATCCAAAAGATCCATCTGCTGCAGATCCAGCGCGGTGTACTCCTCCGGCAGGGCGATAATGACCGCCCGCAGCTTTTCAGCCAGGGTGCCGGGGCCGTCAAGGATGCGCTGCTTGCGGGCGTGGATCCTTGTGAACGCATCGTCCACCATATCCAGCAGCAGCGCCTCCTTGGATGGGTAGACCGCGTAGATCGTCTTTTTGCTGATGTGCATCATCGCAGCGGCCTGCTGCATCGTAAAGCGCAGCCCGTCCCTGCGGAACAGCTCCATTCCGACTGCGCGCAGTCTTGTGCACAGCTCGTTGTGTTCGTCCATCACTTGCCTCCTGCGGAAACCCGATTTAGCTTTCCGGTTTCCATTGTAGTGCGGAAACCGGTTCGATTCAAGCGGTTTCCTGCACTTTCTACCTTTTTGCTAATCGGGCACAGATTTTTTCGTCATATCGCCCATACGCTAAAGCTGTAACGGAACAGAAAACGCCCCCGCACAGTGATGCGGGGGCGCTTTGCAGGTGCCTCAGTTCGTTTTTTCAGTTTTTTGCTGCAGGCGGGTCAACTCCCGCAGCTCACGCACGGTGAAAAGGCCGCAGACAATGGCGGCAGCGCCGTCCGCAATGGGGCCTGCGTACATGACGCCGTCAATGCCCATAAAGAGCGGGAAGATGACGATGAGCGGCAGCAGGAACAAAATCTGGCGTGTCAGGGACATGAATACGCCGAGGCGTGCCTTGCCAATCGAGTTGAAGAAGTTGGAGGTGACCGGCTGGATGCCGTTGATCAGCGTCAGGAACATATAAATGCGGAAATACCGCTCCGAAAACTGGTAGTACATCTCGCTGCCGGTGCCGAAAATACTGATGATCTGCCGCGGGAAAAGCTGGAAGCAGGCAAACGCTGCCAGAGAAAGCCCGGTAGCCACAGCCAGCGCCAGCAGATAGCTCTTTTTGACGCGGCGGTAGAGCGCAGCACCGTAATTGAAGCCGATGATCGGCTGTACGCCCTGCGAAATGCCGATAACAAAGGACATAAAGATCATGTTGACCTTTGAGATGATGCCCGCGCAGGCCAGAGGAATATCGCTGCCGTAGATAGACAGTGCACCGTAGTGTGCAAGGGTGTTGTTCAAAACGATCTGGACAACACCCATAGCGATCTGGTTGAAGCAGGCAGATGCACCGTAGCTGAAAATCTTGCGTGTTCTGTCACCGTCAATCGTAAAGCAGCCCCGTGAGAAGGGTACAGATTTAAAATGGAAGAGATACCGTATGCTGATGCAGAACGAGACGATCTGCCCGAGAATCGTGGCAAGTGCAGCGCCGGTCATACCCATATCCAGCCCGAAGATGAACAGCGGATCAAGGGCCGTATTGATAAGTGCGCCGATGAGCATCGACATCATGGAATAGCGCGGGCTGCCGTCTGCCAGGATCAACTTGCTCATACCGGTATTCATAATGAGGAACGGAAACCCCAGCGCTGTGATGCGAGTGTAGGCCTCTGCGTAGGGCAAAACATCCGGCGTAGCGCCGAAGAATTTCAGCATCGGCGTCAGAAAAAGCAGCGTGACCGCCATCAGCACAGTGCCGAACAGCGCCATCAGACACAGGCCGTTGCCTGCATATTCAGCAGAACGCTTTTCATTGCCTGCACCCAGCTGGAGACTGAAATTCGTCGCACTGCCGATACCGAGCAGCAGCGCAATGGCTGTGCAGGCAATCGAGAGAGGAAACGCAATGTTGGTGGCAGCATTGCCCAGCAGACCCACACCCTGCCCGATAAAGATCTGGTCAACAATGTTGTACAGCGACGTCACCAGCATCGAGATAATGCAGGGAATGGCAAAGCCGACAAGCAGCTTGCCTTCTTTTTCATATCCAAGCGGGTTGGCAGCATCAGCCTGTGATGAAACTGTTCTTACGCTCATGCAGTTTTACCTCCTTTAATCCTGTTAATAATCGAAAATATAATAATAGTAACAAAATCCGGTAGGAAATGCAAGTCCGTTTGCCTTGAGGCGCTTGAGCTTGCCCTACATGAGCCGGAGACCGTGACACAAACAAAACCGGGGCGAACTTTTCGTTCGCCCCGGCAGTACCTAAATGATTGGAGTCATAGCCTCATAACCTTTATTCGTTATTTTTCGGAGTTGGTTCCTATTTTCATGGGGAATCATTCCCTTTGCAGAATTTCAGGCTTTGAGATTGAGGATCAACCTCTGACACTTAGTACATTGGAGTTTCTCCTTATGAATCAGGTGGATTTCAGATACCCTCTGTTGGGTGGCGTGGAACCAGTCATGATAACCAGCCTTCTTTCATCCTGATCTATATGCTGCATGGGGGTCTTTGATGACGGCCCCTGAGTCTGCTGTTTAAAAGTAAGCTGCCTGACATCTCGTTCAATATTCTTTGTACAGGTTATGACCTGCGGCTTCGGATGCGGCGCTTTTTCATTCAGCAGGCCCAGGCCCGCCGGTGATGAATAGGATCTTTAAAGTTTGCCATTGGACTTGAGCCTCCTTCCTTACGAAATACCGCCGGTGTCTTGCTTTCTTTGGAGATTTCTTATGACATTTCTCCTTTGGAAGATCAGCTTCTCTTGGAGTTGTCTGCTCCTTATCTCCGGCTGTTTTCTTTCTGTGACTATACTATACCACAGCCCCTGGGATTCGTCTATTCGCAGATATGCCAACGATGCAGCGAAAGATTTGTGCAGTTTCAAGCTTGCCGCTCCGGACAAAAAATGGTATAATAAATATGTTGGGCTGCTGTACAGCCCAGACCGTGCGCTGTCCCTTTTGGCAAGGGACGGCGCTTTTTTGGCGGGATTGTGCTGTGGTCCTGCGGGCTGATCTGAACAGGCATTAGGCAATATTCATTTCAAAACAACCGTAAAGCAGCTGCCGCTGCCGGGGCGGCTGTCCACAGTGACAGCGCCGCCGTGCAGGGCGGCTATTTTTTGTGCCATGGCAAGGCCCAAGCCGTTGCCCTGCGTCCGGTGGCTGGTGTCCCCCTGATAGAACTGCTCAAAGATATGGCGGCAGGTTTCGGCGTCCATACCGCAGCCATGGTCCGTGACAGCCACAACCGGTCTGCCCTGCTCGCAGTGCAGTGTTACGCTTATGGTTCCGTTCTCCTGGCTGAACTTGGCGGCATTATCCAGCAGATTCAGCCAGATCTCCTTTACCAGCGCTTCGCTGCCGTGATAGGGGCAGGGGGCCAGCGCGGCCTCAAACTGCAGCGTCTTATCGCGCCACTTTTGCCGGGTCACAAGGATGCACTGGCGCAGCTGCTCATCCAGCGAAAAGTCTGTGCAGTCGGTCAGAATGGTCTGTGCCTCGATACGATTCAAGAGCAGCACACTGCCGGAAAGCTGTGCCAGCCGCCTGCTCTCATCGCGGATGATTTGCAGATACTCGCGCTGCTCCTCTGGGGTGACATCCTCGTCCAGCAGCAGGTCGGCAAAGCCGCTGATGCTGACGATGGGCGTCTTGAACTCATGGGAAAAGTTATTCACAAAATCCTTGCGCAGCAGCTCGGTGCCGGAAAGCTCCTCCGCCGCTTTGTTGAAGGCTGCTTTAAACTCCCGGATCTCGGTGGGCTCATACCCGTGGGCAGCGGGCTGCAGGCGCACGGTGAAGTCCCCCGCTGCCAGCCGGTTCATCGCCTGTATGATGTTTTTGATAGGCTTTATTAACACAAGGCGAATCGCAACCACAAGGCTGACGGCCATCAAAATACAGCTGGCATACAAAATAACCAGCGCACCGCCGATGCTGACGCTGCCGTCTTGGATAAAAAAGCCGTGGTCAGCCTCCGATACCACCAGCACCGTCACAACGGTCAGATTCAGTGTAACGATGAAAAACAGGTTCAGCACCAGCAGCATTGTCAAATTTACGGTGCGCATGCAGTCGCGCAGCTTATTTACAAATTGCGCCATATCACACCTTCTTTATAGCACGGTAACCGATGCCGCGAATGGTCTGTATTTCAAACTCCGGCCAATCGTAAAAGCGGGTGCGCAGCCGATTGATGTGAACATTTACCGTTTTATCGTCGCTTTCGCTGTCCATACCCCAGATCTCATCCAGCAGCTCCAGCCGGGTAAAGGTCCTTTCCGGATAAGCCAGCAGCTTGTATAGGAGGTTGAACTCCTTGGGCGGCAGCACCTGTGCATCGTGGCCGCGCCGCACGGTATGGGTGTCGTAGTCCAGCTCGACATCCCCTATCGTGATTTTGTGTTCATCCACGATGCGGGCGCGGCGCAGCAACGCCTTGATGCGCAGCACAAGCTCCTGCCGGTCCGGCGGTTTTGTCATATAATCATCAGTGCCAACGATAAAGCCCGTGTGCTTATCCTGCGGCATATCCTTGGCCGTCAGCATCAAAATGGGCAGCATGCTGCCGCTTTCGCGGATAGCCTTTGTCAGCGCAAAGCCGTCCATCCGGGGCATCATCACATCGCAGAGCAGCAGGTCTATCTGGTTGTGGTCGAGCAGTTCCAGCGCTTGCACACCGTCGGCAGCAATCAGCGGCTCATAGCCCGCTCGCTTTACGATGGCGCAAAGCAGACGTGCTGTGCTGGGGTCATCCTCGGCAATCAAAATACGAAACATCCGTGTATCCTCCTTAGTTCTATTATAGTACAGCGCAAAGATAAACGGAAGATAAACCTTCCCGTTTACCAAAGGTTTATTTTGGCGGTGTATCCTTAGAAGCATCGAAACAAAAAACACCCTACGGGAAAACGGAGGATACAGCTATGAAAACTATCTATCTTGTCACCGGTGCTGCCGGATTTATGGGCACTAATGTCTGCGCACAGCTTTTGGAGCGCGGTGATGCCGTGCGCGCTTTTGTGCTGAAGGGCGACCCCGCTGTAAAATTTATGCCGAAGGCCGTCGAAATTTTTGAGGGTGACCTCTGCAGTGCCGAGGACTGCGAGAAATTCTTTGTCGTGGAGCCGGGCGTCCAGACTGTCTGCATCCACTGCGCGAGCATGGTGACGATCAACCCGAATTATAGTGAAAAGCTGATCGCCGTCAATGTGGGCGGCACCGAAAACATGCTGAACGCCGCCAAAAATCACCCGGAGTGCAAAAAGTTCGTCTATGTTTCCAGCACCGGCGCCATCCCCGAGCTGCCTAAGGGCGAGAGCATCCATGAGGTATACAGCTTTGTTCCCTACGATGATGATCGCGTGGTCGGCTGGTACAGCCGCAGCAAGGCAATGGCGACCCAGAAGGTGCTGGATGCCGCCGCGGACGGGCTGAATGCCTGCGTGGTGCATCCCAGCGGTATTCTTGGCCCCAACGACCCCGCCATCGGGCAGACGACCCGCACGCTGATCCAGATCCTGAACGGTGAAATGCCCATCGGTATGCAGGGCTCGTTCAATCTTGTCGATGTGCGCGACCTGGCCGCCGGTACGATTGCCGCCGCTGACCGCGGGCGCAAGGGAGAGTGCTACATCCTTTCCAATGACGAGGTTTCGCTGAAGGAGCTGTGTGAGATGCTCAAGGCTGATACCGGCTGCCGCGGCTGCCTGTTTTATCTGCCGCTGTCTTTTGCGCATTTTGCCGCCAAGCAGATGGAGGCCCGCGCCGCCAAGACCGGTAAGCCTGCTGTGCTGACCGAGTTTGCCGTTTACAATCTGGAGCGCAACAACCATTTTGACTGCTCCAAAGCGAAAAACGAGCTTGGCTTTGCCCCGCGTCCCTACAAGGAAACACTGCATGATCTCGCTGTATGGCTCAAGCAGGAGGGAAAAATCGCATGAAGAAGCTGTATGAATCTATCTGCAAGCTTATGCAAATGAATGACCAGCAGTGGGAGTGCTATCTCCACGCACTGGATTCCCTGCACTGACACAAAGAAAAGGGGGTACCTATTATGAAAAAGGTTTGCGTTATCACAGGCGGCGGCAGCGGGATGGGACTTGCCACGGCGAAGCTTGTCTGTGAAGAAGGGTATTACACGATTTTGGTGGGGCGCACGGCATCCAAGCTGGAAAAGGCAGTCAACGACCTGCGCAGTGTAGGCGGCGAGGCTGAGGCGTTCAGCTGTGATGTTTCCGACCGTGAAAGCTGTTTTGCGCTGGCCAAACACGCCGCCGAATGCGGCGAAGTAAAAGCGGTATTGCACATTGCGGGCCTTAGCCCTCACATGGGCGATGCTGAAAAGATTTTGCGCGGCAATGCGCTGGGCACGGTGAATATCAACGATGCCTTTTATGAGGTCATGGCACCGGGCGGCTGTGTGATCGACACCTCCAGCATGAGCGCCTACCTTGCCCCGCAGTTTGTCATGCCCAAGGGTGCGTACAAGCTGGCGCGCACCGACCGTAAAAAATTCATCAAAAAGCTGGTGGCGCGGGCAGGCATAGCCCCTAAGGACGCCCGCCCGGGTCTGGCCTACGCCATCAGCAAGCATTTTGTAATTTGGTTTGCTAAGACCGATGCCGCACGCTTTGGCGAGAAAAATGTGCGTTGCCTGAGTGTGACACCCGGCAACTTTGACACGCCGATGGGCGCACTGGAAAGCGGGCAGGCGGATGTATTCAAAAAATACTCTGCTCTCAAGCGCAACGGAAAGCCGGAAGAAATCGCCGCTTTGTTTGCGCTTCTTCTGGATGAGCGGCTGGGCTTCCTGACCGGAGCAGACATTCTTATGGACGGCGGCGTTGTGGCAAGCGGCGCCAGCGGATTGAGCAAATAAAAAAGGGCAGCAAAGTAAACCCAGATTTTAGCTTTTGGGGTCTGCTTTGCTGCCTTTTGAATTTTGTGCTTTCGCTTGGCTGTGCTTTAGTGCAACTCGCTTTCGCAGCGGTCCAGCACGGCGGCGATAACCTGATCCATGTCGTAATACTTGTACTCACCCAGGCGTCCGCCGAAGATGACCTTCGGCTCGGCGTCGGCCAGTTTCTTGTACTCGGCATACAGTGCGCCGTTTTTAGCATCGTTGACGGGGTAATACGGCTCGTCACCGGGCTTCCACTCGGAGGAATACTCGCGGCTGATGATCGTTTTGGGCAGGTCGTTGCCGTTCTCGTCCTTGCCGAACTCGAACCATTTGTGCTCGATGATGCGGGTCCACGGCGTCTCGCGGTCCGTGTAGTTGACGGCAGCGTTGCCCTGGAAGCTGGGCTTGTCGAGCAGCTCATTCTCAAACCGGACAGAGCGGTACTCCAACGTGCCGAGTTTGTAGTCAAAATAAGCGTCAATCGGGCCGGTGTAGACGATTTTGTCAGCCAGTGCGTCCAGCGCGGCCTTGTTTTCAAGGTAATCGGTGTTCAGCCGCACCTCGATGCCGTCCAGAAGATTGGCGATCATCTTGGTGTAACCGCCGATGGGAATGCCCTGATACAGCGCGTTGAAATAGTTGTTGTCAAAGGTCAGCCGCACAGGCAGGCGCTTGATGATAAATGCCGGCAGGTCCTTGCAGTCGCGGCCCCACTGCTTTTCGGTGTAGCCCTTGATGAGTTTTTCGTAGATGTCGCGGCCCACAAGGGAGATGGCCTGCTCCTCGAGGTTCTGCGGCTCGTGGGTGATCTCGCGGCGCTGCTCCTCGATCTTGGCGGCTGCCTCCTCCGGTGTGACGACGCCCCACATTTTATTAAAGGTATACATGTTGAAGGGCAGCGAATACAGCTCACCCTTATAGTTAGCAACGGGAGAGTTTGTAAAGCGGTTGAACTCGGCAAACCGGGTGATATAGTTCCAGACCTTTTTGTTGTTGGTGTGGAAGATGTGCGCACCATACTTATGGACGTTGATACCCTCGATGTTCTCGGTATAAATGTTGCCCGCAATGTTGGGGCGCTTATCCACGACCAGCACGGATTTGCCGTGGGCCTTGGCCTCATGGGCGAAGATGGCACCGTACAGACCGGAGCCGACTACCAGATAATCATATTTCATATAACAGGTGTTCCTCTCTTTAAAAGTCACAGGGATATTGTGCGGTAATGGCATTGAGAGCCTTACTCCACTGTCAAAAAGCGGCAGAAAGGCGTTTCAGTCTCTGCCGAATAGATCTCTTGTGTAGACCTTGTCCTGCACATCGTTGAGGCAGGCATCGTAGCGGTTGGCCAGAATGGCCTGACTCTGCCGCTTGAATTTGTCCAGATCGTTGACCACTGCCGAACCGAAGAAGGTCTTGCCGTCCTCCAGCGTAGGCTCATAGATGATGACCTGTGCGCCCTTGGCCTTGATGCGCTTCATGACACCCTGAATCGAGCTTTGGCGGAAGTTGTCGCTGTTGCTCTTCATCGTCAGGCGGTAGACGCCGATCGTGACGGGCCTTTCGCGGCTTTCGTCAAACTCATTTTCCTGATCGTAGCCGTAGTACCCGGCCAGCTTCAGCACGCGGTCAGCGATGAAGTCCTTGCGGGTGCGGTTGGACTCCACAATGGCCTCGATGAGATTTTCCGGCACATCGGCGTAGTTTGCCAGCAGCTGCTTCGTGTCCTTGGGCAGGCAGTAGCCGCCGTAGCCGAAGCTGGGGTTATTGTAATGGCTGCCGATGCGCGGGTCAAGACATACGCCGTCAATGATCTGCTTCGTGTTCAGGCCCTTGCTCTCCGCGTAGGTATCCAGCTCATTGAAATAGGCAACGCGCAGCGCCAGATAGGTGTTGGCGAACAGCTTGACGGCCTCGGCCTCGGTAAAGCCCATGAAGAGCGTATCAATGTTCTCCTTGATGGCCCCTTCCTGCAGCAGTGCCGCAAATTCGTGGGCGGCTGCGACAAGGTGCGCATCCTCCGGGTCGGTGCCGACGATGATGCGGGACGGGTAGAGGTTGTCATACAGGGCCTTGGACTCCCGCAGAAATTCCGGGCTGAACAGGATGTTCCGGCTGCCGAGCCTTTCCCGCACAGACACCGTGTAGCCCACGGGAATCGTCGATTTGATGACCATGACAGCATTTGGATTAACCTCCGTGACAAGGCGGATGACTGCCTCCACTGCAGAGGTGTCAAAGTGCTGGGTCTGGCTGTCGTAGTTGGTGGGTGCAGCAATGACCACAAAGTCCGCATCGGCGTAGGCTGCCTTTGCGTCCAGCGTAGCGGTCAGATCCAGTTCCTTCTCAGCCAGATATTTCTCGATGTAATCATCCCGGATCGGCGATTTGCGCGCGTTGATCAATGCGACCTTTTCCGGCAGGACATCCACCGCCGTCACATGATGGTGCTGGGAAAGCAGCGTGGCAATCGAAAGCCCCACATAGCCGGTCCCGGCCACCGCGATCTTATATTTTTTCATAACAGTTATACTCCGCAGCTGCGAATTTTCCGTAAGGCAGCGGTCAAAATTGCGCCGTGCCGGCTTACCGTATGTGGGTTTATTATAGCACGTCACCGGCCACAATTCAATATTGCCGCTTCCCTCAGAATTGTTTGAACAATAATCCAGTATTGAAAACAATCGTCTCTACTCAGTCTTTGCTGTATCTGCTAAGATAGAATCACGGTACTGGCGTGGTGTCAGACCGGTTTGTTTACGGAAAACACGATAAAAGTAATTGTCATCCTGGAATCCGATCTGCTGGCAGATCTGTGCATTCGACAGATTCGTATCGCAAAGAAGCTTCATCGCTTTTTGGATGCGCAGGTGCGTGATCTGCTCGTTGATGCCGCAGCCATAGAGTTGCCGGGAAAGATAGTACAGCCCGGTACGGCTTAACGAAAGATCACGGCAGATCGTTTCGTTTGTCAATGTCTCATCCAGATGTTCCGCCAGGTAGCGGCTCAGCTTTTCCTGCGCACTGCCCGCTGCCAGCCGCGTCAGCCCCTTTTGGTACAATGCAGCCGCCGCCAAAGCCAGCAGATCCGCTGCTGATTTCAGCACCGGATAGGGCGTGCGCGGCAAGGCATTATAGGCTTTTTGCAGTGCCGTTTTATCAATTGCGTAAGCCGAGCAGCATTTTTGCGCATAGCTCCACTCGCTCTGCTCATCGGCCCCCTGTACAATGTGGCTCAACAGCAAAAAGCCCACAACAGCACCATCGATCTGGACCGGCGTGATCACTTCGATCAACCCCGCATGGCAGGGGTAGATGATCGTCTGCTTTTGCCGCGTTGCCTTGCGGCAAGCCGCCTGGTCACACAGGTAACAGCCGGTCTTGCCGTCAGGCACACTGCGGATCAAGCGGCAATAAGCTGGCAGTTCCGGCGGATAGGCAAGCACTTCGATTCCATACGAATCAAAAACGGCGGAGCGCAGCCCCGTAAGGCAGTGAAAATCCTGCAAGAGGACCAAAAGCTCCTTTTTATTGAAAACGGTTCCCATGGGTGCGCTCCTTTTCGAACATTTAGGGCAACACCGCATAATTCCCGCCTTACGGCTTAAGCACCGCTCCGGCGG